>Ga0326727_10004274_pt1 | contig 43350 bp, 40 predicted proteins | sample MB2enrmetagenome_FD_207643 | JGI IMG/M metagenome (GOLD analysis project Ga0326727, IMG submission 207643) | Lab enriched peat soil microbial communities from McLean, Ithaca, NY, United States - MB29MY | ecosystem: Environmental > Terrestrial > Soil > Wetlands > Peat | place: USA: New York... | reverse complement strand
GTGGACAATTCTTGTGATGACGCATACCTAAATAGGCAAACATCAACATTTTCTCATCAGTCAGACGGAGCTCTCATGTCCAATGTCACCACGCTCCTTGATGCACGAAGCGTCCCCGAGGAAAAGGCGGCCCTCATCTGCCCGTCCCGTCATGAAACCTACACGTACCGGAAACTCCGCGACGAGATGAACCGGATCGGGCTGGGATTCTCCTCGCTTGGCGTCAAAAAGGGCGACCGGGTCTGCATATATCTTGACAGCTCACCCGAGTTCCTGATCAGCTATTTTGCGATCTGGCGGATCGGCGCTGTGGCAGTGCCGGCCAATATCGTATACCGTGCCCAAGAGCTCCGCCACGCGATCAACGATGCCGGTGCCTGCGTTATCATTACCGATCCGCAGGGGCTGGCCGGGATCGCGGAGATCCGGAAAAGCGCCCCCTCCCTTGCGAGTATCATCTGTACTGGTAAGGTCGGCAGTGGGGCCATCGCATGGGAGTCGTTCCCGGCGGCACCCGTTTCGATGCGTGCAGCCAACTGCGCCATGGACGATCTCTGCCATCTGCAGTACACGGCAGGGACGACCGGCACCCCAAAAGGCGCGATGCTCACCCATGGCAACTGGATGACGGCGCTCGATGCGGAGCGTGAGGCCCTTCGCCTCCGGCCGGAGGATATCTACCTCGGGATCTACCCGATGGGGCATGTCGGGCTCTCGTGGGGGATTGCCGTGCTCCGTGCTGGCGGTACGTTCGTAACGATGGAGCGTTTCGATCCGGAGCAGTACATCGCGCTCGCGGAACAGTACCGCGTCACAGTGCTCGCAGGCATGCCCCCGGTCATCCACACGCTCGTTCACAGCCTTCCCGGTACGGAAGACCGCCTCCGCTCCGCCCGTGTCATCATCTCCGGTGGCGGGCAGCTGCTGCCGGCGGTCTGGGAAGCGTTTGACCAGCGGTATCATATCCCGGTTGCCAACTCGTACGGGCTCTCCGAGACGATTGTAATCGGATCGGGGACCACCACCCAGCCGGAGTTCCCGCACCTGACAAGGAACTACCGGAGCGTGGGGGTGGCTGTCGGGTACACCGAAGTGAAGATCGTCGATCCCGATAATCCGGAGACCGAGCTTCCAACCGGTGAGGCAGGTGAGATCAGCCTTCGGGGGCCTGCCGTTGCAAAGGGATACTGGAACCTGCCGGAGGCGACTGCGGCCGTATTCCGGCCGGACGGCTGGTTCCTGACAGGCGATATCGGGTATCTCGACAGTGACGGCATCCTCTTTATCACCGACCGTAAAAAAGACATGATCATCATGTCCGGCTGGAAGATCTATCCTACGGAGGTGGAGAATGTGATCGTGCAGCACCCGGCGGTAGCTGACGTGGCGGTGTTCGGCGTTCCTGATGAGCACAAAGGCGAGGTGCCGGCGGCGGCAGTCGTCCTGAAGGCCGGGTTCTTTTTAACGGAAGCGCAGCTGGAGGCATTCTGCCGCGATCGCCTCGCCGGCTACAAGGTGCCGCGGAGACTGATCCTGGTGGACTTGCTCCCCCGGGTCAGTGGCTGGAAACTCCTGCGACGCACCCTGAGGGAAAAATTCGGCAAAAACGGGGCATAATCCCGAATCGCGGGAATATTCTGCGACAAAAGAGCCATTCCGCCAAAAACCTTTTAAATAGCCATTCAATAATCTTAGCCGGTGTATCCTGCGTGGACACAAAAAGCCGCATCGTAGATATCCCGGTCACCGGGAAACCGAAGAAGCGGGCGACCGGCATCGTGGGCCTCAACCTCCTGCTTGACGGGGGGTTCCCGCAGGGGACTGTTATCATGGTGTACGGGACGGCACTTTCCGGCCTCGATCTTGCAGCAATGCAGTTCTGGAATGTCGAGGGGGAGGAGGGCACGTACCTGATGAATGACGGCGACGTGGAGACCGGAATGGTGGATGCAACCGAACTCCACCCGGAGATGTACCTCCCCCAGATGATCGGCGGCAGGATCGTGATCGATTCCCTCTCTACCATCATTATCAGGTATGGTATGGACGGGGCACTGAAATTCCTCCGCCTCACCCGTGACGAGATAAGGAAGCGGGGCGCGAACCTGATGTTTGTGGTCTATTCCGGTGTCCATTCCCCGGTGGAGATAACGAGGATCATGCGGGTGGCAGACATCGTGATCGAGCTCAGGACCGAAGTCCACCAGAACGAGCTGGAGCGGACCCTTGCCGTCCACAAGATCCGGGGCTCGGCAACACCCCAGCGCCTGCTCCCGTTCATCATCACGGACAACGGCATCGAGGCATCGACGACCTCAAGAGTCGTCTAACACTATCATCCGCTCTTTTTTCCGGCAGTTCCAGGAACGTGTTCCGGATCCTCGTTGAGCAGGCTGGCCATGAAAAAAGTCTTTACAATTCACAGCGCCAGCCGTACTTCGCGTGCGGCCTCGGCCATATTCTTCAGTTTCCAGAATGCCGATTCCCGCGAACGCATCCGGAGGCCACAGTCAGGATCGACCAGGAGCGCCCGGGCCCCGAAGACCTCAACACCCTGTTCTATCCGTTTCCTGATCTCTGCCACGCTCTCGACCGCTTCCGTCGTGGAATCGACACAGCCGTACCCGATCATCCGCCCGGAAAGATCACGCGAACCGAAGAGGGAGAGGTTGGCGGGGTTTTTCGAAAACTCGAAGTCCAGAACGTTGACGTTGATCTTCAGGATGTCGTCAATGACGTTGCCGAGGTTGCCGCAGACATGCATGCAGCTCGGGACCCTCACGGCAGCCGTGATCCGCTCGACGGCCTGTTTTCCGACTGCAAGGTCCGCCGCACTGGTCGAGAAGATGGGCTCGTCGATCTGGAGCAGGGTGATACCGGCGGCTTCAAGGCTCCGGGCCTCGACGACGAGGGCAGCGGCAAGATCGAGCGCAAGTTCCTCCTTGTTGCGGTACATCGGCGTGCTGATGTGGAGACCATGGGCAAGCGTGGAAGGCCCGGTGATGATACCCTTGACGAGGGGGGCTTTTTTGAGTGCGTATTTAGCGTCTCCCGTAGTGATCGATCCTGTCGGCGGCTGCACCTTGCCGATCACTTCCTGTCCCCGGATGCCCGGCAGTTTACCGGCAAACACCTGGATCATGTCGCCCCGGACCTGTCCGTCCGATATGATGTCGATGCCGGCAGTGATCTGGTCGGAAACTGCCGTCTCGACAGCGGAATGGAGCGGGTCAAAGAGGCTTGTTATCCCGCTCCCTTTTACCACCGGGTAGCTCCCGACCACCGTGGTTGCCAGTACCTTGTTGATGAAATACGCTTTCATGGCACCAGCCGGTGCATGTCACGCGGGAAGAGTACTGCCTCGCGGACATTCTGCAATCCGAGCATCGTCATGACCAGACGTTCGGCACCAAGGCCCCACCCCGCGTGAGGCGGCATACCGTACCGGAACGGCCGCAGATAAAACCCGAAGCTCTCCGGGTTAAGCCCTTTCTTACGGATCTGTTCCACGAGCAGGTCATGCTGGTGGACGCGTTCCGCGCCGCTGGAGAGCTCCATTCTCGGGTGCATGAGGTCAAATGCCCTGCAGATGGAAGGGTCGTCCTCGTACGGCATCGCATAGTACGGGCGGATCGCGGTCGGCCAGTCGACAATGAAATAGTGGCCTCCCATCTCCTCTCCGATTGCCCGCTCGGCTGCCGTGCTGATATCGTCGCCGTATTTGAGCGGCTCATCGATCTTCTTCTGCGCAATCGTGATCGCTTCCGCGTACGGGAGCCGGGGAAATGGCCCTTCCGGCACGGCAAAATCGCTGCACTCGAGGTTTGCGAGCTGGTCGCTGCAGGTCGCATTCACGTAGTCGTAGGCCCGGATGATCAGCTCTTCGAGAATCCGCATCACCTCATGGTGATCCGCGTAGGAGACCTCGATATCGATCGACGTCGCCTCGTTGAGGTGCTTGGTGGTGTTGTGCTCTTCAGCCCGGAAGATCGGCCCGATCTCGTACACCTTCTCGAATCCCGCCGCCATCATCATCTGCTTGTAGAGCTGGGGGCTCTGGTTCAGGAATGCTTCCTTATCGAAGTACGCGATGGGAAAAAGTTCGGTGCCGCCTTCCGTTGCGGCGGCGACGATCTTCGGGGTGGTGATATTGAGAAACCCGGCCTTGTGGAAATAATCTTCGATGGCATGCATCGCCGCACTGCGGATCTGGAAAACCGCCGTGACCCGGGGGCGCCGGACGTCAAGAAACCGTGCATCGAGCCGGGTATCCAGCTCTGCCGGCACTTTCTCGACAACATCGAGGGGAAGGGGGGTCTCCGCGAGGCTGATGATCTCGAAGGTATCGGGAACCAGTTCCCGGCCGCCAGGCGCCTTGTCGATCACTTTTACCGGACCTGCCACCCGGACAACCGATTCGCGGGAGACCTGTTTTGCGGCGGCGAGTACCTTTTCGGAGGCCTTTTTTTTCGGGATGGTCACTTGCAGGATGCCGGTACGGTCGCGGATTAAAAAAAAGGTGAGGCCGCCGAGATCCCGGACCTCGTGGACCCATCCGCAGATCTCCGCACGGCCGGTATCCGGGGTGACGGATCGTATCGGTACGCGCATCAAAATCCTATTAGCATGGGGCGGGGGGGATTATGGACTTTATGGGCGCTTCTTTGCACGCCATCGCATTCTTTTCTCGTTACCATGAAGGTGAAATCCCCGTACTATCCCACTAGGATCCGGAACTGGAGAACGGGAATCCGCTTCCTTCGGTATCCCGCATAGTCACTGCCTGCCGGTCGCTGCCGTCAGTTTCTCCACGTTGCTCTGCGTGAAAAAACCGTCAAAATCCCCGTACCGGTGGATATACTCAGTGACGAGCAGCGTGTTCTTCGACGGTTCGGAGAAGATCTGCTTGAGCCCCTCGGCCGGCGACCCCACCAGTTCGAGCAGGAAGTCCTGGCCGTCGTCTTTGAGTGCCGCCACGGTCTTTTCTATCTGCTCTGTCCGGAATGCGATGTGGTGCACACGGGTACCGTAATTTTGGATGAATTTCTCGGTCGGCCCGGAGGCCTCGTCGCTGGTATAGGGCGTGATGCCGGAGGTAAAGACCATCGCATAATCGGTTTTTCCGCGGCGGGCGACGCTCGTGATGGAGTTGAGCGATTTAACGTAGACCGCAAAATCGTAATGGTAGTTGGTAAGCCGCAGGAATTCGAGAATCGCCGCGTTGCGATCCTGCGCCCGGACCCGGGTGGCGGCATGGTCGAGCTCGAAGATGGTGCCAAGGTGCGGGAGATCCGGCTTGAGCAGATCGGACTTGCTATGGGTCGCATCATCGGGTGCATACGACTGGTCCTTTCCATGCCACTCGATAAAACCGAGCGCGTTGCCGGTAAACGCGGAAGGTGTCGTCTGGATATAGGACCAGTGGGTGGATTCGGTCGGCTGGTCTGTCTGAAACCTGACGCCCCGGGCTTTCTGGATCCTGACATACTCTTGAATGTCCGGCGTGGAAAACACGAAGGTCTCGAGCCGGGTGGCCGGGAGGGCCCCGCTTTCCCTGCCGGCGTTGAATGGGAGGAATGGGTTTGCGCCTGCCGTGCGCGAGCGGACGATGACAGAAGGTGACCCTGCGACCGAGAGCACGTAGCTCTGGCCACGTTCATCAAAAAATGCCTCCCGGCAGTCAAGACCAGTATATCTCAATAATTCGTAGACGGCAGGAACGAGCCGGTCGACTTCCGTGTTGATGATGACAGCGTCAAGATTGCCGACAAGGCCTTCAAGGCCTGCATCCCGGCGCTCAGCGACAACCTGTGGCGCACGGATTTTCAGTTCCTCTTCCTGAGCAAAGATGGTACCAAGCCCGGTTCGTTCTGTTGCGTTCATGCCAATCAGCCCGGTAAAGAATAGATACGACCCCTATGTCATAAGCGTGATGTATCAGGCACCGTTGTCCTTATGGATTCGTGATGGAAACTGTACTGAACTGAACCAGAAAAGGATAACTACTATTTATAGGACGGTGAACTATTGGGATATAGAGGTGCGCATAGAATGAAAAAGGGTCATGAACCAACCTATTCATTTGTTATCCTGACGTTTGTGCTCATCATTATCGATACCCTGCTGGCACGGCTTTCGGTCTATCTTTTTCCGGCAGGTTCGTCTTCAGGCCCGTTCGGGGTCTCGATCTTGTATTTTGCCGTCGCGTTCATGCTCCTCTTCACATTCTGGTTCGGTGCTTATGGCGCAATTGCCGCGTATATCGGGACCCTGATCGGATCAGGGCTCCTCTCATCAGGGACTCTTCAGAGCCATCCGCTGGTGGCAGTCTGCTGGTCGGTTGCCGGGCTCCTGCAGGTGCTCATCCCGCTCATCGCATTCCGGGTGTTTGATGTGAATGTCGGCATGGAGAGCAGCCGTGATCTCGTGCACCTGATCCTGTTCGGTGTCATCCTGAACAATATCGTGGGTGCTTCATGGGGTGCGTACACGCTGGCGATAGGTGGCATTATCCAATCTTCCGATGTGACCGGTGTATTTACCGCGTGGCTGATCGGCAACATCGTTATCACCCTCATCATCGTACCGATCGCACTCGTGCGTCTGACCCCGACCGTACGGAAATCGAAGCTCTTTGTGAAGAACTACTGGGACTGATGCGCTTTTCTCGCGCACTTTCTTCTTTTTGTCAGGTCTCAGCCGGCATTGCGGGCATTTGGATCCAGTCGTATCGGATGGAGACACGGTTCGTTGAGATAAAACGTTCCTGTGGCCACACCAGTCCTTTGCTGGTAGTCCCATAATGAATAATGTCGTTAGCATCCTGCACCTTTTTCACTGGGAAAAAGGGGGGAGTTGAGGCTTTTTATCAGAATATCCTGCCTTCAGACAAGCATCTCGTCCTCCGCACACCATGCCGGAGCGACGATACAGAGAAACACCAACGGTCTGACCCCGGTGTTCCGTATATGCTGTGCCGCGCCGGGCGGGATGAGCACGATCTGGCCTGGTGACACCGGTGCCGTCTCCTCCCCGATATACATCTCTCCTGTGCCCTCAAGAAAATAATAAAGCTCTGTGGACCTTTTCAACCGATGGGGGAGTGCCGATTCCCCGGCCGGTACGATTGCATGCGCAACGCTGCACCCGAGACTTTTTGTCCCTTTTACCTTACCGGGCTTCAGGAGTTCGCAGAGCAGCGAGTGATCCAGAACGCGATGGTGGGGACAGGTGGCACTGTCACGGACGAGCATAGGAGGTTCCCTGCCGGCATGGTACGTGGTGCCGGGTAAAGAGGGTATCTACGGTGTCCGGGTTGTACCGGAACAGTAAAGGAAATTTTCCGGCTATCACTGCCCGGAGCTTAAAAAAATAGTATCAGCGTATCACCACTCCATCAGCTCGTACCCCTTTTCCGTGAGTGCTTTTCTGATTTCCGCCGCGTGCTCTTTTCCCCGGGTCTCGATCTCGATCTCCACGCGGATCATCTGGCTCCCGGCACCGCATTCGTTCTGGTTGTGCTGCACGTTGGTGATATTGCCCTTGAGCTGGGTAATCAGGGAGATGAGCCGTGCAAGGGTACCAGGCCGGTTGTCCATGTGCACAGTGAGGTGCAGGATCCGTCCCTGCCGCATGAGCGCCTGCCGGATGATACGGAAGAGCTGCGGGCTGTCAACGTTCCCGCCACTGATGACGAGTACGATGGTCGATCCTTTCTTTACGGGAATCGAGCCGTTAAGGAGCACGGCAAGGGGAACGGCACCGGCGCCTTCCGCGATGACATGTTTGCGTTCGAGCAGGAGCAGCATCGCTTCCGCGATCTCCTCTTCAGAGGCGAGCTCGATCCCCGACACCAGTTCCCTGATGATCGGGAGGGTGACCGTGCCGGTCTGCGTTACCCGGATGCCATCGGCGATGGTCCGGCCTGCCGTTACCTGAAAGGGTCCGACATGACGGAGCGCCTCGTAGGCAGACGGGCATGCCGCTGCCTGCGCCCCGATGATCGTGATGTCCGGCCGCAAAGCCTTTGCGGCCGTCGCGATACCAGCGATCAGGCCGCCGCCGCCCACCGGGACGATGATCATATCGGTCCCGGGAAGATCGGCGAGGATCTCGAGCCCGATGGTTCCTTGCCCGGCGATCACCTCCTCATCATCATAAGGATGGATAAAGAGGGGACCGTTTCTGGCCATCTGCCCGGCTTTTGTGATGCTCTCCTCGAGAGTGAGCCCTTCGATCAGTACCCCGGCCCCGTACTCCCGTGTCGCCTCCTGTTTGGAAAGCGACGCCCATTCCGGCATGACGATGGTTGCCGGGACACCGGCGGCATGGGCGGCCACGGCAACACCCTGCGCGTGATTCCCGGCAGAGGCGGCAATCACGCCATGTTTCCGGCATTCATCCTGATGTACCAGTATCTTGTTGGTCGCCCCCCGGACCTTGAACGAGCCCGCCTTCTGGAGCGTCTCGAGTTTCAGATAGACCGAGGCGCCGGTCATCGCGGAGATCGTCGGGGAATAGACAAGGAGCGTGTGGATGATATGCGGGGCAATCCGCTCTTCTGCTGCCCGGATATCAGCAAGCGAGACCATGAAGGAGAAGAGTCGCTGCGAGGATATCAGGATTGCGGCAGGGGCCGGCTGATTCAGAGTTCCCCGATATCCTCATTCCAGAGCCGGGGATTGGCCGCGATGAAATCCCGCATCATCGTGATGCACTCGTCGAGATTGAGATCTTCCACCTCTACGCCATGCTGTTCGAGAAGATCCCGGGCGCCGGAAAAGTTTACCGATTCACCGGCGATTACCCTTGGAATCCCGAACTGGATCACAGCCCAGGCACACAGGTAACAGGGCATTAGCGTGGAATACAGGACCGTATCGCGGTACGTCCCGCACCGGCCCGCGTTTCTCAGGCAGTCAATCTCTGCATGCAGCACAGGATCGTTCTCCTGCACCCGGCGGATGTGCCCCCGGCCAATAACCGTGCCGTTCTTCACCAGCACTGAACCGATGGGAATTCCCCCTTCATGCCTGCCGGTTCTCGCTTCGGCGATGGCTTCCTGCATGAACGGATCCATGTATCTTCGCAGAGGTATTGCCGGTGCAGGTATTTCAGGAATCGAATCCGTGCACCGGAGAAAAAGAGATGTTACCGGACCGGTTTCCCGTCAATCAGCGGGATACCGAAGGTATAAACCGGCAACAGGACCCCTCCAACGATCGGGTTATACCACCAGAAACCAGCAAAGGGCTGCACGCCAAGTGCATAGACCCAGACGATATACGCCAGCACAGACACGACGAGCTGCACGTGATCCCGCACGTCCTCTACCCACCAGAGATAGAGTACTGCAACGATCCCGCAGATGATGAAGATCCCGTACGACAAAGAGAGAAAATAGGGCTCATCGCTCAGCTGGGAACTGGCAATCCCGTAGAGCGCAATGAACACGATGATCGCTTCAACGGGAATATACTTGAGAATCCGGTCTTTATAGCTGTCCATCGGCACTGGAATTTCAGGTGCTATTTTCAGCCGGTTCCGGATACCGGCAATAGTCCGGTTTAACACGACCTGCCTCATCTTCCACCACGACCTTTTTCTGATGCATCCATTGAGAATGCCGATTGGTCTCCGGAGCATCGCGTCTCCGGGAAGCAACGGCCATTCTGTACGTAAATATCCTCCACCCATGATAATTCCTTGTCATAGTCTGGAGTGTCGCATCCGGAAAAACGGATCGCAGGGAATGAAACGTGAGCGAAGGGGACGGGAGAAAAGAAGGATATGGCAGGAGCCACAGGTTTCGGTTATGGTGGTATCCGGGATTATTCCGGCGGGTTCCGTTTCTTGATCATTTCCAGCGCTTCGAACGCCTCTCGCCGCACGGAGACGTTACTGTCAGAAAGGAGGCCCGTGAGGTGGTCGGCTGCCTTCGGATCCCCGATCTCGCCGAGCAGGAGGGCAGCACGTTTCCTCACATCGCTCTGGTCGTCCTTGAGCACCATGATCAGCGGCGTCGTTGCCGGCTGGCCAAGCATCCAGAGCGCTTCCATGGCGCCTGTCCTCATGCGGACGTCGCCTTCACGGAACATTTGCATCAGCGGGGCGATGGCAGGAACGCCCAGTGCGGCAAGCGCCTTGATCACGTCAGTTCTTACCGCCCGGTCGGGATCAGCGAGTGCCTCGATCAGGGGCGGGATCGCCCGCGTGTTGCCGATCTGGCCAAGTACGTCTGCAGCACCTTTCCGTATCCCGGGGTTCTGGTCTGACAATGCCGCGATGAGCGGTTCCACCGAGGGCTCTCCGATCGTGACAAGGGCAAGCGCAGCCCGCCGTGCGATGTCCTCGTTCGCATCCACCAGAGAGTGGATGAGCGGGGCAATCGACGTTTGAGCCAGCGAGCAGAGTGTCGCCATTGCTGCCATCCGCACATGCTCCTTGGCATCGTTGAGGCTCTCGATCAGGGCTTCGACTGTCCGCGGGTCGCCGATACGGCCGAGGGCTACCGCCGCCTCATGACGGACCCACGCATCGTTGTCCTTGAGCGTCCCGATGAGGGGTATTACGGCCCGTGCTTCGCCCATAACCCCGAGGGCCTGTGCCGCACCGCGGCGGATGAACGGGTGAGCGTGCCTGAGTGCCTGGATGAGCGAACCCACCGAAGGCTCCCCAATCAGCTGGATCGCCCGGATCGTCTCCTGGCGGATATCATCGCCCGGCTCGGCAAGGGCATTGATCAGAGGCTCTACTGCCGGTGCGCCTATCTTCCCCAGCGTATCTGCGGAGCCCCTCCGGATAATCCAGAACTCGTCCCTGAGCCCCTTGATGAGCGGTTCGATGAACGGTTCACCGAGATCACCGACAGAGCGGACCGCATTCCACCGGGTGTCGAGATCGCCATCGGTGAGTGCCTTGAGGAAGTTCTCGTAGCGTTCTTGCTGCGCCTGAAGCCGTGCTTTCTCCTCCCGTTTTCCGGACTTGAAAAGATTGAGAAATTTTTTTATGATGCTCATAGGTTCACTCCGATAAGGGATTGTTTGGATAAAATCATTCAAATAGATATCGCATCCGCATAACGGCAGATTCGGCGCCTTTTGCCATAATTGTCCTGTGATATGCCATTTGGAGCGATTTTCTCCTCTTTTGAAATTGGATGGCCAGCATATCCTTTGAGATGGAAAATCTTTCTGATAATCGGTGGAAAATATTTGCGGGAGGGCTCTTTTAAAAAAGGCAGCAAAAATGATTACGAATTGAGGGTAAACTGGACAGAGGCAGATTGCGTTTTTTCTGCATCCTGAACCGTCATTGTGTAAGTACCGATCTGTGCAGCGGTTACGCTCCCTCCCGGATTCCACGTGTAACTCCATATTTGATTGTAATTTACCACAGGAGTACTCACAACAACTCCTTGGGAATATTGACCGGGCCCGTACAATGTCAGGATCACATTTGCACTCCCGGTAGGACAAAAGCCGGTAAATATAATTGAATCAAAAGCGCTGATAACATATCGACTTTCACTGATGGTAATAGAGGAAACGGCATTTCCGCTTCCGCTGGACCCAACAGGCGCTCCTGACCCAATAACCTTGAATCCTGTGTAAGCCGAAGTTGTGTTCTGGGAATCATAAACGACTGCTGTATATGCGCCGCCTAATATTTTATACCCGGGATTCCATGTATACGTCCATGCGCCAAAAGAATTAACCGGTGGCTGGGTTATCGTCACGCCATTAGTATATATACCGGGCCCATAGAGCACCAATATTACATTTCCAGTACCTGTACTGGTACCTGAAAATGTCATGGTTGTACCAATTGTCATGGTACTTCGATCCGATTGGATCGTGACATTTGCCGGAGTTATCGTTATTGGTACTGAAGTGGAAGTGGCCGCTGGAGTGGCCGCCAGGGATGTTGGCTGAACAACGGACTGGGAAAGAGGTACCAATTGTGCACTCAGCTGGTAGGTTCCCTGGGAAACTGCGATGGTAACCAACCAGTTCTCGTACCCGTCATGCCGGAATTCAAGAGTATGGTTTCCTGCGGTAACATCCGCAATGGTGCATGGCGTATTTCCGTGGTATTGGTTGTCAAGGTAGACTTCAGCCCCAACAGGCACCGATGAAAGCTGGAGCGTCCCGCCTCCCGGACTCTGGCCGGTTATGCACCCGGCAATAAAAATGCTGAAAATTAAAATTGCCGTTAACGCGAAAAGACGGATTCTCTGTCCCATATCTCTCACGTAAATCGTTAATCCGCAGCGTTATATAGATTTGCCAATAAAAAACAGGCGATGATTGCGCTCCTGATCAGCTGCGATTGATGGGTGCCGGACGTTCGCAGGTGCCGGCAATCCGGAGGATCTCCTTTGCAAGCTCGACGCTCTTCTCCTCATCGGTCATAAGGGTATCAAGCCTGAGCGCACCATTCACGTCAACGGGATCCCGGATATCCTGGATGAATAGGTCGACGACTGACCCATAGCAGTCACGTGTCCCTTTCGAGGTAGACTCAAACCCTGCTGCTCTCATCAGGGCCGCGGCCGGGCCGCTGACCGGGGCATCATCGATAAATGGGCTCACGGCGATCACAAATTTATCCCGGATTGCAGACCGGATTCCGTCGCATTCGAGGATCGGTGTGATGCTGGTGATCGGATTGGACGGACCGATAACGATCGCGTCGCTCGCGTCAATCGCCTCCAGCACCTCTTCGGTTGTTTGTGGAGCGTCCTTTGATGTCCGTACGATTTCCTGTATGCCAATCTGCCCCCGTGCCCGTACCCAGTAATCCTGGTAATGGATCAGGCCAAGCTCCGTCCTTACCTGTGTCGTTACTTCGGTGTCGGTCATGGGGAGCACGTTCTCGCGGACGCCGAACCGGTCACAGAGGTTTTTGGTGATGTTCGTGAGGCGCATACCGTCCCTCAGCATCTTTGCCCGGGCGATGTGCACGGCGCGGTCGCGGTCGCCGATCGTGAGGAATTCCTCGATCCCAAGGCGCGTAATCTCGTCATGGGAGACGAATGTGTCATCTCTTAATCCCCACCACAAATCGGTATTGAGGACGCCGGCAAAAAGATACATGACCGTATCGAGATCCGGCGAGATGTGGTTACCGGATATCCAGATGTCCTCGGCAGTGTTCACGACAACGGAGATCTCATGCCGGTCGATCACTTTCTGCATCCCACGCAGGAGTTTCGGGGTGCCGGTGCCGCCAGAAAAGAACGTTATCATTACTCAATACTTTTATGCGATGTATATGAAGATTCTTTAGTGTGAGTCCGTGAAGATCATCAAGGATCCGGTCCATGGCTATGTGGAAGTGGAGGATTTTATCCTGCCGCTTCTGGATGCCCCCGCCCTCCAGCGGCTCCGGTACATCCACCAGCTGGGGTTCTCCTATCTTGTTTACCCGGGGGCAAATCATACCAGGTTCGAACACTCGCTGGGGACGATGCACCTTGCCGATGTTGCCTGCCGAAAGTTCGGGCTTTCTGAAGAAGACCGGGTGCTCATCCTTGCAGCCGCCCTGCTCCACGATGTCGGGCATGGCCCCTTTTCCCATGCAAGTGAACCCCTGATGGAGGGGTTTCTTCACCGCACCCATGACGATATCGCCCCCATTATCAACGCAAAGTTTGCCTTATTGCTCGAATCCATTGGAGTAGAACCTGCGGCCCTATGTGCGGTTATCAAGGGGAACCATCCGCTCTCGGGGATCATTCACGGCGAACTTGATGTGGACAGGATGGACTACCTTCTCAGGGATGCGTATTATACCGGGGCCCCTTACGGCACCGTCGATGCACACCGCCTGATCCGGAATATCATCCGGACGGAAGGCGGTATCGTGCTTGACGAGAACGGTATCAACGCGGCAGAATCCCTGCTTATTGCCAGGACCCTCATGCGGCCGACGGTGTACTACCACCATGTAAGTCGCATCGGAGAGTGCATGTTCCAGCAGGCGGTTCTTGCTCATCTCTCCGGGAATCCGGATGGCGGGATGGACCATCTCATCGCGCTCGACGATGCGGGCTGCCTGCACGAACTTCGGGCATCGGAAAGCCCGGTAGCCCGGGAGCTGGGTGACCGTCTCTATGAACGGAGGCTGTACAAGCGGGCGGTCTACGTCGGTCACGATCAGGTCAACGTGGTGACGTTCCAGCACGACTGGTCTCTTGAGAAGTCCCGGGCAGTTGCCGGGGAGATTGCCAGCGAGGCCGGGTGCAGACCTGCCGATGTGCTGGTTGACGTACCCCCGTTTCCCAGCGATATATCCATTGAGGTCATGGTGAAGAACCGGCATGCGCTGGTCGGTTTTGTCGAGTTATCCCCCCGGCTCCAGACGCTCAACGAGACCCGGCGGGAACAGTGGCGCCTTGGGGTCTATGCACCCCCGGCATTCCGGGACGCAGTTGCCGAAGCTGCCACCGGCATCCTCCATATCAAAAAACCGACGCGGCAGGATACCCTTTTCTGATTGTATGCCATCCCAGAATCATTTTATATCAGCGTTCCTGACCCATTTGCCGAAATTACACAAACGTGCATGGATCCATCACGAAGGACGTCCCTCCATGGGGCAGAATCTTTTCCTTTTATGACAATCCTTTCTGCGGGTGCCATAGTTCCCGGATGTACCTGATGTATGGCTCCGGCAATAACCCTGAAGAGCGGACATATCCTTATGATACATACCAGCAAAATCCGGAATATACAGCTGGTTCTTACCAGTTTGACACGAACGGTAATTTCGTCGGGCTCAACAAAACATAGGAAAAACTTCCGTAAGGTGCAGTGAGATGGTCGATATTCTGAATGATTTGTTAATCGTGGTATGCGGCGTTGTTATTGTGGTTGTTGTGCTGGCGGCAACCTTCCTCAAACTCCGCGCCGCTGAACGCAGAGTGTATGAGGTCAGCTTCAAACTCAAGGCGTACACGGAGCTCCTGAATGCCGTGACCGAGATCGGCCTTGCCGGTACGGACAGCTACAAAATGGATATCGCAAAAAAGAGACTCGCGCTCACGGTCAACCGGCTGAACCTCGTCGCCAGTTCCGGGGTATTAAAGAGTGTCAACGACCTTCTGGACTTTTTCAACGAGCATAAAGACAAGGAGTACGATACCCTCCGGCTCCACAATATCCTCAATACTATTGTTATCGAAGCCCGCAGGGATCTCAACCCATCGCATGCCCGGCGTGTTGAGGAAGCGCGGGTGCGGTACCGGTTCTTCGCCCAGATAAAAAAATAATTTTTCATGGTTTACTGGTGACGAACACCGGATCAAAATCCCTCCACGATAATTTCAGTGAGCAGCCGTAAGGTGCGGAGGGCTTTTCAGACACGACCAAGGCACCGGATATGCCACGAGCGTCGTGAAGTGATGACGGCAGGTGCTGAAGTTCACAAAGGCGTTAAAAAAATTAGTGGTGAATCGCCAGAGATCCCCTTTATTTTTGCTTATTGTTCTCCCAACGGTCCAGCACTTCATGACCCTCCACGAAGATCAGCCGGTGTTTCTTGGCGTACGCCTGTGCATCCGCCTTGGAGAGTGCGTAGCCGGACTCATCATCCAGCATCTCGCAGATCGTGATCGCCGGCGTGACGTCAGCCATTCGGGCAAGCGCGATCGATAGCTCTGTCTGCCCCTTTCTCTGGTCGAGGAGGTTGTCTGCAGCCCGGAGGAGCGCACAATGGCCCGGCGTCCGGAAAAGGGTCTCGAACCGGGCGCTCCCGCCATTCAGGGACTTTTTTACCTGTTCGGCAATCGCAGTGATCGTGAGCGCCCGGTCACGGTCGGTGATACCAGTAAAGGTGTTCCGGTGGTTCACCCAGAGCGAGAACGATGAATGGTTCTTCCGGTCGTACGGGATATCCCCCTCGTGCTCAGCGACAAGGGTATTTCTAAGAACATCGCTTGCAAACGGGAGGCCGAGGCGCTCTGCCGCAAGGGGGTCTACCGCCGTACAGATCAGGCCGCCGCCATCTTTCCGCATCCTCATTATATGCCGGGGCGTGACCGCATCCGCCCGGATCGCTATATCCGTCTCCCCCTCACGGTCGTCGAAATCGTAAAGCAGGATGAACCTGCCGTCCCGCAATGCCGCCAGTGCATCGTCAATCATGTGTAACCTCCACGTTCACGGTATCGTTCTCGCGAATATTGAGGGCATCACGGAGCCCGACAGCCGCGATCACTTCGATAATATCTTCCGGGTAATGGGTCCGCCCCGGCACCACAATCCCGCACGGGATGTCATCGATCCGGCAGGGCAGGCAGCGGACGTCACCAAACGTCCGCCCCTCCGCGGTGAAGCCGTGGATCGTGATCCAGTCCAGAGGCTCCAGTTTCTTTCTTGTCGGGATACTCGGGGCCGCGAGCCGGAGGTTGAGCGTCCCGGGGTATGGTTCGAAGCCAAGGTAGGAGAGGAACTGTTTCCGGTAGGGTTCAAGGCTCATGTAGTATCGCCCCTCGCCAAGGCCGGTGATCACGGCACCGGACAATACGTAGCGGGCGCCATCGTGCGCGAAGAGCCGGCAGTAGTCCGCATATTCGCGCCGGAGCGCCTCCTCCCCGCGCTGGCTGACCGTGATGTGCTGCCCCTCCGGGCTCATCGTGCGGGAGATGAGGGCCTGGCCTTCGAGCGCCCGGATCCGGCGCGATGCGGTCTGCGGGCTTGCGTCCAATAGCCCGCCGATGCTATGCGACGAGACGAGGACCGGCCCCTTGCACCCGCCCATGAGCGCGATAGCCTTGAGGCACTCAAGCTCCTCTGCCAGAACCATGCTCATCAAAATTGGGATGCTTATTATTTATGGATTCGCTTTCTCTCGTCCCACGTCAGGTGGTTCGTTTTGTGTCGAATTTGCGTTCGTTAATTATTTAACACCATGCGTGGATCTAAGTGAGCATGAAATCCGAACTGCGGAACCGGCTCGCCGAGAAGATGGCGGGCGAGATCACGCTGTCGGACTCCCCGGGGCTCGCGTTGAAAAAATGGCGCATGAGTTTCGAGATCGCGCCGGGCGTCCTCTCTGACCGTCTCGGCGTCTCCCCCTCCGTGATCAGCGATTACGAGAGCGGGCGAAGGAAAAGCCCCGGGACCGCCGTCGTCGGCAAGATTGTCGACACCCTTCTCGCAATTGACGAGGAGAATGACGGCAGGCACATCCAGAAATATTCCACCATGCTCTTTTCCGATCTGGACGATGATGTGATCTACGACCTCCACGAGTATGAGACGCCCGTCCCGCTGCAGGAATTTTCCGATGCGATCGGGTGCACGATTCTCTGCGGGTCGATGGACAAGACCATCTTCGGCTATACCGTGGTCAACAGCCTGAACGCGATCCTCCAGCTCTCGTCCAACGAGTTCAACCGTATCTACGGGTGGAGCACGGAGCGTGCCCTGATCTTCACCAGCGTCTCGACCGGCAAGTCACCGATGGTCGCGATCCGGGTCACTCCCTTCAAGCCCCGGTGCGTGATCCTGCAGGGAATTGCGCAGGCTGACGTCCACCCGATTGTCGGAAAGATGGCGGAGCGCGACCACATAACGGTGCTGTGCACGGGCATGGAAATCGAAAAAATAGTCAGTACACTGAGGGAGAAAGAATGGTAGGCATCATCACCTACGGTGCATATATACCGAGATACCGTATCAGGGTCGAAGAGATCGCACGGGTCTGGGGCGCCAACGCCGCAGATATCACCGGGGGGCTGGGCGTTTTTGAGAAGTCCGTCCCTGATCTTGACGAAGACACCGCGACAATTGCAGTCGAAGCGGCGCGGAACGCGCTGCGCCGCAGGGGCGTTGACCCGCAGGAGGTCGGCGCCGTCTACGTGGGGAGTGAGTCGCATCCGTACGCGGTCAAGCCGACTGCCTGCACGGTGGGCGAAGCGATCGGCTCCACCCCCAACATGACCGCGGCCGACTACGAGTTTGCCTGCAAGGCGGGAACGGCGGCGATCCAGACCTGCATGGGCCTCGTGAAGAGCAGGATGATCACCTACGGGCTTGCCATTGGTGCCGATGTTTCGCAGGGTGCACCCAGCGACGCGCTCGAATACACGGCCGCGGCCGGTGGTGCTGCGTTTGTAATCGGGCGGGACGATCCCATCGCGACGATCAACCATACCTGCTCGTTCACGACCGACACCCCGGACTTCTGGCGCCGTGAAGGCCAGAATTACCCCCGGCATGGAGGGAGGTTCACCGGAGATCCCGGCTATTTCAAGCATGTCAGGGGCGCGTCCCGGCTGCTTTTCGAGCAGCTGGGTAAAGGCCCCAAAGACTATGATTACGCGATCTTCCACCAGCCCAACGCGAAGTTCCCCCAGAAGATAGCAAAGGATCTCGGGTTCACCCCCGAGCAGATCAAGCCCGGCCTCGTTGTCCCGCACCTCGGTAACACATATTCGGGGGCATCCCCGATTGGGCTTGCCGCCACACTTGATATCGCAAAGCCGTGGGACCGGATCTTTGTCTGCTCATTCGGGTCGGGCGCCGGGAGCGACGCGTTCGACATCGAGGTGACCGGCGCGATCGAATCGGAGGCGTTCCAGCGCTCCGCGGCACCGGGTGTCACACAGCTGCTGGAAAACCCCATCTACCTCGACTATGCGCGGTACGCGAAGCACAAGGGAAAGATCGTGATGCAGTCATGAGAGACGTGGCAGTGATCGGTATCGGGTGCACGAGGTTCGGCGAGAAATGGGAGAGTTCGTTCCGCGATCTCTTCGTCGAGGCCGGCGCACTTGCACTGGAAGATGCACGGCTTGCCGGCGAGATGATCGACGCAATGTATGTCGGAAACATGAGCGCTGGGCGGTTCATTGAGCAGGAGCATATCGGCGCTCTTATCGCGGATTACGCCGGTATGGCGACCCGGCATATTCCCTCGACCCGGGTCGAGGCAGCCTGTGCATCCGGCGGGCTAGCGTTCCGTCAGGCTGTGATCGCGGTGGCAAGCGGCATGGAGGATATCGTCGTCGCAGCCGGTGTCGAGAAGATGACCGATGTGGAACCGGGGGCAAGCACCGATACGCTGACGGGTGCCGCGGACCGCGAATGGGAAGGGTTCATGGGAGCGACCTTCCCGGGCCTGTACGCGATGATCGCGCAGGATTACATGCACCGGTTCCAGCTGACCCGCGAAGAGCTCGCACAGGTCGCGGTCAAGAACCATTACAACGGTGCCCGAAACCCGATCGCGCAATTCCAGCAGGAGATCACGCTGGAGACCGTGCTCAGGTCCGCCATGGTTGCCGAGCCGCTCCGGCTCTTTGACTGCTCACCGGTCACCGATGGTGCTGCCGCCGTGATCGTGGCACCGCTTGACCGCGCCCGTGAGTTCACGGACACTCCCATCAGGGTGCTCGCAAGCGCACAGGCGAGTGATACCATTGCACTCCACGACCGGCGCGATATCTCCACGCTGGATGCAACGGTTGCTGCCGGAGAGCGGGCGTTCAGGAGGGCGAAGATCACCCACAAGGATATCGACCTCGTGGAGGTGCATGACTGCTTCTCCATTGCGGAGATCTGCGCGATCGAAGATCTTGGGTTCTGCAAAAAAGGTGAGGGGGGAAAATTCACCGCAGACGGGGAGACGGCGCTCAACAGTAGCATCCCGGTCAACACGAGTGGGGGCCTCAAGGCGTGTGGCCACCCGGTCGGTGCGACCGGCATCAAGCAGGTCTGCGAGGTTGTCCTGCAGCTCCGCGGCGAAGCCGGCAAACGGCAGATCGACGGGGCGACGATCGGGATGACGCACAACGTGGGCGGGACCGGCGCAACGGTCGCCGTCCACATCCTCGGGAGGGTCTAGGATGTCGGTGGCACGGTTCTGGAGAAAGATCCCGCAGCGGTACAACATGATCGGGACAAAGTGTGAGACCTGCGGGAGGCACTTCTTCCCCCCGCGGACGTTCTGCCCCGACTGCCGGCGTGCAGGAAAGATCGTTGATCACACCTTTGCCGGTCTGGGGACGATTGTTACCTTCTCTGTGATCCACACGGCGAGCGAACAGTACGAGGCGCTCACGCCCTACGTGCTTGCCATCGTGCAGCTTGATGAGGGGCCACGGATCACCACCCAGATCGTCTGCGATCCCGCGCAGGTGAAGATCGGCCAGCGGGTCAGAAGTGTGTTCCGCCGGATTGCCACGGAAGGCGAGAGCGGGATCATCCACTATGGCACGAAATTCGTGCCGATGGAATGATTCAATACTTTTTTAATTATGTTTTGTGGATTCTGATCGGTTCGCAAAATGTCTTTGGACCCGAAGAGTTGCCCCGATATTCCGGTGCATTTCCATGACTTCACCATTTATCTCATGATCAGGCGATAGTTAGTCAGTATGAAGTGGCCACCGTGGTTGAACAGGACGGTCGTCGGTGCCGGTGTCGCAAGTTTTTTCGGGGATCTCGGCTACGAGACCGTCACCGTCCTTCTCCCCTCCTTCCTGATCATACTGGGAGCGCCGGTATACGCACTTGGCGTCATCGAAGGACTGAGTGACGGTGCATCCAGTTTTGTCAAACTCTTTTCCGGGTATTTTGCCGATAAGCTGGGCAAACGCCGTGGGTTTGCCTTGGCCGGTTCTGTCGCAACCGCCATCTTCCCCGCCTTCCTTGCAGTTGCGAGCTCATGGCTGGTGGTTCTTGCGGGAAGATTCATCGGATGGGTTGGCAAGGGGATCCGGAGTCCTTCGCGGGATGCGATCATATCAAATTCGGTCGGGAAAAATGACCTTGGTAAGGCATTCGGGTTTCACCGGGCCGGTGATACCCTTGGTGCAATCGCCGGCCCTGCCATCGCACTCGTGCTGGTCTCATCAGTGGCAATCCGGAATATATTCTGGCTTGCTGTGATCCCGGGTTTTCTCGCACTGGTAACCCTCTGGCTGTTCCTGCGGGAAAAAAATCCCTCACCGGCAAAACGCCCCCGGCCGCTCATTGCATCGCTCCGCGGGCTTTCCTCTCGGTTCCGGGCGTTCCTTGGAGCAGTGCTGGTCTTCGGGATTGCGGATTTTTCCCAGACCCTGCTCATCGCCTTCGTTATTGTGACCCTTACACCTTCGCTTGGATTTACCGCGGCAACTGCGGCTGGTGCCGGGCTGTACCTCTTCCGTAACGTCGTCTATGCTGCGACCTCCTACCCGCTCGGCTGGATGGGCGACCGTATCGGGCGGAGGCTGATGCTTATAATGGGATATTCAGTCGCAGTAGTGACGTTTGTGGGGTTCATCCTCGCGCCAGTGAACATAGTTGCGTACGGGCTTCTTTTTGGGATGTGCGGCCTGTTCATCGCCGCTGAAGATACGCTGGAGAGCGCTCTCGCCGGTGAGATGGTAGGGGAGGAGTCCCGGGGCCTTGGTTTCGGGGCGCTTGCCACCGTGAATGGTGTCGGTGATCTCGTATCCAGCGTTATGATAGGGTTTATCTGGACGTTTATCGGGTACAGCGCTGGATTCATTATCGCCGCAGTGATCGCTGCAGCAGGGACCATCCTCCTTGTCTGGACGACGCGTACGGTAAAGCCGGCACAACCGGCATCATGATAAAAAGATTTTTTCATTTTTATGTTCCGTTGGGAAAAAGGCGGCCGGAACCCTGTCCTGTTGTTTAAAAAAATATCTGTGAACTCCACATGGATGTCATGATAAATGTCAATCTGCAGCCCCAGCATTTGGGAGCATATAAAGAAACCGGCCGTTCTGCTGAGATCTTTAGAAATACGACAACATTGGTATTGTTTCAGATCAGGCACACAAGAGATTGGCTCCCACTCCCAATCACAATTTCCGTCTCATACCGCGTGAGGTCTGGGATATCATAGGGGATAGTACACCCTTCATGGAGGAGGTGTCACGATATCGTATACCGCATGCCACTGCGCCGGAGAATACGACCGGACAACCCGTTCGGCCACGATCTTCCCACCCAGCTCCCGGATCCGGGCGCTGTGCTCCCCCTCCTGCGAGACCAGTGCGTAAAAGTGGATCGTGCCGCCGGGCTGGCAGAGCCGGAACGCGACCGGTAAAAATTCTGTTCCAGAAAGCGGGAGGTTCATGATCACCCGGTCAAAACGCCATGGAAGGATTGTGTCAAGCCGCCAGGCATCGGCAAAGACCGGAAGCACGTTGGTAACCCTGTTTTGCGCGAGGTTTTCAAGCATCAGGAGGACTGCCTGTGGGTTGATATCGGACGCAACAACAGATGCGGCCCGGGCCGCGAGCGTGATCGCATACGGCCCGACACCCGCAAACATGTCGAGCACCGTCTCGCTGGTGCAGGTCTGCGCGAGAATCCGCTGTCGTTCGGTGGCAAGCCGCGCAGAGAAGTAGGCGGCGGCGAGGTCAACGGTGAAGCGGTGTCCATGCTCGGCCACCTGCGTCCGGGTCGTCGGTGTGCCGGCAAGCACCGCAAACCTGCAGGTACGGTACTCACCGGAAACTTCACCCTCGGCACAGAGAACCGTGTGGAGCGACGGCCGCGAATGGAGGATCTGATCGGCCCCGGCGGGATCGTGCTCCTGCAGGATCGCGATTCCGCCGACGAGCTCGTGCCGGGGAAGAACTGGCCGGCCGGGCACCGGCTCGAACGTGAAGCGCCGGGCGCCCTCCCGCCTGTCGAGTACCGGCAGGACGAGTGCATCGCCGTCTCGCCGTAATCTGAGTGAAGTATCGAGCGCTCCCTCCCGGATCAACGCCTGTCTTATCTTTTCACCCTGCCGGACCGGCACCCGGACCCCCCATTGTTGGACCGTCATGCGACCACGTATATCATAAATTAATACGTGCTACCATTATTCATGGCTGATGATGGGGACCCCGCAAGCTGGAGCGGCCGCACTGCAGGAACCGGCCCTGGTAACGAGAAGGAGGAACATATTATTACCGGCCTGAAAAACGGCTCGCGGAAGCTCTACGAGCTTGAGAATGATCTGGCCCCACTGGACGCGATCCGCATCCGGCGCCGGTTTATCGAGAACGAGACCGGGGCCACGCTCGAGAATATTGGCATCTTCTCCATCGATGTCAAACGCGTGGTTAAGCGGAACTGCGAGAACATGATCGGAACGGTGCAGGTGCCGGTCGGGGTAGCCGGACCGCTTGCCGTCAACGGCGAATACGCGCAGGGCACGTTCTGGCTGCCGCTTGCAACAACGGAAGGGGCACTGGTTGCATCCGTCAACCGCGGGTGTAACGCGATCACGCGGGCAGGTGGAGCAGAGGTCCGGATCCTCCATGACGGCATGACCCGCGCCCCGGTCTTTGCGGCGGAAGGTGTCGCCCATGCCAAGCGGATCGCAGACTGGGTGGCTGCACACAAGGCAGAACTCGCGGCTGCCGCGGAACGCACCACGTCGCATGGGAAACTGAGTGATATTGTTACCTTTATTGCCGGCACAAGTGTCTTTGTCCGGCTTGAGTTCGATACCAAGGACGCAATGGGAATGAACATGGTCACCATCGCGAGCGCGAGCCTTGCCGACCTGATCGCCCGGAGCACCAATGCACGGCTTATCTCCCTCTCCGGCAATATGTGCACCGACAAGAAACCGGCTGCGATCAACGGCATCATGGGCCGAGGGAGGAGTGTCGTGGCCGGCATCGCGCTTTCCAGTGATCTGATCTCCCAGATATTCAAGACCGATGCCCGGACAATGGTCGAGGTGAACTACCGGAAAAACCTTATCGGTTCCGCCCGCGCCGGCTCGATGGGATTCAACGCCCATGCGGCCAATATCGTTGCGGCTATGTTCATCGCCTGCGGGCAGGACGCGGCCCACGCCATTGACGGCAGCACCTGCATGACGACCATCGAAGTGACGGAGACCGGTATCTACGTCGCGGTTACGCTGCCGTCGCTTCCGGTCGGCACGGTTGGCGGCGGGACCGGTGTCGATACACAGCAGGAGTGCCTGAAAATGCTTGGCGTGGCTGGGGGTGGCAACCCGCCGGGTGCAAACGCGAGAAAATTCGCTGAGATCATTGCGGCTGGAGTGCTTGCCGGAGAACTCTCCCTGATCGGCGCGCTTGCCGCCCAGCATCTTGCCCGTGCACATCAGCAGCTCGGGCGGGGACAGGGGCGCTAAAACCGGAACCACTTCATCATAACGACGGCATCTTCCCCGTTCGAGTAATAGTGCCCGATCTGGAAGACGTCGCGGTATCCAAGGTGCCAGTAGAACCGCTGGGCATCGCGGTTGAAGGCCCTGACCTCCAACTGGACGCCCGTCGCGCCTTCAAGCACGAACTGGTGCTCGACCCGCCGAACAAGCGCCGTTCCGATCCCCCGGTGGCGGAAGCGTCGGCTCACGGCAAAGTTGCAGATGTGGCCGTAATAGTTCTCCCCGGTATCTTCCATTGCGCCGATCACGAAGCCGGCGATGCAACCGTCACAGATGGCGATGAAATAGGTCGTAGGGTAGTAGGTCAGCGCTTCAAGAAAGATGGTATGCTCCCATGGATCCACAAAGGATTCGGACTCGATCTCGACAATGGCCGGTATGTCTGCAGGAGTGGCCCTCCGTATGAAGGGCAGCGTCGTCGGCACCATACTGTGGGAATGGATCATGGAAAATACTCCGGCCTGCCGTATCCACTGTTGCGCCCCGGTTCCAATAAGAGTTATGTCAGACGATGTTGGAAATTCTTGTTTTCTGGATAAAACTGGGGATGGACTCACGGAGGGATATAATGAACGCGGACAGGACTCCCGATGACCGATCCCGGGATGCCATTCCCAGGTCAGGCCATATATTACCGTACACTATCGTCTGAAAAGACGTTCTCTGAACAGAGTCTTTGGATATATATGGATCCACGCCCAATGATGTGAGATAGAACGTACCGCCCGCGAAGCCTGGTTGTTTGTCATGGTGAAGATCTATCCTTTTGCCGCTCTCCGTCCTGCGTCAGGACTGGCACCTGCCATCGCCGCAGTCCCGTATGATGTTGTGACCGCCGAGGAGGCGCGCAGCATAATCCGGCAGGAGCCGGACAGTTTTCTGCGGGTGAGCCGGTCCGATGCCGAACTCCCGGATGTTCCGCCACATGACAACCGGGTCTACCAGCGGGCGCGGGAGAATTTCCTTTCGCTGATCAAGAGCGGACGGATGTTTCAGGATCCCTCCCCGGCCATGTACGTCTACCGGGTGAGGCAGGACGGAAGTACCTTTACCGGTCTCTGCTGCTGCATTGGTATTGATGATTACCGGAATAACCGCATCCGCTGCCACGAGCAGACCCGGTATGTCAAGGAGGAGGACCGGACCCGTCATATTGAAACAATCAGAGCTCACAACGGTCCGGTAGTGCTTCTTTACCGGGACACGGGTACGATCTCTTCTTTTCTTGAGTCGGTGATATCTGCCGGTCAGAACCCTTCTGCAGAAGTAACCATGCCGCACGGAGCCATCCACCAGATCTTTGTTCTCACCGATTCCCAAGCCATCGCCCATCTGGAGACATTGTTTGATGGAGTCCCCGCGCTCTATATTGCAGACGGTCACCACCGGGCAAAAGCTGCCGTCAATGTTGCTGACAGGACTACCATGAACGGGTTACCGTCAGGTAGCGAAGTGCAGCGGTTCATGGTGGCGATGTTTGCGCATGACCGCGTCAGGATTCACGGCTACAGCCGGTTGCTTACCGATCTTGGTGACTATACGCAGGAGACCTTTCTCCATCAACTGAGGAAGTGGTTTACCGTAGAGCAGTTCTATGGCAAAGTTGATGGCTCCGGCTACAATATCCGTCCGCACCGTGCCGATCATGAAAAATTCCATATCATGCATATGTATCTTGGCGGATTGTGGTACGAATGCACCCGCCCTGTTGACCAGGCAGCCACATTGCCCGAGGCGCTGGACGTGTCCGTGCTCCAGAAATACGTGCTTGAAGGGATGCTCGGCATCCGCGATCCCCGTAGCGATGCCCGCCTCCAGTACCTTGGCGGTGCACGGCCGGTTGCTGATCTCGAGAAACTGGTGGATGATGGGAACTATAAGGTTGCATTTGCCATGCAGCCGATCCGCGTCCGCACAGTTCTCGCGATTGCAGATGCCGGGGGCGTGATGCCTCCCAAATCCACATGGTTTGAGCCCAAGCTCCTAAGCGGGCTGCTCGTCCATACGTTTTCGTGATTATTCCGGGAAATTACCCTGCATCTTTATCGTTTTCGCTTGCGATAATGGTATGGTATGATCACTCTTGCAATCCCGAAGGGCAGCCTCGAGGCGCAGACGCTCCAGCTCTTCAAGGAAGCGGATTTTGAGGTCCGGCGCACGGATCGCGATTATAACCCCCGGATCGATGACCCCCGGATCGGTAAGGTGAAGATCCTACGGCCGCAGGAGATTCCCACGTACGTTGAAAAGGGGTATTTCGACATGGGAATTTCCGGCCTCGACTGGGTCCGGGAGACGGGCGCGGATGTCATTGAGGTGGCAGATCTTTCGTACAGCAAGACCGGGGAGGGGAACGTGAAGATCGTCATTGCAGTTCACCGCGACGAACCAATCGACGATGCCGCCCATATCCGACCGGACAGCAGGGTGACGACGGAATATCCGGAGCTGACGAAGAACTATTTTGCATCCCGGGGGATACCGATCCAGCTCTTCCATTCTTACGGGGCATCAGAGGCAAAAGTCCCGGACCTCATGGATGTGGTCGTCGACCTTACCGAGACAGGTACGACCCTGCGGAAAAACGGCCTCAAGATAATCGGGCAGATAATGGAATCCTATACCGTGATCATCGCGAACAGGACCAGCTGGGCGGATCCGGAAAAAAGGCGGGAGATCGAGGAGATCAGAACTCTTCTGTTCGGTGTTATCGAAGCACGGCACAAAGTGCTCCTTACGATGAACGTGCCATCGGCTATGCTTGAAAAGATCGTCGCTGCATTGCCGGCGATGAAGAAGCCAACCCTGAGCCGCCTCCACGGGATCGATTACTACAGTATCCAGACCGTCGTACCCAAGAGTTCGGTGAACCAGCTGATACCGAATCTTCGGTCCTGCGGGGCTGAAGACATACTTGAGATTCCGATATCGAAGATAGTGTCGTGAACTAAAATACCGGTGATGTGGTTAAAGGATCGTGCCCGATCGAGTTTTGACCGGCATCCGAATTTTCAAAAAGAGATATCCATTCTTCCAAATCAACCGTTTCTGAAATTTGCATGAGTTTTTATATCCGGATGAACCCCTATGCAAATCGAACCATTTCTATCTCCCCAGATGGTAAATGCTGACGATGAGTCTCAGCCGGAAAAATTCCCGGACGGTTTCTGATAAGTGATCCAACTCTATCATAAGATAATCTCTCATATAAAAACCGACCGTCTTTTGCAGAGAGCGTAGTAGATCGTATGAGTAGCGATGTGATAACAAAGAAAAAAATTTATTCCAGTTTGATATAGGCTCCTCCGCTCGTCGAACTCTTTGTATACGAGATTGTCGCGAAGCTGTCCGGGGCATTATTCGCTTGTGCATATATTTCGAGTATATAACTACCGGGGGCCCAGGTGCTGGTATCGATATTCGCAGTTGTGAGTACACCGGGGTATCCTGTGGTGGGACCCGGTATCGGGGGTATGGTTGTGGAAGATGTTGTCCATTGCGAGGCTGACGTACTCCGGTAGTACGCCCATTCTCCGACCGTGCCCGAAGCGGAGGGGCCGGTATATGTTGTGTTCCACTGCAGCGTTACAAGGTTCAGGTCCGAGCCGCTGTCAATACGGCTTAAATTATCCACCGTCAGCGTGGGTCCGTTCAATCCGGCAATGACGGTTCCGTTACGGACATTGATCAGCAGCTGCGGGATAAATGCCGTCGTTGTTGTGTTGGTTGAGGCATCGGTAAAGGAGACCGAAGACCCGGAATTCGGACCAAAGAGCGTGATAGTACCGTTCTGGAGCAGGGTAAAACTGATCGATGTCATCCACGTATCGTTGAGTTTCATCGTCCCTATATTAAACGTGAGGTTCTGGTAATGTGTCCAGTTATAAGTATCATTTTGGGTATAGGGATACCCGGGATACGTATATGTTGCTCCTGCAGGAGTTGTGTTGAACATGTCAACGTAGGTTGATACCATTGGAATGTACAGGTAATTCAGGTATGCTCCCACATTGGAGACGGTTGAATTATTAACACTAATAGTACCGAAATTTGCCACCATTGTGGTGTTCCCTCCGGCCTGCTGATTGAGCTGGCCGGCTATAGCGTTATAGATTCCATTAAGGGCCGAGCCACTACTTGCATAATAGTAGGTGCCATTGGTCTGTGACGCATATAATTGAAGTTCATTTGCGTTTACATCTGAGCCAAGACCAATGGTGAAAACTTTGATACCGTTGGCGTATGCCCAGGAAAGGACACTACCGGTGCCGACTCCCGACAACGATGCTGCACCACTCCCCCCTTCAGGATCCCCCCCGGTATTCCAGTCGCCATCGGTCTGCAGGATTACTGCCCGGACTGTGCCACTGTTTGAAGGGGGATTTGCGATGAGCTGCGAAACGGCACTCCAGAGGCCGTATCGCATGGGGGTCCCCCCTGCAGGAACGATCGTCGCTAATGCATTCTTTACCGAGGTCTGTCCCTGATAATATCCAAACGCCAGATCCGTGCTGTTATAGACGCCATTACCATAATATTTCGGATTTCCGTTATTGAAGTTTGCACTGAGGATTTGCCAATGCAGGGCGGTCGTATCGTAACCGGTAGCGCTGGTGCCCGGGCAATTGGAACCGCAGTTGAATTGACCAACGTTGGCGTTTTGACCATTGGCTGGCTCGGCCACCCATGCCCAGGGATTAACAGGATTTGAATCAGAACCGATTAGATGTTGGCTGGAGTAACCATACACATTGTTCCAGTTCCATGATGAGAGATTGTAGGTTTTAGTTTTAGAATTATATGTGTAACCGGCAGTTGGAGATAAATTTGCCCAGCCGGATGTTGCACTATCGTCCGCAAACGAGACAATACCGATACGGTCTCTTCCCACGGTTAGATTGTAGGCAAAATTTGCCGCTGCAGCCTGAGAGGCCATCATTTTATCATTTGGGTACCCTTCCAGCATACTCCCTGAACGATCGATGCAGAGTTCCACATCAATCGGCTTAGGCTGGAGTGCCGCACCATCCCCGTTGACCTGAATGGTAATCGTGATATTGCTCCCGACAACGGCATTGGTAGTACTGGCATTTGAGGTGATACTCAGGTACGGATAATTTTTCCAGACAAGCGGAACCGTGCTGGTCACTTGTGAGCCCTGTGGGCTGATCCAGAGTGCCGTTACACTCACCTGTCCCGTGGCAGTTGCGTTGTACCCTGTCTGGCCGGACGTTGCAAACGCACCGGGATAAAACTGCACTGTGGCAAATCCGTTATCCGCCATGTTTGCATTGTTGGCAGACAGTGAAGAGTTACGGGTCTCCGTATAGCCACCAGACGGGGCACCGGGAAATGAGTCCGGGGAATTCAGGATAAAGGTTACATTCTCAGGTGCGCCTTGAAATGTTTCGACCGGGTTGCCATAGGCATCCATTACCCGTGCCATCAGGGAAGCAGAGCTTGTTGCAAGGACATCCCTGCTCACCAGCATCTGAGGACTTACAATCAGCTGCATATTCACCGGATTAATGGCATAATATTGTACATTCTGACTGCAGTATCCGACCGTATTCGTGCTGGTACACAAAATCGAGGAATTGCCCGCAGCTTGAGCAGTGAGTGTGTATGTCCCGGCCGTGGCCTGAGTATATTGCTGGTAGGCAACGCCGGATGAGTCCGTAACAACCGGAACGGAAGCTGTTATAACACCATTCTGGGTGGCATTGATCCATACGGTGGCGCCGCTGACAGGGTTCTGGTACTGGTCAAGGACCGTATAATAAAGATTGAACGGGTGATTCCCATCAGCCGGGCAGGAAGTGCTGGAACTGCAGGATGACTGGGAAACAGGGATGATGGTCTCAGACATAAACGCCGGTGTAGCCGATACTCCTTCAATATCGATCAGCTGAATGCCAATGAGGCCAAGGGGGCTCATCGTGATAGGATTACTTCCTACCAGTGATGAAACCAGAACACTGACCGATACGTTCCCAAACGCATCAGGTGGCACCGAGATCTGGTTGACATACCCCGAACCTGAACTGAAGCCAGAGCTACCGGTACCGCTCATGGAAAGAGTGACCGTGGTGTTGTCAGCAGGGTTTATATTGTTGATGGGATTACCCCAGTTGTCGGTGAGCGTGATATTGAGCGGGGTAACTGACCCCACCGGTACTTGAGGAGAATACGTAAATGTTGCAAACTTCGCCGTATCGTGATCGATATTCTGGCTGCAGTTGAGGGTGGTGGAGGAATATGTGCCATCGCCATTCGGGTACGTGATTGTTGCATCGATCACCGCGATTCCGCTTATTGTGCCCACGGTAAATACCCCGATTGCTGTCCCACCGGAACCGGTGGTAACTCCCGGAGATGTATTCGAGATCGTTCCCATGGCGGGATTCATCACGTTGAATGCGACATTGGCTCCTGTCAGGGGGCCTGACGGGGAACTGGCAATGACCGTAATTGTTGACTGAGATGCACCATTAGCTACGAGCCAACCAGTATTGCTGGAATAGATGACTGACGGGGTCAGGTCAATAGATGCAGTGACAGTACCCGCCAGCAGGAGAAGACCGAGGATAATCAGGATTATTCTTTTCAGTACCATATCCACCCTCGCGAGTAAAGGAGGAATAGATTGCTCAAGTATTTATAGATTCTTATCTTGAGAAAAGTGCAATATTTGGATAATTACATTATTCAACCTGATAATAGCGGTTATTCAGCAGTTCTGATGATATAATCAGTGCCATGCGCGTTCCGTGCGTTCAATCCAATCTTCGCTGTCATAAAATTGTAAATCTTTTCCGGCCTTTTGTCGCTCATATATTCTGCCTTCATATCACAGGAAGTTTTCCTGAAAATCCCTCAGTTATGCCTGTTACAGACTATTCATTTTCAAATAGTTCAAAAATTGCCATCAGGAAATCCAGACCATAAGAACTAATGAGGGATCCCATTACTTTTGTAAATATTTTGTAGTTAAGTTGTTAACCACACGTTTTTTTCCATATCTTCAACACAGAGTATTTTTAAAAAGAATAGCAGCGGAAAAAAATTCTATCTCGAAATAATTCAGCAGGACGAGATAAACCAAGATTTATATCCCGGATTAGGTGAATAAACCATAAGGGGTATTATGCACATAAGGGTGTATGTACTTTTTTCCTTGGCACTGTTCCTTGCCGGAGCCCTCATCATGGGATGCATCACTCTTCCTTTTTTCGGGCAACCCCCTCAGGAAACATCCAAACCGGTCAGCGGTTTTACTTCCATTAATAATCCATATAAATCTCCCACCTACAACAATTTCGATGATGCAATCTCCGATCTCGCCGGATTGGAACTTGCAGGCAATAGCAGTACGAATGCAATTGTCAGTCCCGAAAAAGAGGTCCTTTACATCTCGGGACGCAGACTGGATTCGAGCGGAAATGCAAGCACCTGGATATTTGCCGTTCGATACGCAAATACAACGTTCATTGTGACCTATAATCACAATAGTAGGAGTATCGTAAACTGGCCTGCAGGATTCTCTGGCCCGGTCATAAAAACAGACCAAATCATTACTCCTTCTGAACTCATGGACCGGAACAGAGCATTGATACTCGGAAACTGGAGTGCAAACGAAACATTCTCGCAGGACTTAGTCTTGCAAGGTGACAACTATACGCTCACTCAATCCGGGCACGGTGCGTCACGGAACCTGTTATTCAACGCAGTGACAGGGGTGCTGATATCATCCTATGAATGAAGATTCCGCCAATTTGTCCGTAGATTTTCTGGCAGGCTTTACCATCTTCATTATCGCATTTATCTGGGTTGCGACCATGATCCCAAGCCTCCTGATCGGTCTGAATGCCTATTCCATCGATTACAATGCCGTGGCATACCGGACCGGTGTAATCCTTGCAGAAGATCCGGGAGCTGCCGGTCCAGTACCGGGGGCACCCTGTTTTGGTATCAGTAGCGCGAGCGGGACCTCTTGGGAGACCCTGCCGGATAAATGCGACATTGCCCGGTTCGGACTTGCGATCTCAAAAAACACCCCCAATATCCTTGATGGGAATAAAGTCGAGAGGTTCTTCTGCTGGACAGTTGGAGCAGACCCGAACAACAGGACCACATTCTCTTATCCGACTGACTATCAGGAGCGTGCGATCTTCGGGGACTACCCCTACCTGTTCAATATCTCCCTGAATATTGTTGGGGAAAATCAGGTCCTGTCAGTTGGCGATGTCATCCAAAATGCGGATTACGGATATATCCGCAGGGATGTGATGATCAAGGGTTCAAGTAATGCAACGATAGATGCATTGGTAGCTAAGACCCGTGGATATGGATATAACAATACAGAAAATGTGACATTGAACCAGTTCTCCATAGAACTTAACCAGGCAGAACTTCAAGGTGGCATAACGGCCTCACCGCATGAGATCGATTACCCTGCATACCAGATAGATCCCGGCAGCGACAGTATTATCATCAATATCACCAATTTGAACCAAACGCGGAACCAGTTGGTATTCGGGAACTTTCCGAATAGTTGCAATCTCGTGGGAATAACGTTTTACGAACAACTGTCAGGCACCACGTATCTTTCCAATATAACCCCGGCCATAACTGCGTACTACCTCATCATCAATGGGACCTATACGCCGTCTGCACTCCCCGCCATGGTAAACGACAGTGTCTCTCTAGTATTCAAGCCGGGTGCTTTCTCCCCTGCAGAGGATGCAGACCCGAGTGCCCCGGTTTTCATTAATCTGACGTTTGCGATAAGCCCTCCCCAACAGTACCTGAATAATACCCTGGCACAGCCATTCGACTATAATTACGATCCGGTAAATGTCACCCAGCCTCAGTTACAAAATGGTGTCCTGGAAGTGGCAGTATGGTAAATACAAGGGGACAGCTCTATACCATTGAAGGTGTTGCAGCTGCACTGATCATCCTTGCCTCCGCCTATGTCGTGGTTAACGCAACCTCCATCTACACACCGGGAGATACTCATATCAGTGATATGCAGCTCGAGGTGCTAGGGAGTGACGCGCTTGTTATGATGAATACTGCGCCGAACAGCACCGCTGAAAGCCCGCTCCAGACCATTGTAGAAAAGAGTGACGGGATTACGTTTGGGCAGATGTATAATAATATCGTGAACAACAGAACTGAAACAGGCCAGGATTCCATTCAGTTTATGGCGAACGTGAGTTACGTAAAATCCGATGAGAAAACCGTCAACAGTACAACATTGCTCAATATGACACGCGCTCTCGTTGGGGGAGAGCATGCGGTACATGTCTCACAGTGGGTACTCGCGAAAAACAGATATCCTGACAGTGATTCTCTACGGAACAGAACAGTACTTGTGGAGGTATTCCTGTGGCGGGATTGAATGACAATGCACAGTGGATTGTCCTGATGGGATTTCTTGTGAGTTTCAGCCTTTTCTTCATCGCGATAATCCTCAACCAGTCCGTAATGGTGGGACAGACAACTGCAGAAGCAGTCTCTGAGTTCCCGAAATATGATATACGGGGAATAAGAAGTGTTATTATTGAATCATCTACAGCTGGTATGCCAGACAGCCTAAATGTGCAAAATGATATCCATGTCCTCTCACTGAACCGCCAGAATTCAGTAGTAAATTTCTCGACTACCACAAACGGGGGCTATACGTATATCCAGATCCATTACAATAACGGGGTGACCGCATATAATGAGACCTGGCGTTCACCATAACAATCGACGAATCGAAGAGGGCGTTTCGGAGATGATAGAGTACGTGATGATCTCCACCATCGTAATGATCCTGATGGTCATCATGCTTCTTCTCGTGAATGCAAATTTTTTAGAGGGGCCGATAAATACTCTCACATATTCGGAATTTACAGATATAGGGAATGGCGTCTCCACCCGAATCGTCGATGTCTATGCCATTGCACCCACTACGGGAAATATTTCATCTGATTATAATCTCCCTGATGATATCGTCGGGCAGGCATATTACGTGAATATCGGGAATACCAACGGAGGCCTGTCATCACAGGTGGTCACGGTGTCACGTGGTAGTATTGTCACGAATGTTTCAATTGCAGGCATCTCCTCGACAGCTCATGGTCAGGCCATGGGCAATACTACCGGTTCCGGGATCAACAGGATCAGCTATAATTCCGGGGGCTTCTGATGACAGGTAAGCGTAAACGTGCATATGATGATGCAGGTGTTTCTGAATCCATCGGGTTCCTTCTGATCTTTACCATCATCATCGCAGGGATCGGTCTGGTGACGCTATACGCGTATCCCATGCTAATACAACAACAGGTAAGTGCAAATGAGCAGATCATGGAAAAGAACATGATCGTACTGCAGAACGATGTCAAAAGTCTGGCATACAAGACCGTACCCTATACAGAGACCTCGCTGAATGTGGGTGGTGGAGCACTTACCGTATACAATATGAGTTATAAAACTTCGGGATCTTCAAATTTCACGATCTTCGATTCCGCGGGTTGTATTCTGAATAATGCCGGAAATAGGGCAACATTTATGAATCCGTTCACGTTCTCTTCGGGGGATCTTCGGTATGAATCAACCGGCGCCCAAACAGATATCTCGCTTGAAAATGGTGCAGTAGTACTGAGGAAACTGGCGCAGCCGGGATCCGCAATGCTTGCAGAACCTAGATGGTTCTATGATGGTACGACAAACACCGCAGTCATCAACCTGATTGGATTCAATTCTACGGATATAATGTCCCGTGCTGGTGTCGGAACCGTTCAAATGGCACTGAGTGGGGGCAATTTCACATCATGTCCGGTACCGACAACTGTCGATATTCGTTATCAGCCAAATGCCGATGTGGACTATTCAACAGCGTGGAATACGTATTTTGTCAACACGCTGGGTATGCAACCGGATAAGAATTATCCCGGGTACTACACATTTCCGGCAGGACCCATCAACCTTGTAATAAAATCGTACAACATCAGGATAGTCTCTCTATAACAACGAAGAGATCTTCGTTGATTCCGTTTCCTGTCATCAAAAATACCAGATACAAGTTCACCCATTCGGAAAATCCGGCAGTTATGATTTTTGGGACCTTAGTGATCCTTGCCCTCTCAAAGCCGTAAAAACCCAAATCAATTATCAATTTTTGTAACGTTTTGGGAAAGTTAGGGGCGTTTTTTTATTCAGATCTGAATCAAGTGGGAATTCTCACCGGGAACTTATGATATGAAAAATTTGATTTTTCGAAATTTTTAATTGAGGAGAAGAATTTTCGGGTCGCACCTTAGATGTATTCGATCTTCATGAACATGTTGCCGCGATTTGATGGTCTACAGATAATTATTTCGCCTGAGCCATTCGACCTGCGGGCCGGTATACCGGTAGACAATATCGCACTTTTCATCCTGGAAGTTCCATGGGACGATAATGAGAATATCACCCTCACGGATCCAGACTTTCTTTTTTATCTTCCCTTTAATCCGTCCCATCCGGGTGACACCATCAAAACACCGGATGCGGATATGGTTGGCACCCATCATCAATTCGGCACATCCGAACATCTCGCGGTTGCGTTTCTGGGGTAATTTTACCCTGATGATCTCATCGCTTGGGGGGGTGCCTTGGGGTTTCTTGGCAGTCAGTACAACCTCTCCTGCTCATTATGCGTGAAACGTGCATAAGTGTTGTTCCGTAGGAAAATATAAGTATGCCTTGCACATCGCCAACGTGATGATCTCATGGCCTCCAGACGCAATCGAAAGAGAAACTAAATATTGACGGTAAATGGGTTGCCTGCTGGAGATTTATTCCCCCTGAAGGCATGTTAACCCCCACCGCCTCCTGACAATTACCTATTTTTGTACATTGCCTGATGGTCTAAATCGGTATGCGAGAAGCAGGAGTCGAACCTGCGAACCCCTACGGGAACGGATCTTGAGTCCGCCTCTGTTGGCCACTTAGATATTCTCGCACAGAATGTTATTGGAGTTAGGATAGTAAAAGGCTTTGACAATTCAAAAACCTTATGCCAAGATAGTGTTATAAATCCTGAGTCTATCGCCGTTGGCCAGGCTTGGCTATCCCCGCCCGGGTGGGGAATCATGTTGGTTGAAGAAAATAAAGAAGGTAACTGATCGGGGCTACATGAAATCCGCCAACCCCAGCTGTTCCTCCCTCTCCTCGCCAAAGGTGGAGGAGATTGCGAGGTCAAGCACCTCCATCCTCTGCCGCGTGTACTCGGAAATATGATATTTCCTGCAGATATCCCGGGACATTTCAAGGTATTTTTTGACCGATCCCTCGTGCACGGTCGGGATAATGTTACCATTACAGACCCCCCTGCCACGGAATTTTATGCATTTTCCGGCAAGAGGCATCCTGCGGTAGCTGGTGTTGCATTTTGTGCACCTGAACTTCTGTTTTGAGAACGCGGAGAGGTTGCCCATCAGGTCGCGGATAAAGTGCGTGGTGAGTACACGCTCAGCCACATCATCGGCATCAACTGCCCGGATCTTCTCGGCAAGCGCCAGTTCCGCTTCCAGTTTTTCTGTCATTGTCTTGAGTTGAGTATAGGTGGATTCCAGCGGTCCTGCCGAGATGTCACTCGTGTCATGCGTATACCGGAACCCCTCCATCTGACGGGGAGTGCCGAGTCGCTGCTCAACCCGGTCGATGAGCGGTTCCACCTCTTTTGCACTTGCATACCGGAGTGCAGCCCCATACAGCTCCGCCGGGTAGCCATCCCCTACGTCTACGTTCAGGCTCTCCTTGTCGATCTCTGCCGGGTCGATCCGGCTGGTCAGGACGAGCGGAGCATCCATCGAACCCCCGCGGTTCTGGGGCAGGAACGAGCGGGAAAAATTCAGGAGTCCGTCCATTAGGAGCATGATGCAGTCCTCGTCACCATCACACTGCCCGGTGAAGATCCCGTTGGCAACCAGCGTATGGTCATCAGCAACCGTCAGGCAATAGACCCGGTCTTCCGGGGCAGGTACCGTCTCGACAGAAGTAAGCCGGTCGGCGAGGACATTCATTCCTTCAAAGACCGGTACCGCATCACCCACCTTCACTTCCACCGCTTTGATCTTGCGCAGGTAGCCGGTATCCCACACGAGCATGGCATGGTCCGGGGTGACGGCAAGATCCTTTCCCCGGGCAGTCACAAACCGGATCAGGGTCTGTGGGGCCCGGTGGATTGAAACCGAGGTGATCTTCCGGAGGTGCATGACACCCCCGGTGTCAACCGTGCGGGTGTAGTACGGCTGCACGGGATCGGAGTAGTACGTGCCGAGGCGGTCGAGCCCGGGCCGGCTGATGTCGAAGTTTTCCAGGACGAATGTACGGATAGGGGAGTTTATCCAGCGGTTGCCATTGTAGATATCGATCACGGTGTCGCCAAAAAAGCAGTTCCGACGCTTTGCCGCATGGAAGAACGGGTGGGCATACCCGACGTTTGCCCGGGAAAATCCGATGATCCGCGCAAGCACCCCGGCGCTTGTGTGGGGGGCAAGGCCAATCACGAGATGCCCCACCAGATCTTCTCGGTTCTTCACATTATAAAACGCCGGTAACCCATACACCTTGGTGAGAAGGTCATCGATGAACTGTGCAACTCTCATCATATAATCCGCACAGGATTCCGAGATAAGGATGTCCTGAGGGCGCAGCTCTGCCACTTGTGTCTCGTTCTGCAGGTCGTACCCATTGATATCTTTGAGGTAACCTAGCGTGCGGAGTTTCCCGACGGGCACGTTCACCTCCCCCGGGCGGATGTGCGTGAGCGGGAGATCGATCATGTCAAAGCGGGTGGTGCCGTCCTTGAAGACATAGATGTCCTGCAGGGCCCGAAGAATGCCCTTCTCCATTGCCTCAACCGTCCGTTCGCGGGAGATCACCCCCTTCACTCCTTTCACGAGCGCGATGCGATCCGGGCGGATGCCCAGCCGCTCCATCGTCCGGGCATATTCCGCTTTCACGTTCAGGCTGATCCTCTGGCTGCAGGTTGTCGGGACGTTGCAGGCAGGGCACCGTTCGAAGGCCACTTCGTGCCCGCACTTGGGGCAGGTATTGACCGGAACTGTATGAGCGCCGCATGCGCCGCACCGGTTCAAGTACGTGATCTCACCGCACCCGGTGCAGCGCCGCCGTCCCACTTCGATCTCTATAATCCCCCCTGCTTTCTCGAAATCGATCTCAGTAGCCCCGACATCTGCCACATCCGTGTGGGTGGAAGCTTCCTGGAACGAGCGCCGGGACCCCCCTGACTCACCAAGGGGGAAGAGGCCATGCGGGGGCGGGTTCATCTTCCGTGGCTTCGATTTCCCGGGCCGGCCCATTCTCCCGCCGATCCGGGTGCCGGCCCGCGATCGCAGCTTCAGCCCGCTCAGGTGCATGACCATCGCAAGGGGCCCTGACAAAGGTACATCTTTCCACATATCGCGTTTCCTGAGCTGGGCGTCGAGCCCGAGACAAGCGATGAATGCGAGAGACGTCCGTATCTGCACCATGCCATTCCGGACTTCGTGGGGGATGAGAATCTCTTCAAGGAGGGATTTTATCACAGGATCATTGGGGATGATAAGAGTACTGTCGAAAATTCGTCCGCGGGTAGACACAGCATCAGCGAGTGTGCTGATCTGGTCGCAACCGATATCGTCCCAGAACCAGGTATATGCCGGGTGGAGCCACCCCCCCCTGTAGGCAAACGCGAGCGCTTCCTCCTCTGTCGGGTGCCCTATCCCGCCATCCAGCTTCCACCACTCCTCGCAGTACCCGCAGGGAACAAGCGGATGGTTGTTCTCGAGAAAATCGCCATAGGAGATGAGAATCTCCCCTACGTCAATGATCCTCTCGATCCGGGGGAGCAGCGCAAGAGCGGCATTCGCATCGTCTATCCTGAGGACATCACCGCTGGCCAAGCGCACAGTCGGTCCCTCGATGGTATCCACCGGGACAACACCGCAGGCTTTTCCCGGGCGTTCGGTCTTCATCTGGGTGCCGACCGCAAGGAAGTTCCCAAGGATATGGAGTGTTGCAGGATTGAGACCCGCCGCGGCAAACCCGGTGTTGCGCGAACGGCCGTACCGGAGCCTGAAACCTCCTTTTCGCATCGGGTACGAGAACACGGGGCGGCCGCCGATGAGATCGCGGAGATATTTGTCTAGGGGTCTGATGACGGAGGCGGATTCGTCTTCGCTGGCAGTCTTCGATACCCCCGCGATTAGGATATCCAGCCAGTCCCAGCCGGCCATTTTCATCGCCTCGACCTTGCTTTTGAGTTTGCGGGCCTTGCTGGCAATACCTTCCGCTAGTACCAGTGCCATACCGCCTCTTACAGCGTTGGTCTCCACGCGTTCGAGGTTCCTGTGACCGGCGACCTCCTCTTTCTCCGTTGCCTCGCCATCGATACAGACCGGGCAGTTCTCGACAATGAGCCGAATCTCGGCATCACTGGGAAGGTACTGGAGGTTCATGATGGTGTTGTACTGGCGGATCTCCTCGATGTAGCGCTCTACCTCCCCTTGCCGGGGTTTATAACGTTTGATGCCAAGAGAGCTCCGGACATAGTCCCCGACAAGTACAGAGAGCGCCTGTGCTGTGCCGCCAGCGCTGCGGATCGGGCCGGCATAGTAGATCTTCAGGTACCGGCTGCCGTCATCGTTCTTACCGGTTCCGATCTTTGCAATCCCTTCGGTAGGTGCCGCAACCACGCCTTCCGTGAGAAGCGCCATCGCGGTGCGGATGGCGTGATCGAGGATTTCTTCATCCGTCGTTTCACCGAACCGGCGGGCAATAAAATCGTCACCGATCCGCAGTGCCACCTCTTCGCGGGACATCTGCGACTCGAGTTCGCGGATACGGGCAGCAACCCCTTTAATGCCCAACAGTGCTTCGACCCGGTCCGCAAGATCGCTGGCAATCGGGATCTCTACCTTGGTGCTCGGGTCAATGCCGCGGGAGCGGGCTTCCTGGGCACAGGAAATGGCACGTGAAAGGCCTTCCATCAGGCTGTTTTCATACGCCTCCATTTCCGGGGAGAGCTGCAGCATACCGTTATGATGGTCGGCAGGAGATTTATCTGTTCGGTTCAGGCTCCTGAAAAGGGAGTGGGAGGAGATAGAGACACAGGGCAAAAGGTTAGGATCAGATCTCTTTTTCTGCCGCCAGTTTTTCTACCAGTGCGGGAAGGCCGGTCCCCTCCATCTGCCAGAGCGTGAGAGCGGCGCACGAGCGGATGATCTCGTCCGCATCATTCAGGTGGCGGGTGAGTGGTTCTACCGCCGCTTCCCCGATCCTGCAGAGAGCCCGGGAGAGAAATCCCCGGAGTTCCCGGTCATCGGTTGCCAGAGCGGCTATGATCGGTTCCACAGCCGACTCACCTATCTCGCCCAGTGCTGCAGCGGCATAACGCCGGAACTCAAGGTCTCCGGTACAGGCCATGGCGGCAAGAAGCGGCAAAATTGCGGCACTTCCGATTTTCGAGAGCGCAATGGCCGCATACCAGCGGTGATCGGGATCTCTGGCTTTTACCAGCGCACGGATAAGGGGCTGTACGGCTCGGGCCCCCTCCTTTGCCAATGCATGAACGGCATCGTGGCGGCTCTTGATTAGGGGCTCGTCCAGCCGTGCGATCAGCGACGCGATTGTCTCTTTCTTTTTCGCAGCGATCTTTCGGGGCATAGCGCACTCATTCCCATTGACATTTCACATGATGGCTGATGGTTGTTGTCATCCCGAACCAGCCCCAACAGGAGGTATTCTCTTCATTTTCTTACACCGGCACAGCAATGCCGAGCCATCCGGGGATAAAGAGGATACCAAAAAATACGACCATCAGGGCAATTCCAAGCGGAACCCCCACCCGCGCCCATTCGCGGCTTGAAATTTTCATCTTACCCGCTGCGATGATATTGGGGATATTCCCCGGGATGAGCATCCCGCCGGATATGAGGAGTGCCACCAAGGCACCGGTGATCTGGCTGTTCGAGAGCGCAGGACCGATCTCTGCTGCAGCAAGCGTCGCATTGTCGAGGACTGCAGAGACCATGTTTGCCCAGTAAAGGGCTTCTGGCGGGATGCGGACAATGAACTCCAGGATCAGGGGCTTGAACCCCTCTCCAAGAAATACCAGCGCCATAATAAAGAGGTAAACCTTTCCTGCCCTTACCACGACTTCCCCGATTGCCTCGCGTTCGACAATGCATTCCAGTTTTTCCCTCCCGCTGTGCCACCGGCGGAGAATGACAAGACCGACCACGCCAAGAAGGAGAATCGCAGGGATGATATACAGCCCGATTTTATGGAAGAGAAACCAGAAATCCGCGTGATACGGTTCACCGGAGAGCTTCGAGACGACAATAGTGGATAGAGGTTCCCCGAGAGGGGTGAGCCCGGCTCCAAGGCCGATTGCAAAGCACGCGACAACCGTGATCTCGATTTTCACCTCTTTGATAAGCGGCAGGGAATTGATGATCTCGATCAGGATAATCGCCGCGAGGATAGCGGAGATAATGCTGGAAATAAAACCAAGCACGATGATAAGTGCCGGCACGATTACCATGATGGAGAGCTTATCCACGATATTGTTGATGGCCTGTTCGAGCTGGTGATGAAAATAGTATATCAGGAACCCAATGATGAGAACTACCTGGACAATCCCGATGGGCACCCCGCCAACCCTTGCGATGTCCAGAGGCGTAGTGAGTGCCTCAGCAATAATCGTCCAGCTCCACCCGGTCGTTGCACCCGGTATGCTGGCAAAGCCGGCAATGGTCAGGGCCGCAGCACCGCAAACAAACAGAAAGATCTCCAGATTGTATTCGACTTTTTTCATAAAAAACGGCAGAAAGAGTACCGCACAGAAGATGAGGAGCAGCCCGAGATTGATGATCATGTCCATACGATTCGCCGCCACGCTGGGGTCCGGTACTATTACTTAACCGGCTCTCGGTATCAGGGTTTGCTGGTTACTGCATGAATGAACTTCCTATACGGGACCAGAATGAGCCTGTTATTCCCCAATTTTTTATTTTGCCATTACACGGTATACATTACGATAAGCACCGGACGTCTCTCCCGAGATCATAAAAAAGTATATATCTGATCTCAATGGTATAGACCAATTGATTATAACAGGATTGTTCTGCAGACTATGGCAAAAGATGATATTACGCATTCAATCGAGGTTTTGAAGACTGCAGCAGTAGGAAGATGCCGGGAGCGCATCGAGCAGGCAGCCCAAAAGGCAAAAGGCCTTTTTAAGAATGGAGAACAGGAAGAACAGAAAATTATGCCCCCGGCAGGCAACGAGGAAAAATACGGGGTCACATCGCTCCTGAAGCGCAAGCATGGGTTGTGAGGGAAAGTATGGATAACGAAAAGACGCTGCTCCAGCAGATCCGGGATAAGGAACAGGAGCAATCCAAAAAGATCGACGCGGTAAAAGCGGAGACGGATGCAGAAATCGCTGCTGCCAGACATCGGGCGGAAGAGGTCGTGAATGATGCCGAGAGGTCCGGAAAGATGGCTGCAGATGAATTTCTCAAAAAGGAGAAGGAAAAAACCGACGCCGAGATCGAACGGATGAAAAAAGCGACGGAAACGGCGGCCGAGAGTGCCCGGATAAAAGGTGAGACGAATCTCCAGCCAACGGTGGAAAAGATCGTACATTATGTGACCATGAAGTAGTCTGGTTATCTTCTTTTGAGGGGATCTATGCTCCAGCAGATGAAACGGATCCAAGTGGTGGGGCCCAAGAAAGAGTTTACCCACGTAGTCGACCTGCTCTACCGTGAAGGCACAATCCATCTTGAAGATGCCTGCCAGTGTATCTCACCGGAGGATATCCATCTCACCATGGTCGAGAAAGAGAAGACCGCAGAAGTCGCAGATATTGAGGGAAAAATAGCCGGGATCCTGACAACCCTTCCCACAATCCAGAATGATACCGCATCCCAGGAACGCATCGAGCACGACCTGCAGGAAAAGAGCCGGGACGAGATAATCCAACAGGCGCGTGAAGTGATCCACGAGCTGGAATCCGTCACAAAAGACCTTACTACGCGAAAAAGTGACCTGAAACTGAAGATAACCACGCTGGAACGGTATGCAAAGGTCCTCAATATCATCCAGCCCATGGAACGCGAGATCCCGATCCTCACG
>Ga0326727_10004272_pt1 | contig 43403 bp, 29 predicted proteins | sample MB2enrmetagenome_FD_207643 | JGI IMG/M metagenome (GOLD analysis project Ga0326727, IMG submission 207643) | Lab enriched peat soil microbial communities from McLean, Ithaca, NY, United States - MB29MY | ecosystem: Environmental > Terrestrial > Soil > Wetlands > Peat | place: USA: New York... | reverse complement strand
CCCTTTTTCCGTCAGGTCCGCGTCATGGCTCTTCTCGTCCATGGCGAAGAAGAGTTCCTCCTTCTCGGCGTAAAGCGCTTTCTTGGATTGGTCGGCATGAAGCTCCAGTTCGGCCTGGTTCATGAACCGCTGGTTCTCGGCGTTTTCCAGCACCTTGAGAAAATCGGGCGAGCGGGGGCAGCCGGACTTGACGCGAAAGAGCAACATGCCGATTCTGGATTCCAGTTCCTCGGGGCGGGCCGGATTGGAGCCGTCCGCCGGGTGGAGTTTTTTCATCAAATCCTGCGCCTCCGAGAGGTATCGGGCGCAGAGCTTCTCCTGGGCGCGCACCAGGGATTCGACCGCGGTTTTGAATTGGTCGTATTTATTCTCGATGGCCAGCACCGACGCGCCGCTGATGATCAAAGGGGTGCGCGCCTCGTCAATCAGGATCGAGTCCACTTCGTCCACAATGGCGAAATAATGCCCGCGCTGCACCTGGTCCTCGCGCCGCATGGCCATGCCGTTGTCGCGCAAGTAATCGAAGCCGAATTCCGAATTGGTGCCGTAAGTGATGTCGCAGTTGTATTGCTCCCGCCGCACGGCGGGGGATTGGTCGCGAATAATGCAGCCGACCGTCAGGCCCAAAAACTTGTAAACCGCGCCCATCCATTCGCTGTCGCGCGCCGCCAGATAATCGTTGACGGTGACGACATGCACGCCGCGGCCGGTCAGGGCGTTGAGAAAAACCGGCATGGTGGCGACCAGCGTCTTGCCTTCGCCGGTGGCCATTTCCGCGATCTTGCCCTGGTGCAGCGCGATGGCGCCGACCAGTTGCACGTCGAAGGGGATCATTTCCCATTGCAGCGGATGTTCGCGGACGATGATTTCCGTGCCGCAGAGGCGGCGGCAGGCGTTTTTGACCACGGCGTAGGCTTCAGGCAAAATGTCATTGAGCCGGGCGGCCAGCGCCTCCGCATCCTGGATTGGCGACAGTTCGGCCTTCCATTGCGCGGTTTTTTGGCGCAAAACCTCCTCGGGCTGCGATTGCAGGGCCGTTTCGTGGTCGTTGATCCTTTTGACCAGCGGCCCCAGCTTTTTCACGTCGCGGTCGTTTCTTGAACCGATAATCTTTTTGACGATATACTTAATCATACCTGCTTCCACGCGCCTCTTGCCCCTGGACCCCTTTCCAGCCTTAAACACCCGATAATGCGCCAGTCTTCGGTGGTAGGGCGCGCACTCCGTGCGCGCCGCGGCGGGCAGAGGACTGCCCGCCCCACCGAGACTGACCGGCTGCAACGGCTGAGGCGGCCTCGCCGCGCATCGGGCTTGGGAAAACTACGGGAAGACAGGGGAAGCGTCAAAGAATTAAGCGGCCGGGCGGGGCCGGCTAACGACGCTTGCCGCTCTTGCGCGCGCGTTGGCCGTTGCGCGGCGAAACGCTTTCGATCAGGATCGAACTGAGATGATGAGGGCAGTCGTCGGCATCCATGAGAACGACGAGCGAGCCTTTGGGCGAAACCGAAATAAAATCCGGACGCGGCACGAGGAAGCTTTCGCCGCTGACCATTTGGATCTTGTATGGCTTGAACGGCACCGCGCGGTTCAATTCTCGAATAGATGAGATAACCATACGGTTTCTATAATCTGCCGCGGCCAAAAGTTCAAGCGCCGCCGCCCGGATTGGCCACATCCACTTTTGCGGGCGGTATGGGAATGCTCACCTCCGGGTCCTCCTTGAGCAAGGCCTGTTCGTAGGGGACCACCAGGGCATGGCTGGCGTCTGTCTTGAAAACCCGGTCCCCGCTCCTGGCGTGGACCACCACGACGGCCTCCTTTTCCGGCGGGTAGATCAGTTTTAACCCGAAAATCGTCAAGGGAGGCGCGCCGGGAATCTTGGCCATTTCGCCCCGGATGACTTCCAGCGCCAGGAGGGGCCGCATCAATTGGCGATAATGGGCGCCGTTGGTGGGCGCCTCGCCGACCCTCAACCCAACATACCACTCGAAATTCATGGTCCCTTTGGGCTGGTTGACCACAACCCAGGCCCCCTCCGCCACCAGGCTGTCGCGCATGGGGAGGGAAAAGCCGCCGTTGGCCGGGTTCAGCTCCACCGGGATCCGCCCGTCCTTGCTGTCAATATAAACGGCCAGGTCCCGGATTCCGATTTCCGGCGAAACCGGACTCATCCGCAACTGCATCTCCAGGTTGGTAAAGGTCCGGCTCAGGCTGGCCTCGGTTTCCTGGATCCGATAAATCAACTCATAAGGCAGGCGGGCCGGCTCCGCCGCCGGGAGCAGCCACGGCCAGAGCAGCAGCGCGCAAATTTGCGATGTCAAGGCCCGCCGGATCATATTCGTCCGCCATGCGTTCTAAATCGAGGCAGCGGCGGGGGCCGGGGGAGGGCCGGCCGGGGCCGCGGCGGCCTTGAAACTGGCCCAATGGCGCGCCGGGGTCAACGCCAGAACGATGAGCGCGACCTGGGTGGCGTCGAAAAACATCAGCCAGCGAAAGGCGGCGTCCATAAAACCGTAGGAGTGCAGGCCGATGCCCAGCATGTTGACGCCGAACCAGGAGAAACTGGTGACGATGTTGCCGAAGACGGCCATGGCCATCAACCCGCGTTCCTTGATCAACCCGCCCCAGCGGGCGTGCAGAATCATCCCGTTCCACAACACAATCAACAGCGCCCCGTTTTCCTTGGGGTCCCAGCCCCAGAAACGGCCCCACGACTGATCGGCCCAAATCCCGCCCAGAATCGTCCCCACAAAACTGAACAGCGTGGCAAAGCAGACAATTCCATAGACCATGCGCGCCAGCGTTTTGCCCATCTCGGGCGCAAGCGTGCGGGTGAAGAACCCCCGCACGATGTAAACGATGGCCAGCAGCCCCGCCACGAACATGGAGGCATAGCCCAGCGTCACCACCACGACGTGGGTGGAGAGCCACAAGTTGGTGTCCAGCACGGCGCGCAGCATTTCCATCGTATCGCCGCGCCCCGCCGAGGTCCACAGGTCCTGCAAGGCCAGATGATGGGCGATGTTCAGGGTGATGAAGCCGATGAAGCCGGTGCAAACCAGGCCGATGCCGCCCAGGAAGATGCGTTCCAGAAAGATGCCGAACAGCACCGCCGCCCATCCGATGAAAATGGCCGAGGAATACAGATTGGTGACCGGCGGGCGCCCTTGCAAATACATGCGGAACAACAGCGCGAAGGTGTGAACGGCAAAGGCCAGGACCAGCAGGTAAAATCCCGATTTCCGCAGGGCGGGGGACAAATTGATCCAGTAAAGGCATCCGAGGATGACCGCGGCCACGTAAATCACCATGCTTACGTAAAACGGCTGGATCTGGTTGAAAAAGAACTCCCGCTCTCCCGCGCCCAACGCGGATGCCAATTCATTGGACTGCAACCACACGCGATAATCGGCCACCGCCTGGTTGAATTCGCCCGGCTGGTTCGCCTGGTAAGCGCCGGCCATTCTGGCATAATCCTTCATCGGCTCGCCCACCGCGCCCGAAACCACGGCGTCCATCAGATTGGTCCCTGTGTTGGACCAGGCCTGGCGGGGCTGGCCCGGCGCCGGAGGAATCAGCCAGACGTATGCGATCTGCGAAAGCTGCTCATAGCGGCGGAAGGAAACCGTGATGCGTTGCACATCCTCCGCGTTGGCGGGCTTGCCCTCCTCCGTGTTTTGCAGGGCGGCGCGGCCGGCGGGGAGAGACTGCTGGTAAGCTTCCACTTCCTTCTGAAAGTCATCGGCGCCCTCCGGCTCCAGGCTGTTCTTGATCCGAAAATATAATTGGAGGCTGCTAAACAAATGGAGCACGTCCTTTTGCAAGGCAGTCCGCTGCTTCTCCGCCTCCTCGCCCTTCCCATTCTCCGCCTCAAAGATGTTCTGCGCCTGATCCTTGATGTATTGGTATTGGTTGGTCAGGTCGTTGAAGGAGAATTTTTGCAAGCCTTCCGTGGTCGCGCCCAGTTTTCCGGCCAGATCGGGATGTTGCACGCGGAAAATTTTCCGCTGATCGGCCAATTCCGGCTTGGTCATCGCTTCCAGCAACCATTCGGTGGCCGACATCGGGCCGCCGCCGGCGTTGGCCAGCTCGGAAGTGCCGCTGATGCCCAGGAGCGAATTGCGCGCCACCGAATCCAGCGGCTGCACACGCCCGTTGAGCAGCACGGGCAATCTTCCCCAGGCCGCCACATGGAAGCCGTTCTTGGGTTTGGGGGGCAATGTGCCGGACAGAAACCACGCGGCAAAAATACCGGTCAAAATCCAGGGCAGCCATTTCTTCATGCTTCACTCCTTTTTCCGGCCAGCGCGGGTCGGGGGACTTTGCCCGGAGTCCGGCTGGCGGGGACTGCCTGGGCCTGTTGCACGCGCTTCCTGGCAAAGCCAATCAGGTGCATCAGGAATTGCGTGATCAATCCCGCCGCCACCAGGCTGCACGCCACATACGGCGTAATGGCGGCCGGATTGCGCACCACCTGCAAAATGGAAACCTGGTCGCCCTCCTCAAAACTGGCCTGATAAAACGTTTCCCCGCCATACCGCAACGGAGCGTTCATGCGGATCAGCACGTCCCGGTCCTCCCCCCGCGCCGGGTCGCGCAGGTGAATCTTGCTGGAAAAATTGCTCGGGATGTCGGTGCCGGGGTAGATGTCGTGTTTGAACTCCAGCAAGGTGATCGAATAGGGCCGGTTGTAACGCACCGGCCGCAGGGCCATTTCATAGGTATGCCCCGCCACCTCGAATTTTTGCGGCTCGGTCAGCGGCACCTTCAAGAGCGCGCCGAACTGCGCCTGCAATTCCGCCGCCAGCGGCGGCTTGGAAAGCCAATAGGACACCGTCCAGTCTCCCAGCGGCTGGTTGCCGGCCACCACCTCAATCAGCGCGGTGGGCCGGTTTTCGTCGTCCATCCGCTGGGCCTCCGGGAGGGCCGCGAAAAGAAGCTGCCGCCCGATTCCCTGGCTGGCCTTGAGTTTTTCGCCGCCGCCGGACATCGGGCCGGCCGGGGTTGAGTTTTGAAAATAAGACTTGACGCGCAAGGCGAAGGGCAGGCCGGCGGGATGAATTTCCCCGCCCCCGGCCACGAGCGCTTCCGGGATGGCCACCACGCTGTCGTGATCGGGATCGGTGACATCAATGACCGCCAATTCATGGTTGCGGCTGTCCTCGCTGTAATTCAAGGTCGCGCCCACCGGCAGCCGCATCTGGCTTTCGACTTGAAACATTTCCGTCATGAACTGGCCGGCCAGCAGAAAGATCAAACCGGTGTGAATGAGCACGATGCCGATTTTCCTTTTGCTGAATTGAAATCGCCGGATATGGGCGGCGAGCAAATTGACCAGCAGCGCCAGGCCGATCAGCCAGCCTCCCGGAAAGACCGGGATCCGCAGGCGCGATCCCGGCGGCGTCCAATGCACAAAAAAGCTGCGGAAAATCTGCGCCTGCGCGTCGTAAAGCCCCATCCGAACCTCCGCCAGGGTGCCGGCGAAAACCACGATGATGGCCAGCCCCAGAAGAACCACGGTCAGGCGCAGCGACGTCAGGAAATTCACGCAGTTCTTGAGCATGGTTCAGGGATAGTGGACGGTTTGGACAAATTTGGCAAAAGCATCTTTTTCACGGCTCACCACCGCGCCCGCTCCCGTCAATTTATAGAACCAGGTCTGGCCGCCGTGCGTCACGCTCACCGCCACCATCCGGCTGGGCTGGCCCGCGGCGTCCGTGCCGGTGAAATCCACCAGCGTGCCTTTGCCGCCCAGCACATCCAACGATTCCGTGGCCTTCGCCAGGGCGTCCTCCGCAATGGCCGGCAAACTTAACTGCCCGCGCCAGCGGTTGACGTTAGCCAGCGTTCCGCCGCCTTCCCCGGCCAAAACGCTGATGGTGACAACGGCTTTCTGACCGGCGTCGCCGGCGATGGAAAAGCTCTTCGTCACCATGGGGCCGGGCTGGGTTTCCGTCCAATTCGCCGGGGCATTCCAATTGGGTTGAGCGTTGGAACTGCCGGCCGTTGCCATGCCCGCGCCCATGCCCATGTCCATGCCGGTCATTCCCGCGTGCGGATCGGCCACTGTCTTGGCCGCCTCGTTTCCGCCAAAATGGACCGATTTTAAAAACTCCAGAAAAACCGGTTTCGCGCCCGTCACCACGTCCGAGTCTCCGCGCATTTTAAAAAACCAGGAAGCGCCGTCGCGCGGAATCATCGCCACCACCGTCCGTTCCGACGGGCCCGCGAACTCGTAAAGTTTCCCTTCGTTCGAATCCACCACGGCCTTCTCGGACGTCATCTCATTTTCCGCGATGTCGCCCAGGCCGACCTCATGCCGCCAGCGGTTGACTTTGGCCAGCGCGCCTCCCACCTCGCCCGGAAAGGAGGTAATCGTCGCCTCCGCCTTTTTGCCGCCGGGACCCGGCACCAGGAAATTTCCCAGGCGGATGCTGGTGGGCGCCAATTCCTGCCAGCCGGCCGGCGTTGTCCAGTGCAGCGGCGCGGAGTTGACGGGGACCGGCATGGCGTCCGCGCCCATCATGGACGCGCCGGGGGCCGCCGGCGCCGGGGGCGCCTTCTCCTTGGGGGTCTGGTAAGTTTGGATTTGATCCTCGCGCCGGCATCCCGCCAAAAGGCCGATGACCAGACACGCTGCGTTCACTGCACAAGTAGTTCTCATTTCGACTGCGCACAACATAGCACGGCTTATTCCAGGTAAAAGAATGTTTTTTGCCTTTCGGGCGCGCCAACCTGAGCGCGTTGGAGATTCGCCAGTCCTATTCCAAGACCATTCGCAATCATCGGCACGTAATTGCCTTATTCGTATGCACTTACAACTTTTGCAAGGTTCACTCGACTAGGGGCCGCACGCCAGCCGTGGCAATGAATCTGGCAACGGAGACATGGACAATCGAAAAACTGATTGAAGAAGCGGGCAAGTAATGAGAAATGGAGGGCCGGCCAGAGAGTGCCTTGACTTGTGCCGATAAATGGGCGCGAGCTTGGGAATTGACTTTCGCGGCGGACGTTGCAAAATGCCGCCAAACGTGATATATTTCATTGCCAACAGCGGCAGCCATTATGAACTCTGAAAATCCACTGGGAAAGGATTTGGCGGCTTTTGAGGAGCAAAAGGAGAAATTGGAAGGGCAGGGCGGCAAATTCGCTGTGTTCTTTGAGGGGCAATTATTGGGACTGTTTGAGAGCAGCCATGAAGCTTACACTAAAGGCTATGAAGCCGCGGGGCTAAAACCGTTCCTTGTGCGCCAAATCACTACAATTCCATCCGTTCAGCATTTTACACGCGCTGTTCGTTTTAAATGCCTCACTTCTGCCTAAGCCACGGCCCGGGCGGTCCGATAATTGACGTTTGGGTGGGCGTCAGTGATCTGCGCCATAAGGCTTTGCAACAAGCTGGAAAGCCAATTCCGACTCCAGTTCTCATTAAGGCGCTGATTGACACTGGCGCAAGCCATACTGTAATTGACAGTACTGTTATATCGCAATTAGGACTAACGCCGACAGGGAGTGTGCAGGTGCTCACTCCGACAACCGGGCTGATCCCATGTGAGCAGCTTACATACGACTTGGGAATCTTTGTGCCGCTGGCGAAAGGCATGCAGCCGTGGGCATTTCTGTTTTGGACGGCCAGTGAAGCAGATTTGCAGCATCAAGGTTTTTCAATGTTATATGGCAGAGATTTATTGGCGGGCAGCACATTCCATTACGATGGACAAGCCCAACAATTTACCCTCACATTTTGATTTCCAGCAACAATCTGTTCACACACGCCCCAGACTTCCGCCCTTTGCGGATTCTGCTTGAATCCGTCCTCGGAATCGTCGTAAAACTGTCTCTTGCGCATGACCGAAGAGTTCCACAAATTTCCGCACACGCCCCATCTGCTTTGGCTTGGCGCCGGATCGCCCCGTGAGGACAAAGTGCTCAAGCCGGCAGAGGTCACTGAGTTTTTGTCCGGAGAGGTGATCGTGGAAGAGAAGGTGGACGGCGCCAACTTGGGCATATCTCTTGGCCCGGACGGACGTGTGCGCGCCCAAAGCCGGGGGAATTATTTGGCGCCGGGCCGAAGCCACGCGCAGTGGAACCCGCTCTGGCCGTGGCTGGCGGAACACCGCGCCGACCTGGAGGACGGCTTGCGCGGCGGCTTGATCCTCTATGGAGAATGGTGTCATGCAAAACACACTGTTCCTTATGACGCGTTGCCGGACTGGTTTCTCGGCTTCGACATTTTCGATGTCGCTTCCCGCCGCTTCTGGTCGGCGGACCGGCGGAATGAGTGGCTGCGGCGGAAGGGATTGGTTTCGGTCCCGGAAGTGAAACGAGGCCGTATGTCCATCAAGCTCCTGCTTTCCTTGCTGGGCAACTCCGCAGTCGGGCGCACGCCGATGGAGGGAATTTACTTGCGGCGCGACCAGGATGGGTGGCTCCAGGCGCGGGCCAAGGTGGTCAGCATCGTCTTTCGGCAGCAGATCGAAGAACACTGGACACGCCGTCCGGTGACGCCGAATCAACTGGCGCTGCTCCGCGTTTGAAAAACCGCCAACCCAGGAGCCTCTTCCAACGATGAACTCGGACACCCCCGGTTGGCGCGCGGACTTCGACAGGGAGTTCACCGCCGCGCGCCTGGCGCTGCTGCTGGGCGCGCTCCTGCTCGTCTCCTATCCCGACATCCTCCTCGGCACGCACGCTTTCTTTTACCGCGACGCCGGGCAGTTCGGGTTCCCGGCCGGCTCTTACTTGCGGGATTGCTTTTGGCGGGGCGAGGTTCCGCTGTGGAATCCTTACAACAATTGCGGCCTTCCTTTTCTCGCCCAATGGAACACGCTGGCGCTGTATCCGCCGTCGCTGATCTACGAGTTGCCGCCCATGCCCTGGGGGATGAACTTTTTTATTCTGGGCCATGTTTTTCTGGCGGCGCTGGGGATGTATTTTCTGGCGTGGCGCTGGTTTGGCAATCGTTTCGCCGCCAGCTTCGCCGGCCTGGGGTTCGCGTGGAACGGGCTGGCTCTGAATTGCTGGATGTGGCCCTGCCACATCGCCGCGCTGGGATGGATGCCGTGGGTGGTGTTGCTGGCCGAACGGGCATGGAATGAACGTGAATTATTTCAGCCGCCTCCTCATCTTAATCTAAATCCTCATCTTAATCCTAATCCTAATCTTAATCCTAATCTTAATCCTAATCTTAATCCTAATCTTAATCTTAATCTCAATCCTGCTTCACCGAAGAGATTAAGATTAAGATTAGGATTAAGATTAAGATCAGGAGCGAGCCGGGAAGGCAATCGCCCCCTCCTTTGGGCCGCGCTGGCCGGCGCCTGCCAAATGTTGGCAGGTTCTCCGGAAATAATCCTCTTTACATGGCTGATCGTGCTGGGAGTTTTCGCGGCCGAAAGTTGGCGGCAAAGAAGGGTGCCGTGGGGCGGGTTGGGGCGGCTGGCCGCGGTGGCCCTCCTCGTCACGGCCCTGAGCGCCGCGCAACTGTTGCCCTGGCTCGATTTGCTGGCGCACGGCGACCGCACCACCGCTGCCGGCGACAACACCTGGGCGATGCCGGCGTGGGGCGCGGCCAATTTTCTCGTGCCGCTCTTCCGCATGACCAGTTCGCTCACCGGCGTCTTTATGCAACCCGGCCAGGAATGGACGACTTCCTACTACGCGGGCATCCTCACGGTGCTGCTGGCGCTGCCCGCCCTGGTGAAAGTCCGCAACACCAGGACCATCTTTCTGGGCCTGCTGGCTTTGGGGGGCGTGCTTTGCGCGATGGGCGACTCCGGCCTGATCCTCGTCATTTTGAAAAAGGTGGCGCCCGCCGTGGGTTTCACCCGGTTCCCGATCAAATTTGTCGCGGTCACGATTTTCTCCTTGCCGCTGCTGGCGGCGGCGGGAATCGTCTGGCTGCAAGGGAGCGCGGCTCCGGCGGTTCGGCGCTGTTTGCTGGCCGGGGGCGGGGCGCTGGCCGCCGCGGTGGCGGCTCTGGCGTTTTGCGTTCCGTTTGCCGAGGACTCGCGCGCCGTGGTGGGGACAAACGGCGCCGCGCGCCTGCTCATCCTGGCAGCGGGTTTGGCCGCCATTCTTTATCAGCCGCGCTTTCCGCGAAAGGCGGGACAACTGGTCCTCTCTTTTGCGCTTCTGCTTTTATCCGGCCTGGACATCTGCACCCATGTCCCGCGACAGAACCCAACCGTCCCCGTCCGCGACTACGCGGCCCTGCCGCCGCCGATGACCCCCGTGCCGCGCCTGGGAGAATCGCGGGCCATGCCGGGCCGCAAGGTCCAAATTCTGCTGGACTACTTGGTCAATCCGGACTTGGAGCAGCACTATTTGGGACAGCGTTCCATGCTGGCCGGCGATTGCAACCTGCTGGACAAAATTCCCAAAGTGAACGGCTTCTTTTCGATTCACCCGCGGGAAGAGTCCGCCGCGGCCCGGCTGCTTTATGCCGGACCGCCACTGCCCCGGCTGGAGGAATTCCTCGGCGTCTCGCAATTTTCCCCGGAGTTGTTTGTTTGGGAAGCGCGGACCAATTTCATGCCTTGGGCCACCATGGGCCAGCAGCCGGTTTTTTTGGATGACGGCGCCACGCTCGCCGCCCTGGGCCGGCCCGATTTTGCGCCGCGCGCCGTGGTTTATTTGCCGGCGGACGCGCGCGAAAAGGTCTCCGCCAAAGCCGATCCGCAGGCCCGCATCGTCTCCAGCGCGATCACGGCGGAAAAATGCGCCTTTCAGACCCAGGCGGACACCCGCGCCCTGCTGGTGATGGCGCAGGGCTGGTATCATTGCTGGCGAGCCTCTGTGGATGGAGGCGGCGTTCCGTTATTGCGGGCCAACGGCGGATTTCAGGCCGTGGAAGTCCCCGCCGGCCGCCATGAAGTCCTGCTGGAGTACAAAGACCGCGCCTTCCAGCTCGGCTGCGCCATTTCCGTCGTGGCATTTTTATTCTGCGCGGTCATATTTTTCAGAAAACAAGCAACCCCGCCCGCGCCGGCACAGTCCGATAGCGCGCATCCGTAGCATGAAATTGGCCGGCACGGCAACCTCTCTGGAGCTTGCGGTTTTCATGCGGTGCGGGTATGGTTAAAAGGATGACTGAACGCATTGAAATCAATCCACGGGTTTGTGGCGGCCAGCCGGTCATCACGGGAACACGAATTCCGGTGTCGGCCATCCTGGAACAACTGGCCGGCGGCGAATCGTGGGATTTCCTGCTTGCTGGCTATCCGGAGTTGACGCGGGCCGATATTCAGGCCGCGCTCCGCTACGCCAGGCAGTCCATTCTGCACACAGAAATCACCGCCCTCGGCGCGGCTTAAGCCGTCGTGCGCCTTTACCTCGATCAGATGCTTCGGGTCGAACTCGCGTCCCTCTTGCGTTCTGCGGGCCACGACGTCATGCGCGCGTCCGAAACCGGCCAGGCGCGCGCTGACGATGCGCTGATTCTGGAACGGGCTGTGCAGGAGCAACGAATACTCGTCACACTCGATGAACATTTCGGCGATTGGGTTGTGCTGCCGTTATCCAAACATTTTGGAGTGATCCGGGTAAAGGCATCCCCAACCACCACCGAAAATATAGCCGGCGTTTTGCTTCCGCTGTTGGCCCAACACCTGCAATCCGATTTTCGCAACCGGTTGGTCATCGTATCGTCGAGCCGGGTGCGCTGGATTCAAACAACGGCAGAATAACAATTGGCAGAACTCAACCCGCGGATATGCCCCGGGGGATCTTGAGGTTACTGCGCCATTTCCCTCGTGGCGTTGCTGTTTTGCGCAGTCATAGCTTTCAGAAAACAAGCAACCCAGCCCGTGCCGGCACAGTCCTGCTGGATTGAGGGCGAGGCGGGGAACATCAGGATTCCATTTTCATCACTACCAGATTCATGGTGCCCGAACGAACCCGGCAAAGGAATTGTGGCCTCTCAATACCCGGTCGCGGATGGCCTCCATCTCCTTTTTGGTCAAGGGCGTTTCCGGCCCGCTGGCGATAGCCTCATCAATCCACTTCTGATCGCGCTTGGCCGTGAGCGCGGCATCAATTTGAAAGGTCCGTTCCAGCCGGCTCATGGCCTCCTGGGTCAGGCTGCGGAAATTCGCGGCCGCTTCGTTTTTCAACTGCGCGTGCAGTTCCATCGGAATGTCTTTCAAAGTGATGCTCGCCATACACCGCAACCATAATGGCACCACTCTGGTATTGCAAGCCATGGTTTCGCAGTCAGGGAAATGGTCACGGCTCGACAGAGTCTCGCCCTACCCTTACGCGCAATTCCCGACGCATTGCCGCCGGAGAAATAGTGCGATGGACAAACTGCAATGGATATGCTTTCATGCGGTTATGCGACACCTTTTTATGAAACGCTTTTTGTTGGCGGCCCTCATTTCCTTCACGGCTGGGACAGCCGCTCCGGCGGCGGATATGTTTGTCTATTTCGGAAGCCACCGGTCGGGACCCAATATCGGTTTCTCGCTGGCGCATTTTGACACGGACACGGGGGCGCTGACCAAGCCGGAGTTTTTGCTCGAAGCGCCCGAGCCGGCCTATTTTGTAATTTCCCCGGATGGGCGGCATCTCTATACCTGCAATTCGGGCAACAACGCCACCGTCTCCGCCTACGAAATTGATCCGCACACCGGGCGCCTGACTTTTCTGAACCGGGGCGCCGCGGGCGGCGGGGACACCAGCTACGTGAGCCTGGACCACACCGGGCGTTACGCGCTGGCGGCGAATTATGACGGGGGCAGCATCGCCGTCTTCGCGCTCAAGCCCGACGGCAGCCTGGGGGCGCGAACCGCGTTTGTGCAGCACACCGGCAGCGGAATCAACCCGCAGCGCCAAACCCACGCCTACGCCCATTCCATCCTCACCGACCCGGACAATAAATTCGCGCTGGCCGCCGACCTGGGCCTGGACAAGCTTTTTGTCTATCGCTTCGACGCCCGGGACGGCTCGCTCCAGCCGAACGACCCGCCCTTTGCCACCGTCAAACCCGGCTCCGGCGCGCGTCACGTCAAATTTCATCCGAACGGCAAATGGGTTTATCTCATCACCGAAATGGGCTGCACCATTGTGGCGTTCCACTGGAATCCCGCCAATGGCGCGCTGGCCGAATTCCAGACCGTCTCCACCCTGCCGGATGATTTCAAGGGCGTGAGCACCTGCGCGGAGATGTTGGTGCATCCTAGCGGGAAATTTCTCTACGGCGCCAATCGCGGCCACGACAGCCTGGCGGTGTTTGCCATTGACCCTGCGACGGGCCGGCTCAAGATGGTCGAGTGCAAGCCGTGCGGCGGCAAGACGCCGCGCAACTTCGAGTTTGATCCCACGGGCAAGTGGATTCTCTGCGCCAACCAGGACGGCAACAACGCCGTGATTTTCCGCATTGATGAAACCACAGGGCGGCTGACACAGACGGGCCAGCCCGTTTCCGTGCCGACTCCTTATTGTCCGCGGTTCCTGCCCGTGCGCTGAGATTCCCGTTCTCAACCCACCTGCATGGTGAGGAGGAACTCAATGTTGGTGCGGATTTTCTTCAGCTTGCCCAGGAGCAGTTCCATCGCCTCCACCGGCGGGACGCCGGTCAGGGCGCGGCGCAGGATCACCACTTTGTTGTACTCGTCGGGATGGTAGAGCAGCTCCTCCTTGCGCGTGCCGGACAACTCGATGTTGATGGAGGGGAAAATGCGGCGGTCCACCAGATGGCGGTCCAGGTTGACTTCCATGTTGCCCGTGCCCTTGAATTCCTCGAAAATCACCTCGTCCATGCGCGAGCCGGTGTCCACCAGCGCGGTGGCGATGATGGTCAGCGAGCCGCCTTCCTCAATGTTGCGCGCCGCGCCGAAGAAGCGCTTGGGCTTGTGCAGGGCGTTGGCGTCCACGCCGCCGGAGAGGATTTTGCCCGAGTGCGGCTGGATGGTGTTGTAGGCGCGGGCCAGGCGGGTGATGGAGTCCAGCAGAATGACCGTGTCGCGCTTGTGCTCGATCATGCGCTTGGCCTTTTCGATCACCATCTCCGCCACCTGCACATGGCGCTCGGGCGGCTCGTCGAAGGTGGAGCTGATGACCTCGGCCCCGCGGCAGGTGCGTTCCATGTCGGTGACCTCCTCGGGGCGCTCGTCAATCAAAAGGATGAAGAGGTAGGCTTCCGGGTTGTTTTTCAGGATGGCGTTGGCCAGCTTTTGCATCAAGACCGTTTTGCCCGTGCGCGGCGGCGCGACGATCAGCCCGCGCGTGCCCTTGCCGATGGGGCAGACCAGGTCCAGGACGCGCGTGGAAAGTTCGTCCGGGGCGGTTTCCAGCAGGTAGCGCTTGTTGGGAAACAACGGGGTGAGATTGTCAAAATGGGTTTTGTCCTTGGCCTTGTCCGGGTCTTCCGTGTCCACCGCCTCGACTTTGAGCAGGGCAAAGAACCGTTCCTTGTCCTTGGGCGGCCGGATCTGGCCGGCGATCAGGTTGCCGGTTTGCAGGTCGAACCGCCGGATCTGCGAGGGGGAGACGTAAATGTCCTCCGGGCAGGGGAGATAATTGAAGCTGCGCGAGCGCAAAAATCCGAATCCTTCCGGCAGGATTTCCAGGACGCCTTCGGAGAAGAGGACCCCCGCGCGCTCGGCGTTTTTTTGGAGGATTTGGAAAATGATCTCGTGCTTGCGCATCGTGCCGAAGTTCTCGATCCCCATGTCCCTGGCCATGTGGTTGAGGTCGGCCATGGCCATGGCCTGGAGCTTGGCGATGTTCAACGCGCCCACGCCAGGCCCGCTGGGCGGGCGGGCGGGCGCTTCTTCCGCCCCGCTGGATTCCACCGCGTGGGTGGGCGGCTCCAGCTTCATTTCGGCGGCCGGCGCCGGGGCGGCCTTGCCTTTGTGGTGGACGGGGCGGGCCGCGGAATGCGGGGCGGGCGGCTCCGGCTCCGGTTTGGGGGCGTGCCGCCGGTCTGTTTCCGTTCCTCGCGCAAGGGAAGGCGCGGCGGGCGGGGCCGGCTCCGTTGGGGGAGCTGTCTCCGGTGGCGTTTCGCGCCGCGCGCGGACCCGGTCTCCCGCGGGGTGGTCCGGCTCTGGCGCGGGCGGCGGCGGCGGCGCCGGGGCCGGGGCGGCATCGGAGGGGATGGGTGGCGGGGCGGTCTTCGCGCCTTTCCTTGTCACTTTTTTTGTGGCTGCTTTGGGCATGGTAAAAATGGATTGCTGGATTTCAGGACACGGGCAGGACACCCTCCGCACTGCGGCCCATCAGGATATAACCACAGTTCTGCTAATATGGCAATGGATACTTTGCGGTCAATTCACGCACACGATCCCTCACCTTGTGGGCCGTGTCAAGATTCTTAATATCGAGCAAAACTTCGCTAATCATGTCCGCCACGGCGGCCATCTCCGGCTCTTTCATTCCGCGGGTGGTCACGGCCGGGGTCCCCAGCCGGATGCCGCTGGCCTGGAATGGGGAGCGGGTCTCGAAGGGGATGGTGTTTTTGTTCACGGTGATGCCGGCTTCGTCCAGGGCGATCTGGCATTCCTTGCCGGTCAAGCCGCGCGCCCCCACGTCCACCAGCATGAGATGGTTGTCCGTTCCGCCGCTGACTAGGCGGAAACGGTTGCGGATCATTCCTTCCGCCAGGGCTTGGGCATTCTTGATAATTTGCGCCTGGTATTCCCGAAAGGCCGGCTGCAAAGCCTCCAGGAAACAAACCGCCTTGGCGGCGATGACGTGCATGAGCGGGCCGCCTTGAATGCCCGGAAAGGTCTGCGAGTCAATCTCCCGGGCGTATTTTTCCTTGCATAAGATCAGCCCGCCGCGCGGCCCGCGCAAGGTCTTGTGCGTGGTGGTGGTGACAAAATCGGCGTGTTCGACCGGGCTGGGATGCAGCCCCGCGGCGACCAATCCGGCGATATGGGCGATGTCCGCCAGCAAAAAAGCCCCCACTTCCCGCGCAATCTCGCCCATCCGCTTGAAATCAATGATGCGCGGATAGGCGCTGGCGCCGACGGTGATCATGCGCGGACGGTGCTCCTGCGCCATTTTCTGCAATTGATCGTAATCAATCCATTCATCCTCATGGCGGACGCCGTAGTGGACGATTTGAAAGAAGCGGCCGGAGAAATTGGCCTGGTTGCCGTGGGTCAGGTGCCCGCCGTGGGAAAGGTCCATCGTCAACATTTTGTCGCCCGGCTTGAGGACGGCAAAATAAACGGCCATGTTGGCCTGGCTGCCGGAATGGGGCTGGACGTTGACATGGGCGGCGCCGAAGATTTTTTGGGCGCGCTCGATGGCCAGGCGCTCCACCGTGTCAATATGCTCGCAGCCGCCGTACCAGCGTTTGCCGGGGTAGCCCTCGGCATATTTGTTGGTCAGCACCGAACCCTGCGCCTCCAGGATGGCGGGGCTGACAAAATTTTCGCTGGCGATCAGCTCGATGTTTTCCTGCTGGCGCTGGGCTTCCAGGAACAGGGCGCTGGAGATTTCGGGATCCACGCGGCTCAACCGGAGCGGGGCGGGGGTGGAGTTGTGTATTTCCATTTTATTGACACGACGCTCGTGACGCCCGCCCTCGAAGGGGGTGGACAGAAAGATGTCGAGGATTTTGACGGCCAGTTCGGGCGGGGTGGTTCCCGCCCCCAGGCAGAGCACATTGGCGTTGTTGTGCCGGCGGCAGAGCGCGGCGGTGGACTCATCGGACACCAGCGCGGCGCGCACGCCGGGGATTTTGTTGGCCGAAATGCTGATCCCGACCCCCGTCGAGCACACTAACAAGCCAAACTGGCTTTTCCGGGCCGCCACCTGCCCGCCCACGGCGTGGCCGAAATCGGTGTAATCGCAGATTTCCTCGGTATGCGTCCCCAAATCCACCAGCGAAATTCCCGAGGCCTGCAAGTGCGCCTTGAGCTGCTCCTTGAGCGCGAAGCCGGCGTGATCGGACCCGAGGGCGATGCGGCTCTCCGGGGCGGCGCCGGCCGCCTCCGGCGCCTGCGCCGTTTGTTCCATGAAATTGAGCATCGAGAAGATCCCCTGTTCGATCTGGTCGCGGCAATAGGCGTAAGTTTCGTAGGTGCCGCCGATGGGATCGCCGATGTCCTTTTCAAAATCATCCAGCGTGTCGTCGAATTCGCGCAGCAAAAAAGTCTTCTCCACCGCCTGCGGAAAGAGGGCGTTGACCGAATCCACATGGCTGTGGGTCATGCCGAAAATATAATCGGCCTCCTCCACCAATTGCCGGGTGAGCATGCGGCTGCGCGTGTTGGAAATATCAACGCCCAACTCGCGCAGCGCCCGCACGGCATGGACGCTGGGCGGCTGCCCCTCCAGAGCGCCGACGCCGGCCGAGAGGACCCGGAAATCGTTGCGGCCCCGGGTGGCGTGCTGAAAGAGTCCTTCGGCCATCGGGCTGCGGCAAATGTTGCCAGTGCAAACAAATAGAATGGTTTTCATTCCTGCCATTACGCCTTGACACCTTGCGCGGGGCTTGCCAAATCGTCAATCCCGAAAATCGCGCCTTTCGGGGTTGACATCTCCGGCCCGGCGTGGCTCAGTTCCCGTTGTTGGAGACATCAACGCCGATATCTATGAATGAACCTGCTCTCTGCTTTTTCTTGGCCATTCTCGGTTCCGTTGCCGGCGCGTTCTTGCGGCGCGTCCGCGCCTCCGGGGTGGTGGCGCTGCTGTTGCCGGTGGCGCCGGGGGCGGCCCTCTGGATGGCTACCGGGGCAAGCTGAGGGGATCCGACATTGGTGCTCAAGGTGAGCACCCTCTGCTTGATGACGCCGATCGCCGTCCTGTACGGCTTCCATGCGTGGCGCAAGGCGCCGGAGCGGGCGCTGGCGGGGGCCGGTCTGGCGCTCTCGCTGATTGTGCTTGTTCCCTTTGGGATTGTGATGATTGCCGAGGCAATGAGCTTGGGAAACGCGCTGTGCCGTTGAATGGACCGCAGCTGGACGCCGCAGCCACGGCAACGAAATCGCAGTTGACAGCACGGCAGGAGTCCGGCCCGAATGGCGCTTAGATAAGGAATGCCAATTGTAACCCATTTGTTTTAAGGATGTTATGAATGGTGTGTCGGCGCAGCACCCGGAATATGTCGCTCCTCTCGGAGCTACATCATCCTTTTCGCTGTGGTTCTACAAAGAGGCCGCGCCTACGGCGCTGGGCGCCAAAATCGGTGGCAGGCTTGGGGCGGCGGCCCAGCGCCGTAGGCGCGGTATATCTGTAGAACCCAGGACCACAAATCCAAAGCCCCAGCGGGGCGGCATATTCAGAGCGTCAGCATAACGTATTGTTAATCAATGATTAACGCCTTATCTAAGCGCCATTCGAGTCCGGCCCTGCCGTGGGAAAATCATTCCGGATGGGCTTTTTGGACGACGGCCAGGCCCTTGAGCAAATCCAAGGCTCGCGCCAGGGCGGGATCGCGCACGATTTTTAGGTTGGGGTCGGTTTGGAAACGGCCGCCGACGCTGAACTCCGCCTCCAGATCCGCCCCTTCGCGCTGTTCCCGCACCAACTCCGCTTCATTCATGCGCGGGAAAACGCCTTCATTGGTCCGCGATGGGCCGGCGGCCATGCTGGCGCCCGCCGCATTGGTTTGTCCCGCCGGGCCGGGCACCCGGTAAGGGTGCTCCCAATAGGCCCGTTCCTCCTCCGGATTTGTCTTCACCGCAATATCCGGCTTGAGGCCGCCGCGGAAAACCGTGCCGTCGCCCAGCTTGATGTCTCCCACGGCGATGCGCAATATGCCGCCGCCGGTCAGGGGAAATTCCTGGAAAAGGCCGGCCCGGCCCGCCGACTGGCTTCCCAGCAGCAGTCCGGTGCTGGTTTGCCGCAAGACCGCCGCCAGGCCTTCCGCCGCCTCGCTGGTCTGGGAATTGATCAGCGCGGCCAGCGGCACGGTGATGGCATTGTCCTTCCTGGTGGATCGCGCCACCACGCCGCCGCATTCCAGCAACGGCTGGTCGGCGTTGAGAAAACAATCCGCCGCCGCCGCCGCCGCCGCAAAATCAGAGCCGCCGGCAAAACGCAAATCCAGGACGACTCCTTTGATTTTGGACTTGTTGGTTGCGGCCATTTCGCGGTACGACGCCATCAGGCCGGGGGCCAGATTGGCCTCCACTTTGAGCACGCGAAAATAGGCGAAGGAATCGTCATAGACAATGGACTGGCCCAGGGGGGAGGCGGCGGGGGCTTCCCCGCCGGCCGCGGCGCCGCCGGCCAGCATGGCGCTGGACTTGAGTTGGTCCAACAACCCTTCCACCGCGGCGCGGTTCAAGTCCGATTCGCTGGCTCCATTGAGATGGGCGCGCAACAACTGATAGACCTCGTCGAATTTCGGCGGGTCGTTGGTGGAACCGGCCCATCCGGCGCAGGCCGCCAGGCAGAACAAAATGGAAACAGAATGTTTTATCTTCAAGGGAAAAACTGTACTGTTGAATGGCATTTTTTTCAAGTCCCCGCGCGCGACAGTCCCCGCGCGCGACAGTCCTCGCGGGCAACAGTCCTCGCGGGCAACGGCCGTGTTTCAATCTTAATCTTAATCTTGCTCTTAATCTTAATCCTAATCCCCATTTCTCCAGGGCGAACCGTCTATTCAGGCGGATTGAGATTAAGATTAAGATTAAGAGCAAGATGAGGAAGACCCGCGCAGCGCCTTGGCGCCAATGTCGCTTCGAAACTGCGCGCCGTCGAAGGTAATTCTCGACACCGCCTCGTAGGCCCTGGCCCTGGCCCGGCTCAGCCCGGTGTCCCAGGCCGTCACGCCCAGCACCCGTCCGCCGCGGGTGACCATCCCGCCCCCTTGCCGGGCGACGCCGGCATGGAAAATCTTGGTGTTGGGCAGCGCGCCCGCCGCGGCCAGTCCCTGGATGAGCGCGCCTTTGGCCGGAGTTCCGGGATAACCGGCCGCGGCCATCACTACGCAGACCGCGGCTTCCGGCCGCCAGCGCAACGGCGTTTTCTCCAGCGTTCCGTCCAGGCAGGCCTCCAGCAAATCGAGCAGGTCGCCCTCCAGTCGTGTCAAATATACTTGTGTTTCGGGATCGCCGAAACGCGCGTTGAACTCCAGCACTTTCGGGCCGTCCCCGGTCAGCATCACGCCCGGATATAAAAGGCCGCGAAAATCAATCCCCTCCTCCTCGCACCCCCGCAGCCAGGGCGCGAGGATTTTGTTTCCGGCCGCGGCCAGTTCCGCCTCGTTCAAGAATGGCGCGGGCGAATAGGCGCCCATGCCGCCGGTGTTGGGTCCGGCGTCCTGGTCCCCGAGGCGCTTGTGGTCCTGCGAGGCGGGAAAGAGCGCGGCCGTTTTTCCGTCGCACAAGGCGTGGAGGGAAATCTCCATGCCTTCCAGCAATTCCTGGATGACGACCCGGCGGCCGGCCGCGCCGAATTTTTGTCCGAGCATGATTTCCTCAATCGCCAAAGCCGCCTGCGCCGGTGTCGTGCAGAGGAGGACGCCTTTGCCCAGCGCCAGGCCGTCGGCTTTGACGGCGCAGCGGCCGCCCAGCGACGCCGCAAAATCCCGGGCCGGCCCGGCCTGGGAGAAAGTTCCGGCCCGCGCGGTGGGAATCCCGTATTTCTCCATGAATTTTTGCGCGAATACTTTGGAAGACTCGAACCGGGCCGCCTTTTGGTTCGGCCCCCAGATGCGGAGGGAATTGGCCTGGAACAAGTCCACAATGCCGAGCGCCAGCGGATTGTCCGGGCCGACCACCGTGAGCGCCGCCTTTTTTTCCAGGGCGAAGGCGAGGAGGGACGGCAGATCGTCCGTGGCAATGGCGGCGCATTCCACGGCGGAGCCGTCGCGGGCCAGGCATTCCAGGGCGATCCCGGCATTGCCCGGGGCGCACCATAATTTTGTGATGCGGGGCGACTGGGCCAATTTCCAAACCAGCGCGTGCTCGCGCCCGCCCGAACCGATGACCAGAACATTCATGGCGGCGGATTGAATCAGAGAACGGGTTGGTTTGCCAGTTCGTTCCGCCGGTGAATGAAGCTATACACAGCGTATTATATTGCGGATGACGGCGGGCAGGGGACTGCCCGCCCTGCCTCTTTCCAGAACGGGCCGGCCCGGCGGCGGCGGTCAGCGGCTTGCCGGGGAAGCGGGCGCGCCGGTAAGGGGAGCGCCAGGCTCTTTGGGGGCGGCGGCGGCGGTCAGCGGCTTTTTGAGCAGTGAAATGTAGTCGGCCATGATCCGCCGGGTTTCGGTCAGGGCGGGATCGGTCGCCGCCGGGTCTTCCGGAACGGCTGCGGCGGCTTCCAGGGGATCTGCGTCGCCGTCGGGGCTGGCGGCGGGCTTGGGTTTGACTTCCGGCGCGCGCAACCCGGCCAGGTCCACGTTTTTCAAGGTGATTTCAAAAACCTCTTCCCCGGATTTCGGGCGGGAGGCGCGCTCCTTCTTTCTCGCCTCGAGGCGGGCTTCGGTGGCTTTCTGCTCGGTAAGCCGCTCGGCCTCGTCCAGGGAAATGCTCTTGTCGTCCAGGGTTTTGCGGTACTCGTCAATATCCTCCTGGAGGTAGGCAAAATCCTTGTCTGTTTCGCGGCGGTGGAGAGAGCGTTTTGTCAATTCGGGCAGATAGGGTTTGACCAGATTGAAGTCCGGCAGGCCGCGGGCGCTGCTGATTTCATCCCACGGCAGCGGGTTGGGCAGCGCGCTTTCCCCGACGTCGGCGTAATTGAGTTCGGAGGGCAGCACGATGTCGGAGGCCACCCCGTTGCTTTGGGTGGAGGAACCGCCCGCGCGATAGAATTTCTTGATGGTGATTTTGATGGAACCGGGATCGTAACTGTACAGCATCCGCTGGCGGGCCATGAAGTTGCTCATGGGTTGCACCATTTGGACCGTTCCCTTGCCGAAAGTGGCTTTGTCGCCCACGATCAAGGCGCGGCCGTAATCCTGCAACGCCCCCGCGACAATTTCGGAGGCCGAGGCGCTGAAGCGGCTGGTCAGAAGGATCAGCGGCCCGTCGTAGAGCGCGGGGCCTCTGGGAGTGGATTCGACCTCAATTCCACCCAGCCGGTCGGGGCCTTCATCCGGTTCCCGGGTTTGCACCACCGGACCCCTGGCGAACAAGCCGGTCAGACGGATCGCTTCGTCCAGAAAACCGCCGCCGTTGCGGCGCAAATCCAAAATGATGCCTTCCACATTCTCCTGCTTGAGGCGGGTGATGATGCGGGCCACGTCTTTGGAGGTGGTGGGGTGCTCGCGCGGCGGATCGCCGGGTTTGTCGGTCTCCGTGTCGGCATAAAAGGAAGGCAAATCAATCACGCCGACGCGCCGGGGGGGCGCGTTGCTGTCGGTGGCGGGCGTCTGGTAAATCTTGGCTTTGGCCTCCTGATCCTCGAGTTGGATGACGTCGCGGATGAGGGTGACGGTTTGCTGGCGGACGGACGGATCGGCCGGGTGGGCCTTGAGGATGGTCAGCGCCACGGGCGTGCCTTTGGGGCCGCGGATCATTTCCACCACTTTCTGAAGCGGCATGCCGGTGACGGGCACCGGTTCCTGGTCTTTTTGCGCGACGGCCAGGATGGTGTCCTCGTTGGTCATCTGGCCGGATTTTGCCGCCGGGCCTTCCGGGACCAGGTCTTCAATCTTGCAATCGCCGTCCTCGCTCTTCAACCGCGCGCCGATGCCGACCAGGGAGAGGTGCATTTGAATGTCGAAATTCTCCGCCTCGGCGCGCCGCATGTAATCGGAATGCGGATCGTAGGCGTGCGCCAGCGAGGTGAGGTACTCTTCCAGCACGTAATCATCGTTGGTCAGATCGCTGTAATTCTTGAGCAGGCCGGTGTAGCGTTTGGTCAGCGTCTTGACGATTTCCTCGGGGTCCTTGCGGTTCAACTGCACCACTCCCTTGAGCTCGGGTGCCGGTTCGGCTTTGAGATCGGGTGGTATCAAATTGAGGGGATCAGCCACTCCCTTGGGTTCGGGCGCCGGCCCGGCTTTGGCGGGAGTGGAGCCGAGGAAACGGATGCTGCCGAGACGCTGCCCATCCTCGGAATAAAAATTGTTGGTGGTTTTCCGCAGTGCCACCACCGCCGCAGACTCCGCATGTAATTTCCCATTGTCGAAATAAAAATTGTTGGTGGTTTTCGGCAGGGTCTCTTTGAGCGAAATCTGGAGTCGCACGATCACATTCGACGGGGTGGGGGTGATGGAGCCGAAAGCACGATGCTCCTGATCCAGGAGTTTGCCGGGAAGAAGCGATGCGACCGTCCTGTTCGCCGGCGCGGCCAGGGAGGCGGCGGAAAGGGAATTGGTGTATTGGAGGGGCAGCAAGATGACCACATTGCTCTGCGCGTCGAAACCGGCCGGCCCGGAAATCGCCATGTCGGCCTCCTTGAGCTTTTCATCCAGATACTCGTATCGCAATTCCTCGCGCCAAAGCTGATGGGCGTCGTCCAGGTTGGTGGGATTGGGCAGGGTGTGGCGGTTGGCGATGAAACTCTCCTTGTTGGTGAATTGAAAAGCCACCGTTTGCAACAGATTGGTGACAAAAGCGGTCCGTTCGGACGCGCGCCGGAGGAACCGGGAAAAAATGACCGTGGCAGGCGAGAAATCATGCAGGCGCACGGACAGCGCCGGCAAACTGGCGCGATAGACCTCGAACTGATCCAGATCCGACTTCAAGAAATAAAGGTGCCAGTGGTCCAATGTATCGAGGTAACGGTCCAGGAATTTGCTCGAAATTTCCGCGTCCAGCGGATGATGCGAATAATGATACAACTGGAGCAACCTCGGCACCAGGGAGGTGATGTTGCCTTCCGTTTCGTCGCGGCTGGCGTCGGGAATCTCCTTCAGGCTGGCGGGGGGAGGGACCAGGGTGTTTGTTGATGGCGCATCGGACGCATCGTTTTGGGCGCGGGCCGCGCCTGGAAACACCGCCAGAACCAGCGCCAGCCGGGTGCAACTAAAAAATGAAAATCTCATGCTGTTATTCTCACGCCAACAGCATCGGCCATCGCATCGCGAATATCAAATGCAAAAAGCCGCAAACCCCGTTATTCTAACGAAGGCGGGCGGGAAGACGGCAGGAGCGCGCAGGCGGGCAGGCTTGCAGCGCCAAGGGACGGACGCCGAATCCAAGGGTAAAAACCGCCAGAGCGGCCAGGCTCAGGGCCAGCAGCGCCAGGGTCGCGCCGCCATCCGGAACCAAACCCAATTGGTTTTGGTAGTTGTCGTTTGCGGTGCCTAAATTCAGGATCTCCACGCCGAAATCGGTGGAGAGGGTGGCGGCGGTATCAATGTTGGCACCCAGCGCGGCCACTGCTTCGTTATAATAAAGGTTGCCAGTCCCTCCATTAGGGTAACCTGAAAGCGACTGCCCCCCTTGCAGCTCCCAAATGGCCGACTGCAAATAACCGGCGTCCGTCTGCCGGGTTGCGCTGAGGCCAGCGGCTGCTGTGCCGGTGCCAGAATTGGCGTAATCATAACCGCTCAACGTGCCCCGGGCAAACTGAGAGTAAAGCCAAGCCGTACCCTCCGACAGAGCGTAATTATCTGGTGTGCCTGGTGTGCCCGTGGGAGCCCCCAGCCCGCTGGCGTTGCCCAGGGAGTTCAAGCTCACGGTGTAATTGTAGGCGGTACCCTCATAAAATTCTACATCCGATTGGACGCAGAACGTCTGGAAGGAGGCGCCCGAACCCGTGTACGGGGAGTACTCGCTTAGGTTGACCAGGCTCGGACCAGAAGTCACTGCCGTGAATTCGCCGCCATCACTAAAACTGTACGGCGACGCGTTCAGGGTAACCGTTTGCGCCATCACGGCGGGAGACACGGCCCCGGCGGCCAGAAGGACCCCCGCCAACACAATTTTGTTCAACTTCATCATAGTAATACCTGCATGTTCTCTCGGAGCGTGTTCCATTATCATCCACGCCCTGTCCCATTCCTGAGCATTTTCCGTTCCTCTCAATCTTGAGAAGGCCGGTTGGGGGCGCGGGGAGCATCGCCCGCAGAGACTCCGGCCTCTTGATAAAAATTATGGGCTTGCCAAGGCGCAAAGTCAACTGCAATCTGCCATTTGGACAATTTAAGCTAAGAAAATGACAAGCGATGGTGAGTAGCAATCTCGCCTTCCCATCAGTATTTTCAGAGTCATGCTTGCAATTCAACCAACAAGGAGTTTATGAGAATCAACCCTCTGTCCCCGTCGAGAATCTTTGCAGCCGCCGTTGGCATTGCCTTGAGCCATGCCATTGCGTTTGGGCAATCCTCCCCCATCCCTTCCCAGCCGTACACTTGGAAAAATGTCACGGTCAAGGGCGGCGGTTTCATCTGTTCGGTGGTCTTCAACACCACCCAGAAGGACTTGGCCTACTGCCGCTGCGACATCGGCAGCTCCTACAAATGGGACAGCCGGGCCAAGCTGTGGATTCCTCTGACCGACTGGTGCCCCACCTACAATCTCTTCGGCTCGGAAAGCATCGCCACCGATCCGATTGATCCGCAGCGGGTCTATATCGCCGCGGGGATGGGGGAGGGCCAGCCGGCGGCCATCCTGCGCTCGATGGACCAGGGCAAGACTTTTCAGACGGTGGACGTGCCGTTCCGGATGGGAGGCAACTCCAATGGACGGGGCGTTGGAGAGCGTCTGGCCATTGATCCGAACGACAACAACATTCTTTATTTTGGCTCGCGCGCCGCCGGGCTTTGGATCAGCAAAGACGCGGCGCTGACTTGGAACAAGGTGGGCAACTTCCCGCCGGCCTCCGCGCCCGCTCCCGCCCCTCCTGCCGGCGCGCGCGCCGAAGGAGCCGCGGCTGCGCCAGGCGCGGGCGCTGAGGCCGAAGGCGCGCGGCGCGGCAGAGGCGGAGCCGGCGGGGGAGGCGGCGGCAGAGGAGGAGGGGCGGGGTTGAGCTTCGTGGTCTTCGACCCCAGCACAGGAACGCGGGGCCATGCGACTCAAACCATTTACGTCGGCTCCACGGACCGGGGCGACAGCCACCTGTTCCGCAGCACGGACGCGGGCCAAACCTGGCAGCCGGTTCCCGGCCAGCCGGCCAATTTCCTCGCCATTCATGCCGGCTTCGATACGCAGGGCATTCTTTATGTGGTCTATGGCAATGGCGTCGGTCCCGGCGGCGTGAGCGATGGCGCGATTTGGAAACTCAATCCCAAGGACGGCGCCTGGACGGACATTACGCCGGTCAAGGATGCAAACCGGTTTCCGGGCGGCTACGGTGGAATGGGGATTGACCGCCAGCATCCGGGCACGCTGGTGGTGGCCACCCTGGACCGGGTCAATCCGGATCCCAGTTTAGCCCGGGGCGCGAACGACGATGACCGCATTTACCGCACGACGGACGGGGGCAAGACCTGGACGGACATCAGCCCCAAATCCCACCGCGATTCCTCCGCCTCGCCCTACGTGCCCTGGGCCGGAGTGTATGACGCCACCGTCAAGAAGCCCGAGGCCGCGCTGGGCTGGTGGATTGATACGCTGGCCATTGATCCATTTGATTCCAAGCATGTTTGCTATGCCACCGGCGCAACGATCTGGAACACGGTGGATATGAATAACGCCGATTCCGGCGGCGACACTCATTGGACGATTTGGGCGGACGGAATCGAGGAAACCGCCATTCTTGGCCTCATCAGCCCGACGGGCGGCTCGCACCTGATCAGCGGCTTTGGCGACATCAGCGGCTTCACGCACGACGACCTGGATGTAAGTCCTCCGGATGGGCCGAACAAGCACCCGCTTTTCGCCAACAACTCCGGGCTGGATTTCGCCGAGAAAAATCCCAATGTCGTCGTCCGCATGGGCAGCCAGCCCTTCCACCCTCCCTACGAGGGCACGATGGCGTACTCCTTGGACGGCGGACACAATTGGCAGCCCTTCACCTTTGGCGGACCGGCTGCCGAAGGCGGCAGACGGGGCGGAGGCGGCGGAGGGGGTGGCGCCGGGCGGGTGATCCTGTCGGCGGACGGCTCGGTTTTCATGAGCACGGGCGGGACCCCGCGAATCTCCACGGACCACGGCGCGACTTGGAAGGATGTGACGGGCCTGCCCGCCGGCCTTAGCCCGATTGCCGACCGCTCCAACCCCGCCAAGTTTTACGCGATGGATTCCGCGGCGCATCGAATGTATTTGAGCACCGACGGCGGGGCGACGTTCACCAACGCCTACGAAGTCACCGGCCTGCCTGCAGGCGGAGGCGGCGGGGGCGGCAGGCGCGGCGGAGGCGGAGGCATGGGCATGGGATTGGTCGCCGTTGGAGGCCGGGAGGGAGACCTTTGGGTTGCGGGACAGGCGCTTTGCCATTCGAGCGATGGCGGCCGCACCTTCAAGGAAATCCCCAACCATCCAAACATTGGCCGGTTGAGCTTTGGCAAAGCCGCGCCGGGCAAAGACTATCCGGCCATTTTTGTGTCCAGCGGCGGCGGCGCGGGGGCGGGACTTTATCGTTCCGATGACATGGGCGCCACCTGGGTCAAGATCAACGATGCACAGCATCAATGGGGCAACACCTTTACGTGCATCGCGGGCGACCCGCGCGTTTATGGACGCCTGTATGTCGGCACCAATGGCCGCGGGGTACTCTACGGCGACATCGCCAAGTGAGTGGTAAAACTGGAGGTCAAACCAATAGGAAAAATGAAATTACCCTGTGGCAGAGTCGCAGGGTGGCAAACCAAAGAACCCAAAGTCAAACTATGCGTAATTCTCCCTGTCAAAATTGTTGTTCCCTCGCGTTGCCGGCCGGCATTTTCCGAGCCGGCTTTCTGGCCAAACTGGCCGCCGGCGCCGCCCTGCTGGCCGCCGCGGCTTTTGTTTCGCCGGCGCGCGCGCAGGGCAGTTACTCCAACTTCAGCGTCTGCGTCTATTTCCGGTATCAGGAGGTCAGCTCCATCCCCGGCAATCTGGCGCAGTTTTCCAACCAATGGGTCAATGTGGAAAAGCAGGTCAAGGTCGCCAAGGTCTATTTGGAAACCACCCGCAACAACCAGCTCGCCACCGCCGACCAAGTGGAAACGATGAAGAAGTTCTTCACCGACCGCGGCATCAAAGTTTCCGGCGGGATGGGGCTGACCGCCAATGAAGGCAACGGCTTCCAGTCCTTCGATTACAGCTCGCCAGTGGATCGGGCACGGGTCCGGGACATGGCCGAGTTCACCGCCCGGCATTTCGACGAGATCATTCTCGACGATTTCTATTTCTCCAACAACAAGGGCGATGACGCCATTGCGGACAAGGGCAACCGGAGTTGGACGGAATTCCGCACGGAGTTGATGGACGACGTCTCCAGGGACCTCATCATCGGCGCCGCCAAGGGAGTCAATCCCAAATGCCATCTCATCATCAAGTATCCCAACTGGTACGAGAGCTTCCAGGGCCTGGGATACGACCTGGCCGTCGAGCCGAAACTCTTTGACGCCATTTACACCGGCACCGAGACGCGCAACGCCGAGGGCGGCCAGCGCCTGCAATCCTACCAGAGCTACCTGCAAACCGAGTATTTCTGCCGCGTCAAGCCCGGCGGCAACCAGGGCGGCTGGATTGACGGCGGCGGCGACCCCCGCTACGCCGAACAGTTCTGGGACACCCTTTTTGCCAAGGTGCCGGAGATCATGCTCTTCAACTCGCAGCAAATCATGGGCGGGTCGCGCGGCGGCGGTGGCGGCGGACGCGGCGGACGCGGCGGTGGCGGCGGGGCGGCGGGCGAAGCGGATACCAATGGCGTCCTCGCTCATGTGATGGACCCCATTCCCCAACCGGACGGCTCCACGTTCACTCCCACCATGACGGCCCGCTGGGCGGGCTATTCGGCGGAACTTCTGGATCGCTTCATGGGCAAGATCGGCAAGCCCATCGGCGTTCCCACCTACAAACCCTGCAACTCCTTCGAGGAAATGTATCTGCCCGATTACCTCGGCATGGTCGGCGTCCCGATTGACCTGGTGCCGGACTTTCCAGCCAATGCTTCCACCGTCCTGCTGACGGCGGCATCCAAGCACGACCCCGACCTGGTGGCCAAGACCAAGGAATTTGTGCAGAAGGGCGGCACGGCCATCGCCACGACCGGCCTGATGGAGGCCCTGGGCGAAAAAGGCTTCCAGGACATCGCCGAGATTGAAGTCACCGGCCACCGGGTGCTCGCCACAGGCTTTGGCGGCGGCCGCGGCGGTTTTGGAGGCGGCCGCGGTCGCGGCGGGGAGGAGGCCGGGGCGCCTGCGCCGGCCAGCCTGAATATGCTGCTACCGCAAATGCGGCATTTTGAAAACGACAACCGGACCGGCATGGAGTTCAGCACGGCTGATTCCGGATATCCCATGCTCGTCCAGGCCTCCTATGGCAAGGGGACCTTTTGCGCGCTGGCGCTGCCGGATGATTTTGCGGACCTTTACCGGCTACCGCAGAGCGTGCTGACCCAGATTCGCAACCTCCTCGGCCAGGGTCTGGTCGCCAGCATTGATGCCCCGGATCACGTCAGTCTGTTCGTGTATGACAACCGCACCTTCATCGTTCAGAACTTCCGGGCGCAAGCGATCACGGCCCGCGTCACGGCGCGCGCGACGGCCTTGCGCGATCTTCTCAGCGACCAGACGGTTGCCGCATCGGCCGCCGGCGCCGGCGGCGGCGGTGAGCGCGGTGGTTTTGGCGGCGGCGGCCGCGGCGGTCGTGGCCGCGGAGGAGCCGGCGGCGGCGGCAGTTCATTCGAGATGTCCATTCCGGCGCATTCATTCCGCGTCTTTGCGGCCGAATAGAAAGGCATATATGAAAATTGAAATCGGCAAACGTTCCTGCGGCCGGCTTTGCGCCGCGGCCCTGGCCAGTCTTGGCCTCGCCCTTCTCAGCGATCAGACACCGGTCATGGCCGCAAACCCGATGCCGCAGGTGGTCACCACCAACGGACACCATGCGCTGTTCGTGGACGGCGCGCCCTACCTGATGCTGGGCGCTCAGTCCCACAATTCCAGCGCATGGCCGGGCACGCTCCCCAAGGTCTGGGCGGCCATGGATGATCTCCACGCCAACACGCTGGAAATCCCGGTTTATTGGGAGCAATTTGAGCCGCAACCGGGCCAATTCGACCCTTCGATTGTTGACTTGATGATCCAAGGGGCGCGGGAGCACAACCTGCGCCTGGTTTTCCTCTGGTTCGGCACCTGGAAAAACGGCAGCGGCCACTACATCCCGCTCTGGGCCAAGAGCCACCCGGACATGTTCACCCACATCACGGGCAGCCGGGGCCGCCATGTGGATTCCCCATCGCCTCTGGCGGAGGCGTGCATGAAGGCCGACATGAACGCGTTCAGCGCCCTGATGCGCCACATCAAGTCCGTGGACCCGGTTCACACCGTCATCATGATCCAGGTGGAAAATGAGCCGGGCGCTTGGGGCAGCATCCGCGACTATTCCCCGGAGGCGGAAAAGGTGTTTGCCGCGCCGGTGCCGGCGGAGTTCTTGAAGGCGCTGGCCGGCAGAAACGGGGCCAAAGGCGACAGCGGAAACTGGCGGGAGGTTTTCGGCGACAACGCCGATGAGTATTTCCACGCCTATTGTGTGGCCCATTACATCGGCCAGGTGGCCGCGGCCGGCAAGGCCGAATACCCGCTGCCCATGTACGTCAATGCCGCCTTGCGCGATCCCCTGACCAATCCCCGCGCCGGCAGCTACGAAAGCGGCGGCGCCACCGACAACGTGCTGGACATCTGGAAAGCGGCCGCTCCCGCCATTGATATTCTCTGCCCCGACATTTATCAGAATGACACCGCGAAATATCTGGCGGTGCTGGACCATTATTCGCGGCCCGACAACACGCTGTTTGTCCCGGAAACCGGCGGGACCGGCAACGCTTCCCGGATGTGCTTCGCCGCCCTGGGGCGCGGCGCGGTCGGCTGGTCGCCCTTTGGCCTGGACTACACGCGGGCCACGCCGGAATCACTCACGGCTGTCGGGATGAACTACCGGATGCTGGAGCCGATCATGCGCGAAGTGGCGCAGTTGAACTTCGAGGGCAAAGTCAAAGCCATTGAAGAGGAGGCGGGCCAATCGGGCGCAACGCTCGACTTTGGCGCCTGGAGCGCGGTCATCAACTTCACCGGAGCGGGAGGCGGGCGCGGCAGGCGCGGCGGCGGTGCGCCGCCGGACATGGCCGCCCCGGCAGGAGCGCGCGCCGGGCGCGGCGCTCGCGGCGCAACCGCGGAGGGGGGAGAAGCCGCCCCGCCCGCGCCGACAGGGCGCGCGCTGGTGGCGCAGATTTCGGAAAATCAATTCTACCTCACCGGCAGCTCCTGCACCATCGAGTTCAAGGCGGCTAACGGCGGGCAGCGCGACTGGCTGCGGGTCGAGGAAGCCGAGCAACTGGAAAGGAAGCCCAACGCTTCCCACGACGGGCGGGACTATTCGCCGGCTTCCGCCTTCCGTGTGATGCGCATTCTCAACGGGGACGAGACGGACCATGCCCTGCCGTTCAGCACGGCGCCGGAGGCTGTGCGCGTTACCCTGGGCACTTATTAACCCATTGGACCACCCTGCGGCAATGCCGCAGGGTGGTAAATAAAGAAAGCGTGGCTTGTGAGTCGGGGAGGGTAGGGCGGGCAGTCCTCTGCCCGCCGCGGCGCGCACGGAGTGCGCGCCCTACCAGGCAAGTCTCAGGATCTGTGGAAAAATTGGCAAAACGCTTAAAACACAAAATGTGCCCGTTGATAATCAACGACTTGTGCAAGCGATTTCCGACGATTTTCAATTTTTTCACAGCTTCTCACGCACTGCAAAAGACCCCGTGAACCCATCGTCAAACCATGTGTAATTCACCTTGTCCAAATCGTTGTTCCCCGGCGTTGCCGGCCGGCGTTCTCCGAACCGGGTTTCTGGCGAAACTGGCCGCCGCGTCCGTCCTGCTGGCCGCGATGGCTTGCGTTTCGCCGGCCCGCGCCCAGGGCAGTTACACCAACTTCAGTGTCACTGTCTATTTCCTGATGCGGGAGATCAAAGGCCACGTCGCCAACATGGCCGAGTTTTCCAACCAATGGGCCAATGTCGAAAAACAGGTTAGGATTGACAAGGTCTATCTGGAAACCACCCGCGACTCGCAAGTCGCCGAAGCCGGCGAGATGGAAACGATGAAGAAATTCTTCACCAGCCGCGGCATCAAGGCCTCGGCCGCCATGGGCCTGACCGCCAACGAGCGCAACAACTATCAAACCTACGACTACAGCTCGCAGGCGGACCGGGACAAGGTCAAGTCGTGGGCCGAGTTCACGGCCCGGCACTTCGACGAGATCATTCTGGACGACGTCTTTTTCACCAACGACAAGGGCGACGACGCCATTGCGGCCAAGGGCGCCAAGAGCTGGACGCAATTCCGCATGGATTTGCTCAACGAGGTTTCCCGAAACCTCATCATCGCCCCCGCCAAAGCTGTCAATCCAAAAGTCCACATCATCATCAAGTATCCCAACTGGTACGAAAGCTTCCAGGGCCTGGGTTACGACCTGACGGCTCAGCCGAAGATCTTTGACGCCATTTACACCGGCACCGAAACCCGCGACGCCAATAATTTCCAGCGCCTGCAGTCCTACCAGAGCTACCTCGAAACCGATTATCTCAACCGCGTCAAGCCCGGCGGCAACCAGGGCGGCTGGATTGACGGCGGCGGCGACGCGCGCTACGCCGAACAGTTCTGGGACACCCTTTTCGCCAAGGTGCCGGAACTGCTGCTGTTCGACTCGCGCCAGATCATGGACAGGCTCGGGCAGCGCGGCGGCGACGTGGGCAATGAGGACACCAATTCCGTCCTCGCCAACATTCGGGCGCCCATTCCCCAGCCGGACGGCTCCTTTTACACGCCCAACATGGTGGCCCGCACCGCGGGCTATTCGGCGGAACTGCTGGATCGGTTTCTGGGCAAGCTGGGCCAGCCCGTCGGCCTTCCCACCTACAAGCCCTGCAACTCCTTCGGCGAGATGTATCTGCCCAATTACCTCGGCATGGTCGGCGTCCCGATTGACCTGGTGCCGGACTTTCCAACCAATGCCTCCACCATCCTGCTGACGGCCGCGTCCAAGAACGACCCCGGCCTGGTTGCCAAGACGAAAGATTTTGTGCGCAAGGGCGGCACGGCCATCGCCACGACCGGCCTGCTCGAAGCCCTCGGCGAAAAAGGTTTTCAGGACATTGCCGAGATTGAAGTCTTAAAGCAACGGGTGCTGGCCACGGGCTTCGGCGGCGGCGGCCGCGGCGGGGACGCTGCCGGGGCGGCGGGGCCGGCCAGCCTGAACATGCTGCTGCCGCGAATGCGGCGTTTTTCAAATGACAACGCCATCAGCATGGAGTTCCTCACGGCCAATTCCGGCTATCCCATGCTCGTCCAGGCCCCCTATGGCAAGGGAACCTTGTGCGTGCTGGCGCTGCCGGATGATTTTGCGGACATTTACCGGCTTCCGCAGAGCGTGCTCACCCAGGTTCGCAGCCTCCTGGGCCGGGATTTGTTTGTGAGCCTGGACGCCCCGGATCATGTCAGCTTGTTCGTGTATGACAACCGCGCTTTCATCGTTCAGAACTTCCAATCGCAAGCGGTGGCCACGCGTGTCATGGTGCGCGCGACGGCCTTGCGCGACCTTCTCAGCAACAAGACGGTTGCCGCTTCGGCCGGCGGTGGCGGCGGCGAGGCCCGCGGCGGTCGTGGAGGCGGGGGATTGACGCCGGAGCAGTTGGGTGAGCTTGCGTCTTTCTTCGGTCGCGGCGGTCGTGGAGGCGGGGGGCTTTTCGGCGTTGCCGGCAACGGCAGGAGTTCATTCGAGGTGCCCGTTGCGGCGCATTCGTTCCGCGTCTTTGCGGCCGAATAGCGTTCCGCCTCAGGACATCCGGGAGAAGATAGTTCTGTCAATAACGAGGACTGATGCGCGCGGCTATGGGCCGGCCAAATTCAACAAATGCTCCAAAGACCAGGCCGCGCCGCCGTTTTCCGGGTCCGGCACGATGTGCTCCGCGCGATCCTTGTAAATAACGCGCATGTAGAAATTCGCGCCGCCGGCCTCGAACAAACCGAAATGCAATAATGCCCCGTAGGGCGGCGCGTTGGTGCCGGTCAACGGCGCCCGAAGCGCGCTCATCCCGCTCAACAAAGTGGAGTCGTGGGCGGAGAACAGCACATATTTCAAGGCCGTCTCCTTCCGGGAAACCTCCTCGCGCCGCGCCTTCTCCATATACTCCGATATTTTCTTCAGAAGCGCCTTTCCGCTGACCCGTCCTATGTTCGGATTGTATTGATACACAAACGCCCAGCGCCCGGCGGCGATGATGGCCTCAATGTCATCCGGGCTGAGGCGGTTCGTCCACGGGACCTGATGGATTTGATGTATATACAATGTGTCACTCAGCCCCGATAAATCCTGGATGCTGTTGATCCGGAGGCCCAGGGCCTGGCCCCACCGGGCAAATTGCGGTTGCAGCGCCGCATTGGTGGCTATCCACTCCGGCGACTGCAAGACGTATTGGGACCGAAGGGCTTGCATATTGGCGATTCCGTCGGGGTTTAGGATTTCCCCCGTGCTGACCTGGTTGCTGTCGGAGAGGCCGGCGGTGATGTCCCTGGGAACGTTCAAATAAACGGGAATGGACTGGGCGGCGGCGTCGCCCACCAAACCCCCTAAAAACAAACGCGCGCTCATCCGGGTGCGATCCGTATCGGTCGAGAACGCGCAGATGGAGTTGGATGCCGTATTGGAATCCAGCAGTTCGCGGTAGTAAAGCTTCTTTATTTCCGCCCCAAGCGCATATTCGTGGTTCGTCCCCAGCGCCGTCAGTCTGCCAACTCCCTCCGGCCAAACGGCCGGATCTTCCTGAAAGGGGTTGCTCAGGGGCGTTCTATCGCCGTGGCGAATGATGTCCACCGCGAACACCAATTTGTCCTGGGCCGCGACCGTGACAGCGAAAAAGACACACCCCAACCCGACCAAAGCCATTGACTTTGTCGCGGCGCGCTTCAAGGCAGACTGAATCGCCAGCAGGCTCATTCTCAGCACTGGAGCCAAGGCTATTCGGACACAGCGCCGTTGTCCAGCCCATTGCGCGAACTGGCGCGCCGTTGTTTTGCGTGTAAATTGCCCCGCAATGACTGCGCCTTTCCTGATTCTCTGCGCGGCGCTGATCGGGGCGAAATGGATGGCCCAAATCTGGCTGGAATGCCTGAACCAGCGCCATGTCCGCCGCCACGCCGGGGAGGTCCCGCCGGCTTTCGCCGGCGCCATCACTCCCGAAACTTACGCCAAATCGGTGGATTACACCCTGGCGAAAAGCCGGTTCGACATGGCCGAGTTGACCTGGGGCGCGGTCCTCCTGGCGGCCGTGCTGTTCAGCGGGTTTCTGCCGTGGTTCCACCAGGCTTTTCAGCGCGCCGCCGGCGCCTCCATCCGGGCGGAGGCCGGTTTTCTGATCGCGGTGGGGGTGCTGTTGTCGGCCGGGGATTTGCCCTTCGAGTGGCACGCGCAATTTCACCTGGAAGAACGGTTCGGCTTCAACACCACCACCGCCGCCACCTGGTGGATGGACCGGGTGAAGGGATTGCTGCTGGCGCTGGCGCTGGGGTATCCGTTGCTGGTCTTGATTTTGAAACTGGCGGGGTGGCTGGGGGCGGGCTGGTGGTTTTGGGCGTGGGTTTGCCTGGCGGTGTTTCAACTGGTGTTCATGCTGGCCGCGCCGGTTTTGATCCTGCCGCTGTTCAATAAATTCACGCCGCTGCCGCCGGGCGAATTGCGCGACGGCCTGCTCGCCCTGGGCCGGCGCGCCGGCTTTCGCGCCCGCGACATCCAGGTGATGGACGGGAGCAAACGGTCCCGCCACTCCAACGCTTTTTTCACCGGACTGGGCCGGTTCCGCAAAATAGTTTTATTTGACACGTTGGCGCGGCAACTGGACCGGGGCGAATTGGAGGCCGTCCTGGCCCATGAGATCGGCCACTACAAGAAGGGGCATATCCCCAAATCCATCGCCCTGTCCCTGGGCGGCGGGCTGCTGGCGTTTTACCTGATTTCCCTGCTGGCGCGGCAGGCCTGGTTTTTGGGCGGCTTTGGTTTCGCCCCCGGCCAGATGGCGCCGGCCCTGCTGCTCTTCGCATTGCTCTCCGGGGTGGCCACCTTTTGGCTGTCGCCGCTGTTCCACTGGCTTTCCCGCCGTCATGAATACGAGGCCGACGCCTTTGCCGCCGGGCTGATCCAACAACGCCAGCCCTTGATCGCGGCCCTGCGCAAATTGAACGAACAAAACCTGGGCAATCTCACCCCCCACCCCATTTACAGCGGCTTTTACTATTCGCATCCCACGTTGCTGGAGCGCGAAGCCGCGCTGGCGCGAACCGCCGGGTCTTGATCTTTCACATTCGCCTTACTCCCCCGTCGCCCCGCCAGCGTACATGGATGATTTTATGTTTGATGGTTGTGAAACTCGTTCACCATTTTGACCTCATCAAAGCGCTGAGAAATCCCGCCGCCGCCGAGATGCCGGTCCCCCACAGTTCGTGTCTCGACCCCGGCGAAAAGGTGGACCCAAAATCCAGATTCCCCGCCGCCGCGCGCCACTCGGCCGCCCGCTTTTCCCGCTCCAGCTCGGCTATCTCCTGGGCCCGGGCGTTCTCCAAACCGCCCGCCCGGATAAATTCCACAATGTGCCGCAATTCGTCGCGGTCGAACCACGTCCCGTGCTGGCCGCAGACGTTGACGACGACGTGCGAGCAATGCGCGAATTGCACCCGGTTCATCAACTTTCCGCACACCGGACACGGGATGTAGTGGACATGAGTCTCCAGTTCCACCGTCTCCGGCGCCGCCGCCGGCGAAGCCACTCCCAGCACCGCCGACTGCTTTTCCTTGTCTTCGCAGATTTGGCGCAGCGTGTCCGCGTCCGCCCAAATTCCCTCGCAACGCGGGCATTCGCGCAAATGGCTGCCGCCAATGACCACCGCGTTCATCTCCACGCGGCAGCGCGGGCAAGGCTCCGGCCTGGCGTCGGCGGTTTCGACCCGGTCGGCCTTGGCTCCGCAATGGGAACAAAACTTTTCCCCCGCGAACATCATGCCAAAGCACGACGGACAGGCCACCGTGGCCAGCCGCGCGCCGCAATGTTCGCACCGCGCGGCCTCCGTCGAGACCGCCGCCCCGCACATCGGGCAATTCAGGGTTTCAGCCGGCATCAGGATAGCCTTTCACAATCCATGATTTAACATGCGCCATTCTCCCCTGGCCATTACATTTTGCGTCCGAATTTGTACTTTCCAGAATTGCCCCGGGCAAGGAATATAGTCAAAACAGAAAGGCGCACTATGAGTTTGATAAATTATCTGAAAACGCAGTTCCTGGAAATCATCCAGTGGCAGGACGACTCCCGCGACACCATCTCCTTCCGCTACCCGGACATGCAAAAGGAGATCAAGCGCGGCGCCCAGCTCATCGTGCGCGAATCCCAGGTGGCGCAGTTCGTCTATGAGGGACAGTTCGGCGACACCTTCGGCCCCGGCACCCACTCGCTGGTCACCGCCAACATTCCCATCCTCTCCGACCTCAAAGGCTGGAAATACGGTTTCGAGTCCCCCTTCAAGGCCGACGTTTATTTCGTCAACACCCGCCTCTTCACCGGCAACAAATGGGGCACCGCCAACCCCATCATGATGCGCGACCCGGATTTCGGCATGGTCCGCGTCCGCGCCTACGGCATTTATGATTTCCACGTCGTGGATGTCAAACTATTCCTGAAGGAAGTCGCCGGCACCGACGCCCATTTCCGCCTCGACGAATTCGGCGACACCATGCGCTCCCGCATCGTCAGCGTGTTCAGCGAAGCCGTCGCCCTGGCCAAAGTGCCCGTCCTGGACGTGGCCGCGCGCTACGAAGAACTCGGCGCGGCCCTCCTGCCGGTCATCAACCCCGCCGTCACCGGCAAATACGGCATCGAAATCTCCAGTTTCATCGTGGAAAACGTCTCCCTCCCGCCGGAAGTCGAGCAATCCATTGACAAGCGTTCCAGCATGGCCGCCGTGGGAAATCTTAATGACTACATCAAGTTCCAGATGGCCGAATCCCTGGCCAAAGGGGAAGGCGGCGGTCTGGCGGGCGCGGCCACCCAACTGGGCGCGGGTTTGGCCATGGGCCAGCAAATCGCCCAAGCCCTGGGAAACGCGGCCCAGACCACCCCGCCCGCCGTTCCGCCGGTTATTCCAGCCGCCGGCGCGGGAGCGGGACCGGCCTCCTCCGCCACCGCCGGCGCGCCGGAATTGCTCACCCCCGCCAACGCCGCCCTGATCCTCAACGTCAGCGAGAACGACGTCCTCAGCGCCCTGGCCGACGGCTCCCTCAAGGGAAAAAAGATCGGCGCCACCTGGCGCATCACCCGCGCCGCCCTGGATGAATTCCTGAAAAGCTGACCCATTCGTAATCTTAATCATAATCTTAATCTTAATCCCAATCCGGAAAAGTTCTTCACTCCATCCTCCATCCTCCATCCTCCATCCTCGCCCCGACCAACCCAAAAGCCCGTGAGCGACGCCACCGCCCAGAAAAAATTCAGTTGCCCCGCCTGCGGCGGCGAAGCGCAATGGAACCCCGCCAAGAAAGCGATCCTCTGCCCTTTCTGCGGCACCGTCTCGCCCGCCCAGGCCGAACTCAACGCCGCCGGCGCCGAGGTCATCGTCGAGCATGATTTAGTCGCCGCCTTGCGCGGCATCCCCGACGGCCAGCGCGGCTGGCAGGCGGAAAAGATTTCCGTCAAGTGCCAGAGTTGCCAGGCCATCTCCGTCTTCGACCCCGCGCACATCAGCCAGCGCTGCGATTTTTGCGGCTCCTCCGCCCTCGTTCCCTACGAGGAAATCAAAGCCGCCTTCCGTCCGGAGAGCCTCCTGCCCATGAAGCTCCCCGAGAGCCGGGTGCGCGACTCCATTCGTTCCTGGTATGCCAGCCGCTGGTTCGCTCCCAACCGCCTCAAAGACGCCGCCCTGACCGACACCGCCAAGGGCCTCTACATTCCCTACTGGACCTTCGACGCCCAGGTCCACGCCGACTGGACCGCCCAAAGCGGCTATTACTACTACGAGACCGAGACCTATCGCGACGCCAACGGCCGCCTCCAAACACGTCAAGTACAGAAAGTCCGCTGGGTGCCCAGCTCCGGGTCCGTGGACCATTTCTTCAAGGACGAACTGGAGCCGGCCTCCCGCGGCGTCCATCCCGAAATGCTGCGCCGCATCGAGCCGTTTCCGACCAAGGAGTTGGCCCCCTACAACGCCGCCTTCCTTTCCGGCTGGGTGGTGGAACGCTATCAAATTGACCTCGTCACCGCCGCCCAGGCCGCCCGCGAGGAAATGGACGCCGAAACCGAGCGCCTTTGCGCCGCCCGAGTTCCCGGCGACACCCATCGCGACCTGCGAATCCAGAGCGACTATAGCGGCCAGACCTTCAAGCACATCCTGGTGCCCATCTGGCTGCTCAGTTACGATTACGGCGCGGACCATTTCCAAGTGGTGGTCAACGGCTACACCGGGACCATCGCCGGCAAGTATCCCAAGAGCTGGATCAAGATCACCCTGGCCGTCCTGGGCGGCCTGGCCGCCGCCGCCGGCATCCTTTACCTCTACACCCAGTTCCAGCACTGACGGATGCCAGGCAAGAATTCTTCCGAGTACACGCGTGCGTGTTGCAGTCGGGTTCCCGCCGGCTGGTTTCCACCGTTTTGTCCTGAAGGCAGTCGCTGGCCTCATCGAGGAACGGTCTCCCTTCGGTATTGTCTTGCAACATGGGCCCGGAAGGTTAATCTGCGCCTGAAGTCCAACAATCCCTGCCAATTGTGGCGCTATCGAAAAATTGCGGATGATATTTGCGAATTTTTTTGCTAAGCCTGCCGGTGTCAGCTCTCACTCATCCCAGAACCTCGTCGCGCACCAAATGCAGGCGCACATGCGCGGGCGCTGGACGGTCAAAGTAGAACGCTCTCACGGCTTCCCGAACATTGGCGCGGAGCGAGTCCCAGGTATCCCCCTCCGTAAAAATGCTTTCGCCCAGCGCCTCGGCGAGGAAACCGCCGTCAGCCTCCTGAGTGACTTCAAAAACCAGTTCGTTCATACGGCACAGATTACCTGGTCGTCTCCTGGTCTGCAAGCTCCTCGTCATCCGAATCCTCCGTCTTTCATCACCCGCGCCGGCGGAATTGGGGCGTCCCATCTTCCTGCTATGGGGCAAGCGAGCGTCCTAAGTGGCTAATGCTCAAGCCATTCGCAGTCCAGGAGGGAACCAATCCTCTTTTGACTTTGCGGGGCGCATTCTGCATTCTGTAACGCAACTTGAGAACCGATTACAAAGACACGCTCAACCTGCCGCAAACCGGCTTTCCCATGAAAGCCGATTTGATCGCCCGCGAGCCGCAGCGGCTGCAAAAATGGCAGGCCGCCGGCCTCTATCACGCAATCCAGGCCGCCCGCGCCGGCGCGCCCAAATTCGTCCTGCACGACGGCCCCCCCTTCGCCAACGGCGACGTCCACATCGGCACCGCCCTGAACAAAATCCTCAAGGACATCATCGTCAAATACAAAACCCTGCGCGGCTTCAACGCTCCTTACGTGCCGGGCTGGGATTGCCACGGCCTGCCCATCGAATTCAAGGTGACGCAGGAAATGCGCAAAGGGAGCGCGGGCGTCGCGCCCGCCGCCGGCGGCGTCCCGGCGGCGAACTTCAACCCCGCCGCCATCCGCCAGGCCTGCGAGGCCTATGCGCGCAAATTCATCGGCCTCCAGCGCGCCCAATTCCAGCGCCTGGGCGTGCTGGGCGATTGGGACAATCCTTACCTCACGTTGAACAAGGAATACGAAGCGGACGAACTGCGCCTCTTCTCCGATATTGTTGACAAAGGCTTCGTTTATCGCGGCAAAAAACCCGTTTATTGGAGCATCCCCGCCCGCACCGCCCTGGCCGAGGCCGAGGTGGAGTATCACGATCACACCAGCCAGAGCATCTTTGTCAAATTTCCCGTCCAGGGCCAGCCGGGGACCTTTATCCTGATTTGGACGACCACGCCCTGGACCCTGCCGGCCAACCTGGCCGTGGCTTACAATTCCACCTTGAACTACTCGCTCGTGCGCGCCGGCGAGGAACAGTATTGGATTTTGTCGCCCCTGGTTCCGGCCATCGCCGGCAAATGCCAATGGCAGACCTGCCAAACCGTCCGCAGCGTTTTGGGCGGCGAACTGGCCGGCCTCGAGTACCGGCATCCCTTCTGCGCCCGCACCGGACGCCTTTGCGCCGGCGACACCTTTGTGGAAAGCTCCACCGGCACCGGATTCGTTCACATCGCCCCCGGCCACGGCCTCGACGACTACAATCTCGGACGCCAGCATGGCCTGCCGATTTATTCGCCCATTGATGACGACGGCTGCTTCGCCTACACGGACGATCTACCCCGCGACCAACAAATGCCGCCGGAGATGATCGGCAAAACCACTTTGGAAAAGCACGGCAGGAGCGACGCCAACATGGCCGTCCTCCACGAACTGCGCGCCCGCCACGCCCTCCTGCACGAGGAAAATTACCAGCACAGCTACCCCTTTTGCTGGCGCAGCAAAACCCCCGTCATCTACCGCGCCATGGACCAGTGGTTTATTCGTATTGACCATGCCCTTTCCAGCGTGGCGGAGGACGGAAGTCCGCCGCAAATTTCCTTGGCCTTCCGCGCCTCCGCCCTCGCGGAAATTGACCGTGTCCACTGGATTCCCGCCTGGGGCGTCAACCGCATCAAGAGCGCCGTGGAGAGCCGCCCCGACTGGTGCATCTCGCGCCAGCGTTCGTGGGGGGTGCCAATTCCGTCCTTTTACGACGCCAAAGGCGAACCGATTCTGGACGCTCGCATCGTTCGCAACACGGCCGACTTGATCGCCGCGCACGGCTCGAACGTCTGGTTCGAAAAATCCGCGGCGGAACTGTGGTCGCTTGTCAAGCCGGTGGATTGGCCGGGTCCCGAAGCCGCCTCCAAATCCAGCGATACCCTGGATGTCTGGATTGATTCCGGCTCCTCCTCCCGCGCCGTCCTGATGCGGCGCCCGGAATTGCGCCATTCCGCCGCCAATCCGCCCTCCTTCGCCGGGCCTGCGGAGGGCAGGCAATCCGCCTTGTCCGCCATAGCTCCGCCCGGCGGAGCGACGGCGGAAATCCGCAATCCGCAATCCCCGGCGGACTGGCAGGCCGATGTCTATCTGGAAGGCAGCGACCAGCATCGCGGCTGGTTTCAATCCTCGCTGCTGCTTTCCCTCGCCGGCAATGGCGCGGCCCCGTTCAAAACAGTATTGACTCACGGATTCATGGTGGACGCCGACCGCGAGAAGATTTCCAAAAGCAAACAGGGCGCCTACGAAAAGCCGCAAACCGCCGAAGCCTACGTCAAGAAATACGGGGCGGACGTGCTGCGCTTGTGGGTTGCCTCCCAGGATTTCCGCAACGACATCGTGGTGAGCGAAGAGCGCGTGAACAAGGTCGGCGAGACCTATCGCGCCATCCGCAACGCCTTGCGCTACCAGCTTTCCAACCTCTACGATTTCGATCCCGCCAAACACGCCGTTGCTGACGACAAACTCACCGGCCTGGACCGCTGGATTCTCGGCGAGTTTTCCAAACTCGAAGCCGAGGTCATCGCCGCTTACGACCAATACGAATTCCACGTCGTCTATCAAAAGGTCAGCCAGTTCATCGCCGTCGAACTGTCCTCCATTTACCACGACGTCATCAAAGACCGCCTCTACACCGACCCGGCCAATTCGCCCCGCCGCCGCTCCACCCAAACGGCGCTCCACCGCCTGGTGACCGGCCTGTGCAAAATGCTTTCGCCGATTTTGGTGTTCACGACTGATGAAGCGTGGGAATTTGCGCCGGGCAAAAGGAGCGGATCAGTCCATGAGGCCGAATGGAGCCGCAGCGGTCTTTCGTTAGATCCCGATGAGATCGGAAAGTGGGATTGGCTCAAACTCTGGAGGGAAAAGCTCTTGCCTGAATTGGAAAAAGCGCGCCAAGCCAAAACCATTGGCAAAGCTTTGGAAGCACAAATCAAGATCGTCATACCACAAGTTCAAAATCAGTATTCAGACCCCGAATTGCTGCGTGAACTTCTCAACGTATCCGCGTTGAAAATCGCTGTCGGCGAACCTGTTTCAATTTCGGTTGCGAACGCCGACGGGCAGAAATGCGAGCGTTGCTGGCATTGGGAAACAGACGTCGGCTCAAACCCGGATTATCCCACGATCTGCGGCCGATGCGTTGAGGCTGTCAAGCACAATAGAGGGTGAATGGCAATGGGTCAGTTCTGGCGGATAAAGGCAGGGCGAGACTCTGTCGAGCCGTGACTTCTTCCCGCGAAATCGAATTTCGGCTCGACAGAGGGCATGTGACCACCGCATGGGTTACAGAGGGTGACCACCGCATGGGTTACACTTTGCGGCACAAATGCCTTGGAAAAAGAACT
>Ga0326727_10004270_pt1 | contig 43428 bp, 32 predicted proteins | sample MB2enrmetagenome_FD_207643 | JGI IMG/M metagenome (GOLD analysis project Ga0326727, IMG submission 207643) | Lab enriched peat soil microbial communities from McLean, Ithaca, NY, United States - MB29MY | ecosystem: Environmental > Terrestrial > Soil > Wetlands > Peat | place: USA: New York... | reverse complement strand
CTGACGCGCTACCTGCTGCGCGTGACCCGCGACTCCCGCTACGGAGACAGTATGGAGCGGGTCATGTACAACACGGTGCTGGGCGCAAAGCCGCTCATGGCGGACGGAAGAACTTTTTATTATTCCGATTACAATTTCCACGGGCATAAGTCTTACCGAGACACGCAGCGTTGGGCTTGTTGTTCGGGCACGTTACCGCAGGTCGCAGCCGACTATCGCATCAACACTTACTTCCGCAATCCGCAAGGCGTATGGGTGAATTTGTATATCCCGTCCACGCTGCGATGGACTGAAGACGGAGCTGAAGTCGCGCTGACGCAGGCAAGCCGGTACCCGTTTGACAGCGTGGTGCAATTTGATGTGAAGACATCGAAAGCCAGGGATTTCACTTTGAGCTTCCGGATTCCAGCGTGGGCAAACGGGGCCTCTGTTTCGGTTAACGGCCTCCGTGTGCAGACACCAGCAACTCCTGGAAGTTTTGCGGCGATTCGTCGCCAATGGAGCACGGGCGACCGCGTCGAACTGGACTTGCCAATGACGATGCGGCTCGAGCCAGTCGACCCACAGCATCCGCAGACCGTTGCGTTAGTATTCGGGCCGCTCGTACTGTTTGCGATTACTGACCATCAGCCAGTGCTGACACGTGCGGACTTGTTGGCCGCCATGAGGATCGACCAGCGCAGCTGGCAAGTGAAAACTTCCGGTGAACCAATCAAGATGCTGCCGTTCACCGATATCGGAGAAGAGCAGTATTCGACTTACCTGCGCGTCACGTAGATTCCCTCCCATCCGAACAGAACGTTGTCAAAATATCAACTTTAATCCGAGCTGCAGGACTCGCGCCGTGTGGGCGCCGTTCGGAAAGAGGAAATAGTCCGAGCCTATATAGTTGTTCACCCCCGACCATTGCGTATGGTTGAAGACATTGAACCCTTCAAGGCGGAACTGCGTATCCAACTTCTCCATGGGTTTAAAGACCTTGTAGACCGACATGTCGAAGTTAGTGCGAAAAGGTATATTGAGACTGTTGCGCCCGGAGTCACCAAAGGTCAAGCCCTGGGTCTGCACATAGGCATTGGGATTGAAGAGCAACGGCCCTTTGATGGTGGGGTCGGGAGAAAATTGGTTAGGAGGCTCGTTGTGAGGATCACCGACTAGGTCGGCATACGACCCGACGCCCACACCGTTGGCAACGCCCGCGCTGTCCCCATACACGCCGTTGAGCACCGAAAAAGGTTCGCCACTTTGCGCGGTCATGATACCGGCATACTGCCATCCACCCAAGAGGCTGTGCGCCAAGCCTGCGGTACGGAAGAAAGGTAGATCGTAGACCCAGGCTACCGTTAAGATATGCCGTTGATCGAAGTTAGAGCTGGCATAACTCCCTTTTACGTTATAGGAGTTTACGAAGTTACTGTCAAATTTGTCGGAAGAGTTATCCAACGAGTGACTAAAGGTGTAAGCCACGCTCACAGTAAGTGGGCCACTGGTTCTGCGCAGCGAGAACTGCAGCGCATTGTAGTTGGAGTTAGCTTCCGGCGATACACCTTCCGTGGAACCGAGGCCATAGTAGGGGCGATACGGGTTAGGATCGTTGCCGCAGGCAACTGCCAGGTTGATTGCCGGCTGGCCCGTCACTACGTGCCTATTGATTTTGAAAATTGGCGCCTTCACGGTTCCGTATTGTGTGCCACAAATCTCGTCGGTGATGGGCTGGCCTGGCTGGAAGGGATTTTCCGAAGCCGGGACTGGAGCCAACTGGTTGAGTTCGTGGATCAAAGTCAAGTGGGTCCCCTTGCTGCCCACATAGGAAATTGTGGCAACGGTATTCTTGAATAGATCGCGCTGAAGATCCACGTGCCACTGCTGCACGTAAGGCCAGATCACCTGAGTGGGGATAGAGATTGTGGACAAGGGGAAAAGCAATCCTAGTCCACCGACATTGTTGTAACCAACGACATTGAACTGAGTTGGCTCTTGCACCAGCGGCGGAGTACCCTCCAGGTTCTCGGCGTTCGCTTCCTCGCCATTGGTATGGTCGAAGAAGATTCCATAACCTGCACGAATGGCGGTTGTCCCCTTGCCAAAAGGATCCCAGGCAACCCCGAGCCGGGGCGCGGGGTTGAAAACCTTCCCCAATTCACAGCCCCGTGGGATACCGGTCGCGCCGCACTGCACCATACCGTTGAATGGATTTCCCTTTCCCGGGATGAGCGCTCCTTCCTGTCCGGTTTTGCTGCCGGTCAGATCAATTTCTGGTATCTGGCTGGGATCGAAAGCGGAGGGCTCCCAATTGTAGACCTGGTGATTTTGCTCGTAGAAGGTGCCGAAGAAGCTGAGGCGCAGTCCCAGATTCAGGGTTAGATTCTTCGAAATGTGGTAGTCATCCTGAATGTAGGGTTCGAACATGCGGTAGTGGATGTGATATTTGGGCTCGGCGCTGTCCTGCGAATAGGACGCGATGTTCCCCATCAGCAGATCGGCAAAAGCGTTCCCGGTCGAAACCGGAGAAGTACTGTCAAAACTCATATCCCCTTCCATGTCGGTATACGCTCTCTCATTCTTCTGAGCCGTGACATAGTAACCGCCGAACTGCAGATTGTGCTTGCCCCAGCTCTTGGTGACATTGTCGCGCACGGTGTAAGTTGGATTCGAGTTATTCCACGGGAAGGCGGACGGACCCTCGCAGAACCCGCCGCCGTAAGCCCCAGAGGTGGATAAGCATATGTCGGGTAACTCTCCGTTATTGTCGGGAAATAGTCCAGGCATGGTGAATGTACTTGGACGCTGCCACACTTGAGGGTTGGTATTGATCTGCTGGATGTGGTCCGTCGTATAACTGGACACAAATTCATTGAGCAGCGTGGGGGAAACCGTCGCCGTAAGTTTGGCAACAACACTTACGCCTGGCCCAATAAAGTGCGTGCCAATAGTTGGAAAACTCTCGCCCGCCCAGGTAACGGTGGAGTTTACGATGTCCCAGGAATCGTGGATGTAGCGGAAGGTGGCTCGCAGCTTGGGATTGAAATCGTGATCGACACGCAACAACTCTTCCCGCCAATGCATGGGCTGGGGAGCGGAAGCAAGGAAGAGTGAATCCGCCCCGGAACCCGTTGTCGGCTCAGGGATCATGCCCAGAAAGGCCTGCCCATTGGGATCGATGAAGGGCAATTGATCGTTGGGAAATTCGTTTCCGTTCTGGTCAACGGGGCAGTCAGTGGGATTGGGGACGCTGCAAACGTCGGTGAAATTACCCTGGCGATTCGCCAAGGAAGGAACGAAGTTATAAAAATTCGTGGGGACGTTTTCGCGGCGCCATTCCTGCGACCAGAAAAAGAAGGTATGGTTCTTCCAGACCGGGCCTCCCAGAGTATAGCCAAAATCATTTTTTCTATATTTCGGCTTAGGAGCTCCGGGGGCGGTAAAGTAGTTTTGCGCATTGAGCCATTCGTTGCGGAAGAACTCGTAGGCGTCGCCATGAAAACCGTTGGTGCCTGACTTGGTCTCGGCTTCGATCGTGCCCGAGGCGTTGCGGCCGTACTGTGCCCCGTAGTTAGAAGTCAGCACGCGGACTTCGGCAAGCGAGTCGATACTGGGATAGACATTCAAGGTCTCGTTGCTGCCGTTATCCATGGTGTCGCCGCCATCGATCTCCCAGTTGTTGTTTTCAACCCGGCCGCCGTTGATGCTGTAGTTGACGTTTCCCTGCGCTCCCACCACCCCTTCATCCTGTCCCGTTTGATTGCTCACACCGGGCACAAGCGTTACCAGTTGCGTGAAGTTCCGCCCATTCAATTGGAGCTGAGTTATCTCTTTTCCAGTAATCGTTCCGCCCATCTCGGAGGACTGTGTATTTACCTGGGCCAAGCCTTCGCCCTTCACTGTTACCTCTTCCTGGACGTTGCCCACCTGCAGGGCAACGTCGATGCGGGCATCCTGGGCCACACGGAGGGTGACACCTTCGGCTTGATATCTGCGAAATCCAGGGACGGTAACCGTGATGTTATATTGTCCCGGAGCCAGGGCCGCAGCGAGGTATTCGCCGTCGGAGTTAGTCACGAGGTTGCGCGTCGTGCCCTGAGCGACATTCTTAATAACGACGCTCGCTTTGGGCAGGACTGCTCCAGTCGCGTCCCGCACCGTCCCGGTGAGAGATGCGGTATCTTGTGCCGCGGCAAAATGGACAAGGAATAGAACCAACCCCAGAACAGCCGGAATCCCTATGCGACGCAGCATGGCATTTCCCCCAGGGAACAAAAAAGCAAAAAAACGACGCTGAAAGACACGGCGCCGCGCGCTCTATACGCCCGGCGCCGTCCCCTCGGCTCGCAATCAACCCTTAATGGTTTTGCTTACCTCATCCCAATGCACAACCTGTTGACGGAAATACGATTCGTTGGCCATGTGGCAAGCCAAGGCCGCGTGATGGCTGAACACCGCGTCCTCGACTACAGGTTTGCGCGAGCGCACAGCCTCAAAGAAGTTCCATAGATGTGGCTTCACGTCGTCGTAATCCGGCCCCTTGAACGAAACTGTTTCCGGCATCGGTTCCTGACCGAGCTTTGGATCGTTCTCCTCGTGCCACTTCTTCTCGTACTCTTCGCGCATGGCGTGCGGGAAACTAGAATCGTAGTAGCTGGGCGCCGAATCCTTACCGCTTTGCGGAGTGAAGCTCAGTCCGAACTCGGTCATTTCCAGAATGCCCTTCGATCCCTGGAAACGATAAGTCTCCGGCATGTCGGTACCGAGGTTCAGCCGCATGTAAACGGGGATGTCGCCGTATTGAAACACGGCGGCCTGAACGTCCGGCATGTTGCGTCCATCCTTCCAGCGCAGAATTCCTCCCACCGCCATCACCCGCTTGGGAGCCTCGTTCCAGCCGAGGACAAACATCATGCCGCTGACCAGGTGCACCAGCAGATCGCCAGCCACGCCCGTGCCGTATTCCTTCCAGCACCGCCAACGCGCAAAAATCTCAGGATTGAACGGCCGCTTCGGCACCGTCCCCTGCCACGTATCCCAGTCGAGGGTCTGTGGCGAGAGATCGGATGGCGGCGGATACTCCCACGCTCCCGTCGGATCGTTGCGGCCGAGCCAGCCTTCCACCAGCATCAGATCGCCAAGCATCCCCTGATCGACAATCTCCTTCGCCTTTTTGCAGATCAGCGAACTCACGCGTTGCGACCCAATCTGGATGATGCGGCCAGTGCGCTTTTGCGCATCCACCATCTCCACGCCCTCGGCCGCCGTATGCGACATGGGCTTTTCGCAGTAGATGTCCTTGCCGGCCGAGACCGCATCCACCACGATCTGCTTGTGCCAGTGATCGGGGACCGCCGCGATGATGCAATCAATATTCTTATCGGCGAGAAGTTCCTGGTAACGGCGAGTCACCGGCAAGTCCGGTTTGTTGGTGATCTCCCGGGCCAGCGTGTGGCGTCCGTCGTAGAGATCGCAGGCCTTCACACACTCCACGCCCGGCAACTCGATGGCGCTGCTCAGCAGCCAGTTGCCCTGCATGCCAATCCCGACGATTCCGAAACGAAGACGATCGCTCGGCGACGCAGAAAGCGTCGAGGCAAAAAGGGGCTCGGGAGTGAGGAAGATCGTTTTCGCTGCCAGCGAAGCGCCAGCCGCGGCAGCGGTGACTCCAAGAAACTGACGGCGTGAAAAAGAACTGTTCTTCATGAAACCTCCTGGGACGTCGTGGTTTTTAAGAACGGCTATTGATTCCTATTTTGTGCAACGAGTGTTGCCCGCGGAAATTGCTGCTACTCCGCATTCTTTCGACCTGCCTCCGCTCCAATCAGTCCGTACTCGTCCTCGACGATGTACGAGCAAATGCGGAACGAATCACAATCTACTCCTGCAAGCCGCGCCAGATGTTCGGCCGCCAGTTGTGCGGGCAGGATGTCGATCACGAACTGCCATTCTGCGGGCACCTGCGGAAGCTGAAACACCAGATCGCCCGCATCAGGTGGAAGATCCTGGCCGAGCAGGACGACCGAGGCTCCCAGATATCTGAGGTCGCGAGCGATGGACAAATCCTGATCGCGACTGCGTTGCCCGTCGACCCACATGGCGAAGCGAGATCCATGGACGACCATCTCTTGTGGACCGTGTTTGAAGGAGCCCGTCCCCAGCGCTGTGGCCTCGGACTTTGCGCCTTCCTCCCACAAAAGCGCGGCCTCGTGACAACTTCCCAGGCTGCCGCCGCGGGCCAGAAAATGGACGAGCTTGCCGGGCGCAAACCAGCTATTGCCGATAATCTGCTCCTGCCAGCTTGGAATTCTGCGCTTGGTCTCGGCGACGGACTTGGTGAGCGAAGCTGCGAGCTTGTCGTCAAACGAATCGACCGCCGCAGATGCGAGCGCTGCCGCCGCCAAGGCCAGAGTGGAATAGGTGTTCACCGAGATGGCGTGATCCCGCAAAGTTGGAACCAGGATTGAGAGCCGCGCTTCGTGCGCGAGTACGCCGTCAGCTGAACTCGTAATGCCGATGACGGTGGCCTCGCTGTCGCGGGCTTTGGCCAGCAAGTTCACAATTTCAACGCTGCGGCCGCTGCGGGAGATTGCGACGATGACCGAACCAGCCGGAAAAGTAGCGAACTGCACCAGTTCCCCGGCGTCTTGCATATACACGGGCCTCCCGGCGCGGGAAAAAATTGCGCCCGCCCCGAATGCCGCATGCCAACTGCTGCCGATCCCGGTCAAATACACATGGCGAGCTTCTTGGATCGTGCCGGCCGCAGTCTGCAAGGTATCTCGGCCCGCGCCGGAGAGGTAACCGATGGATCGCTCCAACTCTTGCGGCTGACGGAGTATGTCTTGAAGAAAGTGAGTCATTCACAACCTTCGAAAGTCAGCGGTAGTCCTCTACTCTTTTGCCGGAGTAATCACGATATTTCGAAAAGCGACGTGGCTGTTCTCGCTGCCCTGGAGATAGATCGGTCCAGGAAGTTCTTCGTGGCTGTCCAGAGCTCCACCTGTGATTCCCGGGATTTCCTTCTGATCGATAATTGTCTTTCCATTCTGTACGACGGTGACGGTTCGCCCGATTAAAGTGATATCGAAGGTTTGCCACTCTCCCGTCTTGCGCGGCAACTCTGGCGAGGGCGCCAGGAAGCCATAGACTCCTCCGGTATGATGGCTCGGCGGTTCTTGGATGGAATCGACTTCGATCTGGACTTCGTAGCGGCCCCGCAGATAAACGCCGCTGTTTGAATTGGGGGAGCAGTTGAATTCGATGTGAAGCTTGAAATCCTGGAACTTTTTGTCGTTGATGATCTCAGGACCGTGTCCCGGGCTAATCAGCGTCCCGTTCTCCACCGTCCAAACCGCTGCGGCATTCGGGTCGCTCATCTTCCACCCAGTCAAATCTTTCCCATTGAACAGTGACACCGGCTTTCCCCACTCGGGGGTGGTTTTTCTCTGGAGAAGTGGCGCCGGTCGGCCGGACCATGTCCACGGACCATCTTTTGGTCCGGTGACAGATCCGGAGAGAGTGTTTTCGCTCACCTTCCCGGCAAAGACCCAGTCGGCGGGCGAATCTTCTTCTTCCTTCGGCGAAACGAAAGTGATTTGGCCGTCGGAAATTTCAACCTTGGGGAGTGGGCGCGCATTTCCCCAGCGGCCGACCATCTGCGCTGCCAGTTTTCCATCCTCCAGCCGAATCTCCAGCCATGAGGGATGCTCGCCGTCGGGGGCCTTCAGGGTCAGATCCCAGCGACCGAGGAAAGATTTGGCGGCAGCTGCGTCTGCAGCGGAGCTATTGAGAGCAAGGGGCCGCTTGGCGAAAGAGGTATAAGCTGAGCCGAGAACGGCAACGAAGATGGCAGTGCAGAAAAGGGCTTGCAAGCGCCTCAGAGTCATAGTTTTCCTCGTGGTGCAACCGGTTTCTGTAACCGGTTTCCAAATCCTTCTATGCCGGCGCCCCCGCTTTGTCAAGTATTTTTTTCGCGCCTCTTTCGCAGATCAAGTTTTTCCGGCCAAAAATGTGAACTGCCCGTTTCCTTTGCCGCCAATCCGTGGTAGGTTCAGATGCGTGTAATCGGTTTCAGAAACCGTTTTCATCGTTTTCATCGATGGCTCGATTGCACACCCACTCGGCAGCCCATTCGCGGCATCGCCGTTCTGGGTTGTTTTCAGGCCGGGAGAGTTCCAATGTCCGGAAGGGGGCGCTTGCCATGAGCCACACCATGAGCGAAGTGGCCACGCGAGCCGGAGTTTCCAAGGCGACGGTCTCGCGCGTACTCAACCGCACTCACACCATCGCGCCGGAGACCGAGCGCCGCGTCCTGGAAGTCGTACGCCAGTTGAAGTATCACAAAAATGTTCATGCGCGCCGACTGGCCACCGGCCGGAGCGATCTATTCGGGTTGGTCATATCGGAGATCATTAACCCATACTTCCCGGAGCTGATTCGCGGCTTCCAGGCGGAAGCGTGGGATCGCGGTTTCGACGTCGTCCTCTGCAACACCGAGTACAACTCGCAGCGGAGAGTGTCGGTCATTCAGAAGCTGATCGAGGGCGACGTTCGCGGAGTGGCGATCATGACTTCGTCGCTCGACAGGAGCGGGACCTCGGAATTGACCGCGGCCGGAATTGGGGTTGTCTTCTGCAACCTTGGTCCCGCAGAAAGACTGGTCAGCAATATCTCCATCGACTACCAGCGTGGAATCGCGCAGGCCATCGAGCACGTTGTACAACTCGGCCATCGTCAGGCTGCCGTCATCGCTGGCCCCGAGGACAATCGCACGGCAGTGATCATCAAGCAGGCGCTGGTCGCCGGACTCAACGAGCGCAAACTCAATCTTTCCGCCGTCGTCAACAGCGACTACCGCGTGGATGCGGGCGCGTCCGCCGTGCGCGCTCTCGTCGCCGCACCCGAGCTGCCAACCGTTATTTTTTGTGGAAACGATTTGATTGCGATGGGGGCGATGAACGCTCTGGAAGAGGCGGGAGTGCGCATTCCCGAGGATGTCTCAGTCATCGGCATCGACGACATCTCTTTCGCTTTTCTGGCCCGCCCGCCTCTGACTACGATCCGTGTGCCACGCGAGCGTTTGGGAACGATTGCTTTTCAAGCGCTGGACAAAATGCTGAAGCTGAAACGCCGCAAAGGGGTCGACTACTATCTGGAAACCGATTTAGTAATTCGCCGGTCCACCGCTCCGCCCCGAAGTCGGGGGCTGGGCAGCGCCGGCCTGATGCTGGAGCGTGCTCGTTAGGACTCTTCGCTTCCCCCGGCCTGATGCGCTATCTTCGGCGGTACGCCATGGCAGGTGGGTCGCCATCGCCGAGCGGTATCCTGCTCTCGTTCAGAATGATCAGTGGCACTCGAATAGAGTGTCAAAATGCAAATTCGCAAGGGGAAATCACCTGGATTTGGGCGGCTGGAACAGTTCACCGCGCGCGACCTGGTCTCGCGTTAGGATGTGGTGCAAGCCCACTCGCGCGCTACCGCGCAAAGTGCCACTCAGTTCCTCGACACTTTGCAGCACCGCATGCCGTTCCCCATTCGCGCCGTCCAGGTCGATGGCGGCTCGGAGTTTGCCGCCGAGTTCGAACAGGCCTGTCAGCAACGCGGCCTGCACCGGTTTGTGCTCCCGCGACGCTCCCCCAAACTCAACGGCGCCGTCGAACGCGCCAACCGCACCCACTCCGAGGAGTTCTATCAGGTTACCGCTTGTTCCCTGGAGATGAAAAAGCTCAATCGTGAACTGCGCCACTGGGAAAATCTACCACACCGTACGCCCTCACCAGGCGCTTGGCTATCTAACCCCGCTCCAGTTCCTGCGCCAGATCTCATCCCAACCAAAGCAATGGAAAGTGTCACTCATCCACTGGACGAGTACAGGCTCTTGAATCCTCTTCCCGGAGGCGGTAGAGTGTTTATGCTCTCGCGGTTTCCCTGCCCTTCCTCTTCCTCACCAGCAACTTGCGCGTGATAGCTGCAGTGTATGTGCAACTAAAGGCGGTGCTTAAACCGGTACCACAACATGTGGTGTTTTATCCCTTGACCCGGCCCGGTATTCGCCGTTAGAGTTGGTCAAAAGCATGGTTGACGTTCCCGGTTTATGAGGACGGCATCCAATGTTGCGACCAGCGAGGAACCTCGGAAGTTAACAGTAAGGAGTCGACATCCGGGTCCCGCGATTTGCAGCGCACTCCAGCCAGCGCAAACCGAGTAGGCGGATCCACAGTGTCCGCGTGCGTACGAAGGAGTTACTTTGCTCAAACTTAAGAAGCTGCAAATCCTGGGATTCAAATCGTTCTGCGATCGCACCGAGCTGAAATTTCATGGCGAAGGCATCGCCGCCATCATCGGGCCCAACGGCTGCGGCAAGTCGAACATCGCCGACGCGATTTCCTGGGTGCTCGGTGAGCAGTCGGCCAAGTCGCTGCGCGGCGCGCGCATGGAAGACGTGATCTTCTCCGGAACGCGCGACCGCAACCCCACCGGAATGGCGGAAGTCTCCCTCACTTTGATCGACCCCGAAGTTTACGGTGGGCCGGACACGAACGCGCCCACCGAGATCGAGATTCAAGACGACCTGCCGGCGGCGGGAATTAACTGCGACCAAGACTGGGATGAAGCCGAAGTCCGCGCCCAGGCTGCCGCCGAAACAGAACGCGCCGTCGAGGAAGCTCAACCCGGCAAGGCCGAAGAAGTTGAAGGCGAGACTGCGGCGGAAGCTCCGGCTAATGCAGTTCCAGCGAACGAATCACCAGCAAACGACAGCGCAGTGGCAGTGCTCGTCCCGCAGGTAGTTCTGAAAATCCGCCGCCGCAAATTCAATCAGCAGCAACACCACGCCGGAGTGATTTCGGTGACGCGACGTCTTTTCCGCAGCGGCGACAGCGAATACCTGCTGAATGGGAAGCTGTGCCGTTTGCGCGACATCCAGGAACTGTTCATGGGCACGGGCTTGGGCCCCGAGTCGTACGCGCTTATCGAGCAAGGACGCATCGGCCAAATTCTGAGCAGCCGTCCGACCGACCGCCGCAACATCATTGAAGAAGCAGCCGGCATCACGAAATTCAAGACGAGGAAGCGTCTCGCCGAGGCGCGGCTCGAAGACGCTAAGACGAATCTGAATCGCGTGAACGACATTTTCGAAGAGGTCACGCGGCAGATGAATTCGCTCAAACGCCAAGCCAGCAAGGCCGAGCGCTATGCCAGGCTGCGCGACGAGATGCGCGCCAAGCTGCGGGTTGTGCTCGCAAGCAAATTCACTCAGATGGAGCAGGAGAGCGTGACCCTCGATGCCCAAATCCATGAACTGGGCGAGGAAATCCGCCAGCAATCCGAAAGCGTGCAGCAGTCGGAAAGCGAGCACTCCGAGCGCACGCAGCGCGGCTACGCGATCGAAACCGAGACGCGGCAAAATCGCGATCGTCTCAACCAGATCGCGATCGAAGGCGATCGCGGCAAGGCGCGCACTCGAACCAACGAAGAGCGCTGCGCGGAGTTGATCGTGCGCACGGCGTCCGCCGAAGCGGAGATGGCGCAGGCTCAGCAACGACTCGCGGCGCTCGAAGAAGAACGCGATGGCCACCAGCAGTTGCTGGACTCAGCGGCTGCCGATCTCGCGGCAGCTCAACAAGAGCTGGCGCTCAGTCAGCAGGAAACGGCCTGCGCCTCGATCAATCTTGCATTGCTCGAAGACGAGCAGGAATCGCATCGCGCGGCCATTCTGCAGGCAGTCGGCGGAGCGTCCAATCTGCGCAATCAGCTCACGCAATCCGAGGAGCGGCTGGCGGGAATCGGACGCGAGGAGCAGCGTCTGCGGACCGAAATCGCAACCGCCTCGTCGCAATCGGAAACCTTCGGCGGACAACGCGGCCAGATTGCTCTGGAATTCGAAAGCGTTTCGCAGCGGGCTAGTGGACTGGCTGCCGAGATCACGAGCCTGCGTGAGGCACTCGAGACCAAGCGCTCAGCCGAGAACGACACCAAGAAGCACCTCGACTCGATCCGCTCCGAATACGCTACGGCGCTCGGCAAGAAGGGATCGCTCGAAGCGGTCATTGCCGAGCACGGGTATTCCACCGAGTCGGTGCGGCGGCTTTTTCAATCGGGCGCCATGCAGGGAGGCAACACTCCCGCCGGCGTGCTCGCCGATTTCCTCGAAGTCGAGCCCCGTTATGAGCGCGTCGTCGAAGACTTCCTGCGCGACGAACTGAATTACGTCGTGGTCAAATCGTGGGACGCCGCCGACGAAGGCCTGCGCCTGTTGCGCTCCGACGTCAACGGACGCGCGACATTCCTTGTGCATCCCGAGGACTCGCAAGCGAAGTTTTCATTTCTCGCCGATGAGAGCCAGCACTATGCTCCGCTCAACGACACGGTCCTCCCGCTGAAGAATTCAATTCGCGTGTTGAACGGCTTCGGCAAGTCGCTCGAAGTGATTCTGCCCAAACTCGGCAACGGCTACATCGTGCCCGATCCCGCCGTAGCGCGAGAACTGGCGCTCTCCAGCCCAGACGCATTCTTCCTCTCGCAAACCGGCGAATGCTTCCACAACGTGACTGTCACCGGCGGTAAGCAACGCAGCGAGGGACCGCTTTCGATGAAGCGCGAGTTGCGCGACGTCCTGCGTCTGCTCGAAGAACTGGAGCGAGCTCTGCGCGATAACGAAATGCTGGCGATCACTTTGGGGCGTGAAATTAAGGAGAACACTTCGCTGCTTGATCGCCTGGAAGAGGAGAAGCGCGAAGCCGAGAAGCAGGCGATGACCTCCGGACATTTGCTGCGCCAATTGGACGGCGAGATGTCGCGGGTGCGCGAGCGAATCGCGATCGGCGAACGCGAACTGCAACGGCTCGCGGCGGAACGCCAGGAGCAGGAAAGCTTGATTGCATCGCGGCAATCGGAGCTGACCACGGTCGAGCAAGCGCGCACGCAATTCGAAACTCAGCTTGCCGCCGGACAAGACCGCCTCGCCGCTCTGCGCGGCCAGCGCGACGCTGCCGCGGAAACCACCTCGCAGCGCGCCGCCCGCGTGGCCACGCTCGAGGAGCGCCACCGTTCCGCCACCACACTGCTTCAGCGCATCGAGACCCTGGTCGCCGAGATGCGGGAGCGGGCGGGCGCTTTGCAAAACCAGATGGAATCGGCAAGCGCCGAAATCGCGCAACGGCAAAACGAGAACGTGCAACTGGCCGAGCAGTTCGTGCAATTCGAAGCGGAGCGTAATGCTGGAGAGGCGCGCGAAGGCTTGCTGCAGCTTGAGTCGGAGCAAGTGCGGACGCGGCTCGCCGAAATTGAAGAACTGCTTCGCAGCACGCGTCAGCAGCTCGATCTCGCGCGTGACCGCCGGGGTGAGCTATCGGCCACAGCGGCCAAACTGCAATCCGATCTGCAACACCTGGCCGACACTTGCCTGAACGAACTGGGCGTGGAGCGCGCGGTCCTGATGGCTGAGGCTGTGTCGGACAAGCCGATTCCGCTGGTTACCGGGAATGAACTTGCCGCTGAAGATCAGGCGCACCGCGAGATGCGCGCCCGCCTCGACGCCATGGGCCCGGTCAACATGATGGCTCTCGAAGAGTACAAGGAGACGGCGGAGCGCCACCAGTTCCTCGCAACGCAGCGAAAAGACCTGCTCGACGCGATCGAAAACACCGCCGCCACCATTCGCGAGATCGATCAAGTTTCGCGGCAGAAATTTGAAGAAGCCTTCCACAAGATTAATGAGAATTTCCAGGCTACGTTCCGCAAGCTGTTCGGCGGCGGGCAAGGCTTTATGCGGCTGACCGACCTCGAAAACAGCGCGGAGAGCGGCATTGACGTGGTGGCCTCGCCTCCGGGAAAGAAATTGCAGAACGTGCTGCTGCTCTCCGGCGGCGAGAAGGCGCTTACCGCGCTCGCACTGCTGGTCGGAATCTTCCAGTACACGCCCAGTCCGTTCTGCATTCTCGACGAAGTCGATGCTCCGCTCGACGAATCGAACATCGCGCGCTTCACCGAACTGGTGCGCGAGATGAGCGTGCAGACCCAGTTCATCCTGATCACGCACAGCAAGCGGACCATGAGCATCGCGCCGGTGCTTTATGGCGTGACCATGCAAGAGCCGGGCGTGTCGAAGCTGGTGTCGGTGAGATTTGGGGCGGCGTAAGATCGCGGGATACGCCTTGGACTCAGGCGGGGAGTTAGGAAGCTCTCTTCGATCTGGCAATCCCGGAACAAGTCGCAAGCACTCTGGCTGGGCATTTTGCTGGTCGGCATTTTTTTGCCTGCGACAAGCGCTGCGGGGGAGGGTTGCCGTAAAGCCGGACACAGGCCCGGTGTGTGGTCAGAGCTGTCTACCGGCCTCTGCCGCAAGGATGACGGTAGGCGATACCTTGAGATTGTCTCTCCCGATAGAAGCAAGGTCCTCATTGTGACGGATCAGGAGATGTTTATTCGGTCGTCTCAAGGCGTGCTGCAATCATTTGCAGCCGGTGAAGATGAAGAAGTCATTTGGTCTCCAGATTCGAAAGGGCTGCTCATAACATTCTGCCTCGGAGCGATGGGTCCGTGCAAAGCAGAGACGTCGCTCGATACCTATGCCGGTTCACGTCCCCTAACGGAGATCGTCCAAACAGCTTTCTCTGCCGGTCGAACCAATGACCCTTGTTATACCAGGCTAATGTGGCCGGATTGAGCTGGGAAGAGGGCTCGAAAGAAGTCGTATTGATCGCCGAGGTCTCACGCTCACCGGAGTGCCCGCGGGACGGCGGCTACTTTGAAGGCTTCGTAATGTCAGTGCCCGAAGGCAGGATTACTGCCCACTATACGATGGTTGAAACGGTAAAACGCTGGCGAAAAATCTTGAGTCGGCACCTGTTAGAGGACCGGGCGCTCGTGAAGGAGAACCCTCACAAGAACGGCAAATGATTGTTCTGCTGACTGTCGCTGCGGCCGACGAATCGCCGCGCGTCGATTATCCTTGATGCAGGTGCGAGCGATTGATCACTCTTGTCGCATACAAGTGGCGTATAATGTATACGCTATGTCTGCGTCTTCGGTTCTCACTCTCCGCCTGGATGCCAAACTCAAGAACAAGCTCGACCGTTTGTCGAAATCGATGAACCGGAGCCGCTCGTTCGTCGCCGCCCAAGCAATTCAGGAATTTGTTTCCGTCAACGAATGGCAGATCGCCGAAATCAAGAAGGGACTAGCCGAGGCCGACGCCGGTGACTTCGCCACCGAGGAGGAAGTGCAGCGGGTGCTGAAGAAGTGGACGCGTCGTGCGCGTTGACTGGCTGCGAGCAGCGATCAATAATTTGGATGCTTTGGCGGAGTATATCTCGCGTGACAATCCAGCCGCCGCCGAAAGAACCGTTGCGGCCATTCGGAGTGCCGTAGAAAATCTCGAGCGGTTCCCATCCTCAGGCCGGCCCGGTCGGATATCCGGCACTCGCGAATTAGTTGTCTCGGGAACGCCGTACATAGTTCCTTACCGTGTGCGCGGCGATGTTGTGCAGTTGATCCGCGTCTTCCATGCCGCCCGCAAATGGCCCAGCCAGTTTTGAACCCATTACGTCGAAGGCAGCTCACGCCCCAAAAACAAACTAAAACCTATTGACAACCTGCGCGTCATTCTGCTTTCACCTTTGAGAAACTCTCTGTCCTTTTTTCCAGAGCCTTCCTCAGTTTTTTCCACACCCCGATCCCTCGAAAACAAGCGCTGGACAAGGGTTCTAGCGTACACTGAAACTGTCAACACTTTTCCGCGCAGCGCGGGTTGGAGCAACCAGCCGCTTGTGATGGAAGTCGTTGACAAATTTCCCGCGACAGTTAGAATACGCAAAGTTTTCTCCCGGTGAATTTGCCCATGAGCCCCGAAATTTTAGATTCCGTTCTCCTGCGAACGGACTATCCCGAATTGGAGTTGCACGCCAGCGGCAAGGTCCGCGACGTCTACTGCCTCGATAGTGACCACCTGCTGTTCGTGGCCACCGATCGAATCTCCGCCTTCGATTACGTACTGGCGACCGGCATCCCGCACAAGGGCCGGGTTCTGACGCAGATTTCGCTGTTCTGGTTCGACTTCCTCAAGGACATCGTTCCCAACCATTTCGTCACTGCCGACGTAGACCGCTACCCGGCGGCGATTCGCCCGTACGCCGACGAACTCCGCGGCCGCTCCATGATGGTGATGCGGGCCGAGATGTTTCCTGTCGAGTGCGTGGCGCGCGGCTACCTTTCCGGCTCGGCATGGAAGGAGTACCAAGTGACCGGCGCAGTATGCGGCGTCAAGCTTCCGCCGGGATTGAAGGAATCCGGCCAACTACCGGAGCCCCTGTTCACGCCGGCAACCAAGGCCACCACCGGACACGACATCAACATTTCATTCGAAGAAATGTGCACGCTGGTCGATCCCGGCTTGAGCCGCCAACTCCGCGATACAACGTTGCTGATCTACAAGAAAGCCGCCGATTATGCGCGGAAGCGCGGCATCATCATCGCCGACACCAAGTTTGAATTTGGACAGACCGCCCAGGGCATCACCCTGGCGGATGAAGTACTCACACCGGATTCCTCGCGCTTCTGGCCGGCCGACAGTTACCAACCGGGCAAGGCGCAGGATTCTTACGATAAGCAGTATGTGCGGGATTACCTCGAAGAAATTCGCTGGAACAAACAACCGCCCGCGCCGGCGCTCCCCCGGGAAGTCGCGCGGCGGACAAGCGAAAAGTACCTCGGAGCGTATCGTCAGTTGACAGGACGCGAGTTGGAGATTTAGTCCGCGCGATGGTGCCATTGCATTCGATGGTTGAGCTTCGGATCATGGAGGGACGATCATTGAGGGACGATTCTGGAACGACGATCGTTGAACCATGAGCATTGCGGACTGGATCATCCTCGGCTTTCTGGTGTTTTCGGTGATTGGGGCAGCCCTGGAAGGCTTCTTCTATGAAGCTTTCAAGCTGGCTGGCCTGGCCGTGGGGTACCTGCTGGCCGCCTGGCAGTATCATCGCGTGGCGGACTGGTTCGCGCCTCATTTGAAATCGCCGTGGTTAGGCGAGATCGCTGGTTTCCTTATTATTTTTTTCGCGGTCCTGATCGTTGCCGGCATTGCCGGACAGATCTCCCGCTGGGCGATGAGGAAAGCCGGCCTGAGCACGATTGACCGGATCCTAGGCGCGGTCCTCGGTTTGTTGCGGGGCATGTTGGTGGTGGCTGTCGTATTGACCGCCATGACCGCTTTCGCGCCCGCTGCGAAGTGGCTGGAGGGATCCGAGTTGGCACCATATTTTCTGGTAGGCGGGAGGGCAGCGATCTGGCTCGCACCGTCGGAATTGCGTCATCGCTTCTACCAGGGCTTGGATTACATGCGGCAAGTGCATTCGGCAACGAATACAATTCAGCCACAATCGTCCAAGCCGTCGAAGTAGTTTTTGTGGGCAAGAAGTCTGAGACGGGGCAAGCGCCGTCTCTACGAAAGGTCAATTGAAGAACTTGGGCGCAGGCTTTTTGGGGTAGGGCGCTGACTTTAGCACCTGCCCTGAGCCCGAGTCCCAGGGGAATGCCGGCCGGAGCTAATAAAAGACAGGGAGTTTTAGCCCCTGATGGATCCAAGGTTGTGAAGGTGCGGAAACGAGGCAGCAGGTGAAGGATCAACTGGAAGCACTCATACTTCAGATGTACAAGAGCAACATTCTCTATTCGGAAGCGGTCAGTGAGTTTAAGAAGCGTTTTATCATCACCGTGCTTGAAGAGAACCGCGGCAATCAATGCAAGGCAGCCCGACAATTGGGTATGCACCGCAACACGCTGAGCCGGACCATGCACGAACTCAAGATCGATGTTCGTCCGCTGCGCGCCGGCGCCAAGCGTCCGCCCCGCAGCGCGCGTCCCGCCGTCACACTGGAAAAAAGACTGGTGCGCTAGACGCGCCCTACGTTCGCGCGGCTTGCAGCAAGAAGTCTTGCGGCAACAAAGAATAAGGCGGTCCACAAACGGACCGCCCGGTTCTTCTTTTGCAGTTTTCTTCGCTGCGGAGTTAAGAAGGTCTAATGCGCCGCTGGCTTCTTGTGCACCGGCGGCTTCGGCTCCGATTTCACCAGCAACGCCCCTTCGTCCATCGTCATTACAAAGGGCTTCGCCACATAGGACACCGGCGTTCCTTCGAACTTGAAATCCGTATCCTCCTTCGGCATCTGCGCCTTTGTCAGCGCTGCCGACATGCTCAGATCGATGTCCGCGCGTTTGGCGTCGATATCGTCAGGGTTCTCAGCCAAGGTCAGTCTAGTTGAGGTTTTGCTCGAGGCGTCGATGCTGATGATATGAGCAACCATCTGCAGCGGCTTTCCTTTGAGAACGCTCCACACCTTCTCGGCGTCTTCCGGCGTGCCTTCGGAGAGGCACAACTGCCACTCCGCAAAACCCAGTCCCTCTATTTTTTTCTTGATCAACTCATTCAACCGGCTAGCATCGGCTGGCGTTTCTATCTTGATCAGCTCGGTGCACTGCTCGGCGGGAGTCGGCGGCACGTACTTGGCAATAGTGAAATTGGCCGGGGGCAAGGTGGTGGTAGCCGTCAACGTCAGCAGACCGCTCCACTCTTTTTCCCATCCCTCTTTGCTTCCGTGGTAATTCCTGAATTTACTCTTGCCGAACGCGGTGATCTTAGTCTTGCCGGGCTCCTGCGCCAGATTGGCAGCGCGCGCGATGAAGAAGAGTCCGTCCACGTCTTTTTCCGTCGGTCCCGCCGTTAGATAAGCCAGTGCCAGCGGATAGACGTCGCGCAGATTGGTCGGATCCCCTTCCACCGAAGCTCGCAGAAACTGTTCGGCCTTGGCGTAATCCTTGGCGGAGAACGCAGCTATGCCAGCCGCGCCGTTGAAGATCACGGCCGTCTGCGATTTCAGCTTCTCCCAGTCCGGAGCCGGCGTGCCATCCGGCTTGGTCGCCGTCTGCAGACACTGCAAGCCTTTCTCTCCGTTCTGGCCGGCGTCCGCAAGATTCTGCGTCGCGCTCTGGCCCGCTTCCGCCAGTGTCCGCTTGGTGTAGGCCAGCAACGCCAGCGCCCGTATGTTGCACGGGTTGACCAGCAGAACTTTCTGCGCCGTTTCCAGCGTCTTGGGCTGATTGCCCGCCTGCTGGTAGGCACCCATCAACAGTTCCATCGCGTCTTCTTTCATCACGCTGTTGGGATACTGGGTTAGGAACGCTTCCAAGCCGCTGACCTTGGCCGTGGCGTCGGTCTGCTGCACCGCGCCCACGTAGGCGTTGTATTCGGCCGGGTCCTTGATCTCTTTCTTTTGCGGCGGTGCTGGGGATGGGGTGGCGGCCGGCTGCGGCGCGGCTTGGGCTGGCGCGGCAGCAGTTTGGGCGACGGCGGTAACTGCTGCTACCAGCAACATCGCAAGAATAATCTTCTTCATTCCTGTGGCTCCTTCAACTCTTCGGGGAAGATCGAGTTTGACATTTGTCCGATTTGCATCCGAGCTTGGCGTCGGGCTTGCACCATGAACCAGTCTATCGACGATCACCATCACTGATCCCGAAAATCATGCGCCGCCTTTTGACACAGCGCAGCTTAAACATTATTCCGGTGAGCGGATTATAAGGATGTAGTCTCGCTAAGGCAAGCGGCTTGCTCGATTCTCCCTGTTGCCAGGTTCGATGCGGGAAGCGCCGCCGCGGTTGGACTCCGCTCAATCCATGCCTTCTGCACGATACACCAGATGCAAAATAGAATAAACAATGTTCTTTCAGAGGTGCCCGTTTTGGCGAAAAGATGCCGCAGGCCTTCAGGATGACAACTTGAACGGGGCTGGCTGAAAAGCTCATAGCTGCGAGTTGCCTTCAGTCCTTAAACAGACTGTCAAAAGCCGCGCGCGCGTCATTCGGACGCTGACTGGCTTTGCTGGATGTTTCCTTCTCGACCATCACGCGTATGGAATACAGCGAGCAGTCATTGCGTTTGTCTTTGGGAGAGACTCTGGCGGGAATCGGCTGACTGCATTCGAAGCGGGTCGACGGATCGAAGTGTTCGCACTGTTTGCAGGCGTGCAGGTCGAACCCGCATTTCGGGCATTGTCCAACCGGATCCGTGAGATTCTGCAGCAGAGCGCCGCATTCCGCGCAGCGCGAGACGGTCCGCGTTCCCGGCATGTTGATGGGGCGCGGTCCGAACGTATTCTCTTTCTTGGGGGCAGCCGGCTTCTCAAACTCTTTTTTCGCTCCACTACCCGCACCGGAATCCTGGTATCCGCGTTGGCGATATTTGCGGTCGGACAAAAAGCGCCTCCTGAAAAACGCTTCATTCTCCGCCTTTGGCGCGTCCGGCACAAGAGTTTCTTTGGCGGCACCGGTCCTCGTTATGTGGCTTGCCCGCCGGGGCGCCGAGAATTGTGTTTCACATTTCAGGGTGCTACCATCCGATATACAGAGAAATCAATTGAGGAGGCAGTTATGGCGGATCATGACGGCAACAGCTTCTTGTGGTTCCTGGCGGGGCTTGGGGTGGGAGCTGTAGTCGGTGTGTTGTACGCGCCACGCTCCGGCGATGAAACCCGCGATGCAATTCGCTCCAAGGCACAGGAAGGCAGTGAGCACGTGCGTCAGCAGGCCCGTCGCGCGCGCGAACAGGCGAGTGACTGGGTAGATCGCGGACGCGACGTGCTCAATCAGCAGAAAGAGCAGTTCCGCAACGCCTACGAGGCGGGACGACAGGCATATAACGAAACGACCGCGCCCGAACCGCCCAAGAATATCTAGCGGCAACGGCAAGCAGGAGTCCGGGAGCAGCCATGGATGACACTCTCCTAAAAATTTTTATTGCGGTGACGACGTTCGCGGTCGTGATCCAGGCGGGCATTATGGTGGCCCTTTACTTCGCGGTTCGCAAGAGCACGGAGAAGATGGACGCTCTGGCCAGCGAAGTGCGGAGCAAGGCTTTGCCCACCATCGACACGGTGCAGAACATTCTGGTGGATCTACGCCCGAAGATCGATTTGATGAGCACCAACTTCTCAGAGTCGAGCACGATGGTGCGCAATCAACTCGCCCGCGTCGACGTGACGCTCGCCGACGCCCTCGACCGCACCCGGCTGCAGGTGATCCGCGCCGATGAACTGCTGAATCGCACCATGGACAAAGTCGAAGAGACCAGCGAAATCGTCCACAAAACCGTAATCTCGCCGCTGCGCCAGGTCAACGGACTGGTGAACGCGATCAGCACCGGAGTGGAAGTCTTCCTCGGCCAGAAAAGCCGTCACCGAAAAAACGGCACGGGCGTTCCGCAAGACGAAATGTTCATCTAGTTCCTGTGTGGGGACGAGGCTTCGCCCCGTCCAAGCGGGGCATGGCCCCGCTTCCACACAATTCTTTATTCTTCGCCGCCCTGCACCCGCGCGCTTTTCACGTCGGGCACATAGATGGAGTGAATGTTCTGCTCGGCGGCTAGTTTCTGAAAGCTCACGATATCCACGTTCCGCACCTGATCCCAGCGCGCCAGCAATTCATCGGTCTGCTTTTTCAGCTTGTCGAATTGCTGATATTGCGCTTCGGTCGGAGCCGAGTCGGAGAAGCCAGCGACCGCCATGGAAAGAGCCGCCAGTTTCGCGTCGAGCCCCGGAACGTAAGCAAGCGAATCCTCACTGGCGCTGATTCTGAAATTAATCAGCGGATCGCGAACCGCAATCAGCTTGGCGTCCAGCACACTCGCGCCATCGAACAAGGCTTTCGTGGAATCGCCTGGCGCCAGGCGCTTCTTAAGCCCGTCCAGTTGCTCGCCGACATCCTGTATCTGGTTCACCACGCCGTAGACGCGATTCAACTGCTCGCGCAAGTCCATCTGCAACTCGAATTGCTTCTCCAAATCACTCTGCGCAGTGGTGACTCGCGGATCGATCTTCACTTCAAACGGAGCCGTAAGGCTCTTGCCGGTCGATCCATTTTCAGCCCAGGTCAAGCGCACCTGATACTTGCCCGGCAGCGCTAACGGCCCTTTCGCGCCGTCATTGTATTCCCACAGAAAATAGCCGGGGACGCGATTCGCTTCCTCGTAATGGAGATCCCACACAAAGCGATTCAGACCTTCCTCCGGCTTGATCTGCTTCTCGGGCTTTTTGCCGTCGGGGTCGAGCGGTTCATCGAGCGGCTCGGCTCTGCTGCTGGAGTACCTGCGGATTACATTGCCCGCCGCGTCCAGGATTTCAATTTTCACTTCCTGCTTCATTTCCGCCTTGGGCGCTTGCTTCAGGGTGAAATAAATCACCGCGCCGTTGGGGGGATTCTTTCCGTCAAATGAGAATTGCGCCGGAGCTTCTCCGGTGTGCACGCGATACGCGGTCGCGGGCTGATAGAGGTGCATGTCTTCTGCAGCAACCGAGTCGGCGAACTGGCGCAGGGGTGAGACGTCGTCGAGAATCCAGAACGAGCGCCCGTGCGTCGCCACGACCAGATCGTCGTTCTTGACGACCAGGTCGTGAACCGGCGTAATCGGCAGGTTGATCTGCAACGAGCGCCAGTGCGCGCCGTCGTCGAAAGAAACGTAGACGCCGCGCTCGGTCCCGGCATAGAGCAGACCTTTCTTCTTCGGATCTTCGCGCACCGCGCGCACAAAAGATCCATCGGGAATTCCGGTCGTGATCCGGCTCCAGGTTGCTCCGTAATCGCTCGTCTTGTAGATGTAGGGCGCGAGGTCGTCATTCTGATGGCGGTCAATCGCGACGTACGCCGTGCCGGCATCGTGCGGAGACGCTTCAATCAGACTGACGCGGCTCCATTCCGCGAGATCCTTGGGCGTGACGTTGGTCCAATTCTTCCCTTCATCGCGCGTGATCTGGATCAGGCCGTCGTCGGTGCCTGCCCAGATCAGGCCTTTCGCCAGCGGCGAGGGAGCGATGGAAAACACGGTGTCGTAATATTCGGTACCGGTGTCGTCAATTGTGATCGGACCGCCCGAAGGCTGCTGTTTCGATTTGTCATTGCGCGTCAGGTCGCCACTGATCGCTTCCCAGTGCGTTCCACCGTCGGTGGTCTTGAAGATGCGCTCGCCTCCGTAATAAACCGTGTTGGGGTCGTGCGGAGAAATGACGATGGGCGCCGTCCACTGAAAACGGTGTTCGAGCGGGGCCGCGCCGCGCGCGTCGCTAAGTTCCGGCGACACGGCAATGCTCTTGACCTGGTTGGTGCGGCGGTCGAAGCGGGTGATGTTGCCCTGATAGTCGCCGGCATACACAATGTTGGGGTCGGTTGGATCGGGCGCAATATAGCCCGCTTCTCCGCCCCCGACCGTGTACCAATTGTCGCGGCCAATCGCGCCGTCATCGCTGCGGCTGGCGATCGCCACGGTGGAATTATCCTGCTGCGCGCCGTACACGTAGTAAGGCGTCCGCGTGTCGGTGATGACGTGATAGAACTGCGCGGTGGGCTGGTTGTCCTCCCGCGTCCACGACTTGCCACCATCTAGGGTGACGGTAACGCCGCCGTCGTCCGAGGCAATCATGCGCCTCGTATTCCTCGGATCAATCCATAGGCCGTGATTGTCGCCGTGCGGAACTTTCACTTTATTGAAGTTGCGCCCGCCGTCGGTGGACTTGAGGAACTCCACGTCCAGGACGTAAACCGTATTAGCATCCTGCGGATCGGCGATTACGTGCATGTAGTACCAGGCCCGCTGAAACAGCGAGTGGCTGCCATTTACCAGATCCCAAGTGTCGCCGCCGTCGTCGGAGCGATAAAGTCCACCGCTTTCTTTGGCCTCGATCAGCGCGTATACGCGTTCGGAGTTCGCCGCCACAGCCACGCCGATGCGACCGTACGGTCCCTTCGGAAGGCCATGCTCTTGCTCTTGCAGTCGCTTCCAGGTGGCGCCGCCATCAGTTGAGCGATACACGCCACTGCCCGGGCCGCCGCTGGAGAGTGTCCACGGAGTCCGCCGCGCCTCCCACAGCGAGGCAAACACAATGTTGGGATTTTGCGGATCGAAAACCACATCGATCGCTCCCGTGTTCTCGTCTTTGTAGAGAACCTTGTCCCAAGTCTTACCGCCATCGGTGGTCCGGAAAACGCCTCGTTCCGCGTTCGGCCCATAGGGATGGCCGAGCGCCGCCACAAAAACGACGTCGGGATTATGTGGATTCACGATCACTTTGCCAATTGCGCGCGTGTCTTTCAACCCAACGCTCTTCCAGGATTTTCCGGCGTCCATCGACTTCCAGACGCCGTCGCCGTGCGAGATGTCTCCGCGAATGCAGGCTTCGCCTGTTCCTACATAAACGATGTTGGGATCGGACACGGCGACCGCGATGCTGCCGATCGACGGGGCGCCATCTTTGTCAAAAATCGGAGACCATGTATTGGCACCGTCGATGGATTTCCAAACGCCGCCGCCGGTCGCACCGAAATAGTAAGTGGTCGGGTCGCCGGGAATTCCAGCTGCCGTCAGCGAGCGGCCGCCACGAAAAGGGCCGATCGAACGGTACTGCATGCCCTTGAACAGCGGATCGCCTTCGCTCTTGTCGCTGTCTTTGTCTCTCGCGGACGGCGCGGACTCGGCGGGAGTGTTTTTTGGTGCGGCATCCAACTTGCGATTCCGCTCTTTTTGTTGGGAGAAAGTCACCGTGACCGAAAACAGGACGAATAACGCAAGCGTGACGATGCGCATATGCACTTTTTGAATCATGAATTGAGTGGCCCCGGAAAAAGAATTTGCTCTCGCTAATGCTAATGCCAGAAGCGCAAAAGGTACAAACGGACGAGAGGCATTGAATCATTGAGACCTTGGACCATTCGGCCCAGTGTTTCAATGACTGAATGACTCAATGACTCAATGTCTCAATGATTCAATGCCCCCGACGTATCCGCCTAGTCAACACAACGATCAACGAAACCTTAGTTGATTCCCTGCCCCGCCGCCTAGAATGTTGCAAACATTTGTCTGTCTTATTGTTTGAAACAGAAAGCGTTCAAGATGCAACCACAATTTACATCCAACGACGTGATCGCCCTGACCGGGATCACCGCCCGTCAACTGCAATGGTGGGACGAGCGGGGCATCGTAGCGCCGGGCCGCCAGGGGCATCGCCGCGTTTACAACTGGGAGGAGGTTGTCACCGTGGCAGTCATCTGCCAGCTTCGCCGGCGCGGTTTTTCGCTCCAGCGGATGCGCAAAGTGATTGCGTTCCTGCAGCAGGAATTCGGCACCACGCTGGCCGCTACGGTCAGCGCGTCATCGGAGCAGGAGTATCACCTGCTTACCGACGGCACTCACCTCTATCTGCGAACCTCGGCCCGACAGGTCGTCGACCTTTTGAAAAATGCCCGGCAGCCAATGTTTGACATATGCCTGAGCGACGAAGTCCGCCGGGTGCGAGCGGAGATTCAGGCGCGCAAGAAAACTGCGGTTTCGGAACGGGTTCGGCCTTTACGGCGGACTCGGAGAGCGTAAGCCATGGGGCGTAAATCAGTGGGCGTGAGACAACCGTAAGCAGAAAGAGGGGACAAGCATGATGATCGGTGAATTGAGCATTATCAACGAGTGGATTCCCGAGCAGATGGAACCCGGCACCGTGTTCGTGCTGGAGAATGCCGGCGAAGTGGGCGAGAAAGAAGATCCCTATTGGGCGGTGCTTTCCTGCCCGTCGTGCGGCACCCTGGGCTTAATTACGCGCAAACAGATGGCCGGTTTGCTACCGACAATTTGCGGCTCTCCCCAATGCCCGGCGCAGTTTTTTATCAAGGATGATGAGATTACGCCGCGGAAGCCGTTTTAGACGGAATGCTGCGATTGCTTGGACGGGCGAGGGCGCCCGTCCCCACACCAGAACCTACGCTTTCGGAATTGAAAGTCTTACTGGAACCTGCTCGACAATCTCTATGTCGAAACCTTCGAGAGCGGCTACCCTTCTTGGGTGATTGGTCAACAATCGAATGCGCTTCAGATTCAGATCGAAGAGGATCTGAGCCCCCAAGCCGATCTCGCGATGCGTCTTGCGTTCACTTTCGGGCAGCGACGGCAAACGCCGCTCGCGGTGGAATGTTAGAAACGACTGGTCGCCGATTTTTTCCGCAGTGAAGCCTTTGGACGTTTGGTGCAGATAGATCAATGCGCCTCGATCTTCCTGGGCGATAATCTGCAGCGCAGCCTCCAGCGTCTGATGACAGTCGCAGCCGGTTGCTCCGAAAACGTCGCCCAGCAGGCAGTGCGCGTGCATGCGGACCAAGACCGGTCGTGACGAATCGCTGATGTCACCACGGATGAGGGCCATGTGCGATCCGCCGCCGTCCACTTCGCTCTCATAGGCGATCAGGCGGAATTCTCCGTGCTTAGTTTCGACCATCGCCTCCCCCACGCGATGCACGTAGCGCTCATGCTGCATCCGATAGCGGATCAGTTCCGCCACCGTGAGCATTTTCATTTCATGCACGCGGCAGAACTCGATCAGGTCGGGGACACGCGCCATGGTGCCGTCGTCTTTCATGATTTCGCAGATGATCCCCGCCGGGATCATGCCCGCTAGCCGCGCGAGATCGACCGCGGCTTCGGTCTGGCCGGCGCGCACCAGCACTCCGCCTTTGCGCGCCCGCAGCGGGAACATGTGGCCGGGGCGCGCCAGATCCGATGGCCGCGTCTTGGGATCGATTGCCACTTTGATGGTGCGGGCGCGATCGTGCGCTGAGATTCCCGTGGTCACGCCGTCGCGCGCGTCGATCGCCTCGCAAAAAGCGGTTCCGTATTGCGATGTGTTCTCGCTGGTCATGGGACCGATGCGCAGGTGATCGAGCCGTTCCTCGGTCATGGCCAGACAGACGAGGCCGCGTCCATGCTTGGCCATGAAGTTGACGGCCTCGGAAGTAACTTTTTCGGCAGCGAGCGTGAGGTCGCCTTCGTTTTCGCGGTCCTCGTCGTCGACTACGACGATCATTCGCCCGGCGCGAATCTCTTCGATCGCGGTGGGAACATCGGTAAAGGGCAGATTAGGAGTCATAAATTAGAAGTCACGGGCATCACGCCGCATTTAAATTGCGCCGCTTCGACGGCGCTAGTTCGTCATCGGGACTACGAAACAGATCCCTCATCGCCCGAATTACCCATCGCATCACGACCATGATCGCAGCAAGGAAAGCGGCAACGATCAGAGCAGCCGCCATCGGATGCTGGGTGGCAAGCCAGGTCAGGAACACGGCCAGCGTGTCTTCTCCCGCACTGAGCGCAAAATTCGAAACCGGCTCCGGAGATGGGGTCACGGCTACGCGAGCCGCGGTCTTACCTCCGTGCGCCGCCAGGGCGATAGCTCCGCCCGCCAGCGTGGCCAGCAACTGCTTTTCCGGCGAAAGCTGCGACGCCGCGCCGTAAGCGATCAAGGCCGCCACGGGAACGCGAACGAAAGTATGCAGCGCATTCCAGAATAAATCGAAAGCCGGAATCTTGTCGGCGAAGAACTCAATCGCAAAAAGCGCGCTGGAGGCCGCAATCACCCACCAACTGGATAGCAGATGCAGCCCAGAAGGCAAATCGAGCAGGCCGGCATGGGTGAGAAGTCCAAGCGTGGCCACCGTCGCATACACGTTCAGACCGGCCGCGAAGCTGATTGCCACGATCAGGCCTGCGAGGTCGGAGCCAGCGAGTTGGGAGCCTGCAAACTTCATGCCTGCCAGCATATCCGCCTCCGGCCTCCCAGCCAATAGCCCGTGCAATAAGAAAGGGCCGCCAGCGGCGACCCTCCCGGTAAACTCTCCCGGTAAACCCGTTCCCTGCGATTACAGCGTGGATTCGATTTCAAAGCCCCAAGCTTCGAGCAAGGGCTCGGGGATGTACTTGGAATTCTTGTTCCGGCGCGCCCATTCGCGCAGCCGTGTAGAGCGCAAATACTGGTCGGGAGAGAGCTTATACTCGTGCACAACCTGCTCGAACTCCGTAATTGTGGGGGTAACCGGCCCGATAGGCTCGGGCTTGCCCCAGTTGGGGTTTCCGCGTCGCTTAGCCATGAAAAATATTCTCTCTTGTCAGTGAATCTCTATTAAGTTTGATTCCAAGAAGTGCCCAGGGGATTCACCCGCGAGGAGTAAACGCAGAACCACAGATTCAAGCCCCTCGGCCTCTATGGAAGCTATTGATAATAATAGGTTTTTCTACGTAAGTCAATAGAAAAATTGACTCTTTTGTACACTTCGGTATATCCCCTTGGTGCACAGGCACTTGCAGTTCTTCTGCGGGGAACGCATCGCCGATTGTCAGACTATGAATAAACGGATACTCCTAGTGAACCCGTCTGTCGCGGCCGATAAGACTAGCAGGGGGCATTCCTCAGGGATGGCTCCCCGACGGCCATATGACCGGAGTAACTGGAAGATCAGGCCATGGCGTTGACCGTGGAATCTCATACTCTTAGAGTGCAGACAGGGATAGTTCCGCTCGCCCTGATATGGACCCGCGATCTACCCCACACCAAGCCGCAAGCGAGGGCGCAAATATCGCTGCCATGGCCTCGGCAAAGCCGGGACAGGCACAAAAACCGGTCTGAATCGTGATTCGAACTATGAACCTGAAGTCTCTACTACTGAGTTCTGATGACAAGACGGTGCGTATCCTGCGCCGGGTCCTCAGCGACCTGGAAATTAACGTCGTGCATTGTTCCGCAGCCGACGATGCCATCCGCCGGCTCACCCGGGAGCGTTTCGAAGCCATCATCGTGGATGCGGCGAATGTGGAGGAAGCCAGCAGCGTGTTGCGGGCAGCCAAAGCCGCTCCCGTCAACAAGCGCGCCCTCGCCATCGTGCTGGTGGAGTCTTCCGTCGGGCTCAAGGGCGGTTTCGAAATGGGGGCCCATTTCGTGCTCCACAAACCGTTCGCGGTGGAGCGCGCCAAAGCCAGCTTTCGTGCGGTTCGGGCCTTGATGAAGCGCGAACGGCGGCTGCAGATGCGCGTCCCAGTGCAGATCGCGGTCGAATGTCACGGGTTGGGCCGGTACCAAGCTAAGACCATCGACCTCTGCGAAGGCGGCATGGCGGTTCAGTTTTCCGGTCGTGTTGCCAAGGAAAGTTCGCTGCGCTTCTCACTCGAATTGCCGGGAGTCGAGCAGGCGCTCGAAATCCATGGCGAGCTGGCATGGGAAGGCAACAGCGCTCAGGCCGGTGTCCGCTTCAAGAACGCCACCGACGAGCAGCGCGCCACTCTTCGCCAGTGGCTTAACAGCCAGCTTCCCGAGCCTGAGCAGGACGACCCACCCGTAAGTTGTCATCTCACCGACCTCAGCCTCGGCGGCTGCTATCTCACGACCAGTTCACCCTTCCCCAGGGGCACGCGGGTCATCCTCTCGATCAAAACCGACGACTTCCTGGTCCGCGCTGGCGGTGTCGTACTGGTCGCGCATCCGGAGTTCGGCATGGGAGTGGAGTTCCTCCAGACCACGGCCGAACAACGCGATCAGGTTCTCCGCATGATCAAGACTCTGCGCGCCAATGGCGATAAATCTCCCGAACTTCAGGTCGAGCCCGACGGATTGGAAACGTCATCTCCCGAGGATAGCGTGGCGATGTTTCTAACTTCCGCTAGCGAGGCCTCCGCTGACCAGAGTTCTGCAGACCGGGCTTTCGCCACCGAAGTCTCCGGAACCGAAGACACGCTCGTCGATCTGTTCCGGCAAAAGTTTCAGATGCCAGTCGAAACCTTTCTGCAGCAAATGCGCGAACAGCGCCAGTCGACTGAATCGCAGTCACGCTAAGGCATTCGGACTAGACTTCGTCCTGCTCCTTCAGTTTCGCGATCACTCCAAAATCCTCCAGCGTCGTGGTATCGCCTCTCACTTCCCCGCTGCTGGCCAGCTCTCTTAGCAGGCGGCGCATGATCTTGCCGCTGCGCGTTTTCGGAAGCGTGTCGGTGAAGCGGATTTCATCGGGCTTGGCCAGCGATCCGATCTCTTTCGCCACCCACTTCTTCAGCTCTTCTTTCAGAGCGTCCGTCGGCGGGACTCCTTGCTCCAAAGTCACGAAGGCCGAAATGGCCTGGCCCTTGACATCGTCCGGACGACCGACGACCGCGGCTTCGGCGACCTTTTCGTGCGCCACCAGCGCCGATTCCACTTCCATCGTGCTCAAGCGATGACCGGATACATTGAGCACGTCATCCACACGCCCCATGATCCAGAAATAGCCGTCTTTGTCCTGGCGCGCGCCATCGCCGGTAAAGTACGCGCCCGGAATCTGCGACCAGTATTGCTGCACGTAACGATCCGGATCGCCGTAGATTGTCCGCAGCATCGCCGGCCACGGCTTGCGGATGACGAGATATCCCCCCGAACCCTCAGGCACCGGCTTGCCCTCCATGTCGACGATCTCCGGAACCACGCCGAAGAACGGCCGCGTCGCCGAACCTGGCTTGGTCGCAATCGCGCCCGGAATCGGCGTGATCATGATGGAGCCGGTTTCCGTCTGCCACCACGTATCTACGATGGGGCAGCGATTATGGCCGATCATCTCGCGATACCACATCCAGGCCTCGGGATTTATCGGCTCACCGACTGTGCCCAGCAGGCGCAGGCTTTCCATCTTGTGCTTCTTCGTCCACTCATCGCCCCACTTGGCAAAGGTGCGAATCGCGGTCGGCGCCGTGTAGAACACGTTCACCTGATGGCGGTCGATGATCGACCAGAAGCGATCGGGCTCCGGACAATTCGGTGCCCCTTCATACATGAGACTGGTTGCGCCGCACTGCAACGGCCCATACACAATGTAGCTGTGCCCGGTGACCCAGCCGATATCGGCGGTACACCAGTAGGTGTCTTCCTCGCGGAGGTCGAAAACATATTTCGTCGAGAGATAGGTGCCCACCGAGTAGCCGCCAGTAGTGTGCACGATCCCTTTCGGCTTTCCGGTCGTGCCCGAGGTGTAGAGAATGTACAGCGGATGCTCGGCATCGAGCGGCTCCGCCGGACACTCGTCGGATGCCTTCGCCATCAAATCGTGCCACCAGTGATCGCGGCCCGGCATCGTATTGATCGCGGTTCCGGTGCGCTTGTAGATCACCACATGCTTCACCGATGGACACGATTTCAGCGCTTCTTCTACGACGGGAAATAGCTTGACCTCCGCGCCGCGACGGTACGATCCGTCTTGCGTGATCACGGCCACGGCGTGCGAATCGTGAATGCGATCGACCAGCGCATTGGCGGAGAATCCGCCAAACACAATCGAATGGGGCGCGCCAATGCGGGCGCAGGCCAGCATGGCAATCGGCAGCTTCGGCGTCATGCCCATGTAGATGGCGACGCGATCTCCCTTGCGGACGCCCAGATCTTTCAGAACATTGGCGAACTTCTGCACTTCCCTCCAAAGCTGCTGGTAGGTGTAAGTACGAATTTCGCCGGGCTCGCTCTCCCAAATCAGGGCTGCTTTGTTCTTGCGCGCCGTGTGCACGTGGCGATCCAGACAGTTGTAGGAAAGATTGATCTCGCCGCCGACAAACCACTTGGCCCACGGCGCTTTCCACTCCAGAACCTTGTCCCACTTCTTGAACCAGTGCAGTTCTTCGGCGGCACGGGCCCAGAATTTTTCCGGCTGCTCCACCGACTCTTTGTAGAGGGCTTCATATTCGGCCAGGCTCTTGATCTGAGCCTTTTGAGAAAACTCCACCGAGGGCGCGAAACTGCGCTGCTCGTCAAGCGTTGAATCGATATTCACCTGCGTCGCGGTTACTTCGGCCATGGATTGTCCTCGGTTATGGAAATCGTTGGGTGGTGCTCTCCCAGCACTGGACCGGGTCCGAGCGGGTTCTTCGCGCAGCCCTGCCAGCCCTCTTACTTATATATATCTTTCCACACTTCTCTCTTACGTTTCGGGAATGAGTTCGCTTACCGTTCCACGCTGCAGTAAGTACGCTCCCGGCCCCTGCTGTCCCCGGATCGAACGGCAAAACTCGACCACGACGAATCCCGCCTTCACGGTCTCGCGGAACGCCCACCGTGTAGCGTCGCGCCACTCTCGCGCCAATCCCATGTCGGTGCGCTCGACCTGCAAAATGTCGCCGGGGATTTCAATGCTCACGCGCTGCCGCCCGAGCGATTCCGCCAGATCGGCTCGTTCCGGCTTTCCACTGGGATCGAAGCGCACCAGCGGAGCCAGCAACTTCATGGCGTCGAGCGTTTCCACCCGCGCATTGGTACTCTTGCCCGTCAGCCGATCCCGCACCCGCCGCGAGTTCAGTATCCACCGCACCCATAGCCGGTCGGTGCCATTCCGATGCAGGATGCTGGATGTTTCCGGCCCGTAGAAATCCACCTTATAAGTGTCGGAAACCACTCCCAGCTTGGAAAGGTTGAAGTGCGCGTTTCGGCTTTGCAGCGGATCGAAGGTCCACGTCATCTCATGAACGCCCATGGCCATGGCCCGTTCGCGCTGCGCCTGCTTCAGTCGCGAGCCCAGATCCAGATGCCGATAGGCGTCGAGCACGGCCAGCATGTGCGAGTGAATCGTGGTTTGTCCGTGCTCGCGGCCGAAAAATCCGAACGCGAACCCGACTAGCTTTTCCTTATCTTTCTCCTTATCGAAGGCCCCGACGAAAAGATTGCCCGCCGCCTTGCAGGCGATGGCCAGCGTGAGGGGCAAGGCATCCTCATCCGTCATCCCCCAGACTTCTTTCTCCACCGCCTTCAATTGGCTGAGGTCGTCGATGCTCTTGAGGTCGCGAATCCCAATTTGTTGCGCGGCACCACGGGACATCATGGCCGGCCCTTCGCGCGTTTCGAGTTCTGTTCCCCAGCCATGGCAATCTCCGCGCAAAAGCACGGCACTCAAGAGACACCATCGTGTACCGCACGGGTCGCGTACTTGTCAACACGAATCAAAGTCCGCGTAATAGATCGGCTCGGAAAGGCTTGTCGAGATGTCGAGATGTTGGTACGATGGTACATTGGTACCATGACGGCAAAGGGAATCATCGAAGTCGAGCGCGTCCAAACCGGCGTTCGCCTGGAAAAGCGGCTGCTCAAGGTATTGAAGGCGGTCGCCGAACTGAAGGATATGAGTTTGGGCGATCTGCTGGAGGGGATTGTGCTTCATGCCTTTGAAGGCAGGCCGGCTTTCTCCGCACAGACGCTAAAAGAAATCGAGCGGTTCAAGAGCATTTATGGACTGACGCTGCGCGCGTGCGACAGCCACAAGTTGAAAGAGAACAAATGACAGCCACCGAGTTGATGATCTTGGAAAAATCAGACGCCAACACGCTCTTAGTGGGCAGTGGAGAAACCATAAGCCGAGTGCCTGACACCGGACTCAAGGCGGCGATGGCGAAAGTCCCAGAATTCTTCGCGGCAAGGCTCGCCTTCATGACGCCGGAACATCACCTGGTTCGCAACTTTGCCGTTCGCGAACTGCCCTATGAAAATGGGAAACCGATCAAGGTGGACCGGATGGCAGACACGCTGGGACTGCCCAGGGCAAGGGTTCATGCGATTGTGGAAGAGCTCGAACGCCATCTCTTTTTTCTGGTTCGGAATGAAGCTGGAGAAATCAGTTGGGCATTTCCGGTCACCACCGAGCCCACGCCTCATCGCTTGCAGTTCAGTACTGGAGAACGCGCGCATGGCGCTTGAGCGGAGGATGCTTTCGCTACGCCCTTCGTGCAAGGGCGCCTCAGGGGAGAAAAGCTTTCCGTAGAACTCGAATCCGAGTGCGCCCATTGCGGGAAGGCACTGCACATTTCCGTGGACAGTGAATTAAATTCCCAGGCAAGGGAAAAAGACGCCGAGCCATTGCTTTTTGAGCCGGATGTCGATTGGAAGACCTTCAAAGGCGCCAATATCATCCATGATTATTGAAGAGAATCCCTCTTCTTCTGCTCAGAAGAACACGCCGGGATTTATCGAGCTTCACGAGCGCAGGTGGATGGCACTTACCTGACGATGGCGCAAAGCGCTTATACCGAGAGAATTGCCCAATCCGCGCTCTTCGGTTTTCAAATTTAGTCTCAATGGTTAATGATCGACGGGGGGCTGGCTATCTCTTCGCCGCCCCTGCCATCTCAGCCCATCGCGCCTATTCCACGCATCTCATCTTGCATGCTAACCTCGATCCCGGAGACGAATGCTGCCGTGAAACTAATTACCAAGCTTCTGCTTTTGACCGCCCTGATTGTGCTGGGAAACTCTTTACTGCTGGCCGCCGATCGCGGCACGCTGGTGCGCGAGGCCGTCATCTATATTTCTCCCGATGTCACCTCTAACAAGCTCGGCCAAGTGGAACGCGGACGGGAACTGATTCTCCTCGACAAGAGCCGCAACTGGCTGCACGTCGAAGCGCTGCTCGGCCCCACCAACGCTCCCGACCCCGCTTTCGTTTTGGACGATGAGGACGAAGGTAAGACCATCAGCGGCTGGATTCTCGATACCGGCATCGTCTGGGCGTCGACTCCCAACGGCGACCGCATTCTGTTCGGCGCCGCCGTCGATTCCGAAGACGAGGCCAGCCGGCGCCGCGGACGCCGCGGCGCAGCCCAGGACGCGTTGCGCCTTTATCGCCGCGTCTACGATATCTTCCCCACCGCTCCCCAGGCCGGCGAAGCTCTCTACCGCGCCGCCGACATTCAGTGGCAGATCGATAAATCGGATATGCAGTCCCGCCCCTCCGCGCGCGAGAAAGAATCCTACCTTCGCGAAGGCATCGACGAGCGCTTCATGAAGCAGGTCATGAAAAAATTCCCCGACTCAAAGTGGGCCCAACTCGCCGCCTTCCACCTGATCGACAACAAACTCTGCGGCGACTGGCAAGGGTCTTCCAAGTGCCCCGAAAAGGAAGCCGACCTCTACGAAAAGTACGTGAAGGAACACCCCGAGTCTCCGGCCGCTCCCGAAGCGCTGTACGACGCCGCTTCCCGCCGCGCCGCGTTAATCGAGATTTACAAGACCGAAGAGCAAGCGAAGAAGTCCGATCAATCCAAGAACCTGGCCATCTCGCTTGCCCAACAGTTAGTCTCGAAGTATGCGCAAAGCGACTGGTCGTCCCGCGGACAAATGCTGCTATTCCTCATCCAGGGAGGCGTACCGACGTACGGAAACGTAATTCAGTAGGATGTCGTTCATCTAGGAGCTTGTGAAGAAGGTCCCGACCTCCGGACGCCTCACCTTCAGTTCGCGACTGCGCTCGGCTGCGCTTGGGGCTTGAAGATTACGCCCTGACTCGTGCGGCTGTTCATCACGACGCGGATCGGTTGCGCAAAATGCAAGTGGCGGACACAACCTTGCTCTTCTATGGCTGTTTGCTCCATCAACCACTGCCAATCGACGGAGCCTTCGCCGGCGTCTGGATTCACGGTGAAGTAACCGATCTGAAAAGCAGTCAAATTCTGGAAGAAATGGCTGCCCTGCGATGGGGTAACTCGAAAATCGCGGAATCCGGCTTCGACAATCACGCGCGCGCCGGAGATTTCATCCCATTCAACCGGAATGCCCAGCCACGGTTCAGTCGATCCCCAGCGTCCAACGCCGATCAGTAGATACGGCCGGTTCTCGTCGTTAAGCCGGCGATTGAACTGAGCGACGGCCTTGGCCACTTCCTGGCTGCGGCTGCGCTCGAAGCGCTGCGAATCAACGACTACGAGATCATGAAGATTCTCGATGCGACCGTTGCCCAGAACCATGCCGCTCTGGCAGATCAACTGCTCGGGTTGCACATCGTCCAGGGACAGGTCCTCGTGGTCGCGCGCCAGCGTCAGCGGCCGGATCTGCAGGAAACCGAAATCCGCCACTTGCCCAGCTTGACGGGGCAGACGCACGGCAAATTCGATCTCCACGGGATTGCCCAACGCATCCTCGCCCGCCCGAACCAGGACATCGAGAATCTCAGCCAGGGGAAAGGTACCGTGCTTAAGCATGGGAGCAAAGGTTACAATGCGCGCTCCCGGCCGGCTCACTCCATCGTAGACGGCGTGGTTATCCCTGGAGTACGTGGAGGCCACGGCTCGCAGTGTGCCGTCGCTCTCGGCGGCGTCCAGGCTGAACCGCCTTTCGTGCCAATGGCCCGGACGGCCGTTCGAAGCGCCATCCAACTCCAAGGCCCAGAATTCGGTCTGCGAGTTAGCCAGTATGTCTTCGACCGTGGAAAACTGCACCAGATTGCGGGGATAACGCGGACAGAACGTCAAACACTTCCCGCCATCCACCACGGCCCGGCCCAAACCCAGAGCCACGGCCGCGATGCCATCGTTGAAGGTCATCGGCGCCACCGGATAAAAGTTGTGCGAGCGCACGACTCCGGCGAAATCCGGATAAAAGCGCTGCCCGTGGGGGGTGCCCACAACCTGCTGGAGAATCACCGCCATTTTCTCTTCTTCCAGACGATAAGGCGTCGCGCGCACGTAGGCTTTCGCATGGCGGCTAAAGGTGGAGGCGTAGACTCGCCGAATGGCCTCGCTCAACGCCAGCAGCCGGTCGTCGAGGTCGACTTGCTGGTTGCCCAGCATGAAGGTCTCATACACGCCGGTGAAAGGCTGGTATTGCGAATCCTCGAGTAGGCTGGAAGAGCGCACCGCCAGCGGATGATCGATCTCAGCTAAGAACGATCGAAGGTCGTCGCTTAGGGAACTGGATAGCGGCGCGTCCAGGAATGTCCGTTGAATTTCAAGGTCGTCTTCGCAATGCAAGGCAAATTCCGGGAGGTTATTCTCGGCCAGGAATTGATCGAACACATCCGTCGCCAGGACGACGGCTGGGGGCACCGAGATGCGAACGCCGGGAAAGCGGCGGGTCAGGCGGCTCTTGCGCAAGAGGTGGCGCACAAAGGCGAGGCCGCGAGCCTTGCCACCGAGAGATCCGGAGCCAATCCGGAAAAAACCCGATTCCGAGGGCTTGAACGTATCGGCGTGGAAGTCGCCGATCAGCACCTCGCTCTGTTCGCGGCGATACTCGTGGATGGACTCGATCAGATCGCGCCGCAAGTGTTCAGGGCCGGTGAAATCGGAAACGCGCCGCGGCCTCAGCTTGGCCGCCAACGCAAACTCGGTGCGCGCCATCAGCCAGTGGGAGAAGTGATTGCTCTGCGAGTGAAAGACGAGGCTCTCCCCCGGAACCGTTTCCAATAGCTCTTCCAGTTCGTTCAAGTCTTTCGCCCGTCCGACTTCGCTGGCATCCGGCAGACGAAACACGAAGTCGCCAAACCCGAATTGCTCGGTCAGTATCTGGCGCAAGTCTTTCAGCAGCGTAGGCGAACGCTTGCGCAGAAACGAGTAGCCTGCGGCGTGCGCCCGCGGCCGGAACTCGGTGCGGCTGGTCTGCAACACCACGGGCACGTCCGGCACCAGGCTCTTCACCAGGCGCGCCAGCTCAAACCCCGCCTCCGGACTCAGCTTGCCCTCCCAGGGGAACTCCACATCCGATACCAGTCCGATCAGATAATTGCGATACTCCTGCACCAGCAAGGCCGCGTCTTCGAAGTTCGAGCTCAGCAGAATTCTCGGCCGCGCCTGCATGCGCACCAGTTTGTGCGCCACATTGATGCCTTCCTGAATCACGCGCCGCGATTGCTTGATCAGTTCGGTATAGATCACGGGCAGGAACGATGAGTAGTAACGGATGTTGTCTTCCACCACCAGCAGCACGGGCACGCCGATGGCCTGCGTGTCGTGCAGGACGTTGCGCTTATCCTCGATGTACTTGACGATCGCGATCAGGATGCGGGCATTGCCCTGCCACAGAAAAATACGCTCGATGTCGGTGATGGGATTCCGCGCCACGAAGTTCTTGATCTCGCGATAGTCATAGGCCAGCACCACGACGGGAACATCCAGCCCCGCCCGCTTCACCTCATGCGCCAACTGCGCCGCGTTCATGTCGCCGACCGCGAGGTTGGTGACGATCAGGTTGAATTGCGGCCGCGAGCGCGCCATCTCCACCGCCTCCGCGCAACTGGAGACGTGCGTGATCCCCGGAATCTGCCGCAGATTGAGTTCGAGCGATTCGTCGATCAGCAACTCGTTGAGCCGGCCATCTTCGCGAAGAATGAAAGAATCGTAGAGGCTGGAGACGAGAAGAATGTTCTGCACCTTGAACGGCATCAGGTTTCCGAAGCCTTCAAAGCGCTCCTCAGCATCCAGAATCGACTCGCCGGTGCGGTGCTCGATCATGGAGGATATCTTAAATGAACCTGAACGGCTGGGTATTTGGCAATCAGAACGTGGCAATGGAACGTAGAAATGGAAAGGCGAGCTCTGATTGAAGCTCGCCGGGAGTTGTCGCGGGAGCGCTATTCTCTATTCTTCCCGCTTCGGCGGAATATATTCTGACCGGGCTCGATCCTCACGGGTGCGCACGGGCCGCTCCGGGTGGTCAGCGGCATCCTCGGAACCATCGACGATCTCCGCCTCGTACGCTTGATCCGTATCGGCGAGTTCTTCAACGCTCTCGTCGGCAGCGTCTGCGATTTGCGAAAGACCCTGAGTATCTCCCGATTGCCCAGCGCTGTCCGAGCCTATTTGCCCGGAGTCGCTTCCGAGGTCATCGAGCTGCGCTTGGTTATCGCGCGATGAATGTTTTGCCATGGAGCCTCCCTAGGAACTATCTGCGAACATTATTGGATGCCAACTCGCGGTGCCCGGACTGAACAACGAAATAGATTTGCTAATTCCGGGCAGAGCCAACAAGGAAACGAGATAGCACAACTCCGGCTGCGACTCCCCAGCCCGTTCGTTTTCGTGAAAGAGCTACCACACAAACAGTCGAGCACCGTCACCGGAGGAGCGAATCCTCCCATCTTGGAAAGAAGTACCGTGAGCGGGAGCCGCGTCATTGTCGATAGTGCTGGGGAGGTGCTGTGCCGGGCCGCTGAGGTTTTCGATTTCCACCGCACTATGGCGGTTCATGATTTTGGCAGCCGCGTCCGCCTTCTCGCCCGAGCCGGTCGCGAAAACCATGACCCCTCCGCGCCGCACTCCTCGGACGTAGGCTTCCGCGTCCGCTTCGGTGGCTCCGATCGCCTTAAGGTCCCGAGTCAAGTCCACCTCAAAATCGGTGTGTGGAGTACTGGTGACTCCGCTGCCCGCCATTTCCCGCGGCTCGCCCAAAACTCGGACGTCCTTCTGCGGGAAACCGCTGGCCTCGAGCTCGCGAACAACCTCGTCGACCGAGCCTGGATTCTCAAACAAACCAACCGCCGTTTTTGCCATATTGACCTCCGCCAATTTAATCTGCCGCACTGAACTCGTTCACTTGCGTCGGGCAAGATCCGCAGCATTGCCTTGTTTTCGCCAACACCCGTCCCCAGGTTCGGCCTCCATAGATTCGCTCATTCCCGCTCGAAGAACTGTGCAGAATGGCTCACTTCGGAAACTCTCTTCTGGACTATAATTTTCGCGCGATTTCGGAGCTGGAAAAGGAGACTCCTTTTGACCGTTGACACAAATGAGCATCCCCCGATCAACCGCGACCATCAACTCACGGCGCACGGTTCGGAACCTCACCGGCATAAGGGTATGTGGATCGTCCTATGGATTCTGCTGGGGCTCGTTCTTGTGCTAGTAGTCGTGCTGGTATGGCGCCACTTCGAAACCGCGAAAAAAGTGGCGCCCGCGCCGCCGAAGATCACGATTACAAGCGCGACGGCCACAAAAGGTAATATCGGCGTTTACCTTGATGCCATCGGCACGGTTACTCCGGTCTACACTGCTTCGATTACCAGCCAGGTGAATGGCCTGGTCGACGCTGTGCACTTTACAGAAGGTCAGTTGGTAAACAAGGGCGATCCGCTGATTGACATCGACTCGCGCACTTACCGTGCAACGCTCTTACAAGCGCAAGGGCTGCTCCAACGAGACGAAAATCTCCTCGCTCAGGCACAGATGGATCTGGAACGCTATCGTGAAGCGTTGGCCCGCAACGCCGTTGCAAAGCAAATCGCGGACGACCAGGAAAAGCTCGTGCTGCAGGACGAGGGCACAGTAAAAAACGACCAGGGAGCGGTGCAATTCGACCAGGTTCAGGTTGACTACTGCCATATCACCGCTCCCATCGCCGGCCGCGTGGGCTTGCGGCTGGTGGATCCGGGCAATGTGGTGCAGTCTTCTGGGAGCACAACTCTGGCCGTGATCACGCAGTTGACGCCCATCACCGTAATTTTCACTATCCCGGAAGACAGCCTGGGCCCGGTTGCAGCTCAACTCCGTAAGAAGGCTAAGCTCACCGTCGATGCCTTTGATCGCACAGCGCAAACGAAGATCGCCACTGGTAAACTGCTGACGCTCGACAACCAGATTGACACCACGACGGGAACAGTCAAAGCGCGCGCCGTCTTCGACAACAAGAATGATGCGCTCTTCCCCAACCAGTTTGTAAACGCGCGGTTGCTGGTGAATACCTTGCAAGGCGTGACGCTGATTCCGGCATCCGCCATTCAGCAAAATGGCCAAGCATCGTTCGTATACGTGATTCAGAACAATGTTGCTCTTATGCGTAGTGTAAAGCCGGGAGTTACAGATGGCGGGCTAACTCAGGTTGACGGCATCAATCCCGGAGACGTTGTCGCTAACAGCAGCTTCGATAAGTTGCAGGACAAGACCGCGGTTGTCATTGCGAACAAAGCTTCGAATAGCCCTTCGACTAAGTCTGCCTCGGCCAGCACGAGTGGGAGCAGCGCCCCGTGAGTCCATCTCGTCCGTTTATCTTGCGGCCGGTTGCGACCTCTTTGCTGATGGCCGCCATCCTCTTGGTCGGCCTTGTCGGCTATACCCAATTGCCGGTTTCCGCCTTGCCGGAAGTCGACTATCCGACCATTCAGGTGCTCACGTTTTATCCCGGAGCCAGCCCGACGGTAATGGCGACGACGGTGACAGCCCCGCTGGAGCGCCAATTCGGTCAACTGCAGGGTTTGAGCCAGATGACCTCGACCAGTTCCGGAGGCACTTCCGTTATTGTGCTGCAGTTCAACCTCAGTCTGGATATCGATGTAGCTGAGGAAGAAGTGCAGTCTGCCATCAACGCGTCGCAAAGTTTGTTGCCATCCGTCCTGCCCTCGCCGCCAATCTACAGTAAGACGAATCCAGCCGATGCGCCTGTACTTACTTTGGCCATTACTTCAAGTTCCATGCCGCTATCTCAAGTCGAAGATCTGGTGGATACGCGCCTCGCGCCTAAGATCTCGCAGCTCAACGGGGTCGGCCTGGTAACTATCAGCGGTGGCCAAAAACCCGCCGTCCGTATTCAAGCTAACCCCACTGCCCTGTCATCCTACGGCATTAACCTGGAAGACCTGCGCGCCGCGCTAACCCAGGCCAGCGTCAACGCAGCGAAAGGAAACTTCGACGGGCCGCGCCAGGATTACCAGATCGACGCCAATGACCAACTGGTGACCAGCGACGACTATCGCAAGGTTGTCATAGCCTACCGCAACGGCGCGCCGGTCATGCTGCCCGATGTGGCTAACGTCGTAAATGGCATAGAAAACAACAATCAGGCAGCATGGATGAACCAGAGCCCCGCGGTCATCCTGAATGTGCAGCGCCAGCCAGGGGCCAACACCATCAGCGTGGTCAAGAGCATCAAGCAACTACTGCCGCAGCTTGAGGCCAACCTGCCGACGGGCATCCAGGTGACCACGCTTACCGACCTCACCACCGCCATCGAAGCTTCGGTTTCCGACGTTGAGTTTGAATTGATGTTGACGGTCGGCCTCGTCGTGCTGGTCATCTTCCTCTTTTTGCGCAGTCTCTATGCCACGATCATCCCGAGCGTGGCTGTGCCGCTGTCACTGATCGGAACTTTTGCGGCAATGTACATCCTGGGTTACAGCCTGGATAACTTGTCTCTGATGGCACTTACTATCTCCACCGGGTTCGTGGTGGACGATGCCATCGTGATGATCGAGAACATCGCGCGCTACATCGAAGCGGGCGATCCGCCCATGGAAGCGGCGCTCAAGGGCGCCGAGCAAATCGGCTTCACCATTCTCTCGTTGACCGTCTCGCTCATTGCCGTGCTGATTCCTCTGTTATTCATGGGCGACGTGGTGGGACGCTTGTTCCGCGAATTTGCCGTGACTCTCGCCGTCACTATCATCGTCTCGGCAGTAGTCTCCCTTACTCTCACGCCCATGATGAGCGCGCGAATTTTGCGGCGCGAGCCCAAAGAGCAGCAAGGGCGCATCTATCGCGCGTCGGAGCGTGCTTTCGAGGGGATGATCGCCTTCTATGGCCGGACGCTGAAGTTTGTCCTGCGCTTCCAGACGATTACACTGCTGGTCGCGGTGTCCACACTCCTGCTTACCGTATTCCTTTACATCATCATTCCCAAAGGATTTTTCCCGGTGCAGGACACAGGGGTCATTCAGGGCATATCGCAGGCGCCGCAGACCATTGGCTCCAAGGCCATGGCAGCAAAGCAGCAGGAGTTGGCAAAGATAGTTCTGTCCGACCCAGCCGTCGAGAGTCTCTCGTCGTTCATTGGCGCGGATGGCACGAATACAACCATCAACAGCGGCAGGATGTCGATCAACTTAAAGCCACTCGACCAGCGCAAGATGAGTGCGTCCGACGTCATCCGCCGCCTCAATTCAAAACTCGACCAGGTGCAGGGAATTCAGTTGTTCATGCAACCGGTGCAGAACATTACTGTGGACGACCGCGTAAGTCGAACGCAATACCAGTACACACTCGAAGACCCCGACGCTAACGAACTTAACGAATGGACCAATCGTTTCGTCGCCCGCCTGAAGCAACTACCCGAACTGGAAGATGTTGCCACCGATCAACAAACCGGAGGCCTGGCCGTATCTCTGGTGATTGACCGCGCCACCGCCTCGCGCTTTGGCATCGCGCCGACGACCATCGATAACACGCTGTATGACGCCTTCGGTCAGCGGCAGATTAGCACGATGTATACGCAGGTGAATCAGTACCACGTGGTGCTGGAAAGCGAGCCGCAATTCCAGAAAGACCCGAACAAGCTGAACCATCTCTACATCCAGTCCAACGCGTCTTCCGGCGCAACCGGTACGGGTGCCTCTTCCTCATTCGCGTCTTCGGGATCGTCCTCCGCGGGGTCGAATGCGCTGACCAGTTCAGCGCAGTACACTCCGGCGGCGAATACCCTTGCTCCTCCTCTGAACGCGCTTTCGGCGAGCACCTCCACGGCAACGTCCAGCAAGGGAGCAACCTCAGCAGGCACTACCAGTTCTGCTCCAAGCAACGCCGTGCCGCTGAGCGCCTTCGCGCACTTTGAGAACACAACCGAGGCGCTCTCCATTAACCACCAGGGTCAATTTCCGGCCATTACGGTATCGTTCAATCTCGCGCCCAATGCCGCGCTGGGCGAGGCGATCACAGCGGTCGACAAAGTGCAGAAAGACATGCACATGCCTCCCAGCCTGCAGGCCGGTTTTCAAGGCACGGCGGAATCGTTCACCGCTTCGCTGGCCAATGAGCCATTGCTCATCCTGGCCGCGCTGGTCACGGTGTACATCGTGCTCGGAGTCTTGTACGAGAGTTTTATCCACCCGATTACGATT
>Ga0326727_10004269_pt1 | contig 43431 bp, 33 predicted proteins | sample MB2enrmetagenome_FD_207643 | JGI IMG/M metagenome (GOLD analysis project Ga0326727, IMG submission 207643) | Lab enriched peat soil microbial communities from McLean, Ithaca, NY, United States - MB29MY | ecosystem: Environmental > Terrestrial > Soil > Wetlands > Peat | place: USA: New York... | reverse complement strand
CGTTTTCGTTATTGAATTCTAGCAGATGGATGAGAGGAAAACCAGTGATTTATGAGGGAAAAGGCGAGTTTTTCAACAGGCTGTAAAGATTTGACCCCATGCTGGTACAGGCAATCCATTTCTCGTCCTCTGAGGCCCGCTCTTACGCTAGCGCTGTCGCGAACGGTTCGGTTTTTTCAGTTTGCGACTATTTTTATGCTGTGTATCACAAATGTCAAGAGGCCTAAGGAGCCTTCAGTCCGGTGATTTCCTTTGACAAACTACTGGAGAGATGGAACAATAAATACCGGGTGGGGGAGTGATCACGGGTCCAAGTACCGGCTTGAGATCATGTGCTGGGGCGTCAGAACAAGAACAATTTAATCCTGATTTTCAGGAGCGCCTTACCTCGTTGTGACATTGGCTCCACCCATTTATAAAAGAAAATTAGTAATAGCATCTGTGACGCGTGCAAGCATCGCCAAAACAAGCTATTTTACTCTATAGTTGTACTACATATGGTGGGCCAATGACACAATCAGGTCGTTGCGGATCATTGATATTCGAGACACATTCAATAGAGTGCCACATTGCTATTGATTTTCTTATCACCTTTAAGGAAGCTGCATCATTGAATGCCCATGAGGGGGCGCGGAGTGGGATAGCTCAACAGCTTTTTTCTGAAACTAGACTACAGCATCAGAAGAAAGCTTATGTGGTCTATGGATGATGAGGCTGGCGGAGGAAGTCTGTTGAAATATTGATGAGGTTGCCCGTTCCTGCTGCCTGATAGCATCTGATCAGACTTAATCCGGAGGAGGCGAAGCGGATGAAAGGAATGAGACATTTCTTAAAGGATGCGATCTGTTTTTTTGTTGCCTGCATACTATGTGTGCTGCTGTGCGGCTCCAGCTTCGCTGCATATGAGGAAGATTCTGTAGAATTACGGGTAGAAAAAGGGGATAAACTCATACATTTGTGCAGGAAATACCTCGAAGATCCGGAAAAGTGGCGTGAGGTGGCAAAGTTTAACCGCATGAAGAATCCGGACTTAATCCTCCCCGGTCAAAAGATGAAGATTCCGGTCAGGCTGATGCCCAGGGTTCCTATGGATGGAAAAGTTACCTTTGTTTATGGTGATGCGAAAGTGCAAAAGGTTGAAAAGGCGGAATGGGTAACGCTTAACCTTGGAGACCTGGTTTCGCAGGGAAGCAGGATGCGGACAGGCAAAACAAGCTCAGTTGAAGTGACTTTCGAGGACGGAAATTCAATCTTCATGAAATCGGATGCCACTCTTGGCATCACCACGTCGGAAAAGAGAGGTTCGTCCTACAGCGTAAACAATTTTTATCTGACCATCGGGAGGGTTATTACAAAGTTGAAAGAAGCTACGGGCAGTAATTCGCGTATAGACATAAGCACGCCTTCGGCGATCGCTTCAGTGAGAGGAACGGAATTCAGGGTTTCTACAGATGAAAAGGCGTCTATGCGCACTGAGGTCCTCACAGGCACCGTCAGGGTCAGCGCTATGGAAAGGATGGTCCAGTTGAACGAAGGCGAAGGTACGTACGTACAAAAAGGAGCGGCGCCGGTACCACCCAGAAAACTGCTTCCCTCGCCCAGGCCTGTGGATTTCAAGCCTATCTACAAAGAACTGCCCCTCAAGTTTACCTTTGAAGAAATGACCGGCCTTTCCTCTGTAAGGGGTCTGCTTACCAAAGACAGGGAGGGCAGGAATGTTTTGGATGAAAAGGTAGTCAAACAGAAGGAATCCCTGGAATTCTTCAACCTCCCCGACGGTACCTATTACTTCTTCAGTCAGGGCATCGATGAACTGGGTATCGAAGGCTTCCAGTCTCAACCATATGAAGTGAAGCTGCGCGCCAATCCACTTCCGCCGCTTATTCAAACGAAGGGTGATGAGGCAGAATTTATAAAGAAAACGGCCCAATTCACATGGCTCAAGGTGAAGGACTCGGTAATGTATCATGTACAAGTGGCTCAGGACAATGGATTTACCGTCATAAAGGAGGAAAAACCTGATTACAAGGGCGAATCTTATGAGACGGGGGCCCTCGATTATGGCACCTACTATTTCAGGATAAGCTCTATCGCTGCAGACGGGTATGAAGCAGGCTGCTCTGAAACGCTTCCATTTCGCCTCATTCCTCCTCCGCCCGCACCGCCTCTCGAGAAACCAAGGGTCAGCGAAAAAGAGATTTTCCTCAAGTGGCGTAATCTCGGTGAAGGTATTACCTATCATTTCCAGATGGCAAAGGATGCGGAGTTTAAGGAGATGCTCGTTGATAAGAAGCTTGATAAACCTGAAGTTACCCTTCAGAAGCCGAGGGAACCCGGTGTATACCATGTCCGCACCAGCAGTATTGACAGGAAGAACCGTGAAGGCGAGTTTTCTGCGTCTCAATCCTTCGAAGTGGAAAAGAGGTTCCCTTACGGCGTGCTCGGCGGCATCGCCGCTGCCATAGCGCTAATACTCCTGTTGGGACCATAAGAGACTAGAGAGCGGGGATTCGCCGTGCCGGATAATTCACAGAACGGTTTCATCGGGGAGCAATGAATCCTGTTGGCTTGAATGCATCGGGAAAGACCATGACAGTGATTATGTTCATGGCCCTCATCCTCTTTGTTGATTATATCGGCCTTCTCAACGGCGCAAACAACCATTTTTACGACCTTTTCTTCAGGCTTCGAGGGCCCAGAGAGTCGGCAAAACAGGTTGTAATCATAGCCATAGACGATAAAACGCTTGAAAAACTGGGAAGATGGCCTATCCGGAGGCTTCATTACGCATCCCTTCTCAAATGGCTAAGAGAAGCGGATGCCGTTGCCTTTGATATCATAATAGCAGAACCTTCAGCGGACGATGCAGCATTGCAGGAGTCCGTAAAACAGCATGGAAGGGTGGTCTTCCCTGTCGTTATTAATGACAGGATGGCCGTAACCTACCCTGTCATAGCTTCCGCGCGTGACCGGGCGGGACATATCTATCTGGAACAGGGCATCGACGGGGTCGTGCGGGAGGTCTATCATACGCTTCTCTACAAAAATAGTTTTCTGCCCTCTTTTTCCTCCATCACCTTTGAGAATGCCACCGGGAAAAAGTTCAGGCGGACGATGCCTGGGTATTTTCAAGGACAAAAGGTCAATATCACCCAGAGTGACAGGATGAATATCAATTACTGCGGCGGGCCGGGCACATTCGAAAGGATAAGCTTCTCCGAAGTACTCGAAGGGATATATCCACCGTCTTATTTTAAGAATAGGATCTGCCTTGTCGGTGTTACGGCACCGGGCGTCCGTGAAATCCTTTTGACCCCCTATTCCCAGGACAGGAAAGGTACTCCGGGTGTTGAGATCCATGCGAACATCCTCAACACCCTCCTGCTTGGCAATGCAATACATGTCGCCCCTTATTGGATCGGGTGGCTCTCTACAATCCCTCTCACGCTTCTTTCTTTCCTTTGTTTCCTGCGGATGAGTGAAGTTCGGACAGCCGTTTTGGTCTCCCTTATGCTTTTGTGTCTTGCAGCCATTGCCTATATGCTCTTTTCAGTTTTCAATGTCTGGCTTGCCCCTTCAATATTCTTCTTCACCATTCCCTCCGTCTTCCTCATAAGCTACGCTTTCAAGTTCAATGAGGCCGTTGGCAGACTCGATAGGGCATACATGACTGTTGCGCCTCACCTGAGGTGGCGTAAGGACCATGATAGTCAAAAACCTTCCGAGCAGGGGGTAAAAGGGCTTCTTACCCCCGGAGGCATCTATTCCAAGGCGCAGGTTCTGGGAGATATCACCGACCAGCTCATTTTCGAAAAGCAGCTTACAGATACGGCCATTTTCAGCGATGTGCAGGGCGTGCTTCTTTTCGGTCCGGGCAGGATGTCTGTGCTTGCAAATAATTTCGGCGCCATGTTGTGCAAAGAAAATGCTGTCGATATCAGGTCCGTCGATACATTCATGAAAGATATAGCGAATTTCGTGTTGGATAAGGTTGACGTTGAGAATATCCCGGAAAGGCTCTATTCCGGCGAGCATCACGTGACCTTTAACGTTTCTCTTCCGTCCCCTGAGAGAAAATTTTTCAAGCTAAATGCGTCGCCGCTTACAATCCAGGGCGAGAGCTATCCTCTTTTTGTGCTTTCCGATATCACTACGGTGAAAGAACTGGAGATGCTGAAAAGCCACATGGTTTCCCTCGTATCCCACGAGATCAAGACGCCCTTGTTATCGATAGAGGGATTCAGTGAAATGCTATGTGACACCCTTGAGGGTGAGATGAAAGGATACGCTGTTATTGTGCAGAAAGAATCGGCAAGGCTTATCCGCTTTTTGAATACATTTCTTGATATATCAAGGATTGAAGGAGGCCAGCAGCCCATAACATTGGCGCCCGTTATGCTTTCACATGCCGCGAAGGAGGTAGCGCATGAATTGAGACCTGTTGCTGAAGAAAACGGCATAACAATACGTGCGGAGATGCCTGAAGAAATCAGCTCGGTTATGATTGATAGGGATCTTACCAAACAATGCCTCATAAACCTTATAGAGAACGCCATAAAATACAGCCCGCCGGGAAAGGATGTTATAATAAGGCTTGTTGAAGAGATTGATCATGTAAGGACCGAAATAATCGACCACGGGATGGGTATTCGGGAGGAAGAGGTGGACATGGTGTTTGAGAAATTTTACCGTGCACATTCCGGTGACACGAGGAATATACAGGGCTCGGGTCTTGGCCTGACTTTTGTCAAGGAAGCGGTGGGGGCACAAGGCGGAAAAGTGTCGGTGAAAAGCCGGTATGGCGAGGGTTCAAAGTTCTCTATCGTGTTTCCGAAAACGCACAAAAGGGAAGGTGGATGAAAAATATTCTGATCATAGATGATAATCCAAATCTGCTCGCATACATGGAAAAAAAGCTACGTGAGGCCGGTCATGAGGTGGTCACCGAATCAAATGCCTTGTCGGCAATTCAAAAATTGGTCAATTACACGCCGGACATTATTTTCACCGATTATTTTCTTCCCACTATCAACGGAGATATCCTGTGTCGAATTATCCGCAAGATGGACCATTTGAAAAACACGTATCTTGTGCTCATGTCTGCCGCGGCAAAAGAACTGCAGCTTGACCCCTCCAATGTGTGCGCCAATTCGTTAATTGCAAAGGGGGCCTTTAAAGATACGGTTGAACACTTTTTTGCTGCCATAGCGGACGCAGAAAAGCCTCGTAAGGACCAGCAAGCATACGGTGTCATGGGTATCGAGTCTATCTACCCCCGGCAGATGACTGTAGAGCTCTTGGAAAAGTATCGCCATCTTCAAATGGTGTTGGACAGCATGTCCGAAGGGATAGTTGAGATTCATCGCGGACGGATCGTTTATGCTAATCCCGCTGCCGTAGCAATCCTCGATAAGCAGCAGGATCAACTTTTGGCCGCTTATCCATCGACTCTATTCGATGAATCTGAACGATCTAAAGTCGAATCAATGTTGGAATCCGGATATAACGACAGCGTCATCATCAACTGGAAAGGACCGGTGCAGTTCGAAGACAAAATATTGTCGGTCAAAAAACTGCCGCTCCAGGAAGATCCGGACACAATGATTATTCTGATCACCGATATTACCGAGCGGGTACATGCCGAGAATGCACTGCGCAGCTACCAAAACAGTCTGGAGGCTTTAGTTGAGGAACGCACTGCTGATTTGAAGCGTGCCGGCGAAAAACTTCATCAGGCCCAGAAGATGGAAGCCATAGGCACTCTCGCCGGGGGTATTGCCCATGACTTCAACAATATCCTGACTGCACTCATGGGGTATGGATCTCTCCTGCAGATGGGCTTAGACAAGGACAGCCCCTTGAGGATGTATTTGGATCAGATACTCTCTTCTTCCGAAAAGGCAGCGCAACTTACCCATGGCCTCTTAGCCTTTAGCAGAAAACAGCCTATAACCCTGAAGCCCATGAAGCTGAACAATAGTATCAAGAGCACGGAGGCACTGTTGAAACGGCTCCTCATAGAAGATATAGAGCTGAGAACTAACCTCACGCCCGATGACACCACCATCATGGGGGATGCGACGCAGATCGATCAAATTCTGTTCAATCTTGCCACCAACGCCAGGGATGCTATGCCAAAAGGGGGGATACTTACTGTCGAGACGAAGCGCGTAGAGCTGGACAGAGAGATCGAGGATGTTCACGGATACGGGGAGCCTGGAACATATGCGTTAATCTCAATCTCCGATAACGGTATCGGCATGGACAGCGCAACCAGGGAACATGTCTTTGACCCCTTTTTTACCACAAAGGAGGTAGGAAAAGGGACCGGACTGGGCCTTTCCACGGTCTATGGAATAGTAAGGCAGCATAAGGGGTATATTCACGTACAGAGTGAGCCGAATATGGGAACAACCATCCGCATCTACCTTCCTGCGATAACGGTAACCATGGAAAAAGAAGAACCCGTCGCTTCTCCAATCATAAAAGGGGGGGGAGAGACGGTCCTTATTGCGGAGGACAATGAAGGGGTGAGGACTCTCTTAAGAACGATACTTACCAAATACGGATATACCGTCATAGAGGCACTTGATGGTGAGGACGCAATAGATAAATTTAACAGGCACAAAAAAATAGACCTTCTGATCATTGACACTGTCATGCCGAAAAAGAACGGGAGAGATGTATATGATGAGATAAAGAAGACATACCCTCAGGTCAAAGCACTCTTTACCAGCGGCTATACAAAAGATGTTATCCTTGATAAAGGCATCAAAGAGGAGGAATTTCACTTCCTCCAAAAGCCCCTGGCACCGGACGAGCTGTTAAGGAAGGTTAGGGACGTGCTGGATTGAAGGGATGGTGGCAACCATTCGGGAGCGTGTCTCGGACGTGCAAAATCTTCCGCTATTCGAGGGACTCCTTCTATCTTTTCAAGGGGTAATGTATAACCATCCCGGTTGGTGCTGAATACCAGCTTTATAGGTGCAATTCCACAACCCAGTGACATTTCCGGACGACATCTATCGTCGGGCCTGCCTCCCCTGCCTATACTATCACTTCCTTGGCGGCAGGGACCGACAAGTTGCTTCCTGAAATGTGCAATCTTGCCCTCCCAAGACTGGTACAAGCTTTCAACAGGTATTTAACAACACCGACCGGTCATCATCTTATCTCATGCTGACGTTTCCGCCTCAAGGAATTACGAGGTTTTTCAACCGCTCTCGCCAAAACATGAGACCCTTTAGCATATTTTGTCTACTATATCCAGCGCGGAGCATGCGTGCAAAACCGCGCCGACTCTTGCACCCACGAAGCGTGTACCGACTGATAACCGACCGGATTGCGTGTAGCGGAAAGAAATAATGGAGAGGGATAGGAAGGTCCGCTTCAGGGTGGTCGGGCCATCGCACCCAGATGGCTCAGGCTATCAGTGGGCCACCCGCCGGGGAGACCGTGACTGCGACGGTGAAGCTGGCCAGAGGAGCGCGGCTGGACTTGACGGGACGAGCCAGAACAAGGTGAAGGCGCACTGTTCCCTGATGCAGACCGCGCACCACGACGATTTGATCGACGCTGCAGCCTCGCAACACACCCGGAGATGGAGTGGGGGGTGGAGACGCGGCCTCGACGGCGACGGAGATGGCCTCTGCGTCGCCGTCGATCGTCCACGTCCACCGGTAGCCGGCCGAGCCTGCGCCTCCAAGCCGGAAGCGAGAGTTCTCGCCCGGCCGGAGGTGCAGCTCAGAGGGTGGTTCCAATGACCTCGGCGGCATGCCACCCCCCATCATCGCGGTAGTAGTGCTGCAACATGCCGTCGGAGCGCAAGACGATGAGTTCCAGGTTGAAGCCGAAGCTGCCCTGCAGCAGAGAGACGACCTCTCGAACGCCGGAGCCGAAGGAAGTGCTCATCGCCCACGGGAAGGAGGAGGCCTGGTTGTTCCTCCACCAGTGCTGGACGGTGCCGTTGGGCATGGCGACACAGAGTTCGAAGTTACCGTTGCCGGAGTCGGTGTCGGCGCCGAACTGGCCCTGGATCATGCAGGCCGGGGAGGCGACGCCAGAGCCGAAGAGTTGATCGCCGATCCAGGTGCTGCCGTTGCGCCACCAGTGTTGCATCTGGCCGTTGCCGAGGGTGGCGACGAACTCGAGGTTGCCGTAGGTGCTCTGGAGGAGCGAGGGGCCGGCGGTGAGGACGCCGGAGCCGAAGGTTACGCTCTTGGCCCAGACGTTGCCGCTGCGGAACCAGTGCTCCATGGTGCCGCCCTGCACGGCGACGACGACCTCAAAGTTGCCGATGCCGAAGTTGCTCTCGCAGAAGCCGACACCGCCGATCGCGTTGCTGGGTCCGAAGATGGGGCCGTTGTTCCACTTTCCCGACGTCTGCTCGAAGTACCAGTGGTGGAGCTGGGAGTTGAGGGTGCGGTAGACGGTCTCGAAGTTACGGTTGTAAGTCGTGCCGGTGTGGGTGAGGGCGCTGGCGACGTCGTTGGCCATGGTTTCGGCCTTGGCCCAGGGCATAGTGGCCGAGGAGTTGTCGCGCCACCAATGGGTGAAAGAGTTGGCGCTGCTGGGAGCGAGGAGCTCGAAGTTGCGGTGCAGGGCTCCGTCGCCGCTCTCGATCATGCCGCCGCTGTGGCTGCGGCGCTTGGTCCAGGGGTCGGGGTTGGAGTACTGGAAGCCTAGCTTTGAGTTGGCGTCAATGTTGCACTGCCCATAAGCGATCAGATAGAAGCCGCCGTTGCCGTAGCCGGTGCCCCAGGAGTTCTTGACGATCCAGCACTGCAGGTTGTCGTCGTAACCGACTGCGAGCATGATGTGGCTGCCTTCATAGGTGGCGGTGGCCGACTTGGTGTAGGGGACGTTGCCAGACCAGCCGAAGAAGTCGCTGTAGATGTCCATGGCGACGACGAGCGGACCGATGGCGTCGATCCAGTTTTTCTCTGCGGTGTTGTCGCCCAGCGCGGTGTAGGCAGGGATCTTCACGGTTTTTCCGTTGCGGTTGGTGGGGGGATTGTAAGCCGGCGGCGGCAGCATGGAGCCGCCCCCGCAGCCTCCGGGCCAGGGATTCCAGTAAGTGCTGGTGCGGTTGCCGGGATCGGAGTCGACCCAGGAGACGCAGTCCTGGCCGCAGACCCCGTTGCTGGCAAACCAGTTGAGGACGTCGGCGGGATCGCCGCACTGGCCGCAAGGAACCTTGTTGGCCTCGATGTAGTCGCCTTCGGAGCGGTCGCACCAGATGCAATGCTCGATGCGAACCATGCACTCGACGAGAGCGGTTGAGGCATAGATCCAGCAGTGTTCGCAGGGGTCTTGGTCACGGATGCCGGTGACGTAGTTCCAGGTCCATCGGTTGCGCCAGTCGACGGAGGTGGGGAGACTGCCGCCCGATCCACCTGCACCACCAGAGGCCGCCGTAGCTCCGGTTTGGGATGAGCCGCTGATCGCCCGCGCGTTGGCGGGAAGCAGGCCTCGGGTGACGAGGTGCGCGCGCAGGAACGTGTTGGTGGTGGGCAAGGTCTTGACCAGCGAGGCGACGTCGACTGGGGCGATGTCCTTCGCCTTGGGAAACTTGGCGAGATCGGCTCCAAGGCCAGGTCGTGTAATAGGTGTGCTGTCGGAGAATGCGGGGTTGACGGTCCATTTGATGCCTTCGGCCTCCAGTTGCTGACGAAGTTCTCCGTACGTACTGAATGCCATAACTGCCTCCTGAGTAAAAATGTTAGCTTAAAATACTTAATCCTCAGTTTAATGTGTGTCGCTTGAGGTGTATTGTCAACTAGGGTAAGGAGCGGCGGGGATATCATTCAAGACATTGCTTGTCGCCCCCGATGTCCATGTTTCTTGCGGTAATCCACAATCAGGGCCAAAAGGCACCGTACCCTACTTGTAGGTGTATCACAGCCCGATAACTCGGTGCGCATCGTCTATGCCTGTGGAAGAAAGAGGGAGAGGAGTTGATACCGCAGGAAGGAGCAAAAGCGATTTTGGTTTTTCGGTTATGGATTTTGGATGAAAAACGGAGCGAGTTATGCTTTTCTACTACTGTTATACTTTTTCACCTCCGGGGAGTGTCAGCGACTAGGAGGCTGACAGGATCCGGATCGGGTGGCCCACGGCATGGAGGGATCGATGAGATGTGGATGCGCTGTGAGCCTTGTAGACCGGAGGTGTACATAGGCGGGGCACCCAGCTCCATATTGCCTTGCTGGGTCGCAAACGTCGGAGCGTCACAGGGCGAGCAGAGCGCCGCAGAGGGAGATTTTCTCCATGCCGTGGGCCGGCCCCCCCAAAAAAATAAAAGAAGTGCGAGAGAACAAGGAGCTGACTATGGATGACGACATCAGGAAGAAAACCCAGGAAACCGCAACCACGCTCTTCGGAAAAGGCATCAAGATGGACCCGCCTTACCGTATGTGGAAGGAGTTCGACCGTGACCTGGCGAACGACCTTTCCATGTTCATTACGGGGAATCTCTACTCAAGGGGCGTGCTTTCGCTGCCGGAGAGACAGATGGTCGCCTGTGCCATGCTTGCGGCCCTGGGCGCCGCTGAAGAGCTGCGGCTGCACGTGAATGCGGCGCTCAATGTCGGATGTGACCCGAAAAAGCTTGCCGAGGTATTTTTTCAGCTCGCCCCTTACGGGGGTATGCCGAAGGTAAACGAGGCGCTCGGCGTCTATCGCGACGTGTTGAAAGAGAGGGGCGAATGGCCCCTTAAATAAGGCGGGGGGAAAGGCGCTTGAATCCGAAACAATGAGATGCTATACTTGTATAGCAGGAGGTCACCATATGCTTGCAGTCAGACTCTCTCCGGATATTGAGAAGCGTCTTGATGAACTATCGAAAAAAACCGGCAGAACGAAAACGTACTACGCTCGTGAAGCGATCATTGAGTATATCGATGACCTCGAAGACTACTATTTGGCGGTAGACCGTCTTAGAAGCCCGGGACGGCGGTGGACGATGGAAGAGGTGGAAAAGGAACTTGGTCTGGCGGGTTGAGTGGGAAGACGAAGCCGTCAAGGAGCTCAAGAAACTGGACGCCCGGGCGCAGCGAAGTATAGTTCGCTTTCTGCGGGAAAAGATCGCCACCGAGGATGACCCTCGCCGTTTTGGGGATCCTCTCAGAAAAGACCTCAAAGGACTCTGGAAATACCGGATCAGTGATTACCGGATAATCTGCTCGATAGAAGACAAAAGCGTTGTCGTCCTCGTTGTTCGCGTAGGACACAGGAGAAATGTTTACAAGTAACCGGCCAAGGATAGCGAACTCTCTAAGGTCTTTCCCCGGCCGGAGGAAATTTCGATGGATAGTGCGTAGTCGCCGGTGGCGGGGCGGGGAGCATATAAACCGGTAGGCCGGGTACCCGCCCTCCAGGCTTGCCATGGGCGGGTGGCAAGTGACGAGCCACGGCAACGGGGACGCCCGCGCCAGGCGCGAAATCAACCCGGCCGCGAGCAACAGCCGAGCGCAGCTATGGACATCCGCCCCTTAAGGTAGTAAACTATCTGCCTGAGTGATTCGCAGCACAGTATAACGATATAACGTTTTCAAAGTGAGGAAGAGAAGATATGTCTGAAGAAACGGTGGCAATGGAAAGGATAGACGACGACGGGGAGGAGAACGGCCGGCCGGAGGAAGATTTTGGCGCCCTCCTTGAGAAGGAGAGCAAAATGCCCGGAAGGCTTGCACCCGGTCAGAAAATAAAGACGACCGTCATAAGCGTTTCCGGAGATTTGGTCTATGTCGACATGGGTGGAAAGAGCGAGGGGGTCATCGGTCTGTCGGAGTTTGCGAGAGAGGATGGAACGAGCGGCGTGCGCGAAGGCGACCAGGTGGAAGCCTTTTTCCTCGCCGTACAAAATGGCGTGAAGCGCCTGACTACACGCATTCGCGGCTATTCGACGCTGGACGTGGCCGGTATCCGCGATGCGTACCATGCAAACCTCCCCGTCACAGGAAAAGTGAAGGCCGCGGTAAAGGGAGGATATGAGGTGACTGTGGGCGGTGCCAGGTGTTTTTGCCCGTTTTCCCAGATGGACCTCAAAGTGAGCAGGGAGAGCGAGCAGTACGTGGGCCAGACCTTTTCCTTCAAGGTGGTGGAATTCGAGAATGACGGACGGAATATAGTTCTTTCCCGGCGTGCCCTCCTGGAGGAAGAGCGGCGGGCCCAGGCCGAGCGCCTCAAAGAGACGCTGAGCGTGGGTATGGAGCTGAACGGCACAGTCCGGTCTATCCAGGGCTTCGGCGCCTTTGTCGATCTGGGCGGTGTGGACGGCCTTATCCCAGCAAGCGAGATCGGTTGGGACAGGGCCGAGAGACCGGCTGATGTGCTCTCCGTCGGCCAGGAAGTGACGTTAAAGATCATAGGTCTCGACTGGGAGAAAAACCGGCTGACCCTGAGCCTGAAGGCCCTCAAGGCCGACCCGTGGGAGGGTGTGTCGGAGAGATACGCGGTAGACACCAGGGTAAAGGGTGTTATTGTCCGGCTTGCGCCGTTTGGCGCCTTCGTCAACCTGGAGCCGGGCATCGACGGCCTGATCCACATCTCCAATCTGGGGGCGGGAAGACACATCAACCACCCGAAGGAAGTGGCCGAGGTGGGGCAATGGGTTGAGCCGCTTGTGCTGGCCGTTGACGAAGCCAACAAGAAGATATCCCTCACCCTGGAGCAGCCGAAAGAGGAAGTCGCCCTTCCGGAGGTGGGAGATGTGGTGGAGGGAACGGTCGAGCGGGTAATGCCTTACGGGATTTTCCTGAAACTCGAGAGCGGGGCCAGCGGGCTCATTCCAAACTCGGAGATGGGTACCCCCAAAGGCACGAACCACAGCCGGATGTTCCCGGTGGGAACGCGGATACAGGTGATCGTCATAGGATCGGATAAGCAGAGCAGGAAGGTCTCGCTGAGCCGGAATGCCGTTTCCGAAAAGGTGGCGCAGGACGAATTCAAGCACTACAGGACACAGCAAAAGGGCGACGACCAGGCGTCATCTGCCCTCGGCAGTTTTGGCGCGCTGCTGCAGGAGCACCTGCACGGGAAGAAGAAGGCGTAGGAGCCCGCATTACGCCGTCACTCTATCCACCGGACTATCGTGTCGAGTGTATCCCTTGGCGACGTGAAGCGGTTGATGGGGTGTTCCCAGTCAGGATAGCCGAGGGCCACCCCAATGACCACGTCCTTGTCCTCGGGGATGTTCAGCACGTCCTTGACCTCATCCTTATAGGCGGCAATAAGACCTATAGGACAGGTCCAGAGTCCCTGGTCATGGGCGGCAAGCACGAGGTAGCCGAGGCAGGCGCCTATGTCCACGAGACGGGCCTGTGAAAAAGAGTTGTCGAGGCACATGATAACGGCAACCGGCGCCCCGTAGAAATCGCAGCTCCCCTCATTGATATACTTGTTGAAATCGGACCCTATTTCATCGAGATAGGGCTTCATCCCCTCAAAAGAGGCGACGCCCCGGGCGGTAAACATCCTGGGCAGAGGCTTCACGTTTCCGGGGCTGCACGAGATCTGCTTCTCGCTGTAAGCCTTGAGCAGTCTTCTGCTCAGTCTTTGCCGCTCTTCATCCATCACCACCGTCAATTCCCAGGGCTGGAGGTTGATCGCGGAAGGCGCGCGGATTGCGAGCTGAAGCACTTCCTCCACCTTCTCCCTGGGCACCGGGTCGCTCTTGAAGGCCCGAATACTCTTTCGCTCTTCGATTACCTCGATCAGGTCCATATCTCTCTCCTCAGGCACGCGATATATGAGGCCCATGCCGGCCTTTTTCTGTCCTCGCGGTCGACTTTAGCGACGTGCCGCCCCTTCTAACTATACGTGTCAACTCTACCCCTGTCAACGTTTTGGGGCTGACCGGCACGGGTCCGGCAACGGCAACGGTGTTTCGTGCAAAGATTGCTTTGCCGGCACCTCTTGTTTTCTGTTATCTTGTAGGATGGCGGAGGCGCCTGCAAAGATCATCGACCTGCACATGCATGGGATTGCGGGGTTCGACACACGGACTACGGACCCCGCGACGATGCTGAGGATAGCGGAGATCCAGGGTGGGGCGGGCGTGTCGGAGATCATGCTCTCCATCTATTCTGCTCCCCTGGATGTCATGCGGGGACAGACGGCTGCGGTGAAGGCTGCCATGGCGCGGCAGGGCGCGGGACAGGCGCGGATCATCGGGGTTCACCTTGAAGGGCCGTTCCTGAATCCGGCGATGGCCGGTGCCCTCGACCCCGGCTCTTTCATCCCGCCGGGGGAACACGCGCTCCGTGAACTCACCGAGGGTTACGAGGAGGTGGTGCGGATCGTGACGATCGCGCCGGAAATGGACGGGGCCATCCGTCTGATCGGGCGGATGGCGGACGCGGGCATCAGGGTCAATATGGGCCATTCGAACGCGACCTGTGCGGAGGCCGAGGCGGGGTTCCGGGCCGGCGCGAGGGGGATTACGCACCTCTTCAACGCCATGCGCGGTTTTCATCACAGAGAGCCCGGGATTGCCGGCTTCGGTCTGCTCAACAAAGACGTCTACGTAGAGATCATCGGGGACCTCGTGCATCTCCACCCGAAAACTGTTGAGCTTGTTTTACGGCTGAAAGACGCCGGGAAAGTTGTTCTTGTCTCCGATTCCATTCGGGATACAGCTATCTGCGGTACTACCGGGTTGCATTCAAAGGTCCATCGAGGAGCCAACAAGGATGGGGCGAAGAAGGCGACCTGGTATAAGACGCCCCCTGCGGAGAAAGGCACTATATCAGGGGGATCGCTGACGGTAGTGGACGCCGGCCGGCGCCTCATAGGAGCCGGCTTTGCCGCGGATTACGTTGTGAGGAGTATGACGATAAACCCCCGCGCCTTTCTGGAAGGGTAGCCGATCTGGATTGGCGGCCGGGTGCTTTTCGCGCATAGCTTTGTCATCGCACTCGCCCCGCATCCTCATGTACAACAGAGTACACTCCGGTGGGGGCCGAACGCGATTTCGCGCTCTGCATCAAAAATCGCCTCGGCCGCGAAAAAACCTTACTCAGTGCACCTGCAACGTGCTTAGCGAGGGTCCGAAAAGGGGACTTCAGAGCCGCGCGACAAGGTCTATCAACTCTTCAATGCGCTCTATGGAATAATCGGACCCGTCCGAAAAGCCGGGGGAGCCATAGCCGTAGAGGGCGGCCACGCTCTTCACGCGCGCGGCTCGGCTCGCCGCCATGTCATAGATGCTGTCCCCCACAAAGAGCGCATCCGACGGCAGGGTGTCGAACCGGGAAAGCACGTTGAGGATGGGCACGGGGGAAGGTTTCTTTTGGAGACTCGTATCACCCCCGGCCACATAGTCGAAGTACTCCAGAAAGTTGAGAGTTTTGAGGAGTTGGATCGACAAGGCTTCGAGCTTGTTGGAGACGACCGCTTTCTTCTGCCGGGAGAGCGCGCGCAGCGTCTTTTCGGCGCCGGGATAGGGTGCGGAGTGATCGGTTAAATGGGTCCGGTAGTAGTCGAGAAATCTCCGTACCAGCGTGGGCAGGTCGATGTCTATGCCCCTCTCCTCGACCAGCTTTCCCACGAGCGCGGAGACCCCCTCCCCGACGAGGGCAATCGTTTCCTGCACGCTCACTTCCGAGGGGCTGTAAGGCCGGATCGCATAATTGAGGGCATTGGAGATGTCGACGCTCGAATCGACGAGTGTGCCGTCAAGGTCGAAAATAATGAGCTTTACAGGCATCCCATAGTCTAATGGAAAGGGGGCGGAAGCTCAATACCTCAATTTTCCTTCTTCACTGTTGACAGTGCGAGCACGCCTGCTATAATTCAACAAACACCGCTCAAGGGGGAATGGACGATGCTTGTGAGGAATATTGACGATCCGGTGGTACAGGCGACTACCTACAGGGCGCATTGGGGCGGTATCGCGCGTATGGTCCTGACGAGCGAGCACCTGGAGTCCATGGAATTCTTCGCATGGGCGGCCCTTCCCGCCGGCAACACCATCGAGGAGCACGTGGATGCGGTGGAGGAGATATACTTTATCCTCTACGGCGGGGGCTTGATGAAGGTCGGGGATGAGGAGCAGGCGGTGAAGCAGGGGGACGCCATATGGATCCCGGCCGGAGAGCCCCACCGGCTCATCAACAATACGAGCGACAATACGTTCTTTATCTGCGTGGCCGCCTACCCGAAGTAGCTGAAATCCAGGGGCGCGACACGGGCCGATCCTATGCTTTCAACTGCATGGTGGGGTCTGCCGCGTAGATGGTTTCGAACACCTCGCGCTTCCTCGACTCCATCTCGCCGGGACCGGCCGCCTCCAAATTGAGTCTTATAAGCGGCTCCGTGTTGGAGGCGCGGAGATTGAACCACCACGATGGGTAATCAACGGTCAGGCCGTCCAGGTGGTCCGGCTGCCCATCCCGGTACCGCTCCTCCAGGGCCTTGTAGATACCCTCCTTATCCGTCACCTGCATGTTGATCTCCCCTGTGGCGGAGTACTTCTTCAATGGGGTAATGAGGGTAGAGACGGCGGTTTTTTTCATGGCGAGGAGATTGAGCATCTGGATCATGGCAAACATCGCGTTATCGGTGAAACCTGCATCCCTGAAGTAAAAGTGGCCTGACAGCTCGCCGGCAAAGATCGCGTCGTACTCCCTCATACCGGCTTTTATGAAGGCGTGGCCAACCCTGGAGCGTATGGCCCGTCCCCCGAGACGGGTGATCGTCTCCGGCACCGACCGGCTCGATCTGAGGTCGTAGAGGATCGTGGCCCCAGGCGATTTTGTGAGGTAAACCTGGCTGATGAGGACTGTCACCAGGTCCTCCGGTATTTTCTCTCCCTTCTCGTCGATAAAACCGCACCTGTCTGCGTCGCCGTCGAACGCGATGCCTATGTCGGCCTTCTCCTTCACGACCATGGCCCGCAAGTCCTCGGTGTTCTTCGGGATAAGAGGGTTTGCCACGTGGTGGGGGAAGCGCCCGTCCGGCTCCATGTAGAGAGGCACTACCTGCCACATGGGGAACTGTTGGGTCAGGGGGAGCACTTCGGGCCCGACTGCGCCGTTGCCGGCATCGATCACCATCTTGATGGGCATGGGGTCATGGACAAAGGTTTTGAGCCTGTCCAGGTACGCAGGGAGCACGGACCGCCGGCTGCACGCGCCGTTTTGTCCGACAGGCGTGTCGTCGGCCATATCGTTCACCATACGTTCAATGCCGGGCAGGCCCGCGTCGCCGGACAGGGGTATGGCCTTTTCCCGGCACAGCTTGAAGCCGTTCGATTCTCCGGGCAGGTGGGACGCCGTCACCATGGCGCCGCCGTCATAAGCGCCGTCGATTATGGCGAAGTAGAGCAGAGGCGTTGTCACCATGCCGATGTTCGTGACCCTGGCGCCCGCACTCATCGCGCCTTGCGCAAAGGCGTCGGCGAGGGTGGGGGAAGAGAGACGCATGTCATAGCCGATCACGATGGCGTGTGCCGCAAGCAGCTTCACGAAGGCAGCGCCGATCTTGAAGGCGATTGCTTCGTTTACCTCGTGTGGGTACGTTCCACGGATGTCGTAAGCCTTGAATATGGATGCCATAATCACCTCGCAGTTATTGGGGCTCAGCGCCCCCTCCGGCGGCAGAGCCGCATGAAGCCACCTCCCTCAACTCGCTTCGCTCGGTGCGCGCTCACGTGCGGTCAAGGGAATCGCGGGTTGACAACTATTAGGGAAACGATAATACTTAACATAAGTCAAACGCCTTTGTTTGTCACCAGAAAAGTGGAGGTGGAAGATGGATGCGCCGAAGAAGATCGTGGTCTATTCGATCCCTACGTGCCCGCATTGCAAGAGGGCAAAGCAGTTCCTCGAGGAGCGGGGCATCCCCTTTCAGGTGATCGACGTTGGTGCGGACAGGGCCGCGCGGGAGGAAATGATCAAGAAATCGGGGCAAATGGCTGTGCCTGTTATTGAGATCGACGGTGTCTCGACCGTGGGCTTCGACGAGGCCGGCCTGAAAAAGCAACTGGGTTTGTAGATCGTGAGCGGCGTGTACGACCTTGTCATTATAGGCGCGGGTCCGGCGGGCATGACGGCAGCCGTCTACGCGGCGAGGCAGAAGGCCAAGACGCTTCTTCTGGCCAGGGATGTGGGCGGACAGCTCAATTGGACCCTGGGCATTGAAAACTACATGGGATATCAATTCATAGAGGGTATAGAGCTGATACGCAAATTTGAAGAACAGGTGAGGAAGTTCCCTATCGATATAAAGATCGGACCGGTGGTAGAATCGGTTATCAGGATGCGTGACGGTTTCGAGGTAAGCGACGTAGAGGGCACAAAGTATGTCGGCCGGACAGCCATTATTTGCAGCGGAAAGCGACCGAGAATGCTGAACGTGCCCGGAGAGGAAATGCTGCGGGGCAGGGGCCTCACGTATTGCGAGGTCTGCGACGGTCCGCTTTTTCAGGACATGGATGTGGCGATAATAGGTGGAGGAAACTCAGCCCTTGAGGCGGCTATCGATATGACGAAGATAGCGAGGCGTATCTATGTTATCTCCCTGACACCGCTCAGCGGTGACAATATATTGAAAGAGAAGGCAACGGCAGCATCCAACGTCACCATCATGACGGAGCATCAGACCATGGAGGTGTTAGGCGACGTCATGGTCTCCGGCATACGGGTGAAGGACATTAAAAGCGGGCAGGAGCACGTGCTGGAGGTAGGCGGCGTCTTTGTCGAGGTCGGGCTGGTACCCAATTCCGATTTCGTGCGGGGCATGTTGACGCTGAACGAATTCGGCGAGATTTTGATAAACTGCGCCTGCGAGACGGGCGTTCCGGGGATTTACGCAGCCGGAGACGTCACGAATGTGCCGGCGAAACAAATTGTGGTGGCTGCGGGAGAGGGCGCGAAGGCCGCTTTGCAGGCCCATCAATACCTGCAAAAGTGCCTCTGACCATGCCGGCTCCTCCCGGGTGCCGCAGATGTTGCCCGCATTGCCGCCCTTGACGTAGAGAGGGCGTCCACTACCTTGCGACGTACCTTCTTTGCCGGTATTTCATGGTAAAAAGGCACTCGAAACTCCGTGACCCGGAAAGCCATAAGGGACGCCCGGAAACGGGGGTGGAAAACCACCAGTCGGCAAGTGAGCCATTTCATACGGTATTTATCTTCGGTCGTACATTGTCCCCTACGGCGTAGAGACACATTCAGGTTTCTGAATACTGCTTGAAACAATTGGGCTTTCCAGATTGCTTAAGGAAAAGGCAGAACGTCGAAAAGCTTATAATAACAACAACTTAAGATGGGGATTCCACAGGTTGTCTACATCTTTTGCACATTCTTTGTGGAAAACGGCGCTAACCGGGGGAAATTACTTGGAGCCGGGGGTTACTCTCTTTCGCATTCCCGCTCGGGGATGCTAAATAATACTATCAGGTTAAAAAAAGCGTTAAGTAACACTTGACACGTGATACTTAATGATGTAATATTATCTCAGATGCCGGAAAGGAGACGACCGGCAGGACAGGGAAGGGAGGGGAGCATGAAGAAGCCTTCTTCGGGCCGGGTCAACAAAGGTTTGCGCATGAAAGAGCTGACCGGGGCAACGGGTTTGCCCAAGTCGACGATCCTTCACTACGTGGCGCAGGGCTTGCTGCCGGCGCCGGTCAGGACGAGCCGGAACATGGCATTCTACGACCCCGCGTGCATCGAGCGGGCAACCTATGTCAAGGCGCTGCAGTCCACGTATTCCTTTCCCCTTGAGAAGATCAAAAAACTGCTTTCCTTGAGAGACGAAGGGAAAGACACGACGTGGCTCATGGAGCTGAACACGGCCGTCTTCGGCACGTCCGGCGGGGCGGCCCTCGACGCAGAGGCGTTTCGGCACGCCACCGGCCTTACGGCGCCGCAAGTTTCCGGGCTTTTGGAGGCGCACCTGCTCATGCCGCTGGAAGAGGGCTCTTTCAGGCAGGATGATGTTGACGTGGGCAGGGTATACGCAGGGGCCTTTGCCCTGGGTCTTGGGCCTTCCGACCTTGCCTTCTATACCGCCGTCGCCCATGAGCTGGTTGACCGGGAGATGAGTCTTCGCCGGCGTCTCACGAGCCACCTGCCCGACGAACAGGATGCACGGTTGACCACGGAGCTTACCAGAGGGGCGAGAATCCTGCGGAACTACGTGATGGATCGGGTCTTCCAACACCGCGTCGCCGGCGCAAAGACCCTGAAAGACGAGGAGGCCCTGTGATGAAGCGGAAAGCGAGCGCCCTGCCCCACGTGCTCATTGCACTCTATATCACTTTACTGAATACGGCGCGCTTTTCGACTGCCGGGCTGAAGGCATTGAAGATGGAGCACTTTGCGGCTTCCGGGCTGAAGGCGGCGAGCCTTGGCGCCGCGCTCCTTATGGGGCTTATGGTCTATCGTGAGCACCGGCGGGACGCCATATCGCCGGTCAGTAAGGGATACCTTCTCTATTTTATCATCAATGTGGCCCTCTGCTGGGCCCTGCCCGCACGCCTCGGTCCCGGAACGGCATCGGCAAACCCCACCGGCCTTCTCTATGGGTGCCTGGCGGCGATAACGGTCTTTCCCGCGCTCTTTGCGAGGCAGTACTTCACCGAATACTTTGCGCGAAGGACGACTCCTCCAGCGGTATGGGGGACGGACATCTTCAGGAGGATCAACCGGAACATGACCTGGATGTGGGCCGGTATTTTTGCCGTCTCGGGAGCCATCACTCTCGTGCCCGGCTTGCTCTCCCTGCAAAGGAGTCTGCTCACCGTTCTTCCTTCGCAGTTGGTCCTGCCTTTGCTTCTCATGCGGTTCGTGGGAGTGCCGTTAAACAACAGATACCCCGGATATTATCAACGGAAGGCCGGCATCGAGCCCGTTGCGAGCGGCTCGCGGGGAACAGGTGACCACCTTGTTCAGACAATAAATCCAAAAACGGAAAAGGAGGAAGTCATGTCGAATCGATTGAGGGTCGTGGCGATCAACGGGTCGCCCCATACGGCCATAGGTAACACGAGTCTGATGCTGCGGATGATGGAACCGGTCCTTGCGAAGGAAGGAATCGATCTGGAAGAGGTCTTCCTCGCGTCGGCGCGCATCGAATACTGTGTCGGGTGCGGCGTCTGCATGGAGAAAGGCGCGTGCTGGAGACAGGACGACCATGCGGGGATCGTCGGGAAGATGCTCGGCGCCGACGGGGTGATCCTTGCCTCGCCTGTCTACTTCAGGCATGTCACGGCCCAGATGAAGACATTTCTTGACCGGTCCCTGGCCTACGGACACAAACCCCGCACCGGGTGGAAACCGGGTATGGCGATAAGCGTATCGGCCGGGATGGGGGAGACGGAGGTTGCGGAGTATCTGGGGAGCACGCTCAGGGTGTACGGGGCTTTTTCGATAGGCCGCCTCACGGCAATAGGAGTGGGCCCGGGCGCTTTGCTGGGGATGGATCTCGTGGAGGCCAGGGCAAAGGACATGGCTCTGGATCTCGCAAGGGCTATCAAGGAAAAGCGTCGATACCCCGCCACCGAGGACGACCTTTTCTTCTATCTTTTCATGAGGGACCTCGTGGAGCGGGAGAAGGCGTTCATGCGTGACGACTACAGGCACTGGCAGGAAAAAGGCTTCTTAGAAGGGTTCGGGGCGTATGTCGGCCAGAGCTTCGCCGTTCCCCCTGCCGACGATAAGATGCGGAAGGAATGGATACGGGACCTGATTTCCGCGGAGGCAGGCAAAGCGCGGGCAAAGGCCGCAGAGGCGGCGAACGCGCCAACCGGTCGGGAGTCGGCCGCAACCTGCCGGGAACTGCTCAAGATGATGCCTCTCGGGTTCAAGAAAGAGGCGGCCGGGGCATTGAATGCGGTCTATCAGTTCGAGATCGGGGGCCCGGAGAATTTTACCGCCCACCTGAGCATTGCGGACGGCCGCTGCACCTACGTCGATGGGCCCCACGAGAAACCGGATGTGACCATTAAATCGCCCGCCGACATCTGGCTTGCCATATCGAGAGGCGAGATGGACGGCCAGTCGGCGTTCATGAGCGGGAAATATAAGGTTGAAGGGGACCTCACCTTACTCATGCGACTCCGGACCTTGTTCGGGTCGTGATCGGGTGCGGCGCCGCGAAGAAGGGCCCACGCGGCGCCTGCACTCACCGCGGAAACCGCAGCGGTTTTCGGCGCGGGTGCGGCTTCCCGGTTTCGGTGGTCCTCTCCGAAGGGTCGACCGGCGGCTGCGCGCCTTGAATGCAGGCCCGGTGCAGCTTGCGCTCAAGAAAAGATTTGGCGACGTGGAGCTTCTCCCCGGTGAAAGGGTGTTTTTCAGTATAGTACATGCACGCGGACAAGGTGAGGGGCAGGGGGGTGTAATCCTGCACCTGCCGGGGCCGCATGGCGTGTTGCCTGAGATATGACGCGAGGGCCGATTCGTCCTGAAGCGTGGCCCCCGGATGAGCACTGATGAAGTAGTTGACGAGATACTCATCTTTTCCCGTCTTTTCCCGCAATTCCTTAAAGCGCTGCACGAAGCGCTCGTACACGCGGAAACCGGGCTTGTTCATGATCCGCAATATCCGGTCTACCGAATGCTCCGGCGCGACCTTCATTTGGCCCCCCACGTGATGCCTGCATACGTGCTCGAAATAGGCGGCCGCGTCTTCCTGAACGAGTAAGTCGTATCGCAAGCCGCTCTCCAGGAACAGATGCTTCACCTTCGGCAAGCTTGTGATCGAGCGGTAGAGACGCAGGGCCTCTTCATAGCCTACCTTAAGGCGTGTGCACTTTTCAGGGACGAGGCAGTCCCGCTCCGCGCACGCGCCTGCCTTCGTCCAGAAGGGGCACCTTGCCTGATAGAGGTTGGCCGTCGGCCCGCCCACGTCGGTAATTGTCCCTGTGAACCCTTTCATCTCGGAGACTGCACGCGCTTCCCGGACGATCGATTCGACGCTCCTCGATTGGATGATCCTTCCCTGATGCATGGAAAGGGAGCAGAAACTGCATGCGCCGCAGCAGCCGCGATGTGATATAAGAGAAAACCGGGTCGTTTCGAAGCCGGGAACAGCATGCTCATTTCCATATGAGGGATGAGGCATCCTTACGTAGGGGAGCCGGTAGATGGCGTCAAGCTGATGCTCGGAATGCGGCCTGGCGGGAGGGAACTGTATCACGAAACGGTCATTGTGCCGCTGAATCAGGACTTTTCCCCGGAAGGGGTCCTGGTTCTGCACGATGAGCCTGAAGGCTTCGTTAAAGGCGTCTTTGTCATCCCTGACCGCCTCATAGGACGGGATCTCCAGCACGTTGTCCGCAAGGGGCGGGGTTTTCAGGGCGACGACCGTACCCGGTATCCCCATAAGGCTAACGCCGCGGCCTAGCCTTGCGGCGATCTCCGTTATCTGCGCCTCCCCCATTCCGTAAACCAGGACGTCGGCCTTTGCGTCGAGAAGGAGCGACCTGCGCACCTTGTCGTCCCACCAATCGTAGTGTCCGAGCCTCCGAAGGCTCGCCTCGATACCGCCTATGACGACGGGAATGCGGCCAAAGGCCTCTCGCACGCGGTTGGCGTAGACGATTGTGGCCCTGTCCGGGCGGAGACCGGGTGTGCCCCCCGGAGAATAGGCGTCGCGCAGGCGCGGTTTCTTATGAGAGGTGTAGTTGGAGACCATGGAGTCGAGGTTGCCGGCGGTGATGCCGACAAATAACCTGGGGCTGCCGAGACGCGTGAAGGGCTCGACGCTCCTCCAGTCCGGCTGGGCGATCACTCCCACCCGGTAACCTGCGGCCTCAAGCACCCTTCCTATGACCGCGGTCCCGTATGAGGGGTGGTCCACGTAGGCGTCGCCCGTCACGAGGATCACGTCAAGGACGTCCCAGCCCCTCTTTTTCATCTCCTCTTTCGACGTGGGCAGGTAATCGGCCATGCGTATAGTGTAGCAGATTTGCGGCGCCGGCGGGTTTCTGCAGGTCTTTTCGTGTGGTGTCGGTTGGCCGACGGCGTGTTCGAAAATGTACAGCCTGTTGGGAGAGCCGAAATAATCCGGCTAAGCCATCTTTTCGAACTCTGTTTTCGGCGCGCCGCACATAGGGCATACCCATGAGTCGGGCAGGTCCTCGAAAGCAGTGCCGGCTTCTATCCCGGTATCCGGATCGCCTTCTGCCGGGTCATAAACATACCCGCATATGTTGCATTTGTAGCTCGCCATGGTTCCTCCCTTCTTTTCCGATGTTTTTTCGTCCTCACCGGGCCCGATGTAGGTCGGTGCCGTCTTTGGGGATTTTCCACCCTTTACCAGATGATAATACTCATAGGTCATGGGCCGGCCGTCGCTGAGTACGTCGGCGTCTACCACGCGGCCCAGAAAGATAGTGTGGGTTCCTGCATCCATGCTCGCCACCAGCTCACAGTCCATGTAGCTGGTCGTGTGGTCGAGCACGATAGGAGATCGGGAGGGCCCCAGCCTGTAGCTGACCCCCTCAAATTTATCGCTGTCCCTTCCCGATTTAAACCCGAAGCGGCCGATAAACTGCATGGGGGTCTCCTCGGCGAGTATGGACACGCTGAAAGCGCGGCTGCCGGAGATGAGTTCGTGGGTGAGGTTCTGCTTGTTGATACAGACCGAGACCGTGGCCGGCTCCGACGTGACCTGGCAGACCGTATTTGCGATCTGACCGTTGAGCTTTCCATCCTCTTGAGCGGAAATGATGTAGACCCCGTAGCTGCACTGTTGAAGGGCTGTCCTGTTCATCCGGTATCCTCCCTGTAACTACGTAGGTGTTGCGAAAATTATCCTCTATAATTCAGTTGAAACGCCGTCCGCTTCGCGCAGCTCCCGGGTGAGTGTCGCAACTCCAGTATGGCACGAGATAACTCTTATCTCAAGCCGTTTTCCGGTCGGCTCTCGTTTTTTCAGTACGGATATCGAGTCATTCGGGGATGGAGGCAAACTCCCTTCCTGCCTCATGAGCCTCCTTAAGATAATCAGGATGTGTGAGCGCGTCCCCTTCGAAGTCGAGCCCCCTGTAGAGCAGGGCTTTCCAGAGTTCGACATCGAGGACGTCAAAGAAATACTTGATCGTGAGGAGCGCTCCGTCAAAGAGTCTTTTCCCCTTTGTGGCGCCCACAGAGATAAAGAGCCCCTTGCGTGTGGGTTCCCGCTGACCGTAAGGAATTTTGTCGATCCAGTATTTTTTGACCCAGAGGGATTGGCAGCGGTCCATGAGAATCTTGGTGTGGGCACTGACCGAATAAAAGAAGATGGGTGAAGCCAGCATCAATCCCTGGCACGAGAGAAGGTGAGCAACGACTTTGTGGAAGTCGTCCTGAATGACGCACTCTCCTGTTTCTTTGCATCCATAGAGTTCAAGGCATGGAGAAAGTTTCAGGTCGCGAAGAACGATTTTTTCGACGTGTGCCCCGGCCGCCATGGCTCCTTGAACTGCCTGGTCCAAAAGAATGCTTGTATTGCCCTTCCGCCTTGGACTGCCGTAGATGGCCAGAATATTCTGCACGATTTCTCTCCGTGAGATGCGCTCAGAGGATCTTCAGGGAATCGCTTTCGGGCTTCTGTTTTTCACACAAATCCTCAACGTTATATTACCCCATGGTGGCTTTCCTTTCAAGCTGAACTCACATGGTGGGCTGAGGAAAGGCTCGGACGGTGCCGCCACGCCCCTCATCCGATAAGGCACGTTATCGAGAAGCATCCGTCTGATCCTGATGAGGCTTCTTTTAGGCGAGTGGAGAATGGCGTGTGAAACGAGAGGAATTTATTTTTCAACACTTCTACGTTTTTTCTTGACACGGGGTCATGCGTAGTATAACATTGTACAATCCTAGAGGAAAGTCAAACCACGCGTGAGGGATGGAGGGAGGAAGGCATGCAAGTAAAACGCCATATATCGAAAAAGGTATCCATTGTGCTTCTTGGTGTTGCGGTTGTCGTGCTAGCGGCTTTCACCACCGCACATGCAGATTCTATCAGCTTCACGACGTCAACACCCATCGCATCCACTCTCACGGATTGGACAAGCTCTCTGACCTTTCAGCAGTTCAATCCGTCATTGGGGACGTTGACTGGCGTCGCAATCGACCTGAGTTCGACACTGAGCACCACGCTCACCGTGACGAACGTAGGCACGAGTCAATCCAACGGAAGCGCCAGGACCGAGATCCTTATAGCTGTTGTGGACCCCAGCGGTATCATAGGCACTCTCCCCACCTATACGCCATATCCAGTTCAGCCTAGTAACCCGCAGTTGGACTATATGTCTAAAGGATTCAGTTACAGCAACCTTGCAAGCGGCGGACAAGTAACTTCGGGAACTCTTACAGGATCAGCGACGAACGTGAGTAATTCCTATACCACTCCCGGCTTGCTGGCTGAGTTCACGGGTGCCGGCAGTATCTCGCTACCGGCAGCGACGCTTACCTACACGGACTTATCGAACAGTGGGGGAAACACGGAGAGTGCCCAAGTCACGTATGCCGGGCTTACCGGTACTGTCACCTACATATATACCCCCGTCCCCCTCCCGTCGGCCCTCCTTCTCTTCGGTCCCGGTCTCTTTGGTCTCGTAGGGCTCAGGAGGAGGTATCTGGCGTAAAGAATCAGACAATGAAGCGGCGTGGGGACATGGTAGTCTATAACGTTGTTTCTCAACGTTCCTCACTCCATGTCCTTTTCTCTCCAATCGCGCCGTGAGAACCTTGTAAGCCGCAGCGTTCCATTTCCGCTATTGCACGAATCGCACACAATTCCAAGTAAACACTTCAGGAAAAACCTGCCGGACAGGTCCCGGCTCAAAGCACCCGCGAAGGACGCGGGGCGATTTTTTGCCACGTTTTTGCTATGATATATGCCTCGGAGAAAAAACGTGTCGCAGGATGACGCACTATTTAAGTTCCCCCATTTTCACGTACTCCGGGCATCGGCGGGCTCGGGGAAGACGTCTGCCCTTGCCCGGCGTTTCGTCCTCTTTCTCCTCTCCGACTCGGTGCCGAGAAATAAGCTGAACAACCTCCTTGCGATCACCTTTTCCAATAATGCGGCCAGGGAAATGAAGGAGAGGGTCCTGGCCTTCCTGAAGCAGCTCTGTCTTGGGGATACGGACAGGGAAGAGGTGAACGACCTCCGCCGGGACCTTGCGCTGCCGGAGCCTGCCCTGAAAGCGCGGGCGGGCGAGGTGATAGAGGCAGTGTTGTCGCGGTACAGCGATTTTCAGGTAAAGACAATAGACAGCTTCATGACCACGGTCTTTAAAGCGTCGGCAATAGACTTCGGCTACAATCCCGATTTCGAGATCCTCATGAGCAACGAAAGCCTCATGGGACATGCCTTCGATCTCTTCTTGCGGAACGTGCGGGAGGGCACGGAAGAAGGCGCGCTGATGAACGAAGTACTCGATATTATCATGGAAAACACAGGCGGAGATGCGCCGTATCCGTGGGAGGCCACGGGGGCGATCCTGCATGAGATAGAAGGAATATACCGGAAGGTGGCCTCGTGCGGCAAGCCGGTGAGCCGGGCCGACTATTCCGCTGCGACCGAGGCGGCAAAAAGGGATATACGCTCTTCGATAGGAGAGATGGAAAGACTGATCACCGCGTCAGGGCTGACGAGGAACAAATCGAGCTCATACGGGAACCTGCTCAGAGACGCGAAGGCGGGGAGATTCGCCGACCTCTTCGAGAGGGGCATGAAAACGCCTCCCGTATGCAAGCCGGGGGGAGCTGAAGAGCAGGAGGCGTGCTGCCGGGTCATGGAGGAATGGGAGCGGTTACGCCTGCATATCGCTTCTCTCACGCGGCTTTTCTCGTGCAGCTACTATACTCCCTACCTCAGGACATTTGAAGCGTTCAGCGCCATTTTGGAACGCGTGAAGAGACAGGAAGGGCGGATATTCATCGAGGACGTCAACAAGAGGCTCGCTGAATATCTGGAGAGCGATATAGTGCCGGATGTTTATTTCCGGCTCGGGGAGGCAATATTCCATTATCTCATTGATGAGTTCCAGGACACCTCTCCCGTTCAGTGGCGCAATCTTTTGCCCTTAATAGAGAATTCCCTCTCCCAGGGGGGAAGCCTCTTTGTGGTGGGGGATACGAAGCAAGCTATTTACGGCTTCAGAGACGCCGACTACAGGATCATGAGAGGTGTCGAGACCCGAAACCCGTTTCCTTCCGCCCATCATCGGGTGGAGGAGCTTCACACAAATTACCGGAGCGACGGCGCGGTTATCGCGTTTTCCGAGGAAGTCTTTCAAAGGATGCTCCCCAGGCTTCCAGCGTATCGGAAGGCAGGGGAGGAGAGCGGCCTCCTTACGTACACACAGGTCGCCAGGAAGGGGCGCGAACACCGTGGGTTCGTCGAGACCTGCATGCTCCGGAGGGACGACCGCAGGCCCCCTGAGAAAGAGCGGGTGTACGGGCTTTTGGCCTCTCTTCGTGAGAGGGGGTACCGCTACTCGGACATCGCGATCCTCGCGCCCAGGAACGACGATGTAGTGAAAGTCACCACCTGGCTCAACGAAAAGGGGGTGCCCTTTGTCTCCTACAGCAGTCTTGACATAAGGAGACGGAAGATCACCGGGGAGATCATCTCGCTTCTCACGTTTCTCGATTCCCCCCTCGACAACCTGTCGTTCGCGACGTTTATCCTCGGCGATATCTTAGGGGCCGTCCTTGAGAAACACGGCATAAAAGTCGACACCCAGGCCCTTCACGATATGTGCTTCAGGAACCGGCACATCCGGAGCAGACCGCTCTACAAGGTCTTCCAGGAGGAGATGGGCACTGTGTGGGACGGCTATTTCGACCGGCTTTTCCGGCTCTCCGGTTACCTCCCCCTTTACGATCTGGTCGTCGAGATATATCGGGTTTTCGAGGTCTTCAGCCTTCACGGGTTGGAAGAGGCGGCGCTGGCGCGGATACTCGAAGTGGTCAAGGACCTCGAGGCACAAGGCGGCAGCACGCTGAGGCGTTTTCTCGAATTCGCCGTGCTGCCCGGCGGCGATGAGGCCGACTGGAATATCGACATACCTTTTGGGATCGACGCGGTGAAAGTCATGACCGTGCACAAGGCGAAGGGACTGGGCTTCCCGGTGGTGATACTCCTCCTCTACGGGGAGAGAAACAAGGGGTTCCGCTATATAGTGCAGGAGGATGAAGAGTCGGTTACCTTGCTGCGTCTCAAGAAAGGCATGGTGCGGGCAGACGATAAGCTCGAAAAGCGCTATCAGGAAGAGGAGACGAAAGTGATGGTGGCGAGGCTCAACAGTCTCTATGTGGCCTTTACCAGGGCGGGCGCCGAGCTGTACGTCATCGGCGTCAAAGGTGAAAAGGACTCGTTCCCCTTCACCCTTTTTCCGGAAGAGACGTCCTCTTGCAGCGGGACGCCCCCGGAAGTCTCTTCCGGGGAGGCAAAAGACGCGGACGGGTCCGTCGAGGGGTTCCACCATGCCCTTACGCTGGAGGCTCCTCCGCCTTCCGTCGAGCCCTTGCGGTTTGAGGAAAAAAAGAGGGGAGAGCTGGTCCACAAGGTCCTCTCGCTGATCGACTATGCGGACGGAGATATCGGGATGAGGCTCGATGAAGTCATCCGTGCAATGCAGGCGGAAGCAGGCGCCGATGCGGTCCCTGACAGCCTTAAAAGTTCGATTGCCGCATTTCTGCAAGGAGAGTCGATTGCCGGATGCTACGAGCGGCGACCGGGCAGGGTGGTGATGGTGGAGCAGGAGTTGGCCGATGCGCAGGGTCGTCTCTTCCGGGTGGACAGGGTCATCGTCGACCGGGACGTGGTCACGGTGATTGAGTACAAGACGGGAAGGGCAGGAGTTGACGAGGAAAGGCACGCTGCCCAGATGGCAAATTACCTGCGCATCATGGGTGAGGTCTACAAAGGCAGGCGCATAGAGGGCATTATCGCTTACGTGGACGCAAGAGTTGTGAAACGCCTGATCGGCAGGGCATGAGCTGACATGGATACGCAGGGGAGACCTGATTTGCTGAGCTGCGTGGTGCTTCCGCCGTCAGTCCCTCTCGTGGACGAGGCGGCGGCCCGGCTCGTCCCGGACGGCGCCGATTTTTCGCGAAACCTCGTGGTGTTTCCCGGAAAGCGGCCCGCCCATTTTCTGAGGAAGGCCGTCGCCGAAAAATGCGGCTCGGGCTGTATCCCACCGGTCATCTTCTCGGTCGAAGAGTTTGTGGACTATGTAGGCGACAAGGCCGGCCCGGCCCCGACCAGGAAACTGGAGACCATAGATGCGATCGCCTTCCTCTTCGAGATACACAAATCCATGGAAAGACCCCTCGGCGGCGATCAATTCCTGAGTCTTGAGGCGTTTTTTCCGCTTGGACTGAGGGTCTATCGCGATCTCGAAGAATTGCTGATCGAGGGCGTGCCGAATAAACGACTCCGGAGCGTGGAGCCGCTCATCGAGACGCCTCTCCCTCCACGGGCGGGCGGCGGCCTTCAGTCTCTCTCGTTCTTTTACGACAGGTTTTACGAGGCCATCACGGAAGCCGGCTACTCTTCGAGGTCACAGCGCTACGTCCGGGCAGCTTCCGGGCTCGCGAGAGAGATGCTTCCCTACAGGCAGATTGTTTTCGCCGGGTTTTACGCATTTACGGAGTGTGAAAGACGGCTTTTCACACAGCTTCTTTCGTGGGAAAACGTCTGCTTCCTTTTTCATGAAGGCCCGGGACTGGAGGCGAGGCTTGCGTCTCTTGGAATAGCATATTGCCCGGCTCAGGCAGACCGGGGGGCGCTGGGCGCCGGCACGGACCGCAGCCACTTTTACAAAAGCCCCGATTCCCACGGACAGGTCTTTGCAATGAGTGGAGTCCTTAAACGGCGGATGGAGGATCGCAGAGATCCCAGGGCGGGGCTTTCCACGGTCATTGTCCTCCCCGCTCCGGAGACGCTTTTCCCCGTGCTCTACCATGCGCTGCCCCTTGTCGCCGGCAGCGGCTACAACATCTCCCTCGGCTATCCCTTCGAGCGAACGCCGGCCTGGGGCTTTTTGAGCAGCCTGATGCAGCTCGTCGCGTCCACGGAGGATTCCAGGCTCTACATCCCTGATTACCTCGGCTTTGTGCTGCACCCCTACACGAAGAATATTTATTTCAACGGGAGGACGGAGACCACCAGGATCCTGTTCCATACCCTGGAAGAGCTGCTCGCGGCGGATAGAACGCGGTGCTTCATCTCCCTCGATGAGATAGAGGGGCTGACCCGGCTTTTCACGCTCGCTGAGGAAAGGCTCTCAAGGACGGAAGAACCCACGGAGTCAGCCGAGATCAGGCAGCACCTGGTGACGATCCATGACGAGCTTATCCGAAGGACGTGCGCCTTTGAAAACGTGAGCGACTTTGCGGCGAAAATGAGCCGGGTCCTCACCTTTATCTATGAGCGCAGCTCGGCCCGTCTCCATCCGTTTTTCCATCCTTTTGCGGAATCCTTCCTCAAAGAGCTCGACGTGCTTCGCACGTCCCGCGTCGGTTGCCTCTCCTTCGCCGAAAGGAACAGCTATTTCCATTTTTTCAGGAAGTATGTCGCCCACTGCTTTACCCCTTTCGAGGGCACGCCGCTTCAGGGCGTGCAGGTACTGGGGTTTCTGGAAACGAGAGCGCTGCGGTTCGAGCGGGTCTACCTGCTCGACGCCAACGAAGACGTGCTCCCCGACACGAAGAAAGAGGAGACGCTCCTGCCGTTCGGGGTGCGGGAGATATTGGGACTGCCCACGTACATCGACAGGGATATGCTCAGCGCTTACTACTTCGAGACGCTGGTGAAGGGGGCCGGTGAGGTGCATCTCTTCTTTATAGAGAATGAGAGAAAGGAAAAGAGCAGGTTCGTGGAGAGGCTGCTCTGGGAGAAGCAGAAGAAGGATGGGGCGGCAACTGCCCGGGGCTATGTCAAATCCGTCGGTTACCGGCTGAGCCTGGAGAACAAGGAGCCTCCCCAGATCCCGAAGACCGGTTCCATGGCCGTGTTCCTGCGGGAGCGTCCCTATGATGCCACATCCCTCGACGTCTATCTCAAATGCCCCGTGCAATTCTATTACCGCTACGTGCTCGATCTGGCAAGGAAGGAAAATGTCTCCCCCGACATCGAAAAGGTAGATATCGGCAGGCTTGTCCATAGGGTGCTCTTCAGATATTTTGACAAAAGGCTGGGGCGGACGCTGACAGGGAGAGACATCGATGTGGCAGAGATGAGAGCTATTGTGGCGGACCTGTGTGAAGCGACCTATGGACCGGGGGGCCTCATCGGCTCTGCCTATCTTCTCAGGCGACAGGTCATGCGCCGGATGGAGGCCTTTCTTGTTTTTTATCAGGGCGCTATACTGAAGCGCGCGCCGGTAACGGTCCGGGGCCTCGAACAGCGCATCGAGGCTTCGGCCGAGGGTTTAAGGCTTAAGGGCGTAATCGACAGGATAGAGACGCGGGGCGACACGACCTGCATCATCGATTACAAGACCTCGGCTTCCCCAAGGCGCCTGGCGATAGACTTCGACGACCTCGACCCGGACGTCCGGGAGAGCTGGAGCGAGGCGATAGGCAGTATCCAGTTGCCTTTCTACCTGTTTCTTTATCAGGCGCACAAGCCGGCGGCTATCGACGACCTCGACGCATTTTTCCTGCTCCTCGGGAAGATGCAGGCGGATGACCGGATAGAAGTACGCCTTTTCCGAAACAGAGAGCGCGCCGCCACCGACTATGAGAAAGCGCGGGAGGTGATCTTCCGTCTCGTCACGGAGATCTCCGACCCTGAACTACCTTTTAGCACGCGGTACAGGGCAAAAGACTCCTGTCTCTTCTGTGACTACCGGTATCTCTGCGGTATGCAGCGGCCGGGGGCGTAGAGCGAGTCATGAGTCATCAGTCAGGAGAGAAAAAAAGAAACGATTGCCGGCCGATTCTTGGTGCATGGGTGGGTAAGGGGGGGTCCTTCGGCAGGGATACACAACAGAGGTGCCTCAAATGAAGAAGATGTTTTTGCTCGGGTTGCTCGCGTGTGTGGTAAGTCTTTCGGGCTGCTCGACCATGCAGCAGTACAGGACTTACCAGACGGACATATTTCAAGGAAAGCAACTGATGGGCAGCGGCGACTACAAGCCTGCGCTTGAAGACTTCATGAAGGCAGCCGAGGCAATGCCCGCTGAACCCTATTCCTATGCTTTTGCCGCAACGGTAAGCTACAAGATGGACGACATCGAGGCGGCATCGCGCTACATTCAGGAGGCGGCCAGGCTGGACAAGCAGGGCGACGCCCGCATCCGCATCCTGGGATACAAGGCTCTGATCTTTCTGAAGCAGGGCAAGGAGAAAGAAGGGCTCCAGGCCCTGGGCGACTATATCCAGACCTACGAGAAAGAGTACGCCCCTCAGAACGTCAGGGAAGTCCGGAATATGTGGCGCAACAACCGCGTTGACCTTTCCGCCCTTCAGCAGCTCCTCGACGAGGAGATATGGGTCTACGAAAGCGACATTGAGCAGTATCGCCGGTCGGTCACGGGCTGGTTCGCGGAGAAGTACGGCACCGCTACGCCAATACAGGCCAATTGAGCCTATGGGCCTCGCCCGGATATAGTTGTGGTAATCTTGCGGTATTTCTCTGATAATGAAGGGGAGGGAGATTCCACTTATCACGTATGATGAGCCGAGACAGGTACTGCAATTTTGCTGACCTCGCAGCACACGAAACGGAGGGTGAGGACTATAGAATCACCATACTCCGCCGCCCGTCTTCCGGCATAGCCGTGATCGCGCCTCACGGGGGTCTGATCGAGCCCCGAACGGGCGACATCGCACGTGCCATTGCCGGAGATGAGTTCAACCTGTATGTGTTTGAAGGTTCTAAACCCTCCGGCAACCAGGCGCTTCATATCACCAGCCACCGATTCGACGAATGCTCCTGTCTCGCCCTGCTGCGTGGCTGTTCCCATGCGATTGCAGTTCACGGCTATACCGGCTACAATGAAGCAGTGCTGCTCGGCGGATTGGATGTCGATCTCAAAGCCTGCACGGCAGAGTTACTCGGTCAAGCCGGTTTTGCGGTCGAAATCAGCGGTCATCGGTTTCAGGCGGCAGAGCCGACGAATATCTGCAACCGCTCTCGTGAAGGGAGGGGCGTGCAACTGGAGCTTTCGCGCTACATTCGTGGCAGCAGCCATGAGTCGGAGTTCATAGAAGCTGTCCGGACGGCGCTGTTGCTATATAGTGGGGCGCGACCGGCTGTACATTCCCCTCCCTCCTCATCTATCCAACGTTTCTCTTGAGACACAGAACGAGGGTCGACCCATGACCCCAAGATGAGTTCTGACGATGTCCAATGCGTGCACATAAGGGATGTTTCCACGGAGGAAAACGATATTGTCCCTTGTCGACAGCCCGTCAAGGGCTGACCCCGTGACCCCATAGATTGGTCTCGCTTACAGGCGGCATTCTTCACTCCCCCGGCAAGCCCATGTGCAAGGAGTTGCAGGTGGAGTGAGCAGGAAAAGATAACACAATCGGCGTGGGCTGATCGAACAAGACCGCGTAGACCTTGATAGGGGTATGGTATACTAAGGGAAGGGAGGGAGCCTTGTCCTATTCGGGTACCTATTATTTCGGCCACGTGTTCTGTGAGATGCCTTCCCGCGGCCGGTATGAGCGGCTCACGTATAGCCACGACCTGCTTCGTTTTCATACGGATCTCGTGGAACGGGCGAAAAGGCTGGCACGGGGCTTCCGGGACTCCTTCAGCGAGTATTTCCGGCTGGCCGGCTACCCCGAGCTTTTAGGCGACCTCGACCGCGGCGAGATAAGCCTCGCCGCCGAACTGGCGAAGAACGGGCGGCCGGAGCAGGATATCATATGGCAGGTGATAAATCACCGCATGTTCAGACAGGTCCGGGACATCGCCAGGGGCACGGCCGGGATGGAGGGGGTAGAGGCGTGGGTCAGCCTCTTCAACCGCTTCATGGAGTGCGGAGTTGCCCGCGCAACAAATGCCCCGCCGACCCTGCGCATATATTGCGCCGAGGCCGAGCGGTTCGCCCCCTATTTCTGCGACCACGTGGCATGGAGGCTGACCGGCGACAGGCCGTGCAATCCCCTCTTTGAAGACCTGAGGCAGGCGATGGACAGGCTCCGCCAGGTATCGCGGAGGCAGACAGCCTTCGATCAGGCCTCCCTCGGCCAGCTCCTTCAATGGGTGGGGCGCTACGGGGAGGCAGTGCGGCAGGAGGAGGAAGTGCAGGGCGGTCTCTGAGGGCAACAAATTTTGTGACGTATAGGCAGGTGCACTGAGTAAGGTCTTTGTCCGGCCGCCCCACCCCTAGCAGATTATTTCATCGCCCGGCTGATTCTTCCCATGCGCCCCTGGAAAATAGCGCGCAAGCTCGGCGCCGCACTTCTCGATGACGCTGCAAAGGGCTTCCAGAGCGCGGTCTTCCTTGATGCCGGTGGCCACATCGAAGGCGAGGGTCCGCAAGAAATCGTCCGCGATTTTGCCGTGAATGCCCTTGTCCGCCAGGATCCAGACCTTTCGCTCGAGGAGGGAAATGAATATGAGAATGCCCGTCTGCTCGTCGGTCTCGTGGACCCCCTTTTGAAAAAAGGCGTAGACGGCCCTTTCCCGCACAGCCTCCTCGACCCTCCTGCGGTGGAGGAAGGCGAGCTTCATGTGCGGGAATACCTTGAAAAGACGGAGGAAGGGGAAAAGGAGCACGGCCGTGACGGGAATGTAGAACCAGATGGTGGGCTGATGCAAGGCCATGGAGAGGACGAGCGCCACAAGCGCCGAGAAAGAGAGGGCGCCTGTGAGCTCTGCCTCGCGATAGCGGTCGCTCTCATCGACGAGCATAATAGCGATATCCGCACGTGTCGAACCTTCTGCCGCGCGCACGGCCTGCCGGATTTTCTCCTTCTGTTCCTTGCTGAACAATTCTTTTGCCCTGATTTTCATACGCGCACCTTCCGGCGATAGAACCACCTGTTTTAGCCGGTTGCGGCCCGGCTGTCGACGCCGGGCGCCCCGCACCCTGGTTCGCGGGCGGCGCCTTCGTCACCAGTCTCCTGACGCGCCTCCTCCTCCGAAATCGCCGCCGCCTCCGAAAAACCCTCCCGAGGAATCCCCGCCTGACGAAGAGCCGCCCCCAAAGCCCCCAAGGAAGAGGCCTGTCAAGAGACCACCCAGGAAGCCTCCCCCTCCACCGCCTCCCCCTTTGCCCCCCTTACCCCCTTTGCCCCCTCCACCTCCTATGAATAGGACATGAATGAGCAAGCCGATGACGAGCCCCAGGAAGGCAAGCCCCCCGAGGATAGGGTACGAGAGGGCGGGGAAGGACAATTTTGCGGCAATCGGCAGCCCTGCTGCGCCCACTGCGGCGCCGAATACTTTTGAGAGGGCGCCGGCAAAGACGAGGGCGATGAACAGAAAGATAAGGAGCGTAAAGATCGGCGTTGTACGCCGGTGACCCTGTCCCGGCTCACGGCCCTCCGCCGTGTATTCCCCCCTTACCGCCTCTACAATGCCGCCTACCCCGGCCCTGACGCCGCCGTCAAAATCGCCCGCCTTGAACCTGGGTATGATGCTGTTCCTGATGATGTGTCCTGAGACGAGATCGGTCAGCTTTCCCTCGAGGCCTCTTCCCACCTCTATCCTCACCTTTCGGTCGTCTCTCACGATGAGGAGAATCACGCCGTTGTCGACGCCCTTCGATCCTATCCTCCAGGCTTCGGCAACTTTTATGGAGAAGTCCTCGAGGCTTTCGCCTTCCAGACCGGGTATGGTCAGGACCACTACCTGCGTTGAATCGGTTTTTTCAAGCTCGGCGAGCTGGCGCTCCAACCCCCGGGCCGTCGGCTCAGAGATCATGTGGGCGTAATCGTTGATATGGGCGGTCAGCGGCGGGACAGACAGGGCCCTGCCGACAGAGGGGACAAGCAGTGCAGCCATCCCGAGGAAAAGAAGCAGTACCGCTATCCGTCTTTTCATGGTCTCCCAAGCCTTAGAACTTTATTTTAGGCGCAACCCTTGCGCCTTCATCCGCCTTAAAGGGCTCTTTTCTGGTCAGATGGAGGAGCAGTGAATTGGTGAGTGAATTGGGGAATGTCCTGATGCTGACGTTGAACTCCTGCACAGCCCTGTTGTAACGGACCCTTGCCACGTTTATCCTGTTTTCCGTCCCCTCAAGCTGGTTCTGAAGGTCGAGAAAATTCTGATTTGCCTTGAGGTTCGGATATTGCTCGGCTACGACGAGGAGTCTCGAAAGGGCCGAGCCGAGCTGCGATTGGGCCTGTTGGTAGTGCGCAACCGCATCGGGCCGGGCGAGCATCTCTTTCGATACCTGCACGGTTCCCACCTTTGCCCGTGCCTCCGTGACCGCCGTCAGCGTTTCATTTTCGTGCTTCGCGTAGCCCTTCACCACTTCAACGAGATTGGGCACAAGGTCTGCCCGTCGCTGGTACGCAGCCTCAACATCTCCCCAGGCCGCAAAAACGGCCTCCTCTTTTGCCTGCATTTGATTATAACCGCAGCCATAAAGACCGGCCAGAACGATTGCCAGGGACAAAAAGAGGAAAAGTCTTTTCATGATCCCTCCGGGTGAGGAGCTTTTTGCAATTATAACAGACATCGCAGTCTTTTGCCATGCAATTACCGCACGGCCGGCCATGATGAAGGACTAAAAGACGAGGGACGATGGATGAGGCACGAGGGGAGAGGGAAGAAAGTTTTGACGTAATAATGTTTTTGGGTGCGGTCCTGTGCTATTATATTTAGCGTAGATGAAGGTGCTCGAAAGGCTGCGCCGGCGATGCGTTGGTAGCAGGCATGGTTTTCGCGTTTAGCGAAGGGGCGGGCTTCAAAGATGCGTTGAGCCTGGGGGTGGCATGCGGTACTGCGTCAACGCTTCAAGCCCACCCGGCCCTCTGTCTGAAAGAGGATGTGCATGCGGTGAGAAAGGAAATAGTGATAAAAAGTGTATAATTTTCTTGTTTTGATGGTTATATTGTAGTATGCATTAAAGACGTGCATCGTAAGAGCGTCGAAAGAGAAATTTTAAGAGAAAGGAGGTGAACAGAATGAAGAAGATTTTAGTGCTGTTTATAGCCATTTCGTTTTTTGCGAGTTTTGCCTTGGTTGCCTGTGGGCCATCAGGCGAACAGAAACCGCCGGCGGCAAAAGAGGAAGCTAAGACTGCTCCTGCCGCTCCTGCTCCGGAGGCTGCGAAACCGGGTGAACCGGCGAAACCGGGTGAAGCGCCTGCGCCTGCACCTGCGCCCGCGCCTGCACCAGCACCAGCAAAATAGTCTGCTTTTATTTCCAGGGGGGTATGTCCGCATGGATATACCCCTTAACCAAGGAGGATTATGATTATGAAAATCAAATCTCTCGGTCTATTACTGTTAGTAATCATAGTGGGATTAAGCCTTGCGGCCTGCGGATGCTTCGAGCAGAAGATGAGAGGCGAAGCAGCGCCGCCCGCAGCACCGCAGCAAAAGACGGTGGTTGCGCCTGCGCAGAAAGAAGAAATCGTGGTGAAGAAAGAGGAAGCACCCGCCGCCCCCGTCGTTGTCGAGGTGGGAATGGCTCCGATCTATTTCGCTTACGACAAGTACAACATAAGACCTGGCGATGCCACGATTCTGAATAAGGATTATGCGTGGATACAGGCGCATCCCGGCAAAGTGAGGATCGAGGGGAATTGCGACGAAAGGGGAACCGTCGAGTACAACCTGGCGCTCGGTCAAAAAAGGGCTGATGCCGCAAAGGCTTACCTGGTGAAGCTCGGCGCAGACCCCAAAAATCTGGAAACGGTCAGCTACGGCAAAGAGAAGCCTGTAGACCCCGGACATAACGAAGCGGCATGGGCGAAGAACAGAAGAGATAATTTCACCCCGCTTCAGTAGTAACTGACGGAAGGATGGAAGAGAAAAAGGCGAGGAGGGTAATCCCCTTACCCTCCTTTGCTCTTGAGTCGTAGCCTGAGCCGAAAACCACAGCCCCTTTAGAGAGGTACCCGCATCCGACAGGTGCGACGCCGCCTCCGTGAAGGCTGCGCCTTGTCTTGAGCGGCTGAACCGGGAAGCGCACGATACGCGAAGGATGGCCCCGGCTCAAGGCAACGAAGCTCCATGGATGAAGGCAGACTGATATCGGACATCGAAAGTCTTTCCGGTCTTATAAGCCTGGACGGCAAATCGGTAAAGGAAATAGGGCGTGTTTCGGCGGTCTATCCCTTCAGGGTGCCCCGCTTTTACGGCAGCCTCATGGAGCGGGGGAACCCCTCCTGTCCCATACGGCTTCAAGCGGTGCCAACGGCTGCCGAGCTGGGTAGACGTGGGGTGACGGATCCGCTCGGTGAGAGCCTGATTTCCGTCACTCCTTCTTTTTTCACGCGTTATCCGGGTCGCGGTGTATTTCTCGTCACCGCCGAGTGCGCCATGTACTGCCGATTCTGTAACCGGAGACGGCTTGTGGGCAAAGGATTCCGGCCTGAGACGTCAAGGGAAGAGACTCTCGCCTATCTGGAGCAATGCGACGGGATAAGGGAAGTCATTCTCTCGGGAGGAGACCCGTTGATGCTCCAGCCCGCGGAGCTGGAGTACGTGCTGGGGAGGCTCAGGAAGATAGAGCGCATAGGCGTGGTACGGGTAAGCTCCAGGGTCCCCGTTGTCTTCCCGGAGGGTCTTGAGCGCCACAGACAGGCGATAAAGAGACATGGCCCCCTGTGGTTCATCATCCACATCAACCATCCCAGGGAAGTGACGCCTGAGTTCACCGGCGCAGTGAGGGCGCTACGCGAAGCGGGCGCGGTCATCATCAGCCAGACCGTGCTTCTGAGGAGGGTCAATGATTGCTGCCACATTCTCGCGCGGCTTTTTGAAAAACTGGTGGAGCTGGGCGTGAAGCCTTACTACCTCTTCCAGCTCGACGATGTCCTGGGGGCGACCCATTTTAAGGTCCGGCTCGAAACCGGTATCGCCATTATGCGCTCCTTGCGGAAATCGGTATCGGGTTTGTGCATCCCCCATTATGCCCTCGATATCACAGGCGGCCTGGGGAAAATTCCCCTGGAAAACGACTACATCAGGCGAAGGAAGGGGCAGCGGGTCTTCATGGAAAACCTCTATGGTGAAGAGGGGACCTATCGGGATGACGGTGAGGAGAGCAGGTGCAACGACTGCGGCATCTGCCGCGTCTGACAGGGTGGAACGGAAGTCGTGCGGTTTCAATAAAAAAGAGAGACAGCCGTAAACTGTTGTATACTGTTCGGAAGCCTTTTTATTGATCAATTATCCTGCAATGAGGTGAAAAGATGCCTGGTGATGTTGCCTCTCCAACCGATTTTATCCGGGAAATCATTGACGACGATCTCAGGACAAAGAAGCACGGCCGTGTCGCGACGAGGTTCCCGCCGGAGCCTAACGGCTATCTCCATATCGGCCATGCGAAGTCCGTCTGTCTCAATTTCGGCATCAGTGCACAATATGGGGGTACCTGCAATCTGCGGATGGACGACACGGACCCGAGCGGCGAATCCCTCGAGTTTGTGGAGTCGATTATCACCGATGTGCGTTGGCTCGGCTTCGACTGGGCCGACAGGCTTTTCTATGCCTCCGACTACTACGAGCGGCTTTATGGATATGCGGTAAACCTCATCACGCAAGGCCTGGCCTATGTGTGCGACCTGACGCCGGATCAGATACGCGAGTATCGTGGGACCCTCACCGAGCCCGGCAAGGAGAGTCCGTTCCGGACGCGCTCGGTCGAAGAGAACCTGGATCTCTTTGCGCGGATGCGGGCAGGCGAGTTCGAGGACGGAAGCCGCGTGGTCCGCGCAAAAATCGATATGGCTTCGCCGAACGTCGTCATGAGGGACCCGGTCATCTACCGCATCAAACGGGCCGGCCACTACCGCACCGGCACGGATTGGATTATCTACCCCATGTACGATTTTGCTCATTGTCTTTCCGACTATATCGAAGGGATTACCCATTCGATCTGCACTCTCGAATTTGAAAACAACCGGCCCCTCTACGATTGGGTGTTGGAACAGCTCGTCGCGGGTGAGCGTCCCCGACAGATCGAATTTGCCCGCCTTAATGTCAGCTACACGGTCCTCAGCAAGCGCAGGCTTATCGAACTGGTCGACAAAGGCTACGTGACGGGATGGGATGATCCCCGCATGCCCACGGTGGCGGGGATGAGAAGACGGGGCTACACACCGGAGGCCATCAGGACATTTTGCGCAAAGATCGGCGTTGCCAAGCATGAGAACCTCGTTGACATCGGTCTTCTGGAGCATTGTGTGCGCGAAGACCTGAACGCGAGGGCGCCGCGCGCATTGGCCGTCCTGCGGCCTCTGCGGGTGGTCATCGACAATTACCCGGAAGGGCGGGTGGAAGAGTTCGAATGTGCGAACCACCCGCAGAACCCGGAGATGGGCACGCGCAAAGTGCCCTTTTCGAACGTCCTCTATATTGAAAGGGATGATTTTGAAGAAAATCCTCCGAAGAAGTACAAGCGGCTCGCGCCCGGACGCGAGGTAAGGCTCAGGAACTCGTATGTCATCAAGTTTGCCGGCGTGGTCAAGGACGAGACGACCGGCCAGGTGACCGAGGTCCATTGCACGTATGACCCGGAGACAAGAAACGCTCCTCCTGCGGACGGGAGGAAGGTAGAGGGGGTCATCCACTGGGTATCGGCGGTCCATTCGGTCCCCGTCGAGGTCCGGTTGTATGACAGGCTCTTCCGGGTCCCCGATCCGGCGGGCACGGGTGGTGATATCATGGATTACCTGAATCCCGCATCATTTGAGGTCCTCTCCTCGTGCCGCGTTGAGCCGAGCCTCAGGACCGGGAAGCCTGGGGACAGGCACCAGTTCGAGAGGATCGGCTATTTCTGCATCGATTCGAAGGACTCGTCTCCGGAAAGACTCGTGGTGAACCGCATCGTACCGCTTCGTGATTCGTGGGGAAAAATCGCAGCCGAGGGGTGAGGTTCGAAGAGGGGGGGAGCCGGAGAAAGAGTGGAATGGAACTTGCTATACATCCTGGTGACCATAGAATATCACCCGGAGGTGTCGCATGAGTACCCGTGGGAGAGTTCTTTTTTTGGCCCTTCCTTGCTTTCTGTTTTTTATGTCGATCGGCGTTGGGTGTCCCTGCGCTTTGTCGGGGACGGCCGTGATGCAGAGGCATATATCTGCGAATATCGGGTCGATGTCAGGCGCCCGGACGCATAGTCAGGTGCCGGCATCCGCTATGCATCCCCTTAACGCGCCCATGCGGACCGGAAAGAACGTCTTTACCGGGCGCGTCGTGCAAAGAGAGAAGCGGGTGCTCATTCATGGCGCCGGCATGCTCCGACCTGCTCATCTGGCCGAATAACCAGGCAGGGGGCGAAACCGCCCGGCATACCAGGTGAGATAATCGCGGATCGCTGATCACGAAACAGCCGAGAGCTTACTCCGTCGCGCTTTTCACCGGAACATTTTTCCTGCCCTCCGGAAAGAATTTCCCTGCTCCCACCGCCGTGCCTCTCTCTTTTTCTCTTTATTCTCTGACGAGGCGGAGCAGGGCCGCAGGGTCAAGGGGCAGTTCCTTCTGGGTGCCGTCTTTCATGTTGCGCATGAGAACGACGCCTCTCGACACTTCCTCCTCAGCCAGAATAAGCGCGTAATCAGCGCCAAGACTATCGGCGTACTTCAGTTGAGACTTGAGAGATCGCGCGGGCTGCGCATAGGCAAGGGGTATCCGGGACGACACGAACGCGTCGAGAAGCGGTATCAGCCAACTTTCCGCCTTCTCTCCCACTGTCGCCAGGAAGTAAAGGGGCGCTTCCCTAGGCGGCAGCTCCTTTATCAGAAGGGCGAGGCGCTCCATGCCGATGGCAAGACCGGTTCCCGGCACGGACGGTCCCCCCATTTCTTCGACGAGGTTGTCGTATCTGCCGCCGGCCGCAAAGGCCTTTTGGCTGCCGAGATCGGGCGAGGTGAATTCGAACACGGTCCTCGTATAGTAGTCGAGGCCGCGAACGAGCCGCTTGTTCACGATGAAAGGGACGTGAAATCTGCCAAGCCGGCTGAGGCAGCCGTCGAAGTGCTCCCTGCAGGCATCGCAAAGGTAGTCAAAGATCACGGGCGCCTCGCGGATCGCATCGCTGCACTGCTCGTTCTTGCAGTCAAATATCCTCAAGGGGTTTCTGTCGAGCCTGCCGGCGCAATCGCTGCAAAGACCTTCCTTCTTTGATTCGAGGAAGTCAACGAGGGCCTTCCTGAATTCATCCCTGCAACCCTTACAGCCCACGCTGTTTATCTCGATGGTGTAGTTTTTGACGCCCAGGCGCCCAAGAATAAGGAAGACCATCCAGATAAGCTCCGCATCGGCCATCGGGTCCGCTATCCCGAAGACCTCCACGTCCGTCTGGTAAAACTGCCTGAACCTGCCCTTCTGCGGC
>Ga0326727_10004268_pt1 | contig 43431 bp, 35 predicted proteins | sample MB2enrmetagenome_FD_207643 | JGI IMG/M metagenome (GOLD analysis project Ga0326727, IMG submission 207643) | Lab enriched peat soil microbial communities from McLean, Ithaca, NY, United States - MB29MY | ecosystem: Environmental > Terrestrial > Soil > Wetlands > Peat | place: USA: New York... | reverse complement strand
TGATCATCGCGCCCATCATCTGCTGGGGGCTCTTGGCGGTCGAGAAGTTCGGGATCATGTCGCCATAGTACTTCTCGAGGTAGTCGACCCAGGCGGGGCAGCAGCTCGTGATGAGGGGAATCTCCCCGGTGCCCTGGGTGAGGCGTTTCACGAGCTCGGTCCCCTCCTCCATAATGGTGAGGTCGGCGGAGAAGTTCGTATCGAAGATCGTATCGAAGCCGAGGCGGCGCAGCGCAGTGTATATCTTCTTAGTGAGATCGACACCGGGCTTGAGCCCGAAGGCCTCGCCGAGGGCGACGCGAACCGCTGGTGCGATCTGCACCACACAGGTCTTGGCGTCGTCGCCGGTCTTGAGGAGCGCGTCCCAGACTTCCTTAGTCTGGTCGTTCTCGTAGATCGCGCCGACGGGGCAGTGTGCGGAACACTGGCCGCACTTTATACAGGGACCTTCGCCGAGCTTAACGTCGGCGGCGGGCGCTATGCGCGTCTTCTCACCGCGGCCGAGGAACTCGATCGCCCAGACGTTCTGCATGTCCTGGCAGACTTTCACGCACCTTCCACAGCGGATGCACTTGTCCGGGTTGAGGATGAGGCTGCCGGTAGAGTCGTCGATCGGCAGGCCCCGGATCTTCTTCGGGAAGGGCTGCTCGCGGATACCGAACTCGGCGGCGAGGCGCTGGAGCTCGCATTCCTGATTGCGAGGGCAGGCGAGGCAGTCGTCCGGGTGGGTGGAGAGGATGAGCTCGATGACCGTCTTCCTCGTCTCGACGAGGTCGGCGTCGTTCGTGATGTAGCTCATGCCCTCCTCGACGGGGGTGCAGCAGGCGCGGATGAGCTTGGGGCTCTTCTCGTTCTTGACGACGCAGATGCCGCAGGCTGCCCAGGGCTCGAGATCGTCGTTCGCGCAGAGGGTGGGGATCTTCACCTCGACCTTGCGTGCGGCGTCGAGGATCGTGGTGCCCTCGGCGACTTGTACGGGTATGCCGTTTATCTTCGCGTTGACCATTTCTCTCGACTCCTTAGTTCTTGACGACCGCGCCGAACTTGCAGGCCTTGTAGCACTCGCCGCACTTAATGCACTTGGAAGTGTCGATCACGTGGGCCTGCTTCTTCTCGCCAGAGATGCAGGGCACGGGGCACTTGCGGGCGCATAGGCCGCAGCCTATGCACTTCGCCGGATCGATCGAGTAGATCACGAGGTCCTTGCACTTGCCCGCGCGGCACTTATGGTCGCGGATATGCTCCAGGTACTCGTCGCGGAACTGCCTGATCGTGGACAAGGTGGGATTGGCCGCCGAGCCGCCGAGCATGCACAGCGAGGCCTTCTTCATGGCGTTGCCGATCTTCTCGAGCTTGACGAGATCGTCCTCGGTGCCTTGCCCCTTAGTGATCTTGTTGAGGAGGTCGTACATCTGGCTCGTGCCGATGCGGCAGGGAGCGCATTTGCCGCAGGATTCGTCGACGCAGAAGGCCATGTAGAATTTCGCGATGTCGACGACGCAGTCGTCCTCGTTCATGATGATCATGCCGCCGGAGCCCATCATCGAGCCGAGGGCCGTGAGGCTCTCGTAGGTGATCGGCTCGTCGAGGGCCTTCTCGGTGAGGATGCCGCCGGAGGGGCCGCCCGTCTGGACGCCCTTGAACTTCTTCCCGTCCTTGATGCCGCCGCCGATGTCGAAGATGATCTCGCGGAGCGTGGTGCCCATCGGGACCTCGACGAGGCCGGAGTTGGCGATCTTACCGGTGAGGGCGAAGGTCTTGGTGCCCTTGGACTTTTCGGTGCCGATCTTCGAGTACCAGTCCGCGCCCTTGGTCATGATGACCGAGACGTTGGCGTAAGTCTCGACATTGTTGATGACCGTCGGCTTCTTCCACAGTCCCTGGATGGCCGGGAAGGGAGGCTTCGGCATGGGCATGCCGCGCTTGCCCTCGAGGGACTGAAGGAGTGCCGTCTCCTCGCCGCAGACGAAGGCGCCCGCGCCGAGGCGGATCTCGAGGTCGAAGTCGAAGCCCGAGCCGAGGATGTTCTTCCCGAGGAGGCCGTACTCTTTGGCTTGCTTGATCGCGATCTTGAGACGCTCGATGGCCAGGGGGTACTCGGCTCGGATGTAGATGAAGCCCTGGTGCGAGCCGATCGTATAGCCGCAGATCGTCATTGCCTCGAGGATCGAGTGGGGGTCACCCTCGATCGTGGAACGGTTCATATAGGCTCCGGGGTCGCCCTCGTCGGCGTTGCAGACGACGTACTTCACGTCGCCGGGGGCCTTCTTGGTGAGATCCCACTTGAGCCAGGTCGGGAAGCCCGCGCCGCCACGGCCGCGCAAGCCGGAAACTTTAAGCTCGTTGACGACATCGTCCGGCTTCATCTGGAAGAGGGCCTTCTCGAGGCCGGCGTAGCCGTCGCGAGCGATGTACTCGTCGATATTCTCCGGATTGATGAGGCCACAGTTGCGCAGAACGACGCGGAACTGTTTTTGGTAGAACTCGATGTCCTGGACTTTTACCGTGTCGGCGGTCTTCTGGTCCTTCTTGTAGAGAAGGCGCTTGACCTCGCGGCCCTTCACGACCTGCTCGGAAATTATCTCCTTCGCATCCTCGGGCTTTACCTCGACGTAGAAGGACTCCGAGGGCAGAACCTTGACGATCGGCCCCTTCTCACAGAAGCCGAAGCAACCCGTCTTGACGACCTGGACGTCGTTCTTGACGCCCTGAGCCTCGGCCTCGCGCTGGAGGGCCTCGTAGATTTCGATGCCCTTGTTGGACTCGCAGCCGGTGCCGGCGCAGACGAGGACGAAATTCTTGTAAGCCATCTCTTCCTCCGCCTTACTTCTTCATGATATCGGCCGCGGGCCGGTCGAAGATATGATCGTCGAGCAGCTTATGCTCTACGAGGTGCTTCGTCACGAGCTCCTTGGCGAAGTCCTTCGTCATTTTTCCGTAGATGACGTTGGGCATTCCGGGCATCGCCACCTCGACGGTGGGCTCCACGTAACAGAGTCCCATGCAACCCGTCTGCCTGATGACGACCTGCTCGCCAAGGCCGGCCGAGTTGACCTGCTCGACGATGGCGTCGAAGGTCTGCTTCGCGCCCGCGGCGATACCGCAGGTTCCCATGCCGACTATTATTTGAATCTCCTTGCCCTCGACTTCGCGGCGGGTAAGGTCTTGCTTCTTTTCCTCTCGGAGCTTGCGCAGCTCTTCGAGGGTCATCTTCGCCATGTGTTAGTCTCCTTCCTTCACTCGTCGTATTCCACCGAGTCCAGGTAGTCCTTTAGCAGGCCCAGCGACGACGCTCGCTCAAGCCCCCCTACCGCCTCGGACAGTTCGCTCCGCTTGAGCTCGTAAGAGCCCCGCGGACCAGATCGCCTGATCAGCATCTCGTGATTACCGGGCAGGCAGAGGAGGCCCAAGAGGAGGCCGGGAATATCTCCCGCGGGCGGGCTGTCCACGTTCGACGCGGGGAAGAAGAACTCGACCTTCGTTCCCGCGCCCTTCTCGGACTCCAGCGACCATCGCCCCTCAGCCAGCTCTACAGCCTCGACCAGAAAGGGCAGGCCGAGGCCTACCTTGCGCTTAGCGTGCTTCTTCCCGTCCGTATAGAATGGGTCGAGCGCCCGCTCCCTCTGTTCCGACGTCATTCCGCAGCCATTGTCGCGAATGGCCACGCGGAATCCCTCCTCTGACTCGTCCAGCTCCACGACCACCTCGCTCGACCCCGCCTCGACCGCGTTTTGCGCAATATCGAGGACGTAATCGCCGAGGCCGTAATGCATCGATCGCCTCCGGCTCCCGACCTACTGGGCCCGGTACTTCGCGATGATCTCGGGAAGCTGGTCCTTGGTCACCTTGCCATAGACCTCGTTGTCGATCATGAGGACGGGCGCCAGACCACAGCACCCGAGGCAACGCACCTCGTCGATGTTGAACAGGCCGTCGTCAGTGACCTCGTCGCCCTTGATGTTGAGGATCGACTGAGCTTCGTCGATGAGATCCTGAGACCCTTTGAGGTAGCAAGCGGTCCCGAGGCAGATGGCAAGTCTGTGCTTACCCGGCTTCGTGGTCTTGAAAAAATGGTAGAAGGTGATGACGCCGTAGATCTTCGCGAGCGGAAGCCCTACGGTACGCGAAAGCCGTTCCGCGGCCTCTCGCGGGATGTAGCCGAACTCCTCTTGGATGCGGTGAAGCATCATGATGAGGCTGCCCGGCTTCTCCTTCCACTCGTCGATATACTCGACGAGCTCTTTGGAGAACTCGATCTGAGCCTGCTGCATTCAGAAACCCCCATGGATAAAAAAATATCGATAAAATGCCTCCGATATTATATGAAGCCACAAGGTTTGAGACAAGAGTGCGTTCGCAGTGGGGTCGCCCACTGCTTACGACGAGTCTTTAGCGCGTATATACTAAATAACATGATTGCTCAAAAAGTATTGCTTGCTACAGCGGCTTTTCTGCTATTCCTAGCCTGCGAGCCGACGCACTCAGACGGAAGACCGCAAACGGGGGGCACTTATAGAATGGGCGCGGGCGCGGTCGTACTCAGGGGCCCTTGGGACCGCTACGAAGGGAAGCTCCCTGAAGAAGCGCTGGCTACCGCGCCCGTACGGGAAGTGATGTTTCCCCTCCGCTCGAGGATACCTAACTCCGAGGCGCTCAGCATCGATAAAGCCATGACCTATCGCGTCAAACTGCGCATAGAGGGAGGCTCCGTGTCGCAGCGCATGGCGCTTTTCGTACCTGCGGGAGCCGGTCTGGACGCCGCTTATATCGGCAGCGAAAAAATTTATGATGCGGCCCAGGACTCCACGATACCCGCCACGATCGCATTCAACGCGCCCTCGGGAGAGTTCTCGGTAATACTTCAGACAGCGCCTGGGGCGCGTGGCTTCGACAAAAGCTCATCGTTTCCCTCCTTCGTGCTCTTCGGTGATACCCAGTCGGTCAGCGTCGCACGGATCAAGCTCGACGCGGGAGCATCGGCCCTTACGGGCTCCTTTATCCTCATCGGCCTCTTCGTCCTCGTCCTATTCGTCTTCTTCCAAGGGAAGCACAGGGACTTCCTCGCCTTCGCGATCTACATGCTCGTCGCGGGTCTCTATTTCGCCTTCGAAAAAAGCGAGATGCTCTGGCACATCCTGCCCTTCGGCGCTTTCGCTTCGCTCGAAGGAGTGCGTCTCGTAGCCCTCGACCTCCAATACATAGCCCTCGCCTTCTTCCTCCATATGCTTTACCGAAAGAGGATCAAGTTCCTCACGGCCCTTCCCTTCTACGCCATGCCCACACTGCTCGCGGCAGGGAGCCTCGCCCTAACCGGTTTCTCGCCCCTCGTCTACGATGCGACGGCGGCATACTGTTCTCTCTTCGGCGTCGCAGCCATCGCCTATCTCGCTTTCCGCTTGGCTAAGGGAGACGAACTGGCGCGCTGGCTCCTGCCTGCGATCGTCGTCGTTCCCGCGGCCCTCGCTTTCAGCCGCTTTGGGCCCGAGTCTGTCTGGAACGCTTGCTTCTCGATCCAGCTGGGCGTAACCATCTTCGGAATCGTCTGCGCGCTCATGCTGATGAAGAAAGTAGCCGACACCTTTGCGTCCGAGCAGGTCTTAAGCGATTACGTCGTCTCCTTCTCGCGCACGGTCAAGCGCTTTATCCCCAAGGAATTCCTCGAACACCTGCATAAGGCGGACCTCAACGACCTCAAGCTCGGCGATCACACAAAGGAGGAGATGACCATATTTTTCTCCGACATACGCGCCTTCACCGAGCTCTCCGAAGGGCTAACGGTCGAGGAGAACTTCGCCTTCATAAACTCCTATCTCTCCCGAGTCGTTCCGCTCATCCAGGAGAACGGGGGTTTCGTCGACAAGTACGTAGGAGACGGCATCATGGCGCTCTTCGCGGGGGATAAAGGACCCGACAATGCCATCCGCACCGCGATCGCGATGCAGGGCAAGATGGTCGAGTACAACGGCCATCGTGCCAAGATGGGCTATCGCCCAATATCGACGGGCGTCGGCATCCACACGGGAGACCTCATGCTCGGCGTGGTCGGGGTCAACGAGCGCATGGAGAACACCGTTATCTCCGACGCGGTCAACCTGAGCTCGCGCCTACAGTCGATCACCAAGGCATTCAACATCTCACTCGCGATATCCGAGCAAGCCTTCAAGGAGCTTGAGGATCCCGGCTCGTACAAGTACCGCTTCATTGGCAAGGTGAAGGTAAAAGGCAAAGTCGCGCCAGTCTCCGTATTCGAAATCTTCGATGGTATCGAAGCTGATCTCTTCGAGCGTAAGATGAAAGCCAATATGTTTTTCGAGCAGGGCATGCTCTCATACTACCAGAAGGACTTCGGCGGTGCGATGTACTACTTCAAGCGGGTTCTCGACATTATCCCCGAGGACGGAGCCGCGGGTTTCTACCTCGAGAACTGCATGAACAAGGCCTCCAGCGCTATCTAAGGAAGATAAGTGCAAGTTCTGTTCAGGGGCATGGGGGTCGAAGTGCTAGAGCGGAAGACCGAAAGAGGCGAAATTGTGAAAATCATGCTCAACCACAATGCCGAGGCGCTCAACGCGCGAGGCATGGACTACACGGCGGCCGAACGCTATGACGAGGCGGTCGCCGCCTTCACGGCCGCGCTCGAGCAAGAACCGACTAACGCGGGCATCCGCTACAACCGAGGCGAGGCCTACCGACGCGCCGGATGCTCGGCCGAGGCGAAGGCCGACCTCGAGGCAGTGCTCGCCGCAGAGGGGGAATCGGCCGACCTCCTTCTCGCCCTCGGCCTCGTGGCCTACGAAGCGGACGACTTCGACACCGCGGCTGAGCGCTATGAGCGTGCACTCACCCTTAAAGCTAGCTATCCCGAGGCCTGGAACGACTTAGGCGTCGTGGAGTTCCGCCGCGAAGCCTACTCGAAGGCTAGAGAAGCTTTCGAGAAGGCCGTCGCCCTCGATCCGAAATACGCAGACGCATGGCTCAACCTCGCCGACACCTACGACGAGCTCGGGCTTGTCCGAGAGCGGCGCGACGCCATGGCAAAGGCGAAGGCCTTTGGCGCGAAGAACGAAGAGTAATACTCGAGTCGTTTGCCACACGCTTGCCCGCCGTTCAGGCGGGCAGTATTTTATATGAAGGCTAGCAGTCGCCCACCGGGGACAGTGGGCCTGCGCCGCTCCGTACGGAGGGCGCGATCGATCCTCGCTTAATTGGAGGAAAACTATGAGTCACTTCGAGAACAACTTCGGCTTCGGCGCCTCGCTCGACGACATTATCAGCGCGGCGAAGGAGTTCGGTGAAAAAATGAGAGAGATGGGCCCCGAGCTCGGCTCATTTTGGTTCGATCCCCCTCCCGGCTGCTGGGGTGGCCGGAATGAGGGACCGCACGCCTATTTCTATCCGCCCACCAACAGCTTCAAGAAGGCCGACGGTAGCCTTGTCTTCGAGTTCGCCCTCGCGGGTTTCTCGGAGGAGGCGGTTTCTATAGCCTTCCAGGGCGATGACCTGGTCCTTTCCGCAAAGGCCCCGGAGCGTGAAGAGGAGTCCGAGAGCTCTGGCTATTGGCACCGCGGCTTTAAGCCGAGGGACATCGACAAGCAGAAGTACCGCGTCCCCGCCGATGATTACGTCCAGACCGAAGCCAAGGCTGTCTTCAAAAATGGCGTCCTCACCGTGACGGTGCCTCCGCAGGAAAGCGCCCAGGCCATCAAAATCGAGATAGTCAAGGAAGGAAACTAAAGATCCCTCGATGATTATGTCGAATGAGTGAAACAGGGGCCGCCCATCAAAGGCGGCCCTCTTTTTTGCTTGCTCAGCAGTGAGAAGGCGGTTAAATTCGAAGTGATGATCGGTGTCCGGGCGGTCCGCCGCCGGAAGGCTAAAGATCGTCGAGCGTCGCTCCAAGTGAAGGACGCAAGGGGAAAGGCATGAAAGGCAATAGAATGTACGTCGACATCGGTACTATCCTCGACGAGGTGTTCGATGCGGCTAAAACTTTCGGCGAAAATTTCAAGGACATGGGAGATCAGATGAGCGGACCCGGCAGGAGCGGCCCCAACTTCAACGTGCACGTGAACACGGGAGTCGGCGGCGGGCCGGGCGCAGGACCAGGATCGCATCCTTGGTTCGATATGGCCCAGGACGAGAACGCCGACTACTATCCCGGCTATTCGTACCCGCCCATGAACATCTACCTTACCCCCGAACGGGGCATGGTCTTCGAGTTCGCCCTCGCGGGCTTCGACGAGAAGGACATCACCCTCACGTTCCAGGGCGACTATATGGTGTTCTCCGCAAAGATCAGCCTCGAGGGCATCGCCGACGACGATGTGCGTTACTTTAAGCGCCGACTCAAGCTCAAGGACGTCGAGAAACAGAAATACTACGTGCCCGCCGACAAGTTCGCTCAGGACAAAGTCCGCGCCGTCTTCCGCAATGGCATCCTCAAGGTTACCGTTCCTCCGAAAGAGGAGACCTCGACACCCGAGGGTATCAAGATCGAGATACTCAAAGAAGGGGAGTAGAACAATTTCTCTCGCTCAGTGCAGCGTCAGTCCCTTCTTCTCGAGGAAATTCTCCAGCTCTTCCAGGTGCGTCGCGACGAAAAAGGCACTATAGACGGTGAAGATCGCGCCCAGCGCAAGTGCAACCGAGGCCGCGAAGTTCGGGCCGAAGAGAACATCGAAGGAGCCTGCGCTCGAGACGAGAGGCAAGAGACAGAGCGAGAAGAAGATCACCACGGCCGGTAAGAGCCAGTCGCGGATGGCAAAGTCCTGCTTGGGCGGAGGCGTAAGGCGCACGGACGCCATGATGCGGTCCTCGAGCAGGGAAGACTCCGCTTCGGCTTTCGGGGCGGGAGAAGAGCGATAGCTCGCCAGGGCCAAGGTGCCGAGCCTCGCCGCCTTGGCGCAAGAGGGGCACGCCGCGAGGTGAAGCCTAAGCGTAAGGCCCGGCACTTCGTCGTTGTCGAGCTCGTCGAGCAGCCTAAGCGCCGTTTCGTGTCGCATCCTCGTCCTCCCTTAAGTTCCCGAGCCGCTCCCGAAGTATCCGCTTCGCGCGGAACACATGGGACTTTATCGTATTCACCGGGAATCCGGTGACCTCGCTTATCTCCGCATACTTCAAATCGTAATAGAAATAGAGTTCGATGCACAGGGCCTGCCGGGGAGGAAGACCCGCCATGGCCTCGCGCACCGCCTTCGCCGTCTCTTCTCGCAGCTGGGTCTCGTCCGTCCCCGGAGAGCCGGCGATATCCATCTCCGGGTCCAGGGAAAGCTGCTCCCGTCTCCGCTTCTTCGAATTGATCGCGGTATTATACGCGATCCGGAGGAGCCACGTCGAGAAAAGGCTCCGTCCCTTAAACGACGCGAGGGCCGAATAAGCCTTCACGAAGACGTCCTGCGCAAAATCGGCGGCGTCCTCCTCGTCGTGAAAGAAGCTCATGCCCAGGCGCTTTACTCGCGCCTCGTGCCGCCGCACTAGAACCGCGAAAGCCTCAGTATCCCCGTCCAGGACCCGGCCTATCACCTCTTCGTCGCTGGGACTACCTCGCTCGGACTCGGCGTTCATGCCCTCGTCCGATTCCTCCGCATCCCGAAGAAGACGAGGAAGCTAATGCCCACCGCGAGGGGTATTAGTCCGCCGAGGGCCGAGTAGGTAAATCCCTCGATCACGAAAAAAAGGACTGTCAAGACTAGCCCGATGCTCACAAGAACCAAGCCGGTCAAGAGACAGAAAGTGTCGAGATCCACCTTCGGCGCCTCGTAGAGACCGCGCTCGATGAGCCTCACCTTCTCGCGGTGCGACCAAAGCAAGTAAAAAAAAGCGAGAACGGCCCCCATCAAGATGCCGACGATAGGGATGATCGCAACGAGTATCTGCGCAGCCGAAGGTAATTCCATGGAGAACGGCTCCTCGAAACTTATCATACTTTAGACGCGGCCGATCCCTTCCAGGTTGCGGCTCTTCGCCCTAATTCCCTCTAGTGAAGCGTCCTCGTGGCCACTACGTCTATCCCCAAGCCGAGGGCGTCCTTGATGAGCACCTCGCCCCGATCGACGGGAAGGTCCACCTCGAGCTCGTAGATTGCGGTAAGAAGCTCGTTTACACGCTCCTTAGGGAAGGGCGCGCGGGTCCTACAGGGCACGCGTCTGGGGTCGCCTGAAATCTCGGAGGAAACGCCTGCGCCGCCGCGACGAAGGCGGCAAGTAGCGGTGACCGTGCGCTTGGGTGCGAGAAGCTCCTCGCGGGCGTAGGCGGCGCCGCGGGGACAGCGATTGCCGGTCACGGTCACCCCTTCATCGGCGGCGTTGTCCGAGCGCTCAATAGTAAGATGGCAGCCCATCGGGCAGGTGATGCAGGTCAATTCCTGGCGCACGGGAAAACCTCCTACACTATCGAAACTTCAAGGCTCGCGTCTGGCATGCCAGAAGCGGCCTCGAGCTCCTTTTCGCCGATCTCGAGGGTGAGCATCTCGGAAGGCTGGACGTGGTTTTTCTTCTGCGAGCGCAGCGTCTTGCCGCCCTGCTTGACCTCGAGTATGGCGTCGTTCTTCACGATCATGCTGCGCAGATAGAGCTTGTTGTTCCTTCCCGGCTCGAGGCGCGAGGGCACAACGTAGCGGACGTTGGAGAGCGCTTTCACGCGAAGCTCGCGGACAGGCCGAGCGCCGCCCAGCCAGGCGGCGGCGAAACGGCCAGCGCGGCGCGACTCCTCGACCACGAAGTCGACGAGGTCGTGGACATGGAGGACATTCCCGCAGGCGAAGACTCCCGGTAGGCTCGTCATGAGGTAGGAGTCGACCCAAGGGCCGTTCGTCATGGGGTTGATCGACACGCCCGCCATGCGCGAGAGCTCGTTCTCAGGCACAAGGCCGACCGAGAGGAGGACCGTGTCGCAGGGGATCTTGAAGGCCTTCTCGGTCATGAGGGCGCCGTTCTCGATGGGCGCGACCTCGATGCCCTCCACGCGGTCTCGGCCGTAGATGTCGGTCGTAAGGTGCGAGAGGTAGAGAGGTATGCCGAAGTCCTTGAGACACTGCACGATGTTACGCGTGAGCCCCGAGGGATAGGGCATGATCTCGATGACGGCGTGGACCTTGCAGCCGATCCAGCTCATGCGCCTGGCCATGATGAGGCCGATGTCGCCCGAGCCTATGATCACGCATTCCTTGCCCGGCACGTAGCCCTCGACGTTGACCAGGCGCTGCGCGAGCCCCGCGGTAAAGACGCCGGCCGGCCGCGAGCCGGGAATGCGGATGTTGCCCCTGTTGCGCTCTCGGCAGCCCATGGCAAGAACGACGGCACGGCAGCCGATTCGCATAATGCCACGGGAAGAGGAAGCGCAAGTGACCGTCTTTTCGATCCCCGCAGCGTCGAGCTCGAGCACAGTGCAGCCGCAGAAGGCCTGGATGGGCCGACCGGCGAGCTTTTCCTCGAATCGCTCCGCAAACTCGGGCCCGGTGAGCTCCTCGTCGAATTCGATAAGGCCGAAGCCGTTATGCACGCACTGCGTGAGGATACCGCCCAGGCGCTCCTCGCGCTCTATGACCGCCACGCTTTTCCCCGCCGCCTCGAGCTCGAGGGCGGCGGCCATGCCGGCCGCCCCGCCGCCGATCACGACGGCGTCGAATGAGAGCTCCTTCATAGCTCGCCCCGCAGCAGAGTCGACTCGCGGCCGTGCTTGGTTATCTCGTCCCAGCTCATACCGGTCTCCCGCATGAGGATCTTGATTATCTTGTATGTGCAGAAGCCGCCCTGGCAACGGCCCATCTGCGCCCGCGTGAAGTACTTGATACCGTCGAGCGTCGTATGGCCTCGTCTGATGGCCTCGACGATCTCCGCCTCGGTGACGCACTCGCAGCGGCAGACCACCTCGCCATACTCGGGGTTCTCCGCGATGAGCTTGTCGAGCTCGAAGGCCGAGAGCTCTCGCACCCGCGGAGACTTCTCGATATACGGGTCCCAGTTCGCCTTCTCGACGAGCTTGAGGCCCGCCTTCTTCAAGAGGTCCTTCACGTACTCGCCGATCGCGGGGCTCGCGGTGAGGCCGGGCGATTGGATGCCCGCGACCTGAATGAAAGCGGGGACTTTCGCGGAGGCGTCGATGTAGTAATCCTCGCCGAGGGTCGGCCGAATGCCCGCGAAGCTCGTGATGACGTCGGTCTCGGAGACGTCGGGGACCATGTTACGCGCGCTGCGCAGGATAGTCTCGAGCTCCGCACGCGTGGTCGCGGCGTTATCCTTGTCGTCCACCGCGCTCGCGGTCGGCCCGATGAGGACCGTGCCCTCGACCGTCGGGACGACCAGCATGCCCTTCGATATCGAGGTGGGCACAGGGAAGATGACACGATTGGGCTTGGACTTCGTCAGCTTGTCGAGGAGGTAGTACTCGCCCTTGCGGCCTTTAATCGTATAGTCCTCCGCGCCGAAGATGCGGGAAACCTCGTCGGCATAAAGCCCGGCGCAATTGACGACAAAGCGCGCCCGAAGCGAGCGCCCGTCCTCGGCGTGAATGACCCACGAATCGGACTCGCGCTCGGCTGCGGAGGCCCTCCAGTTCGTGAAGAGCTGAAGGCCGTTCTTCGTCGCGGACTCGACGAGGGAGAACACGAAACGGTAAGGCTCGACGATTCCCCCGCCAGGCGCGTAGAGGCCGCCCAAGGCGTCCCGGCTCAGTTTGGGCTCGAGCTCGAGCATGCGCTCGGCCGAGCACATCTCGATGCCGATGACGCCGTTCTCCACGCCCTGCGCGTAGAGCTGCTCGACCGCTCGCATTTCGTCCTCGTGCAGGGCGACAACGATGATACCGCAGCGAGTGAAGGGAAAGTCGAGCTCGGCCTTGAGCCGGTCGAACATCATAGCGCCCCGTATTTCCAGGCGCGCTTTCAAGTATTTCTTGTTGTGGTGGAAGCCGCCATGGACGATCCCCGAGTTGGCCTTGGAGACCCCGAAGGAGACATCGGCCTCCTTGTCCACCAGGGCCACCTCGAGCTCGTAGGACGAAAGCTTGCGTGCTATGTTCGCGCCGCAGACCCCCGCGCCGATAATCGCTACGTCGAAACAGCCGCCCGGCCCGGTAGACCGACCGCCCATGCTTTCCTCCTCCGCGAAAGCCTATTGTAGCGCGCAACGCGGAAGAAGAAAACGGCAATTCATCGCCGCTCGATGACGAGGAGGCTGATATCGTCCTTGGTCCCGCCCTCCGCGACGGATTCCCGCGAGCGTCGCCTGAACGCGTCGACGAAATCTTCGAGGCTCGAGAGCGCGAGGCTCGAGGCGAAGTCAGCGACGCGCCCGATATCGTCTTTAATCAGACCCTCGCCCCCGAAAGTCTCGAGAAGGCCGTCGGACAGAAGGAGCAGCCTGTCGCCCGATGAAAGCTTTCCGCGCGCCTCATTGATCGGGGCTTCGTGCATAATGCCGACGGCCGTTCCCGGGCTATCGTGGACGCCGACCCCTCCTCCTGCCTCGAGCCTGAGGACGGGCGTATGCCCGGCCCGGACCACGGCGTATTCCCCCGACTCCGCGTCGAGGACACCGTAGGCGATCGTGAAAAATGTGGTGCCGATCTCTCCAGTTCGGCAATAACGATGGTAGAGTTGCCGTAATACCTCTGAGGGCGAAACAACGCTCGCGGTACCGGAGCCCCCGATGACGGGCAGCAAGTCGCGAAGCGAGAAGGCGAGGAACGAGGCGACCAGGCCGTGGCCCATGACATCGAGTCCGTAGAACGCGATCTTCCCCTCCCCCGCGGTGAACACGTCGAAAAGGTCGCCCGACCCGGAGCGACAGGGATCCAGGAAGCCCCCGACTTTATACCCAGGCCCGGCGGCGTCGGACCCCGGGAGGAAACCGAGCATGGCCGCATTCGCTTCAGCGGCGGAACTCTCGAGGAGGATCCGCTCACGCCTCTCCATCGATCCGAAGGTGACCAGGCGGCCATACTCTCGGCCGTCCGAGCGAAGCAGCTTAGTGATGTTCGCGACGGTCGGTCCAGAGCGGTCGGGATCGCGGCGAAGAGGCGCAGTACTGGCCGCAGAGGCCGCGACAGCGTCGGCGGGCAAAACGAGAAAGCTCGAGAGAGAAGCCCGATCGAGGTCCGCGTACGAGCTCGTGCCAAGAAGGGCGCGAGCCGCTGCATTTGCGTGCGCCACTCGTCCGGTCGTATCGGCTATGAGAGCCGGCTCGTCGAGCGCATCCACCAAGGCCATGGCGCCGCGCAGCTCTTTTCGCAGCGACTCTCCCCCCGAAGCCCTCGAGAGCGCGATCCGAACATTGGCCGCGAGCTCGGGCTCGTCGAAAGGTTTAAGGAGGAATCCGTCGGGGCTAGTCATGGCCGCGCGCCTCAAGGTCTCCTCGTCCGAGTAGGCGGTAAGATAGATCACCGGAACATCGAACTCGGCTTTCGCGAGGGATGCCGCCTCTATACCGTCCAGGCAACCGCGCAGCCGGATGTCCATGAGGAGAAGGTCCGGATTATGGCGAGAGATCCCTTCGGCCACGGCCTCGCCCTTATCTATCACTTCGGGCACGCGATAGCCCAGGCGCTCAAGGTCTTCCTTGAGCTCCAAAGCGACGAGGGACTCATCCTCCACCACGAGAATCGTTTCATTCGCCATGGGCGACCTCCTTGTTTTTTTCTTGCTCTGCCTTTATCTCGATCGGAAAGCGAAGTTCTATGACCGCCCCTCGACCTTTGTTCACGACGAGGCTCGCCCTCCTTTTTTTCGCGAGGGTCGATACGAGCACGAAGCCCAGGGTGGCCACGGAAGCGAAGTCAAAGCCGACGGGGAAGCCCGGGCCATCGTCCGAAACAACGAGAAGGAGGCGATCGCCCTCGACGGCGATCCGAGCTCGGACAGCGACGCATCCATCGGCGCCCCTCGCGTGTTTGAAGGCGTTCGCCACGAGCTCCGTCAGCACAAGCCCGATATCGATGCACAGATCGGCGGGCAGGCGGAGATGCTCGGCCTCAAGCTCCAGACCGCCCGACTGAGAGCCGAAGCTACTTGCGAGTTGCGAAGCGAGATCGCGCGCATAATCCGCGATGTCGATATTATCTCCGGAGTCAAGGGAGTAGAGCTCTTCGTGGGCAAGGGAGATAGCGCGTATCCTGTCGCGGATGGAGGCGTACGCGGCCAATGCCGCCGGGTCGGAGCTCCTGTGCGATTGGAGCGCGACGATGCTCGCGACGATCTGAAGGCTGTTTTTGACGCGATGATGGACCTCGCGGATGAGCATGTCCTTTTCATCGAGAGCGGCGCGGAGATTAGCTTGCACAGCCCGATACCTATTGGACAGGGCGTAGGCCTGGGCCCCCACGAAAACCAACAGACCGAAGGGGAAGATATTGGCCGTATTGAGGATAAAGCTTGAAAAGAGCATATCGTTCAGCGCCGAGACGAGGAGCGCCCCTCCACCGACTGCGAGGATCAGGCCGCCTGGGCAACCATGCGCGATAGCCTTGATCAAGACGACCGTTCCAGTGGCAATGACCGCGCAGGCCACGGCGTAATACGGCAACACGCTCCACGTAAGGACGCGCAGCGGGGAAAAAAGGAGGGGAAAGAACAAAGCGCAGGCGATGAGAAGGAGGGTCGAGATACCCTTGCGGAACTCCCTGGGAAAAAGAAAACGCAAAAACAAGATACCAGCAAGGAAGAGAGAGAACAACGATAGGTACTCAAGTCGTATGACAATGTCGAAAGGCAAACCAGGCAGGCATTCGACGATGACGTATTCGCCCGTCGCAAGGGCGCGCAACGCGGCGGCGAGAGCGAAGACCGTGAAGGCGGCGAATCCGCCCCCTGCCTCCGGCGTGCGGACGAAGAGGAGAGCGAAGAGGGCCAACACGACCAGGGACGCGGCGATGCAGAGCGAACTCGCCGACCTCGTCCTCTGCGCTCGATCGAGGGCGGCGAAGTCGCCCAAGGTGAAGGCACGCCACATACCGCCGACTCGATACTCGTGATTCGAAACCCGCGCCACGAGCGTGACGCGATCCTTCCCTTGATCCAGCGGCGCGACGCCAGGCTTATACGCGGGGATTGCCGCGAGGGGATCAACCGCCGGCCTTCCCGCCGTCGCGATCACGAGCCCCTCGGCCTCGAGTTCGAACGAAGTCGAGACGGTAGAATAGCGGAGGCCGAGAGCGGGACGAGAGGGGGGAAGGAGGAGGATCAAGCGGTAAGTGCCCGCGCTAAGACCGACATTCCATTGGTCGGGAACCTTGCGCACGCCTCGCTTCGGCGCCGCCAGGGCGGCGCTTCCGGCCAGGAGCTCCCCGGGGAAAAAATCCCATTCGCCCGCAAGAGAGACAGGGCCGTCTCGTTCGAAATTCCACGAGCGGAGATCGAGGAGGCCGTCGACCGCGACAGGAGCGCTAACGCCCGCCCAGGCGAGGCCACCGAAGAGGAGCGAGGGAAAGGCGATGACGACGACTCGGCATGCGGCGCGAAAGCTCGCAGTCTTCATTTTTTCCTTCCGTAACGGACAATACGAAATTTCTCCCGCGCGAATGCACGGAAGACAATTACCGGTGCCCGTACCGGCGAAAAAAGAAGGTCTGCCTGTTCGAACGTCAAAGCTGACCGGGCATTATTAAATTATGGTTATATTATAGCAACAAGGGACGAGACGCAAGGCCCCCATGCGGCCTGCGCCCCGTCCCTTTACCTTTAACCCTGCACGGCCGCAAGGACACGATGTCCGCCAAGACTGGGCAGAATCGCTAACGCGATTCTGCTACGCCCACTTTATCAGGCCCGGGACGTAGGGACTGACGAGAGCAGGATGCTTGGGCAAGACGCGCACCGAATAGCCATGCTGGCCAGTACGGTCGCAGACTATCGTCACGCTATACTGCCAAGCCTTGCCCTTCCTCTCGACCGCCTGCATCTCGCAACGCTCGGGCTGGACGATGCCATCCTGCAGCGTAACCGAGCCATGGTAAAGCTCGACCGCGGCCTCGGAGGGCTCGAGAGCGCCCAAATCCACAAGGGCCGACACCGTCACCTTATCGCCCCTCTCCATGATCGGCTTCGCGTCGGCGCGGAGATCCGAGATCGCGATCGCGGGCCAGGCCTTGCGCGCCTTGTCGAGATAGGCCGCGACGTCCTTGGCCGGCGCATAGCCTGCCTGGGCGAGCTTGCGGTGGTTGTCGAGGGCGGGGAAGTAGTAGTTCTCGGAGTATTCCTTAAGCATGCGGTGGGTCGAGAATTCCTGGCCGATCGATTTAATCGAGGCCTTCATCCTCCGTATCCACTCGCGGGGCAGACCGTCGCGACCTCGCTGATAGAAAAGAGGAACAATCTCGTGCTCGAGCAGATCATAAAGCGCTTCGCTCTCGATGCGGTCCTGGAGCTCCTCGTCCTTGTACTCCTCGCCGGAGCCGATCGCCCAACCCACGTCGGGACTATAGCCCTCTGCCCACCACCCGTCGAGGATCGAACAGTTGAGCACCCCGTTGACGCCGGCCTTCATGCCGCTCGTGCCTGATGCCTCAAGGGGTCGGCGCGGCGTATTAAGCCAGACGTCGGAGCCTGCGGTGAGGTAGCGGGCCATGGTCATGTCGTAGTCCTCGAGGAAGATGATGCGGCTCTGCACGTCCTCGCGGCGCGAGAAGTGCACGAGTTCCTTGATGAGCTCCTTGCCGGGCAGATCGTGGGGATGGGCCTTGCCCGCGAAAATGAACTGTACGGGTCTGTCCTTGTCGGAGATCAGCTTAAGCAGGCGGTCGGGATCGCGCAAAAGCAGGTTGCCGCGCTTATAGGTGGCAAAGCGGCGCGCGAAGGAGATCGTGATCGCGTAGGGAGAAAGTACATCCTCGGACCTGCGGATCGCGTCCTCCGAGGCCCCGGAGCGCTTCATCCCCTTCTTGAGCCGATCACGGGCGAAGACGACCAGGCGCTCGCGCCTTCGCTCATGGGTGCGCCAGAGCTCCTCATCCGAGACGCGGTCCAGACGGTCCCACATGTCGAGGTTGGCGGGCTCCTCGTAGAAACGAGGCCCGAAGTAACGATCGAGGAGCTCGAGCATGTTGTGCGAGGCCCAGGTGCGGGGGTGTATGCCGTTCGTTATCGAAGAGATGGGGACCTCCTCCTGGGGCAGGCCGGGCCAGAGCGGGGCCCACATCTCGCGGGACACTCGGCCGTGGAGCTTGGCCACGCCATTCGCGTACGCGGCGAGCTTCAGGGCGAAGATCGTCATGCAGAAGCTTTCGTTCATGTCAGTGGGATTCTCGCGGCCCAGGGCGAGGAAGTCTTTCCACTCGATGCCCAGGAGCTGGGCCCAGGAGCGGAAGTACTTCTCCATGAGGTCGATGCCAAAGCGCTCGTTGCCGGCGGGCACGGGCGTATGTGTCGTGAAGATGTTGGTCGGCCAGACCGCCTGCACGGCTTCGGCGAAGGAGAAGGACTTCTCGACCATGATCTCGCGGATGCGCTCGAGCGCGAGGAAGGCCGAGTGTCCCTCGTTCATGTGCGTGACGGCGACGTCGATCCCGAGAGCGCGCAATGCTCGTATGCCGCCTACACCGAGCAGTATCTCCTGGCGAATGCGCGTCTCGCTGTCGCCGCCGTAGAGGGCCGCGGTAATCTCGCGGTCCTCGTCGCTGTTCTCCTCGATGTTCGTGTCGAGGAGGTAGAGGGAGGAACGGCCGACCTTGACTTCCCATATTTGCGCGGCGATAGTCCTACCCGCCATCTCGACGGCGATGAGGATAGGCTTACCGTCGGAGCCGAGGCAGCGGTGCACCGGCATGTTGTACCAATCGTTCTCGGGATAGGACTCCTGCTGGAAGCCGTCCGGGTTGAGGTACTGCTTGAAATAACCCTGCCTATAAAGGAGTCCTACACCGACAAGGGGCAGGCCCATGTCGCTCGAAGCCTTCATGTGGTCGCCGGAGAGGATGCCCAAGCCCCCCGAGTAGACTGGCAAGGAAACATCGAGCCCATACTCCATCGAGAAGTAGGCGACGATGCCCTCGTGATCACCCTTGTACCAGGACTCGCCATTTTTATAGCGCTCGAATTTCTCCTCTACCATCTTAAGCGCGGCGAGGTAGGAGTCGTCTTGGGCCAGCTCGTCATAGCGCTCCTGCGGTACCATGCCGAGCATCCTCGCCGGATTTTGATTGGACTGGAGCCAAACATCGTAGTCGAGGCGAATGAAAAGCGTGATGGCCTCGAAGTTCCACGAGAGCCAAAGGTTGTGGGCCATTTCCTCGAGGGAGGAGAGAGCTACTGGTATCTTCGGCTTTACGGTATGGGAGATGATCTTCATCGTTCGACCGCCTTTTAGGCAGGATGGCCGTCGCCGATCTTTCGATCGGCGACGATAAAGAAAATCCTATCCGACAGCATGGCTGAAGTCAACTCTAAACCGGTTTATCATATCACTCTTTGATTATATGAATTTAATCATGCCCGCTCTTCTTCTTGAATTTGCCGAAAAGTCGATCTAGTAAGCCCTTAGACTGAGCCGAGCCCTGCGGCTTGGGCTGCGGCTGGCGAGGATAGGGTCTCTCCTGCTGCGGCTTCGGTTGCCGCAGCTCAGGCCGAGGAGCTCCCTGTCTACCTGTTCCGCCAATGTTCCGGCCGTACTTCTCGCGGTACTGCTTCATCCGCTCCTCGATAGGCGTGTCGTAGGGATTGCCCTGCTGGATTCCGCCCCGCTGCTTGTTACCAGGACCGTTAATGGAACGCTGCCCGTTCGCGGGCCGCTGCGCGTTTCCGCGCTGAGAGGGTCCCCGCGATGCCTGCTTGCGAGCGGGGCTGCCCTGAGTGCGCCTCGAAGAGCCGCTGTCGGAACGGCTCTCCGCGCCCGAAGGGCCGCGGGGGGTGGGGGCATGCGCGGGCGCCTGCTTCGGAATGGGAGAAGAGGAGTTCATGGAGAGCGTCCCGCCTGTAGCCTCCGAGATGCTCTTGCGGATGTCGGGACTGCGGTCCTCTCTCGGATATCCTTCGCGCGGATAACTTCCTCGGGCACGAGAATCACGCCGCGTATCCTCGCGATGCGTATCCTCGCGCCGCGTATCCTCGCGATGCCCGGAATCGCGAGGCCTCCCCCGCCCGTCCCCGTCGCGCCGCGCGGCATCCTGCCGCGGCGCGACGGCACGACGAGGCTCGGAGCGGCCGTGCTTCCCGAAGCTCATGCCCTCGCTCTTGTCCTGGACGGCGAGGAGCTCCTCGCTTATTGGCAAGGCCTCGAGCCGAGCGTCGATATAGGATTCTACGGCGGGCAGGCCGTAAATATAGCGCTCGCAGGCGATGCTGACGAGCTTTGCGCCGTCGGCCTCCCGATCGAGCATCTCGAGGCGCTTCACGAAGAGCTCGGGCTCGAGGGGAATGTCGAAGTTGACAACGAGGGGAAAGGCGCCGAGGTCGAGCCCCTCCGCGCCCTGATCAGTGAGGACGAGACAGCGGTAGGCCCCCGAGCGCAACTTATCGAGGACCGCGCGCTTTCGGTCCAGCGAGAGGGCGCCGAGGATGTAGTCGGAAGCCACACCATTGGCCTCGAGCCTCTTCGCGAGCTCTTCGGCATTGTCGCGGAGATTGCAAAAGACACAGATGCGAGGGCTCTTCTCGCGCGAGAGGAGGCCGAGGAGGAACCTCATCTTGGACTCGCCGGGGACGCTCCAGGTTTCCTTCCGGACGCTCTCGGCCTTGGCCGCCTCGCCCTCGATGCAGAGCTCGGAGGGGTTGTCGGCCAAGTCCCAAGCGAGGGTCTTCGCCTTTGCCGAAAGCTTTTCGCAGGCGAGTATCGTCCGGCGCTCCCATGCGGGGAGGACGGCGGCCGCGAACTTGCGGATCGCGTCGCCCCCGCGCTCGGCGATCTTATCGATTCCCTCGATGACGAGAAAGCCATAGTCGCGCAGGGGCACTCCGGAAGCGGCGAGTTCGTCGAACTGGCCGAGGAGGACGGCAGCGGAGGGCTTCCCCTCTACCGAAGAAGGATCAGGCGGATCCTCGTCGCAATGCTTCACGCGGCAGACCTCGATGTTTGCGTCCTTTCCCAGTCCGACAATCGCCTTGGCAAAGCGATCGGCGCTCGCCTCGTCCGGTGTCGCGACGAGGAGCTTGCGATTCTCACCGGAGAGCAGCCACTGAAGGGCCGGCAGGAGGATTACTTCCTCGCGACCTTCGTCGAGGGAGAGCTTGGCGCAAACGTTTTCTTGTTTTTCCACAGCGAGAGCGAGCATTTTCTCATAAAAGAAAAAACTGGTCGTAAGGCCCTCGGCCGCTTGGGCGAGCCGAGTGTCGATTCCGAATCGTTGAAAGTCCATGGGCAACTCGCTTATTAGAAAGGAATGCAAAGCCGGGGAGCGCGAGCGAAGGGGTCCTTACCGGACCACCCGACTTCGTAAACCGCTATCCTATCTGAAAAAGGCTAAAAGAGGAAGGGTCCGAAAGGAGGAGGCAAGGACTAAGTGCATATAACAGATAATTATGTCCCCAGGATATAGTGCTTCATTGCTATTACAGCTATAATGAAACGTACAGTTCATCCAATATGTCAATCCACTATTTCCTCTTATAGAATAGATAAGGAGTTACCGATTATGGCGGAAAAGAAGCGTATCCTCATCCTCGGCGGAGGCTATGGCGGCGTATGGGCCGGCAAGATTCTCGAGAAGCGTTTCCGCAAGAGGGCTGACGTCGAGATCACTCTTGTCGATAAAAAGCCCTTCCACACGCTCATGACCGAGCTGCACGAGGTCGCGGGCTGGAGGGCCGACCCCGAGTCGGTTCAAGTAAGCTTCAAGAAGATATTCGGGGCGAAGCGGATCTCCTGCATCGTCGATACGATCGGATCGGTCGACTTCGAGGCGAAGGTCGCCCACGGCGGCAAGAAAGACTACGAGTTCGACTATATCGTCGTCGGCACGGGAGCCCAGCCCGAGTTCTTCGGCACCCCGGGCGTGGAGCAGAACAGCTTCACGCTCTGGTCCTTCGACGATGCGATGCGCATCCGCCATCACATTGAGGACATCTTCGAGAAAGCAGTCGAGGAGACCGACGCCGAAAAACGTAAGCGTATGCTCACCTTCGTCGTGGCCGGCGCGGGCTTCACCGGCATGGAGATGGTAGGCGAGCTCCTCGACCACCGCGACGCCATGTGCCGCAAGTATTACCTTGATCCCAAGGAAGTCACGGTCATGGATATCGAGGCCCTGCCCTCGATCCTGCCGATACTTCCCGAAGACCTACGCGCCAAGGCGATGAAATACCTCGAAAAGCGCAACTGCGTGCTCAAGATCAACGCCCCCATCGTCGGGGCCGAAAGCGGCAAGGTCCTGCTCAAGGACGGCAGCTCGGTCGAGACCGACACCTTCATCTGGACCTGCGGTGTCTCGAGCTCCAAGTTCGGCGCCTCCCTCGGTCTGCCCGTGGGCAAGCGCAACCGCATCGAGGCCGACGCGGAGATGAAGTCGCCAAAGTATCCCTTCGCATACGTCGTCGGCGACAACTCCGGCTACATCTTCAACGAGAAGCCCCTCGCCCAGATAGTCGAAACCTGCCACTTCACCGCCGAGACCGCCGCCAAGAACATCATCGCCGACATCGAGGGCGGCGAGCGCCATACCTTCAAGCCGAACTACCACGGGTTCATGGTCTCGCTCGGCAGCCACTACGGCGTAGCCAACGCGATGAACATGAAGACCAAGGGCTTCTTCGCGCTCTTCTTCAAGCACTTCGTCAACATGTGGTACCTCTTCAACATCGCGGGCTTCAACCAGGTCTGGGAGTACGTGAAGCATGAATTCCTCGACATCAAGGACAAGCGCTCCTTCGTCGGAGGATTCTTCTCCCACAAAGTTCGCAGCTACTGGCCCCTCCTATTGCGCATGTGGCTGGGACTCGCCTGGCTCTTCGAGGGCATCAACAAGATCGGCGAGGGTTGGCTGGCATACGCCTCCGGCTCTAAATCGAGCTGGATGTTCTCCAAAGGCGTCGTGCAGGCCGGAGTCAAGGCTGTCGCCGATGCTACGAGTGCGGCTACTGCCGCGGCGGCCCCAGCGGCCGCTGATGCTACCAGCGCAGCCACTGCAGCGGTAGGGACCGCAGCGACGAGCGCGGCTACCGCCGTCGCAGGCGCGGCGACGGCTGCTCCCGACGCGACAAGCGCAGCCACTGCAGCCGCAGGCACTGCCGCGACCGCCGTCGCAGGCGCCGCGAAGAACGCCTTCCACGACGTGTGGAACTTCTCCGCGCCAATTCTCGACCCGAACGGCGGCGTGGTGCTCTGGTTCAAGCACACCTTCATGGACGGCATCTTTTCCCACCTGTCGTACCAGGTGTTCCAACCCATGGTCGTCTTCACCGAGATGATCATCGGCCTCATCTTCCTGGGCGGTTTCTTCACCTGGTGGGGCGCGGCCGTGAGCATCGTCATGTGCCTGGTCTTCACCCTGAACGGCATGTTCATGTGGAGCCAGCTGTGGTACTTCTTCGCCGCGATTCTCATGCTCGGCGGCCTCGGCAGATCCTTCGGCCTCGACTATTGGTCAGTGCCCGCCTTCAAGCGCTGGTGGAACGGCACTCGCTTCGCCCGACATTGGCACTTCTACGCCGACGATCCGACGAAGTGATCCCGTATTGGAAGGACGAAGGCGCGCTCGAGCCCAGGCTCGAGCGCGTCGTAGCCCTCATCGCCGAAACTACCGATAGCGAAGGCTTCCCGCTTCGCGAGCTGGTGGTGGAGGCGGCATCGCCGAACGGCAAGCTGCTCAGGCCCGCCCTCCTCCTCATCGGCTCGGACTTCGGGAAAAAGGCGGACTCGGGCCGCATAGAGCGCCTCGCCGCGGCCGTCGAAATCCTCCACGTCGCGACGCTCATCCATGACGACATAATCGACGAATCGCCGCTGCGGCGCGGGAAGCCCAGTCTGTACGCGAGCGTCGGCACTACGCAGGCCGTGCTCGCGGGCGACTGGCTCTTCTCGCGCTGCTTCTACCTCGCGGCCCAGAGCGCGAGCCCGGAGAATACCCGCGGCCTCGCGAGGCTCATCTCCGCGATCTGCCAGGCGGAGATCGACCAGGACCTGGGCAAGTACGAGTATCCCTCGAGCGTGCGCCGCTACCTGCGCACGATAGCCGGCAAGACCGCGGCCCTCTTCAGCCTGGCGCTTTACGCGGGCGCCTCCGAGGCCAAGGCCGGCCGCGCCGTCGAGCAGACGCTCCGTCGCGCGGGCTACGGCATCGGCATGGCCTTCCAGATGATGGACGACATACTCGACTTCGAGTCCGAGGAAGACGTTATGCGAAAGCCCGTAGGCAAGGACATAGCCGAGGGCCTGTGCACCCTGCCCCTCGTCCATGCCCTGGCGGTCGACGAGAAAGGCATGCGGCCGATCTTGAGCCACGTGGCCGCCTCTTCGGGAGAGGAACGCGCCGCTTTCGCGGCCCAGGCCGTCTCCAGCGCAGTCTCCCTGGGGGGCGTCGAGGCCGCTAAAAAGGACGCCGAGGACTACACCGAGCGCGCGTTGGGCGAAATCAGACGCTTGCCCTCAGGCGGGGCCCGCGACGAGCTCGCGACCCTCGCCCAGCGACTGTTGCACCGCGCTTACTGACCTCTGTAGGGGCATTACTTGGCTCGAATCTCATTGCTCCGCCGTCAATAATCCGGGCTTTTGCTCGGGACCAGGGAAGAACAGGATGGCGGCCACGAACAAAACACCCGAGGCGGCGAGGCACACAGGAAGCCCGATGGGGCTGTGGGAGAAAAAGTCGCCCGCGGCAGTTCCCGCAGACCGGATCAACACGACAGTGGTCCAGTAGTAAGCCAAGTGGGTCACCTTCCCATGCTTACTACCGAAGTACAACAAGAAGGCAACGGGTACTCCGCAAATGAGCGCCGCCCAAAGATTGTTCAGATTAAAGCCAATAGGCCCATCTTCGTCACCAGCACCGGGAATCCAATGGGTCTCCAATCCTTTGCCGGCCAGGAGGTTGGGCAGATTGTACGAGCAGAAGTCGCCGATAACCGTGCCGAGTACCCCTGCCAGCAACAATGCCCACCAGTAGACGGGCAGGCTTGATAGGCTGTTGGACGTGTCGATCTGGTGTTTCCGGTTGTACTTCGCCCAGAAGAAGACCGTAATGCCCATCAGGACTAATATTCCGAGGATCGTCACTGGTCGAGCCAAGTGAAGATTGTCTGAACTAATGTCTCCAATGTTAGTCGCCATGGTACGCACAAGGACAACCGTCGCCCAGAAATAAGCGGGATGTTTCCACCGATCAAATTTCTCGACCACGAAAATAACGATGAGAACGATGGCAATGATGGGAATCCCAGAGTAATTTCCCAAGCCGAGCGGCCCCGCAAAAAAGTCGCCCATATTGGCTCCAAAAATACTCGCAATGATCAGAGCGGCCCAATATTTGGCGTCGATCTTAGGAAGGTGAATCTTTTGCATCACAACCTCTTTGTCTAGATAAATGTCATGTACCGGGCACCCCCGACACAATGGAGCTGGCAAAACCCTAGCTACGCTTCTTTGAACCACGCGAACAACTGATTGCCAAACCGCCCCTCATCCTAAGCCGATCGATGGCGGAGGGCGCCCGATCGGCCTAGGCTGCGGTCTACCTCTTGTCCTTCTTTGCCTTCTTGACTTTGGGCTGGTGCAGCGGGATGTCGTAGCTTTTGCCATTGAAAGTCACCTTGGTCAGTCGCAGGAAGATGTAATCGGGGGCGACCGTAGACGGCGAGGCGTAGCCCTCGACTGTGACCGAGGCGCCCTCTTTAAGACCGTCGACGAATCCGACGAGGCGCTGGATGCCCTCGAGGTAGTAGGTCTTGCCGCCGTCCTTCAGGGCAATCCTGCCATTCACCAGGCTTAAGTTTCCACTGACCTGGATGGTGGTGTCGCCGCTCGCGGCGGTTGTCGCCGTCTGGGCAAAAATGCCGCCGCAGGCGAGGACTGCAATGGCCAGGATTAGTAAGAGCTTTTTCATGTGAAGCTCCTGTTGATAAAGCTGCCCCGGCGTACGCCGAGGTTTCGTCTTCGACGCGTCTTTCGACGCTCCGATCGACGCTATGAACCTACAGCGGGCGTCTCAAGCTCGAATAAAGCGAAGATAAAGAAGAGGTAAAGATGAAAGACAAAGCGCGCGCGAAGAGATGCATGGCCCTTTCTCTTCAGGAGGAATCTGGTACAATTGCATTCTATGATCTTCCTGGTAGAGGACAACGAGGCGATTCGCGAGACAGTCGTGGCCTACCTGCAGCTGGCGGGCCATACCGTGAAGGAATTCCCCGGCGTCCACGGCGTCCTCGAGGCTTTGGACTTCCAGAAACCCGAGCTCATCATCTTCGACGTCATGCTGCCCGACGGTAACGGGCTGGCCCTCGCCAAGAGTATTCATTCGCGGAACCCCGACCTGCCCTTCATCTTCCTGACGGCGCGCGAGTCCGAGTCGGACCGTATTACCGGCTTCGAGCTCGGTGCCGACGACTACATCGTCAAGCCCTTTTCCCCTCGCGAGTTGTCCCTGCGCGTGCAGGCCATCTTGAAGCGCTGCGCCAAGGACTCATCTCCGGATAAAGGCGGCGATTCGTCGGCCGCAGTCTGGCATCTTGGCGGCCACGAGCTCGGGATCGACGACGTCGCACATCGCGTCACAAGCGACGGCGAATCGCTCTACCTCACGCTCGCCGAATGGAAGATACTCTCCCTCCTCGTCCGCCACGGTCAGGGCGTGACGAGCAGGGAGCAGATACTAGGCGAGGCCCTCGACTACCTGCACGACGGGTCCGAGCGCGCCGTGAATACCCACATCAGCAACCTCCGCGCGAAGCTGGGGGAGGAGCTCTGGATCGAGACCGTGCGCGGCGTGGGGTACCGATTCATGGGAGAATCGTGAACAAGCTCCTCGCGAGGATGCTCCTCGTCGGCCTCGCGGCAGTCCTGAGCTTCGCCCTCGTGACGGGCTTGGTCGTCAGGATCGGCTTCCAGGCCGTCGTCGATCGTGCTGACCGGCAGAACGCCGAGCAACTCTCCGCCGAAATCGGCCAACGCCTTGGCGCACTTCGCGTCGGCGATAGCGACGCAGGGCTCGAAGCCCGCGTGGCACAGGCCCTCAATGACCTGCCTGTCAGGACCGAGTTCCTTGCGGTGACGGACGGTTCCGGTAAGATCATATACACGAGCAAGAGGGACAGGATGGTAAAAGAGCACCAGCAGGAGCCGGTGCTCAGGCAGCTCAGAAGAGCGTCATGGACGAAAACGGCGACAGCAGATTCAGAGACCCTCTTGTACGCCTTCAAGACGGTCCACATCGACACGATGGAATCGAACCAGGCCATCATCGCGGCAGTCGGGCAGATCGCCGCGTGGGCGGCCGCCATCGCCGCGGCCGTGGCCGTCCTCGTCGCCTTCTTGGTCTCCCGTCCCATCTCACAACAGGCCAGGGCACTCTCGCGCGCGCTCTCAGAGATGAGCGCGGGCCGGAGAGACGTCGAACTGCCGACTCGAGGGGCAAAGGAGATGCGCGAGATCGCCGCGAGCGCCGCCGAGCTGCAGGAGGCCTTGCGCCGCGAGGAGGAGCTCCGCATGCAGTGGGCCGCCGACGTCGCACACGACCTGCGCACGCCGCTGGCCGTGCTCAAGGGACAACTCGAGGGCATGATAGACGGCGTGCTTCCCTCGGACCACGCCCGACTTGAGCGGAACTACGAGGAAGTCCGCAAGCTCGAGCGCTTGGTCAATCAACTGGCCGACCTTACGCGCATCGAGTCGCCTGGATTCGAGATCGACCTCAAGGCGGTGGACGCGGCCTCCATTCTGGCCAGTCAGGCCCAGCGCTTTGCTAAGGCAGCAGAGACAAAACGTATAAAGATTACTGTCGGGGGCGACGCGATACCCGCCGACCCGATCCAGGTCGACTCAGGCCTGCTTGAGCGGGCACTGGCGAACCTCGTCGATAACGCAATACGTTACGGCGATCCCGACAGCGAGCTCTTCCTCCGAGCGGAACGGCGGGGGCCGGACAAGCTTGCATTCTGCGTGGACAACTCGGGGCTCGTCGCCCCCCAAGATCGTCCGAGAGTCTTCGACCGACTCTACCGCGGCGACCGCTCCCGGTCCTCACAAGGCAGCGGCATCGGCCTCTCGATCGCTCTCGCGATAGCCCAGGCCCACGGCGGCGCTCTCACGCTCGCGTGCGACGACACGAATCGCCGCACCCGCTTCGAGCTCGTCATACCCGCGTAGCCTACTACTTAATAACGTAATATGGCCGGGCCGGATGACTCGATCTGGCTCGTCGAGCGACCCGAAGGATCCCTGACCACTGAGCCTTCGACCTCGCCCGAGCACAAATTCCACACGCCCGAGGGAGGCCTCTGTGGTGTCTCTTCCGGAAGCACCATAGACATGAGCCTCTCCCGTGAGCTCCTCTCCAATACATCGAGTGCAGCTCGACTACTCGGCGTGGACTCGGCGTTGGCCGGGCGCTGCGACAAAGCTTCCAAAAAACTTTTGCCCTTTACTATCGGCAACCATGGAAGGCTCCAAGAATGGTCCGAGGATTTCGAGGACGAGCATCATCGCCACGTCTCTCCGACCTATGGCCTTTACCCGGGAAACCAAATAGCCCCCGATTCCGAGATCGGGCGCGCGGCACGGACCTTCCTCGAAATCCGTGGCGACGAGGGAACCGGGTGGAGTCTCGCGTCATCCGCCTCCTGCCCGCCCTGCCTTCAGCATGGAGCAGCGGGAAAGTCCGCGGGCTTCGCGCCAGGGGTTGCTTCGAAGTCGACATCGGGTGGAAGGATGGCTCGCTTCTCGAGGCGGAAATCCGTTCTCTCTCGGGAAAGGCTTGCGCGCTCGCAGATTCGTCGCGTTATGCGGTCTTTGATGGCCAAGGACGAGAAGTCGCGCAAGAATCAGGGCGATTCGAGACACACTCCGGCGAGCGTTATCGCGTCGCGCTCTGCGAATAGCTCGCGGCGGCTCAAGTAGTTGATACCAAACCTGGCTAGAGCTACCATGCGCTCATGAAAAAGGCGCGCGGCATCCAGTGCAGACTCGTAGCCTATTCTCTGGGACTGGCCGTAGTCGTCGCGCTCTCCTTCGCCTGGCTTTCGCTGCGCAGTCTGCGCGCATCGATCGCGGATCGCCAGGAGGAATATCATACAAGCGTTTTCCGCATATCCGACGAGTACCTGAACGATTATCTCTACGCCATGGACGGCAAGTTGAGCGCAATAGGACAACAGCCGATCTTCGCCGAGAGCTTAGGGCGCCCCGTGGCGCTCAAGGATTTCCCCTCGATCACCGCCAGGATTCAAACGATGGAGGAGGTTCTCGCAAAGCAGTTTTGGCCGCAGAACAAGGTCGACGAGCTCCTAATATTGGGAAGAAACGGAGCAGGCTACGACTTCAACCTTGACGCGGAGGCGGGCTATCTGGGCGAGGACTTCGACTTCAAGGCGCTCATCGCAGGCAATGCGGACCTGGCGGCCCTCGGCCCGGGAAAGACGGCGCTGCTGTATAACCCGGCGAGCGGCGGCATCAAACTGACCGCAACGATGTCCGATCGGCTTCTGTTCGCGAAGCGCCTCGCCGATCCCGACGGCTCGGCGGGAGGACTCGCCGTCGCGGTCCTCTCGCCCTCGTTCTTGCCCGCCCTCTTCGCGGGTCTAGCCGAGGACTCGACTCTCAGCGTGGATGACTCGACCAGGCACCTCATATGGGCCAGCAGGCCGGAGGGGAACGCGAAAGGAGCGACAGCGAGCACCGTTCGGACGTCCTATTCGATGGGATCGAACCCGCTGAGACTGACGATCAGTACTGACCTCGCTCGAATCTATCCGGAGCTGGGCAGGTTCGATCCGGTGCTGGCGGTAGCGGCCCTCGTCTGCCTAGCGCTCGTGACGGGGCTCGCCCCGCCGATGGCCCGGAAGGTCGTCATGCCTCTGGACGAGCTCGCGCGCCGCCTCGCGGAGTACAACGACAAAAGCGTAGACGACATCGAATCCGCGAGGGCGCTCTCCGCTCCGGGAGCGAGCCTCCGCTCCCGTCTCTTCATATACTTCGTCCTGACCGTCGTGCTGCCGGTCATCGGATTCATCGCCATGGCCTCATGGCGTTCCTACGAGGTCATCGATCGCGCAGTGGCCTGCTATGTGACCGCGACCATTCACCAGGCCGAGGCCTACATCGACTACAACTTCGACGCCTACAACGAGCTGACCAGCCAATTCATATACAACGACGAGTTCCAGGCATCATGGCCGATCGGCCTTGCCGGGGCGATCCCTGAGCCGGGGAGGGAATTCATCGACGGCTACTTCGCCCGCCTCGCCCACTCGCGAGGTGAGTTTTTCGCCCTCAATCTTTACGCGAACGACGGCCGGCCAATCTATACCGGACTGGAGACCGAGGGGAACTACCTAGGCTCCGTGCTCAAGACGCGCATGGGCCGCCTCGATCGCAGTATAGGACAACTGATACTGATCGGCGCGGTCAAGAACCGGTACAAGAAGAACCTTCTCGTATTCGCCCGCAAGGTCAGAGGCCTGCGCTATTACCAAAGGCCGGACCTCGGGTACGCACTCTTCTTCGTCGAGCCCTACCAGGCTAATCAAGTCTACAACATGCTGGGCACGAGTTTCTCGAAATATCTTTTCGTCATCGACGACGAGCGCAACATCCTCGCGGGCTTCGGCGCCCCATCGGGACTAGACGACGCCCAAGTGGGCCGACGTGGGGGAATCCTGAGCATCGACGACGCCTCCGAATCATGGGCCTACCAGATGGTCGGAAGGATCCCCGCGGGGGAGATCCGCCTCATGATCCTTCCGGTCATCCTGACGGGCGTCTACATAATCATTGCACACCTAGTGATCATCGTCCTGCTCTCCGGCGTCTTCGCCTCTAGCATAATGAGGCCCATGCGTCGCCTCCTCGCCTCGATCAGAAGCACGGGCTCGGGCCAAGCTCCGTCCGAGAGCCTCATAGCCCGGTTCTCGGGACGGAGCGAGCTGGCGGAGATCGCCGCACGATTCAACGATCTCGTGCTGGATAATTACAGGAGCCGCTTCAGGGCCAACGAGCTGGCGGTGCTGGAGCGGGAGGCCAAGCTCAACGCCCTGCAGCAGCAGATCAATCCGCATTTCATGTACAACACGCTCGAGACGATAAAGTGGATGGCCTATCGCCGCGGCGAGCGCGAAATCAGTGACATGGCCAGCGCCATGGGAAAATTTTTGCGCGGTAACATGGCGATGGGAGAGCATTTCACCTCTCTGGCCGAGGAAATCGAGCACTTGAAAAGCTATCTCTACATTCAGCAGATACGCTACGACCAACGTTTCGACGTACAATGGGAAGTGGCAGAGGGCTTGATGCAGGTCGAGGTGCCGCGACTCATCCTTCAGCCAGTGGTCGAGAACGCCATCAACCACGGCTTCGACGAGATTCGCTACAAGGGGAATATCAAGATCAGCAGCAGCCGCGTCGGTTCCGGACTCATGCTCATGATTGTCGACAACGGCAAGGGCATGGCCGCGGACGAACTCGCCCGAGTCCGAGCCGGGATCGAGAGCGGCAAGCTCGGGGCCACGGACAGCATCGGCCTCGCCAACGTGAGCGCTCGGCTCAAGCTCACGCTCGGCCCGATGGCGAACCTCCGCGTCGACAGCGAGGAGGGCGCGGGCACTATCGTCACCATACTGCTCCCGCGAGGAACAGGCGATGAGTCGGCATCTCTGCGTCAGTGAGCCTCGAGGCGCCTCTTATAGTCGAGGGGCGCGAAGCCTGTGCAGCGGCGGAAGGCCGACGCGAAGTAGGCTGCGTCATCGTAGCCGACGGCAAGCCCGATCTGGTAGATGCGCAGATCGGTAGTCTTCATCAGCTCGATGGCCTTCGATATCCGCAGATCGCGCAGGTAATCGACGAAATTGGAGCCCGTCTCCTTCTTGAATGTCTGAGAGAAGTAGCTCTCATTGAGGCCGACGAACTCGGCCACCTGACTCATAGAAATCTTCTCCTCGCAATGCTGGTTGATGAAGGCGAGGGCCTTCTGCGCGTAGGCCCAGGCGAGGGTCTTGGGAACCTGCTGAAATGCCTGGACGAGGCAACTCAGACGGTCGGCCGCGACCGCGAAGACCTCGTCCTCGCTCGCGCATGCGGTCAAAAGTTCGCTACGGAATGGTGGCGCCTCGGGCGGCTGGCGATCGGTGGCCAAGTTGGCGGCGAGCCGCTCCTCGATCGAGCGCAGAGCCCGCGGCACCCAATCGCGGCAATAGATTGGATCTGACTTGACGGACGGAGGCAGCGACAGCTGGGCGACACATCGGAACAGGCGCAGGGCCTCCGTCGCCTTTCCGTCAAGTACGGCCTGGACGACGTTGATCAAGCCCGACTCCTGGCTGACCGCTATGCGGCCTGCGTCCGATTGCGCGGTTCCCTCGGTCTTGCAGGCGTCAAGCTCGTCCTTAAGCACGAGGAAGAGGGCGCGCAGCTCGTCTATGTCGACAGGCTTGAGGAGATACTCGCTGACGCCGATTCCGACGGCCGCGCGCGCGTACTCGAAATCCTTATGACCCGTCAGGAGTACCATCTTGGTCTTGGGATAGAGCTTCCTGACCCTGCAGCAGAGCTCAATGCCGTCGATAAACGGCATCTTGATGTCGGTGAGTATCACGTCGACGCCCATTTTCGCGAGGATGGCGAGGGCCTCCTCGCCGTTCGAGGCGCTGCCTGCGGCCTCGAAACCGAGTTCTCCCCACGCGAAGGCCATGAGGCCCTCGCAGATGGGGCGCTCGTCGTCGACGATCAATAAGCGATACGGATCCGAGGAAGGCATCGCGGTAAGATTAATCCAATTCGCGGTATTCGAACCAGTCGAAATCGGCGGGGAGCCGCGAGCCCGTCTGGTCCTGGCAGCAGAGGCCGACGAAGGCGCCGGTGAAGCGCCCCTCGCGGCAATGCTCGTCGGAGAGCGTGCTGGCGTCGAAAACGGCGCCGATGGGCTCGAGCGGCCCGTCCTCGGCGCCAACCGAGAAGCGCAGCCGATCGTAATCGACGTCCACCGCCAGGATACAGCGTCTCCTGGATCCGATGGCCAGACTCTCCTCGATCGGAAAATCGATCTGGCCGTTGACCGCCCGCATGATGTCGACAATCTTGCCCTTCTCCTCATCGCGGCTGACCCTCAGGTAGTAAAAATTCTCCTGGTCGTAAAGACAGACGAGTCCAGCCGCCTGCTTGAAATGTAGCGGCTCGAATTCGAGACAGGCGCTCGCCACGTAATGGAAGGCCTGTTGGCGACGAGCGACGAGGGACTGGCAATACCTAGAGCAGAGGCTCTCGCGGCCCTTAAGCCTTAAAAAGCCAGGACGCTCGCTAAGGCTCAGCGAGTCGGGGCTTAGGGGAACGCGCAGGCTCTGAAAATCGATGCCAAGCTCAGGCTTGTCGAAGTCGTCGCGAACAGGGCGATCGGGCCAAGGCTGCGGGTCCAATCCTGCGACGGGCACCTCGATGGCGGCGCGGCCAGGCAAGGGACCGGTCCGCAGCCAACCCTCGGCCGTCCAGAAGGCCTGCTGGATTGCAGTCTCGCGTCCCAGGGGACAACGGCCTTTGCGGGCGATGGGCCGCGCGCAGAGGTGAGCAAGGAACCAGTCGCCGTTCTGGGTCTGGACCAAGCTGCCGTGGCCGGCCTTTTGCAAGGGGTCCAGAGGATGGTCCCTGCTCGACAGGAGAGGACCGGAGGGATCGGCCTCATAAGGGCCGATGATGGACCGAGAGCGGGCAAGCGTGGCCGCGTGACCGAGATCGGTACCGCCCTCCGCGACCAGAAGGTAGTACCACCCATCATGAGCATAGAGATTGGGACCTTCCGTGAAGCCCAGGGCCGTGCCTTTAAACACGTTATAGACAGGGCCTGTCAAGCGTCCGCTCTCGGCCAGCCATTCCTGTATGACTATGCCGGCGAAGCGCGAGCGCCCCTTGCGGAAGTCCGTCTCCATGCTCAAGAGCCACGAGCGCCCGTCGGCGTCGTGGAAGAGCGAAGGATCGAAGCCGAGGCTATGCAGGTAGATCGGCTCGGACCAAGGACCGCATATTGCGGAGGCCATCACGACATAGTTGTGCGTGTCCTTCATGCCGACAGCGTTCGTTTTGACGTCGGTGTATACAAGGTAGAACGTTCCCCGGTCGTAGCTCAGCGAGGGCGCCCAGACGCCGCAGGAAGCATGCTCGCCGCCCAAGTCGAGCTGACTCGCATGAGTAAGGGGACGCGTCAGGAGACGCCAATGCGCGAGATCCAGTGAGTGGTGTATCTGAACGCCGGGGAACCACTCGAAAGTCGAGGTGGCGATATAGTAATCGTCGTCCACCCTGAGGATCGAAGGATCGGGGTTGAAGCCCCGCAGGACCGGGTTGTTTATCGTGATCATGAGCCTATCCCTTGAGCCCCGTGGAGGCGATGCCTTCCACGAAGTAATCCTGAACGAACACGAAGATAAAGAGCACGGGGAGGAGGGAAATGCAGACTCCCGCCATCTGCAAGGAAGTATCCACCGCGTACTCGGTCTGGAACGACTGAAGCCCCACCGTCAGCACCTGGGTCGTGACCGGCGTGATGAACACGAAGGGGTTGATATAGTCGTTCCAGGACCAGATAAAGCTGAACAAGACCATGGTAAGGAGCGCCGGCTTCGACAGGGGAATTATGATCCTCGTGAAGATACCGACATGGGAGGCCCCATCGATGATCGCGGCCTCCGAGAGCTCGTTGGGGATTCCCATGAAGAACTGCCGCAGAAGGAAGACAAAATAGACGCCGAAAAGCGAGGGGATGATGAGCACCCAGAGGCTGTTGATCAGCCCCATATAGCGGTATTGCATATAGCGGGCCACGATCGTGCTATCCGGAGTGATCATCATGGCAGTCATGAGGACGACGAAGAGAGTGTCCCGGCCCTTGAAATGGAGCTTGGCGAAGGCGTAGGCCACCATGGACACCACGGTGGTCTTCAGCAGTATAACACCCATGGCGACGAGCATAGAGTTGAGGAACCAGCGGAAGTAATACTTGTGGTGAAAAATCTCGGCATAGTTTCCGAGGTTGATCCTCTTCGGGATGAGCCGCAAAGGATCGTCGAAGGCCTCGGCCGAGAACTTGAACGACGCCGAGATCATGAGGACGAAGGGCATGACCATGGCGAGCCCGAAGCTCAGCATGACGACCGTCATGCCGAGCTTCGATATCCTGGCCTTACTCAATAATGCACCCATCGCTTCTGCGCCCTCCATTGTACGACGGTGATCAGCATAATCACCATGAGCATCATGATCGCCTGCGCAGAGGCGTAACTGAATCGATTGAACTCGAAGGCCTGCTCGTAGATGTTAATGACCGCCACTCTCGAGGCGTCCCCGGGGCCGCCATTAGTCATGGTTCGCACCAGCGCGTAGTTCTGGAAGGAGCTGATGGTGCTGGTGACCACCATGGCGAAGACGGTCGGAGAGATCATGGGCATGGTGACCGAGAGGAACTGCCGCAGCTTCGAGGCTCCATCGACCTCGGCGGATTCGTAGAGCTCGCTCGGTACATTCTTTATGGCCGCCATATAGACGATCATCTGGAAGGCGACGTCCTTCCACACGGAAATTCCCGCCAGCGTGGGCAATGCGGTCCTCATGCCGTACAGCCACATCGGCGGCTGTGAGACGCCCATGAGCTTGAGGGTCTCGTTCACGATACCCCCATAGGGATTAAGCAGGAGCCCCCAAAGGATGGCTACGGCCACGATATTTGTGACGTATGGCGTGAAAATCAGGGTCCTGACGAATTTCGTAAAATAGAACGAACGCGTGATGAAGAGCGCGAGGAGTATGGCGAAGGCATTGAGCGCCGGGACGTAGTAGAGCGTGAACAGAAGCGAACGGCCGAAAGAAGCCATGGCAGGCCCGTCCGAGAGCGCCTTAGCGTAGTTCGACAGCCCTGCAAACCCGAGAGAGTGAAGGTCGCGCAGGCCCGAGAGCGAGTTGATGTTGGTCAGGCTTATCAGTATCGCCGAGACCATTGGCAGGGCCTCAAACATTAGATAACCGAGGAGGAAGGGCGTCACAAAAATGACGACAGCCTTCGCCTCCTCTCGGTGCATCGGATTCGCGGATCGAGTGTTCATCGAAGATCTCCGAGAACGAGGCTATGGCGGCGAAGGCCCTTATTTAGCAGCCGTAGCATTGATGGCTTCATCGACCTGTTTCTTTATTTCCTTGCACGTGTCCAGAGCCGAGCGTTGACCGATGTAGGTGACCGCGACTTCCTTGAGGATGATGGCCTTGTACTGAGCCGCGACGGAGCCAGTGATCTTCTCCGGGCGATAGCCTAGGCCATTGTCGATGATCGCGTCGTAGATATTCGCCGCGGTCACGCTGCCGTTGGAGGCGACCGCGATATCCTTGAAGAGCTTATTGTAGTCGCCCTTGTTGAATTTCGTTAGGGCCGGTGGTTCGTTCGTGTACTTGTATATGTTCTTTCCGATGTAATCCGCTAGCTTGAGGGCGGCCGAGGGATTCTTCGCGTTCTTGTTGATCATCACGTAGCTGACAGCGCCTACATTGATCTTCGACTTGGCGTCGGGCACAGGGACCTGCGTGATGCCCCACTTCCAGTCGCGTGGATATTTCGTCGTATCGGAGAGTTGGCTAAAAAGCCAGGTCCCGGAGAAGCACATAGCGTAATTGCCGGTAACGAAGCTTTCGGCCGGGAGCTTTTTCGAGTCTGCCTCGAGATAACTGGGCTGCACCTTGTACTTGTTCCCCAGGTCGGCCATGAACTGGACCGACTCGACGAAAGCTGGATCGTCGAAGTTGCTGGTGCCGTCGGGCTTATAACCGTCGACTCCCTTCTGGTTCGCGATCATGTAACTGTAGGCGTCGAAGTTGCACATGAAAGAGCCATAGATCCTCTTGGCCGGATTGGTCAGCTTCTTCGCGGTCGCCACATACTGATCCCAAGTCCAATATCCCTTCGGGTAGGCTATGCCAGCATCGTCGAATATCTTCTTGTTGTAGAAGACCGCCCAATAAGTGGGGGATTGAGGAACACCATAGACCTTGCCTTTGTATCGGTTAATGTACTTGCCATAAGTAGCGTCCAAATCCAGCTTTGCCGACTTGGCGAGGTCATCTATCGCCATAACATTGCCGTTTAGGATATTCTTGACGTAGTCGATCGGATTGGTCGCGAAAAGGATATCGGTCGTATCGCCCGAAGCTATGGAAATATCGATCTTACGCTGATAATCGGCGGTACTGCCCGGGATCGGTAGGACAGTCACCTTGATGCCCGTATCCTTGGTGAAATCCTTGTACAGCGCGCCGACTAGCGAGGACTCGTCGCGCTGATTATAGGCCAATACAGTAACTTCCTCGGGAGCGGCGAAAACCTGCATACCGATGACTATGGTAACCGCGCATAATGCCAAACACCTCACGTTCATGGTGTTCCTCCTAGGAAAAGACTAGGGTCAATTCTTAAAAGGCGATACGGGAATATTTTAGGACTTATATGGTTTTTTTTGGTTTTCGGGCGAGGCTAGTGGAGCAACATTGCCACTTCCCATGGCACGGATGGCTCGCCTTTACACTTAGAGACGACAGACGAGTAAAACAATGTAGAGAACGCTAGACTGGCTATAGGCTTCCCCCTGTCGGGTGCCCATCAATAACCCCGCAGCAAGCCCCAAGGTATGTTGGTTTTGCAAGGTAATGGACTAACCGAGTTACCGGGCAGCCTGCCTGATTTGCCATCATCCGCTTTTCCATACGAATTCTGTCAATTAACGCGTTGTTAACGAATAATAACCATATAAAGGATTGACCTTTATCCTCCCTCCATGCAGAGTATATCGATGGCGACCGAAGAGAGCTTCCTGGCCGAAGACTCACGTTTCCATTTTATCCGCAGGGGGGATAGCCTTTGGCTATTCGACGAGCGGAGTCTCGACCTCTACGCGCTGGCGGGCGACGATCTAGAAGCACTCCTTGCGGAGCTCGAAGATATCGAGGAGCTGCCTGCCCCCAACTATCGCAGCCGGACGAAGATCGGCAACGTAAAGCTGGCTTTATCGAACCGCTGTCCCTCCGCCTGCGATTATTGTTTCAGATCCTACGGCGACTACACCGCGCCCCATCCCGGCCTGATCCGCGAAGCCCTCACCGCGATGGTCGAGAGCTTTGGCAGAGAGGCCGACGTCTGTTGCGTTTCGTTCAACTTGACGTCCGAGCCCCTTGCCGATCTCGACCAGCTGCGCGAGCTCGAGTCCGTCATCAAGGAGCTGAAGGCCAAGACCGGGCGGGAGTTTCCTCTCTATCTCTGCACGTCGGGAACTGTCCAAGATCCGGAGGCGCTCACGGCTCTCGAGCGGGCCGTCGCCGGCCATCGCCTGCCGGTTAGCATCGACGGTCCGCGGGAGGTCCACGACCGCCACAGGAAGGACGCGAGAGGCGTCGGCACCTACGACCGAGTGACGGCTCTCCTGGACTGGGCGCGCGAGAAAGGGATCGGTCTCGAAGCCCAGGCGGTGATCACGCGCGATTACCCGTACCCAAATCTCGTCCTGGAACACCTCCTAGAGCTCGGCTTCGAGTCGATCTCGATGAAACCGGTGCGTGCCGGATTCGAAGGCGCTTTCCGCGAAGAGAACCTTCCCGCGCTCTGCAGGTCCTACGACGATTACTTTGCGAGACTCGAGCGGGCCGTCGCCCATGGCGATTTGACGCTTCTTGATACGCTCAAACATGATTTCGCCCTGCGCCCGCTGTGGAAGCTTGTCTTGAAGGCAAAGGCCGAAGGCCGCTGTATCTGGGGTACGACGCATATCGTGATGGACGCGCGCGGGGACTTCTACCCTTGCGATAGCGTCATCGGCGACGAGAGGTTCCGCTGCGGTTCCGTGGAGAAAGGCATAGACTTCGAGCGTTTCCACGCCGATGTCTCGTGGAGGGCGAGGAAAGGCTGCGCCGATTGTTGGGCGCGGACCCTCTGCGGCGGGACCTGCTACGTGAACGGCCTCGCCCTCACAGGCGATTATCTCGCCATAGACCCAATCGAGTGCGAGTTGACGAAATACTTAGCCGAAAAATGCATAGGTTTCATGGCCTCCATAGTCGAGGCAGGTGCCGACCCCTATGCTCTCTCGGAAGTATTGCTGTCTTACTAACTATTAGGCTAAAAAACAGAATTCTCAACTTGTTTTGTCAGAGTTTTCAACTTGCTCCGGAGGAATTCTTAAGTTGAGAATTTAGAATTTATAAGTTGGAAAATCTAAATTCTCAGCTTGATAATTTGGAATTTTCAAGCTGAGAACGCCTATTGGGCAAGTTGGGGAAATGTCCCCAACAATTGGCTAGGCGTACTAGCAGGCGATGACGCCGTAGACCTCAAAGGTGAAGTCGTAACTCGACAACCCCGTTAGATTTACATTGTACTGCTTCGTAAAGGTACCCACTCGATTAGAAGACCCGCTTGGAGCCTTTAGCTGGAGAGAAAGCGAACTTGAACCATTGTTAGGGATGGTCCCAACGGGTAGCGTCGGCATCGCAATCTCGGGAATGGTATCGCCAGTGCTACTGTAATTGGCATAATAGCCGCCATTTACATTATCGACCCAGCTCCCACTGCTGATGGACACAGACGAAACGGAGAGTGCCCCGCCCGTCGCGTTGTTAAGTGAAAAAGCTGCTGCCGAAGACGTGGAGCTACTCGGCAGAATACCTAGATTAATTATTCCGCCAGAATAATAACGAGCTCCAGAACTATCGACTAGATACACCGACGGTCCCGGTATTCCTTGCGCACCTGTCGAACCCGACGCCCCCGTGGCTCCTGTCGCTCCTGTCGCTCCCGTGGCTCCCGTCGCACCCGTCGGGCCAACTGGCCCCGTACAAGCCATGAGGATCGAAAGCGTGATCAGAATTAGGCAGGAGACAATCGGGACTCGCCACAATCCTTTTCCCATCGTGCACTCCTCTGTTCCCGGCATACAATTTATTTATCATAATAGAGCGGCCGGTTGATTGATTAAAGCAACTTATTAATAACACAGAAATACTCTCCCAACAACAGTAAAAAGGGAGAGACCGCATAATTAATGATTTTCTAATACCACAAGGGGCTGCCCATCTGGGCAGCCCCTTGTGATCGGATATGTGACTAGTGGATTACTCTAGTTTTTTATCTCGCTCAGCTTTACTGGCTTAGGCTCGCCTACCTCGCCCTCGGCCTCCCGCAGCTCCTCTAGGAGCTCGCGGCCACGCTTTGAGAGCTTCTGCGGCACCTGCACAAAGAGCTTCAGATAGAGATCGCCGCGACGACTTCCCTGCACGGGAACGCCCTCTTCGCGAACGCGGAGCATCTTGCCGTTCTGCGAACCGGCGGGCACGGAGACTTTGATCTTCTTGTTTTCGATGGTATTGAAAACGATCTCCCCTCCTAGGGCAGCCGTCGTCATGCCGATGGGCAGAGCGCAGTAGAGGTCGGAGCCGTCGCGCTCGAAGTACTCGTGGCCTTTGACGTGGATGAACACGTAGAGGTCCCCGGGTATTCCGCCGTTGGGGCCGGAATCGCCTTGGCCGGGTATCGAGATCCGCTTCCCGTCCTCGACCCCCGCGGGGATGGTGATCTTGATCTTCTGCTTTCGCTTCGCGAGGCCGGAGCCGCCGCAGTCATGACATGGTTTCTCGATGACGAAGCCCTCCCCCCGGCAGGCGGGACAGGGCTGGGCGATCGAGAAGAAGCCCGAAGAGCGCCTAACTTGTCCCGAACCCTGGCAGGTCGGACAGACTCGCTTGCCGCCGCCTTCCGCGCTGCCCGAACCGTGGCAAGTCTTGCAGGAATCGTTCTTGGTATACGCGATCTCGACAGGCGCGCCGAAGATAGCTTGCTCAAAGCTGAGCTCGAGGTCGTAGCGAAGATTGGCTCCGCGAGAGGCGCGCTCGCCTCCACGGCCGCGGGCCTCCCCGCCGCCCTGGCCGCCGAAGAGCGAATCGAAAATGTTGGAGAAGCCGCCGAAGCCGCCGAAGATGTCCTCGAAGTCCTTGAAGACGCCGGAGAAATCTTGGGCCGATTGGCCGCCGCCCATGCCCTCGACGCCCGCGAAACCGAACTGGTCGTAGGTCTGGCGCTTCTGGTCGTCGCCGAGGACTTCATAGGCCTCGGTCGCTTCCTTGAAGCGCTCCTCCGCCGCCTTGTCGCCCGGGTTCTTGTCCGGGTGGTTCTGGATCGCTAGTCGACGATAGGCTTTTTTAATGTCGTCCTTGGAAGAGCCCTTCGGCACCCCTAGGACTTCGTAATAATCGCGCTTAGCCACAACGTACCTCAATGGGAAGCTCGACGCGGAGGGCGCGGAAGAAGCACCTTCCCTTGCATCCTCCGCGCCTTGGTTTTATTTCTTGTCCTCGTCGTCGACGACACGATAATCGACATCGTCGGCCTTGCCCGAGGCGCCGGCGCTCGAGCCTGAGGATCCACCTGAGCCGCCGGAAGCGCCGCCGTTCGGTGAGCCTTGCGACCCCTCGGCGCCGCCGTCGCTCGCGCCCTGCGGCCCGCTCGCTGGGCCGGCGTTCTTGTAGATCTCCTCGGCGAGCTTATAGGAAGCCTGCTTGAGGGCTTCGGTCTTCTGCTTCATGGCTTCGACGTCCTGTCCCTCGAGGGCCTTCTTGAGGTCGGCGACAGCGGCCTCGATGGCGGCCTTGTCGGCAGCGCTCACCTTGTCGCCGTACTCCTTCAAAGACTTCTCGGTCTGGTACACGAGGCCGTCCGCCTCGTTGCGGGCGTCGACCCTCTCGCGCTCGGCCTTATCCTCGGCCGCGTGGGCCTCGGCTTCCTTGACCATGCGTTCGATATCCTGGTCGCCGAGTCCCGAGGAGGCCTCGATGCGGATCTTTTGCTCCTTGCCGGTACCGAGATCCTTCGCCGAAACATGGACGATACCGTTCGCGTCGATGTCGAAAGTAACCTCGATCTGAGGCACTCCGCGCGGCGCGGGCGGGATGCCCACGAGGTCGAAGCGGCCCAGGGTGCGGTTCTGGCCGGCCATCTCGCGCTCGCCCTGGAGGACGTGGATGGATACGGCCGTCTGCCCGTCGGCGGCAGTGGAGAATATCTGGCTCTTGCGGCAGGGGATCGTGGTGTTGCGGTTGATGAGCTTGGTCATGACCTGGCCGAGAGTCTCGATGCCCAGCGAGAGCGGCGTGACATCGAGGAGGAGAACGTCCTTAACCTCTCCGCCGAGGATCCCGCCCTGGATGGCCGCGCCGACCGCGACCGCCTCGTCCGGGTTGACGCCTTTCGAGGGCTCCTTGCCGAAGAGGTCGCGGACGATCTGCTGGACTTTGGGGATGCGCGTGGAGCCGCCGACGAGGATGACCTCGTCGATCTGCGCCGTTGTGAGGCCGGCGTCGGCCAGGGCCTTGGTGCAGGGGGTCTTGGAGCGATCGAGAAGGTCTTCGATAAGGCGCTCGAATTGAGCACGGGAGAGGGTTTTCTGCAGATGCTTGGGGCCCGTGGCGTCGGCTGTGATAAAGGGTAGATTGACCTCAGCCTGCTGGACGTTGGAGAGCTCGATCTTGATCTTTTCCGAAGCCTCCTTGAGGCGCTGGAGGGCCATGCGGTCCTTGGAGAGGTCGATGCCCGTGTCGTTCTTGAACTCGTCGATGAGCCACTGCATTATGCGGCGGTCGAAGTCGTCGCCGCCCAAGTGGGTATCGCCGTTCGTAGCCTTGACCTCGAAGACGCCCTCGCCGAGCTCGAGGATGGAGACATCGAAGGTGCCGCCTCCCAGGTCGTAGACGACGATCGTCTTCTCCTTCTTCTGGTCCTTGTTGAATCCGTAGGCGAGGGAGGCGGCCGTCGGCTCGTTGATGATGCGCTTGACCTCGAGGCCGGCGATCTTGCCGGCGTCCTTCGTGGCTTGGCGCTGAGAGTCGTTGAAGTACGCGGGGACGGTAATGACCGCCTCGGTGACCGGCTCCCCGAGGTAGTCCTCGGCGGTCTTCTTCATCTTCTGGAGGACGAAGGCCGAGATCTCCTGGGGGCTGTACTGCTTGCCGCCGGCCTCGACGCGTACGTCGTTACCGTTGTCGATGACCTTATACGGCACGAGCTTGATCTCTTCGGTGAGCTCCGGATAGCGGCGGCCCATGAAGCGCTTGATCGAGTAGATCGTGCTTTCGGGGTTGGTGATCATCTGGTTCTTGGCCGGCTGGCCGACCACGCGCTCGCCCTTGGGGGTGAAGCCGACGATGGAGGCAGTAGTCCGCTGGCCCTCCGAGTTGGAGATGACGACGGGCTCTCCGCCTTCCATGACGGCCACGCAACTGTAGGTCGTTCCGAGATCAATGCCTATAATCCTGCCCATATTTCCGCTCCTTCCTAGTTCTCTTGCTTATCATTCTCGTGATTATCCGC
>Ga0326727_10004266_pt1 | contig 43450 bp, 23 predicted proteins | sample MB2enrmetagenome_FD_207643 | JGI IMG/M metagenome (GOLD analysis project Ga0326727, IMG submission 207643) | Lab enriched peat soil microbial communities from McLean, Ithaca, NY, United States - MB29MY | ecosystem: Environmental > Terrestrial > Soil > Wetlands > Peat | place: USA: New York... | reverse complement strand
CGGAGGCGCGCCGGCGGACGCGGGAGCAGGCGCTCGTTTCCATGAATGAAATGAACTCCGAGGCCAACCCGGGCTGGGACGGGTTGCGGCCATTGATTGATGAGGCGCTGGAGGAGTTGGGCGGCGCGGACCGCGAAGCCATTGTGCTGCGTTATTTCGAGGCTTGTGAATTTTCGCTGGTCGGCGCGGCGTTGGGGGTGAGCGAAAACGCGGCGCGCATGAGGGTGGACCGGGCGCTGGAAAAACTGCGCGCCGTCCTGCAGCGGCGGGGCGTGGCCGCGACGGGCGCGGCGCTGGCCGGAGCGCTGGCCGAATCCTCGGCCACCGTGCTGCCCGCGCAACTGGCCGCCGGGATCACCAGCATGGCGCTGGCGCAAGGCGGCGCGACATTGGTCAGTTCTACTCCGTCAATTCTAAAAATAATCGCTATGAAAAAACTTACTCTGGCCGCGCTTGGCGCGCTCGCCCTTTCCGTGACCGCGGTGTTCATCGTCCGAAATTCGTCCGACCCCAATTCGCAAAAGGCGGCGGCGGCATCGGCCAACGCGAAGCAAACCTCGCCGGCTCAGGCGGGCGGGTCCGCGCCTTCCGCCGGCGCCGCGGGCGATCCCGGCCTTTTCAACAAAATAGTGCAGCGTCATGATGAACAGGCGCGGGCGCAAGGAGGCCAACTGACGGACGAGGCCGCGGCGGCATGGGACAAAATGGTGGCCGATTTCGACGACTCGATGAAGGAACAGCCTGGCGCCAAGAAATTCGGAGCTAAAATCCTGGCTGCGTTCCCCCCCGGCGAGACATTAGTGGCGACCGGGTGGCGCACCCCGGCCGGGAAAAATGCCATGGCGTTTGTCACGCCAACCACGAATCCGGGCGGGGCGAATCCAGACCAGGTCTTAATTGCCACCCATTTGATCGAAGTGCCGGACGAACTCCTGGATAATCTGGGGATTGCCAGCTTCAAGGCACAGGGCAGTGGCGAGAATACGCCGACTCAATTCCTTCCCAACGCGCAGGCCGATGCCATGTTCGCCAAGATGACAAACGCGGCAGGCGGCGATGCTGTGTATTCTCCCAAAGTGATGCAACGCCTCGGTCAGCAAGCAACCATATCAATTGACGAGCTGGTGATTGTCCGCAGTCCCCAGGACTTGGATCTGGGATTGAAGATGAACTTCTTTCCCAGCATATCGGCGGACGGAAGTTCCCTGGATATTGGCATGGTGGTGCGATATACGATTCCCACGACCGCCCAGGACGCGTCGGCGGCAGGTCAATAGTCTTTTTTGTGCGGTTTAAAGGGGCGGTGGGTGCTATGTAGTGTGACGATGATCGGGGACAACCAATTGATCCGCCAATACGCCGCCGAACGATCCGAGCCGGCGTTTGCCGAATTGGTCCGCCGCCACCTCAAAATGGTTTATGGGGCGGCCCTGCGCCAAGTCAATGGCGATACGCACCTGGCGGAGGATGTCGCGCAATCGGTTTTCACCGACCTGGCCCGCAAGGCGGGAAAACTGCAACACAACCACTCCATCGCCGGCTGGCTCCATGCCAGCACGCGCTTTGCCGCGGCCAATGCCATCCGCGCGGAGGCGCGCCGGCGGACGCGGGAGCAGGCGCTCGTTTCCATGAATGAAATGAACTCCGAGGCCAACCCGGGCTGGGACGGGTTGCGGCCATTGATTGATGAGGCGCTGGAGGAGTTGGGCGGCGCAGACCGCGAAGCCATTGTGTTGCGTTATTTCGAGGCTTGTAAATTTTCACTGGTCGGCGCGGCGTTGGGGGTGAGCGAAAACGCGGCGCGCATGAGGGTGGACCGGGCGCTGGAAAAATTGCGCGCCGTCCTGCAGCGGCGGGGTGTGGCCGCGACGGGCGCGGCGCTGGCCGGAGCGCTGGCCGAATCCTCGGCCACCGTGCTGCCCGCGCAACTGGCCGCCGGGATCACCAGCATGGCGCTGGCGCAAGGCGGCGCGACGTTGGTCAGTTCTACTCCGTCAATTCTAAAAATAATCGCTATGAAAAAACTTTCCCTGGCCGCGCTTGGCGCGCTTGCCCTTTCCGTGACCGCGGTGTTCATCGTCCGAAATTCGTCCGACCCCAATTCGCAAAAGGCGGCGGCGGCATCGGCCAACGCGAAGCAAACCTCGCCGGTTCAGGCGGGCGGGTCCGCGCCTTCCGCGGGCGGCACAGGCGATCCCGGCCTTTTCAACAAAATAGTGCAGCGTCATGACGAACAGGTGCGGGCGCGCCAGGCTCCGGAAGCGGCCGAAGCCCAGGCGCGCTGGGATAAGGAATTGGCTGATTTCGAGAACTCGATGAAAGAGGAGCCAGGGGTCAAAAAATTCGCCGCGAAAATCCAGGCAACACTTGGTCCGGGTGAATCATTGGTGGCTGGCCGGTGGCGCACTGCCGACGGGAAAACCAGCTTGGTTTTTGTCACGCCACAGATGAACCCGGAACTGGCCGGTAGAGGCGTGATATCGAATCAGGTCTTGATAGCGCCCCGTGTGATTGAAGTCCCGGACGAAGTTTTGGACCGTCTGGGAATGGCAACCTTCAAGGCACAGCCAGACGGCGCGAACCAGCCGGAGACATTTTCCAGCGAACAAGCCAATGCCATGTTCAACAACATCACAAACGCGGCCGGCATTGCTTCGATAATCTTTTCGCCCAGAATGGTGAACCGGCTTGGGCAGGATGGGAGCATCTTGATTGGCAACGAGGAATTGATCGCTGGAAAACAGCAGCACCTGGGATTGAAGATCAATTTTTATCCCAACAGATCGGCCGACGGAAGTTCCCTGGATATTGGCATGTTGGTGCAATATACGATTCCCACGCCCGCCCAGGATACACAAGCGGCAGGTCAATAGCTTTTTTTGTGCGGTTTGAAGGGGCGGTGTGTGCTGTGTCATGTGACGATGACCGCGGAACCTTCCTCAACGGTAGGGCGAGACTCCGTCGAGCCGTGACTTTTTTCGGGGTTTCGGTTCCCGAACAATTACTGGGGAGGCAGAAGCAGGATCAGGCCGGCGTTGGTCGTGCCAAGGAAAAAGCCGCCGCCGTTAGTTTGACTCTGCAAGACCGCGCCCTGTCCGGTCGTGGTGGCCTTGCCGTTGCCGTTGCCAAATGTCACCGACAGCAGTCCGGTTGTGGACGCAATGGTGGAATTGGTCAGGATATTGGTCGGAGAGCCGGCCAGCTTGACCAGAGTATTGTTATTGCTGACCGCAACGTTGAAGGCGAGGAAAAGGCTGGCGTTGGAAATGATCAATGTTCCTTGCGGCAGGGCAATGGCGGGCGTTTTGGCGGGCGGATTGGTCCAGGCGCTTCCTTGCAGCAAGAGCGTATTGGTGAAGCCGTTGGTGTAAAGCGCGGGGGTGCGCGCCGCCTTTTTAATCCACGTCAGCGTGTTGCTGGGAGCGGCCGCCCCAAGGTTGGTCACGTTGATCCATCCAAAAAGCAGGCCGGAGTTGCCGTAAAGGCCGGCATAGACCGGCACATCGCCGTTCGGGGATTCGGCCGCCGCCGGGGTAAAGATCGTTCCGTCGGCCAGTTGGCCGCTGAAGGTGACCATGCCCAAGTGATTGGTGACCTGGGCGCAGCCGTCGCCCGGCGGCGTGTTGGCCGGCGCGCCGTCCGCCGGCGGCAGGAGCACGGTGTATCTGGCCGAGGGCAGATTGGTTCCCGCCGGCTCGGCCGTCAAACTGGCGCTCCAGAGGGCGTTGGAAACCGTGCCCACAATATCCTGCGCCGCGCGGTTGACCGTTAAATTGACATAGAGCTTTCCGCCGGGAGCGGCGGCCGAACCGAGATTGGTGGAGAAGTTGCCGGAAACATCGAACTTGCCCGCCAGACTGTTGGTCGCCGCCGCCATCAAGAGCTTGGCGCTGAAGGCGCCGTTGGTCGCGAGCTGCAGACTCAGCAGCATCCCGGAGGATTCCGCGGCGACGGCGTTGGCGTTGGCGAACAGGCCGTTGTAGGTGGCGCGCGCGGGCACGAAGAAATTGGTGGCAAAATTGGCTGTCAACACCATGTTGGATTGCATGACAAAGGAGAGCGTGGCGCCGGTGTTGGTGAACGCGCCCAGCGCGGAGGCGCCGACCCAGTTGCTGAAGAGGGAAAGGCCCATCGGCACGGCGGTGATGGAATAACCCTCGCCGATGTTCAAGCAGGCCCCGTTGGCCGGGACCGGATCATTTTTCACCGAGGCCGCGCCGCCGCTGAACGCGCCGATGCCGTCGCCGCCCGGCCAGAGGCCCAGGGCATTGGTCACCTTGTAAAAGAAAGTCTGCTGGACGTACTTCGATGGCACACCGCCCGCATTCACGCTTTGCACCGCCAAAATGTTGGTGCCGGGGTAAGGCGTGGCGGCGAAGAACCAGTTGGAGCCGCCGTTGGCCAGGGTTGCCGTATTGCTCAGGACCGGGCCGCTGTTCAAATTGGTCAGCCACCAGAGCACGTTGGTCACGCGCGCGTTGTCGGAGGCGGTCCCGGCGAACACGGGCGCGTTGGTGCGCGCCCCGGCCGCCGGCGAGGCGATCTTGATGCCGGGAGGCGTGCTGTCGGGCGTGACCGTCAAAACCACCGTGATGCTGTTGGTCGCGCCATAATTATTGGTGACGTTCAAGACGTAACTTCCCGCGTCGCCGGCCTGGAGCGGGCCGACGACCAGGGCGGCGGTGGCCGAGCCGGAGATGTCGCCGCCGTCGCTCAACACGCCGGTTGTGTTCTTGGTCCATTGGTAAGACAAAGACGGCGCGCCTTTGGCCACCGCGCTCAACGTCACCCACATCCCTTGCAGCCCGTTGGTTTTGGACGGAGGCTGCACGGCGAAATACGGCGGCTGGTCGGGCGGGACAAAAAGGGAGTTGGTGTAACGGAAAATCGTGCCGGCGCCATTGGCGCCTCCGGCCAGACAACCGCCATATAAACAGCCGTCCCGCCCCACGGCCAGCGCGGTGGAAGGAGTGGCCCCGACGGGGTTTTCCGAATTCCCATTCAAGGCCGCGAAAGAATACAAAGAAGTGAACGCTCCGGCCGGGGTGATTTTGAACAGCGTTCCATAATTATTGACACCAGCGCCGGCCGTCGTTCCGTAGAAATTACCATCCGTTCCCATCGCCAGCGCGGTGTTGGGCAGGCCGCCGTCGTTGGTTCCCGAAAAGGCATAGAGCACCGTCTCCGCGCCGTTGGTGGATATTTCAAAAATCGTGCCGCTGAAATTGGAACCGCCGATGACTGTTGTTCCATAGAAATTGCCGTTCGGCCCCTGCACCAGGGCTGCTTGCGGCTGGGCGGCGTCGTTCGCCGTTGCGCCAAACGAATAGAGCGGCGTGAGCACGCCGTTTGTTGTCCATTGGAAAAACGTGCCCGACCCGTTCGCGCCTCCCGCCTGGGTCGTGCCGTAAAGATTTCCGTCCGCTCCCAGCGTCAGGCCGTTGGGCGTGGCCCCGTCGGCATTGACGCCGGAAGAGGCGTCGCTGAAAGAGTAGAGGTTGCTGAACACCCCGTTGAACGCCACCTGAAAGATCGTCCCGGTGCCGTTGGCCCCGCCGTATTGCGTCGTCCCGTAAAAAATGGCGTTGGTCCCCGCCACCAGGCTGTTGGGCCACATGCCGTCGGGATTGGCGCCGGTCGGATTGCCGGATGCATTGGTCGTTTCCGCGCTGAACGTGTGCAGCTCAACCACCTCTCCCGAAGACGACACTTCAAAAATGTCGCCATTTTGGTAGATCCCGCCGCTTTGGGTTGTGCCGAAGAAGAAGTTCCTTGGCCCGGCCGTCAATTCGTTCGGGGCCAAGCCGTAGTTGACAATGCCGTCGCCGGCCATGACGCCTTCGAAACTATACAGATTGGTCAAATTCCCGGACGGCGTCAGAACGAAAACAATGCCCGCCCCGCTGTCGCCGCCCGCGCCGGTCGTTCCATATAAATTGCCGTCTTTGCCCAGCGTCATCCTGGCCGCCGGACTGGCCCCGTCGGCATTGACGAATGGGGCGGAGGCATTTTCCAGCGCGGAGAAAGTGTGAACGACCGTCACGTTGGCGCTGGAGCCGGCGACCGCGCGGCCGGACAGGCCGGGCAGCGCCAGCGCGGCCAGAAGGGCCAGACCGCAACGGCGATCCATGACCGCCGCAAGAAAATGGAACAACTGCCCGCAAAGCGGTTCCGTGATCGAACAAAAAGAGACAGTCATTTTCATGCAAACCTTCGGGCGCGATTATCGGCAAAATCCTCCTTTGGTTCAAGAAATTGCTCCAGCAAACGCCACGGCCATACAATGGCCCGGCACCCGGGGATTTGCAAGCGCATTTCGCGGTTCGCCGTCATGCGGGGTGCATTTCACTTTTTGGGGTGACTCACCTTGGCGAAGAAGCGCTTTTTAGGATTTCGGACCTTTTGATTGAGAATTGGTCATTGAGAATTTGTCATTGGTTATCGGCTCCAAACCGTCGGCTGGCGGCTGTTTTCTGCCCGCTTTGGCCGTCGCAATGGACTTTCCCAAGATGCGGCAAAGTTGGTCACATTCCTCCACTAGGACGGTCACCCGCTTGGCCGGCAGCAACCCGGCCAGAATGATGAAAACATGACAAATGACAAATTTTCAATGACCAATTCTCAATCGTTTCATCCGCTGAAATCCAGTCCGTGACATTGAAGCACCCAAAAAAGTGAAATGCAGCCCGTCATGCGGCAATCTTGCCAGGCAGGGCGCGCACTCCGTGCGCGCCGCGGCGGGCAGTGGACTGCCCGCCCTGCCTTGCGCCTTCTTCAGTTTATGGTTCGACTGGCGCGGCCGCCGGCGCCACTGGTTCTACTGTGGAGGCGACAACAGGATGGAGCCGGCATTGGTCGGGCTGGCGCCGCTGGAAGGCATGGTGAAAAAGCCGCCGCCAATGTTAGTGGTGGAGCCGATGGCATAGGGAGTTTGCAGCAAGGCTCCTCCGCCCGTGACATGGACATTCCCCGTGTTGGTGAAGAGAAGGGTCAGTTGGCCGGTATTCGTATTGACGGTGGCGGATTTGAACCCTGCGATCTTGGTGTTTGACACAATGTTGGTGTGATTGGTGGGGCTGACATAGCAGGCGACGCTCGTGTTGACGCCCGCGCCGACGACGGTGAACTGCGAGTTGGTCACGATGATGGTGTCCAGCGGGACGGAGTTGGACCACGGCGATCCTTCCACTGTTAAGGAGTCATTGGTGAAGCCGGCCTCGAACATGCCGGACGAAGGCCCTTTCCGTATCCAGGTCAGATTGCCCGTGGGGGTGGGGGTGGCTGGCGCAGGGGACAAAGTCAGCTTGCCCCATAGCACGCCGCTTAACGAGCCGCTGTATGCAATCGGATACACCGCAATGGTGTCATCTTCGCCAATCGGCGCCGCCTGCGAAAATGTCGCGCCGTCGGCCAGGAAGCCGTTAAGGGTGACGGTGGCGTCGGCCGGATCGTTGGTCAGCAGCACGTAGCCGTAGCCCGGCGGAGTGACGGTTGGCGGCGGCGGAATGAGCATCGTGTAATTGCGGGCGAAATTGCTGGATTGGGTGAGACTGGCGATCAATTGTCCGGCGGATGTCCATCCCGTCTGGTCGGCGCCATTGACCAGGATGCTGTTGGTTCCGATCACGGTGGCGGTGATGGTTCGCGGCGTGGTGTTCGCATTGACGGTCATCTCCACCGTGACAGTTCCTTCCGCCGTATTTTTAATCACGTTCGTGGCTTTGCCCAGATGGTTGAAAGATGCCGGCGATGGGAAACTCTTGTAGGAACCTCCCAGATACAGCGTGGCGGTATAACCTCCCTGGCTGGTCAACGCCAAATTGCCGATCAGCCCGGCCGTTTCCTCCGTGGCGATGCCCAGGGCATCGGAAGAGAACAACCCGTTGTAGTTTCCCGCCATTTCCACGAATATATTGGTGATGAAACTGGCGTTGAGGGTCGTGCCGTTCTGCATGATGAAAATCAGATTCGTTCCGTTCGTCACGCCGGCCGTGCCTGTCCAGCCATTGAAGAAACAGTTCGTGCCGGGCGTGGCGGCGATGGCGTAGGACTCCCCGATATTGAGCATCGCGCCGTTGGCCGGGACGGTGTCGCCGCTGATGAAGTTGGTTCCCTTGACCGTGCCATTGCCGCTGCCGCTGGTGTTGACCGTGAGTGGGGCCGGCGATTTCAAGAAGAATTTCACCGTGACCACCGCCGAGGTGTTGCCGGAGAAATCCTGGCTTTGCACCGCGAAAACGTTCGAGCCGGCCGGCGGCGATACCTTGAACGTCCAATTCGTCAGGGAGGCGGTTCCGGGCGTCCACTCGATTGAATTGCTGGTTGTCGCCGCGCTGTTGACCCCGTTGAGGTTGGTAATCCAATAAGTGATATTGGTGATCAGGACGTTGACCCCGGAAACGCTTTCGGAGGCCGTTCCGCTGAACGTCACCGGAGCGTTGCTGCGCGCATTGGCTGGCGGGGAAGTGATCGTCACGGACGGCTTGGTTGTATCCGCCTTCACGGTGACGGCCAAAGGACTGCTGGTGACGTTGGTGACGGAGTTGGCCACGACCACCGAGTAACTGGCGCTGTCGCTGGTGGAAACGGGGTTGATCACCAAATTGCTGCTGGCAGTCCCGGAGATGAAGTTGGGAACGTCTGTCAAGTTGACGTTATTGGAGAGCCACTGATAAGTGAGGGTGCCGGATCCGGTGGCGGCGACTTTCAAATTCAGCGGCTGCCCCTGGTATATGGTGCTGGCCGAGGCGAATGGCTCCCTATTGATGATGGGTTGCTGAAGGACGATCACCACGGCCAGGTTGCTCGCCTTTCCATAGGAATTTGTCACCAATACCGAGTAACTGCCCGTATCCGCCAGCGCCAGATCCGACAGAGTCAACTTGTTCGTGGTGGCCCCGCTCACCCGGCCGCCATTGGACAGCGCGTTGGTTGCATTTTTGAACCAGTGATAACTCAACGGCGTGGTGCCGCTGGCCGACACCGTCAGCGTCACGTTGGATCCCACCAGACTGTTAGTGCCGGCGGGCGAAATCACCAAATTGTAGGGCGAGACCCCGACCGTGACCCGCGAAAGCAGGCTGGTGGCGCCGGCATAAGTATTGGACACGGCCACATAATAACTGCCGCTGTCGGCACCGTAGGCCGGGTTGATCACCAAATTGCTGGTGGCGGACCCGGAGGTGGTTTCCCCGGATGCGCCCAAGCCATCCGTCAACTGGGTGGTATTGCGATACCACAGATAAGTGAGGGAGCCGCCGGCGGGGGAATTGCTGGCCCCGACGCTCAAACTCAGTTGCTGGCCCTGCGCGATGTTCGTCGCCGTCACCGGCTGGTTGGTGATGGTTGGCGGCCCGACCACCGTCAGCACCGCCGGCGGCGTGCTGGTGATGCTGCCGTAACTGTTTTTCACCACCACCGTGTAACTGCCGGCGTCTGTCAAGAGCAACCCCGACAATGTGAGGCCGTCCGTCCCCGCGCCGGTGATATGGGTGCCGCTGTTGTTGACGGTGGATCCATTTTTTCTCCATTGGTAGCCTAATGTCCCGGAGCCGCTGGCCGACACCGTCAGCGTCACGTTGGCACCCACCCCGGCAATTGCGCCGGCGGGCGGAGTGCTGATGGTCGGAGGATAGTCGCCACTCAGACCGGTGCCACTGAGACTGAAGACGGTGCCGTTGCCGTTGGCGCCGCCGTTGGGCGCCGTGCCATAAAAGACGCCCCCGCTTGCGGTCAAGCCCGCGGCGGGCGGGGCGCTGTAATTGTAGCGGCCATAGCCGCTATTTTGCGCGCCCGGTTGCTTGCCCAGACCCTTGTCAAACCAGACCACGGAGCCGGTGGCGCCGCTCGGGGTGAATTGGAAGATTGTTCCATCGCCATTGGCCCCGCCGGAGGAGGCGATGCCGTAGAAAGAACCGTTGCCTCCCTTGACCATCGCGCCAATGGGGTTGAAACCGTCGAATTGATTCGCGTCGAAGGAGTAGAGGCTGTTAAAGTTGCCCTGGGTGTCAATGCTAAAGATCATGCCGTCGCCGCCCCCGTCGTAGTCCGTGCTTTGAGATGTGGTATAGAGGTCATTGGTGCCGCCATACTCCGTCGAGCCATAAAACAATCCGCTCCCGCCATCCACCAGGGTGTTGATGCCATAGATCATCGGATTGAGGTAGGCATCGTACAAAGGCGGGAATGAATACAGGGTGTTAAACTGGGCGCCGTTGCCGCCGGAGGCGGGGACGAATTGGAAGATGCTGCCCGCGCCATTGTCCCCTCCAAATTGGGTGACGCCGTAGAAATTGCCGTCACTGCCCTGCAGCAGAGTGCCGGCGCCGGCTGTGGTGTTGCCATTTAAATCGCTCGCCGGATCGAACGAATACAAGAGGTTAAAATTGTATGGAGAAGTGGTGGAAATCTGGAAAATAATGCCGGAGCCATTGTCGCCGCCGGTTGGGGTGGTCCCGTATAAATTGCCGTCCGTCCCCTGGATCAGCGGGTTGCCACCGTTGGCGCCCTCATCAGCCCCTCCAGACTGGCCAAACTTGAACATGCCGGTCAGGCTGCCCCCAGTGGTCAACTTGAAGATGGTTCCGTTGGGGTATTTGTCGCTGTATTCCGTGGTGCCATACAGATTGCCATCGCTTCCGACCAGCAGACTGCTGGGATTGTCGCTGCCAGCAGGTGAATTGGTCGCCGTGGTGCCGGAGTAGAGCAGAGTGAAGGTCCCGTCTGTCGCCAGTTTGAAGAACGATCCGCTGCCGTTGGTGCCGCCATATTGCGTCGTGCCATAAAAGTTCCCTCCGTCCAGCACCACCCCGTTCAGCGGCGAAGCCACCTCGGAATTGTTGGGGACAGAACCAACCACGGAGCAAGCGATCCCCGGCACATTCAACTGCGCCTGGGCGTGGAAGACCTTGACGAAGACCTTGTCCAGGTTCGTCTGGGTCAACCCGGTCAGCACGCCGCCAAATGTCGTGTTCGTAAAACTGTCCCAGATAAAGGTAACACCGTTGGTCGTCAGAGTGGGCAGCAAGGAGCGCACATTGAAGTCGCCGGCGAAGAAATTTGACAGGGAAACGATATGATTGGAGAACGCGCTGATGGCTCCATAAAACTTTGCGCCTGGAACGGCGCCCGCCACCACGTCGGGAGTGCCGCCGAACGGGCTGCCCAATGAACTCTCCAAGTCCGTTATGAAGAGACGAAAATTTGCTTCCGCGTTGACATCGTTCATGTCCGTCGTGTCCAGATTGAACAATCGCTTCACGCCCGGCGCACGGGTGTTGCGAATGAACTGCGAAGCCGCCATGTAACAACCGACCGCGTTGGTAAAGGCCGAGCGCGCCAGGACGAGATCGCTGGTATTGGTGATGGTCAGCAAGTCGGGATTGGCGCTTAACACCGCTTGAATGGACTTGTCGGTCATCACGATGTTCGACACCGCGCCAAATTGCGCGTCCAGGTTTCCGGTATTCAGTGCGTAACCATAAAAGGCGGTCGCGCTCAGCAAGGCCCGCAGCATCTGCACGTCCCCGTAATCAAGCGTCACATCCGAGAAATGCGTCACGCTTCCCGGCATGAGCAGGCTGAAGGCCGTGTCGGTGATCTGGGCCAGATTGGTTTCCGACGCTCCCAGGGCCGGGACGATGTCGTTGCGGATTTCCGCCGGGAATTCGTCCGCGTTGAGGTTGTCGTTGATCGCCCATTTCCCGTTGGTGTTCTTTTTTGGCTTGAGCTTAAAGTCAAAAACATTGGTGGTCCGCGTAAACGCCAACTGGTTCAGGAAATTGCTTCCCGCCGGCTCAACGGGTAGCGCCAGCACCCGCGTCAAGGCCAGATAGACATTGGCCTGGTCGGACGGCGCCGACGTCACGGCGTTGCTGAAGGCGATGAGCGCCTGCGTGACGTTGCTTTGGCCCAGGTAATTGGTGCCGGTGCTGAAGGAATCCGCCCACGCTGCCGGGCAGGCCGCGAGCAGCAGGGAGACGATGATGGCTTTGCAAGTTTTCATTTGGAGGCGGTGTTAATTGCGGTTGAATTGGGGGTTTGAGAAATGTTGCCGAAAAGGAAAGTATTGGTGGTGCGGGGCGTGGTGCGCAGGATCAGCTCGCCGGCCCGCGGTCCGGCCACTTGCAGCGTGGCCCCGGCCGCCTGAAGTTCATTGGTGCCGGAAATAAAGCGCACGCCCTCCGCCAGTTCCCACCGGTTGTTGTCCGAAAACAGGAGCCGTCCGCCTTCCAGGCGGCAGGTGGGGGAGGCGATCAATTTGACGCCGCGCAACTCGATGTGCCGGCCCGCCTCGCTTCCCAGCCAGACGGGCAACCGGGCCAGGTTCTTCGCCGCCGCCGCCGGGTTCTTCGCCTCGTAGGTGACACCTTCCAGCACCGCCACCGGCAAGGCGCCGATGCGGAAAAAGCCGTGCTTCTCATACTCCGTATGAACCTTGTCCACGCTGATCACCGCGTAAAGCGTCCGGTCCGCTTCGTTGTAACGGGGGATGACCAAATGCTGCGCCCCGGCGGCGGCCTGCATCCAGTCCACCACCGCTTGTCCGCGCGCTGGAAGAAAAAGAAAGACGGCAAGAGCGCAAAAAGCCGTTCTGGCGTTCGTTTTCATTGGTTGCGAACTGCATTAGCCAACGCTGGCTGATCTACGACAGCGACTACTAAAGCGGAGACGACTATTGCATTCCTGCCCGGCCTTGGCAAGCCCAAAATCAAGCAAGATTTTTATGGCGGGTGGAAGCGCAAGACGTATATAGTGCCGGACAATTAGACGGGTTTTATGCTCAAGAGAACACCGCTTTTCGCCGCGCACCAGAATTTGGGGGCGCGTTTGATTGATTTTGGAGGCTGGGAAATGCCCGCGCATTACTCGGGCATCGTGGATGAGCACAAGGCGGTGCGCACCGCCGCCGGGCTGTTCGATATTTCGCACATGGGCGAGATCGTGGTGCGGGGCAGCGCCGCGCCGGATTTCTTGAACTGGGTGCTGACCAATGACATCCGCAAGCTGCGCAACCGCCAGGGCCAATACACGCTGATGTGCAATGAGCGGGGCGGAGCGATTGACGATCTGTATGTGTATCAAGTCGAGGCGGAGGAGTTTCTGCTCATTGTCAACGCCACGCGGATCAGCGCCGACGCGGCGTGGCTCAACCAGCAACTGGCGGGCTTTCCCCAGTGCGCGGCGGTGGATTTGAAGAATCTGTCGGCCGATTTCGGGGCCATGGCGCTGCAAGGTCCCAAAGCGGCCCAATTCATTGACCTCTGTTTTCCATCCGGCGACGAGCCGGGCCTGGCCGCGACGTTGCGCAAGAACGACATGGCGCGGCGCGAGTACCAGGGGCGGTTCATTTTCATTTCGCGCACGGGTTACACCGGGGAGGACGGCTTTGAAATCGTGGCACCGGCGGAGATCACGCCGTCCATCTGGAACAAGGTGCTGGAGATCGGCGCGCCGTTCGGATTGAAGCCGGCCGGACTGGGCGCGCGGGACACGCTGCGCACCGAAGTGTGTTATCCGTTGTACGGCCATGAACTGGACGAGGATACCACCCCCATCGAGGCCGGTCTGGGCGTGTTCGTGGCGCTGGGCAAAGGGGATTTCGTGGGCCGGCCGGTGCTGGCCGAGCAAAAGACGCGCGGAACGGCCAGAAAATTGGTGGCCTTCAAATCCGTGGAGAAATCCGCGCCGCCGCGCCCGCATTACCCCATTTGGAGCGCCGGGCCGGAGCGGCGGAAGATCGGGCGCGTGACCAGCGGGACGCAAAGTCCGTCGCTCGGCATCGGCATCGGCATGGGCTATGTTCCGCCGGAAATGTCGGCCTCCAACAGCGCGATTGCCATTGAAATCCGGGGCAAACACGCCCCGGCGACCATCACGTCCAAGCCGCTCTACCGCAAGGGCTGAAAAGGTGTTTTCGGTTTTTGGGCCAACTTCCAACTGTCATATATAATCTATGAGCAACCAAATTCCCGCAGGCGTCCTGCACGCCAAAACCCACGAATGGGTCCGCGTCCGCGAGGGCGTCGCGACCGTCGGCATCAGCCACCACGCCCAGCACGAACTGACGGACGTGGTTTTTGTGGAACTGCCCGCCGTCGGGCGCGTCCTCCAGGCCGGCGCGCCTTGCGCGGTGGTGGAATCCGTCAAGACCGCCAGCGACATTTATTCGCCGGTCAGCGGCGAGGTCACGGCGGTCAACCAGAAATTGACCCAGCATCCCGAACTGGTCAACTCGGATCCTTACGGCGAAGGCTGGTTTTTCGAGGTGAAATTGTCGCAGCCGGCGGAATTGAACGGGCTGTTGCAGCCGGCCGAATACGCGCGCGCAATCGGAAATTAAGGGGAATTTATTTTTGGGGCTGGAATTTGAGGGCGCCGGCGGCGGCGGTGACTTTGATGGTGTCGCCGGCCTTGAATTCGCCGGCCAGGAGTTTCATGGCCAGGGGGTTGAGGAGTTGATCCTGGATGGCGCGCTTGAGGGGACGGGCCCCAAATTGGGGATCGTAGCCTTCCTTGGCCAAAAAGCGGGTGGCCGCCGCGTCGAGGGTGACGGCCAGTTGTTGCCTGGCCAGGCGGTCTTTGAGGGCGCGCAACTGGATTTCGACAATGGCGGCAATTTGTTTTTCGTCCAGGCTGTGGAAGAGGATGATGTCGTCCACGCGATTGAGAAATTCGGGGCGGAAGTATTTTTTCAGTTCGGCGCGGACCAGTTCTTCCATGTGGGCGTGTTCGGGGCCGGAGGCGGGGGTATCGGCGGAGAAGAATTCCTGGATGATGGGGGAGCCGATGTTGCTGGTCATGATGATGAGCGTGTTTTTGAAATCCACCGTGCGGCCCTGGCCGTCGGTCAGGCGGCCATCGTCGAGCACCTGGAGGAGGATGTTGAAGGCGTCGGCGTGGGCCTTTTCGATTTCGTCGAACAGGACGACGCTGTAAGGGCGGCGGCGCACGGCTTCACTGAGCTGGCCGCCTTCCTCGTAGCCGACGTAGCCGGGCGGGGCGCCGATGAGGCGGGAGACGGCGTGGCGTTCCATGTATTCGCTCATGTCAATGCGGACCATGGCGTTTTCGTCGTCAAATAGAAATTCTGCCAGGGCGCGGGCCAGTTCGGTTTTGCCGACGCCGGTGGGGCCGAGGAAAATGAAGGAGCCGAGGGGGCGGTTGGGGTCCTGCAAGCCGCTACGGGCGCGGCGGACGGCGTTGGCCACCGCCCGGATGGCCTCGGTCTGGCCGATGACGCGGCGGCCGAGGCGTTCCTCCATGTGGACCAGTTTTTCGCGCTCGGCTTCGAGGAGGCGGTTGACCGGGACGCCGCTCCAGGCGGCGACGACGCGGGCGATGTCGTCGGGGGTGACTTCCTCGTTGAGGAGGCGGGCGCCCTGGCGGCCGGCGAAATCTTTCTGGGCGGCTTCAATTTTGCGGCGGAGTTCGGGGAGGCGGCCGTACTGGATTTGGGAGGCGAGGTTGAGGTCGCCGGCGCGCTGGGCGGCTTCCTGTTGTGTACGGGCTTCCTCCAATTGGGAGTTAAGGATGGAGATGGCGTTGATGGCGGCTTTTTCGTTTTGCCAGGCCGTCTTGAGGGTGGCGGCCTGTTCCTTGAGGTTGGCCAGGTCGCGTTCGATTTTTTTGAGGCGGTCGCGGGAGGCGTCGTCCTTTTCCCTGCGCAAGGCGTTCTGCTCGATTTCCAACTGGAGGATCTGGCGTTCGAGCTGATCAAGTTCGGCGGGCATGGAATCCTGTTCCATGCGCAGGCGCGAGGCGGCTTCGTCCATCAGGTCCACGGCCTTGTCGGGGAGGAAACGGCCGGTGATGTAACGATGGGAAAGGGTGGCGGCGGCCACCAGGGCGGCGTCCTGGATGCGGACGCCGTGATGGACTTCGTAGCGTTCCTTGAGGCCGCGGAGGATGGCGATGGTTTCCTCGACGGAGGGTTCGGTGATGTAGATGGGCTGAAAGCGGCGTTCCAGGGCGGGGTCTTTTTCGATGTGTTTGCGGTATTCGTCCAAGGTGGTGGCGCCGATGCAGCGGAGTTCGCCGCGGGCCAGCGAGGGCTTGAGCATGTTGGCCGCGTCGGCCGCTCCCTCGGCCGCGCCCGCGCCGACGATGGTGTGCAATTCGTCAATAAAGAGGAGGACGCGGCCCTGGCTGGCGGTGACTTCCTTGAGGAAGGCCTTGAGGCGGTCTTCAAATTCGCCGCGGAATTTTGCGCCGGCGATCATGGCCCCCAGGTCCAGGGCGACGAGTTTTTTGTTCTTGAGGGATTCGGGGACGTCGCCGCTGACGATGCGGCGGGCCAGTCCTTCGACGATGGCGGTTTTGCCCGTGCCCGGTTCGCCGATGAGGACGGGGTTGTTCTTGGTGCGGCGGGAGAGGACTTGCATGACGCGCCGGATTTCCTCGTTCCGGCCGACGACGGGATCAATCTTGCCGGCGCGGGCCAGGGCGGTGAGATCGCGGCCATATTTTTCGAGCGCCTGGAATTTGTCCTCGGGATTTTGGTCGGTGACGCGCTGGTTGCCGCGGAGTTCGGCCAGGGCCTTGAGCAGGGCGTCGCGGGTGAGGCCGGAGCTTTGCAGGATTTTCTTGAGGGCGGATTCAGATTGTTCGAGGAGGCCGAGGAGGAGGTGTTCGGCGCTGATGTATTCGTCGTGGAGCTTGGCGGCCTGGGCGGCGGCGGCATCGAGGGATTTTTTCAGGGCCGGGCTGAGGAACAGGTCGGCGGACGGCGCGCCGTGGACCTTGGGTTTGCGGTCAATTTCGCGTTGGACGGCGGCGGCCAGGGCGGGGAGGGGGATGCCGAGTTTTTCCAGGAGGGGAGGAATCAGGCTGTCGTTCTGTTCGAGCAAAGCGGCGAGGAGGTGGACGGTGTCCACTTCCTGATTGGTGTTGCGCTGGGCGACTTGCCGGGCTTGTTCCAGGGATTCCTGGGCTTTGATGGTGAGGCGATCTGGTGACATGGGAGGTTGGAGGTTCGGGGTTTATGGGACTTGCCAATTCAAGTTATCGTACTGAGCGTCATACTGCCAAGTCGCTGGGATGAGCGACATCCTGCCGTAGCGCAGACTTCCAAGTCTGCTGTATCGCGGGTTTCCCAACCCGCGCGTTCCTCAGAAGTCTGCCCGCGCCGACTTGGAAGTCGGCGGTACAGCAGGTTTGGAAACCTGCGCTACTGTAGTGTATCCCGCGCGCCGGGCTGTTAATCCTCGCCAGGCGGCGCGCAGCCAGGAAAGCGTAAATCTTAAATGGAAAACCGCAAGTCTGGCGTCACTCCGCGGCGTCACTCCCGAATCGTTAGCGACTTTCCGGGGAGCGCGACCGTCTCGGTCGCATGGCGTCGGCGTCTCGCCGACGCAACGTTACGCCGCCGACAAGTTCGCCCGTTCGATGGCAATTCGTGCTTGTCGCTAATGATCAGGGCGTCACTTGGGGGCGGGTTTGGCGCCGGGGGAGACTCCGGCGGGACTGTTGGTGTCGGGCGCGGGCGCGGCCGGGGCGGTGGAGTTGAGTTCTTTGATGAGGGAGTCGGTGAGGTCGTTTTCACCGCTGGTGTAGAGGACGAGAGGATTGCCGGTCATGGTCACGGCGGTGCGGTCCAGGATCAGGGTGTAGCCCTGTTTTTTGGCCATGGCGTTCATGACGCCGAAAATTTCGGTGGTGATGTCGTTGACGTGGCGGGCCATTTCCTCGCGGCGCTTGGCTTCGGTGGTGACGTAATAGTTGGAGATGGATTCGCTGCGGATCTGGAGTTCGACGAGGAGGTCCTGGGCCTTTTTCTTGTATTTCTCGCGTTCGTCGGCGGAGAGGCTCATGGTGTTGGCGCTGGCCTCGGCTTCCTGCCATTCGCTCTGGCCTTTTCTGCGGGCGTCATTCATGGAATTGAGTTCCTTGTCCCGCTCGACGGCGCTGTTGGATATGGCGATGTTGGCCTGGACGGTCTTGTAATAGGAATCGAAGACTTTGCGCAGGTCAACGGTGGCGATTTTGAAGTCGGCGGCCCGGCCCGGCGTGCAGAACGACAGGAAGGCCAGGCCGAGAAGGCCCAGGGGGATCAGTTTTTTCATAAGAGTATTAGAATTCACGTGTGTAACCTACGCTGATTTGGATGCGCCCGGAAGTGCTGGTGTTGGGGTCGTGGGTGATGGGAATGCCGTAGTCCAGGCGCAGCGGAACGCCTTGCGGCCCGCCAATGGGCAGGACAATGCGCAGGCCGACGCCGACGTTGTCGCTGTAAAAATGGGCCTGCTGCTGCGTGAGCTTGAAACTGTAAGGGTCGGCGAAGACGTTGCCGATGTCGTAGAACCAGGCGACGCTCAACATCTTGATGATGGGAATGGTGTATTCGGCGTCGCCGAAGAAATAGGTGTCGCCGCCGAGGGGTTCGTTGTATTCGTCCGCCGGCCCGACTTGATGGTAGCGATAGCCGCGGAGGGAGCCGAGGCCGCCCAGGAACCAGCGTTCAAAGATTGGGACATGGTCGGTGCTGCCGTAACCGTCCACCACGCCGGCCCGGGCGTCGAGTTCCAGGACATGCCGCGGAGAGAAGCCCTTGAAGTACCAACTGGACTTCATTTCCAGTTTGTAAAAGTCGGTGTCGCCGGGCGGGGTGGCGATTTGAGCGGACAACTGGGAATGCTGCCCGCCGTTGGGGTTGCGCCAATTGTTGCGCGTGTCGTAATCCAGGGCAAAGCCGAATTTGTTCTCAAAGTAGCTGCCGTGTTCGTCGTAGATGTTGGTGGAGATGTTTTTGGGGAAGACGACGTTGGTGTTGCCGCCGCCCGAAAGGGAGGCGGTGTTGGTGTAGGTGTTGGTCTGGTAGCCGGAGTTGATGCTGAGGTGGACGTTCTGGGGCGTGTAACTGACGGTGCCCCGCAGGTGAACTCCCAGGGCTTTGGTGAGGCTGACGGTGCCGCCGTCGTAGGTTTCGTCATACTCGCTGTTCAGGCTGTCGTAATCCACCTGGCGGTGGAAGAGGTTGACGCCGAGGATGAGCTTTTTGCCCAGGAAGTAAGGCTCGGTGAAGGCGATTTCGAAATCGTCGTAGAGGGCCCCGACCTGGGCGATGAGCTGGAGTTTCTGGCCGGCCCCGGTGAAGGTGGGGGGATCGAAAAGGTCGAAGTTCTTAAACTTGACCTCGGCATAGCCGACGATGCTTTCCACGGAACTGAAGCCGGCGCCCACAGTGGCGGAGCTCATGCTTTCCTCCTGCAGGCCGAAGACGAGGTTTTTGTAGTTGGCGACGTCGGTGTCCTCGGTGGTGACGTCTACCTTGCTGAAATACTCCATTTGTTCGAGGTTGCTCTTGCTGATTTTGACGTTGACCATGTTATAGACTTCGCCGGGATAGACGGCCAGTTCCCGGCGGACAACGCGGTCCTGGGTTTTCTCGTTGCCTTTGATGATGATTTTTTCGATGTGATACTTGTCGCCCTCCTGGATGTTGATGGCAATGTCCATGGTGCCGCTGGTCGTATTGGGGGTGCGGTTGAACTGGACGAGGGTGTTGCCGTTTTGATACTCGGAGAGATAGCCTCTGGAGCCGTACATGTCGCGAATGGTCCCGGCGTCGGCGTCATAGGCGACGGGCTTGAAGATGGCGCCGGGCACGTTGGTCAGGACCATCAGCTTGTCGCCGATCTTTTTTCCTTTGATGAAATCGTTGGTGGTAAAGACGGTGTTGCCGGTGATGGTCAGGTTGCCCACCTTGTATTGGCGCCCCTCGGAAATGACGATATGGAGGACCATCCGGTTGTGGGCGGTTTTCACGTATTTGATGTCGAGGATGGCAAAATCTATGTAGCCGTCGTTTTGGTAGTATTCCAGGAGCCGGTCCCGGTCGTCCTCAAACTCATCCTTTTTCAAGACGCCGGAGCCGGTCAGCCAGGAGAACATCCAATGCCGCCGGGTCTTGATGACGTGGCGCAGTTCCTTCTGGGTTTTGACATGGGCGCCGTCGAAGACCACGTCGGTGATCCTGATTTTGTCGGTTTCCTTTATTTCGATGGTGACAGTGGCGCGCCCTTTGAGTTCGTCAATATCATAATGGCCGACGGTGACGGTGGTGTCCTGGTAACCGGCTTTTTGGTAAAGGTCCTGCATGTCCTGGGCGTCGTGGAAAAGTTTGACCTGGTCCAAGGGCTGGCCGATTTTGGAGGTGAGCTTCTTCTTGAGTTTCTTGAGGCTGAGTTTCTGGTTGCCGACGATCCGGATGTCGGTGACGATGGGTTTGCCCTGCACTTGATAAGTCAGGTCAACGCCTTCCGGGACATTGGTAAAGGCGACCTGGACGTTGTAGAAGAAGCCGGTGGCGTAGAGGCCGGCCTCGTCCTGCTCGACGGTGGCGTGGTAGAGGTGTTCGCCCTCCTTGCTGCGGATGTTGGCGCGGATGAAGGCGTCGCTGACGGCGGGCGGGCCGACGTGCTGGATGGAGATTTTATGGATGAGGGGGCCTTGCTGCGCGCGCGCCAGGAGGGGCAGGAGGAGCAGCAGCGTTCCCAGGAGGAGGCGGAAGGACGCGAGGCGGTTCTGCGGGGGTTGGTTCATCTAGGATTCCGCCGGCACGTCTTCGAGGGCGACCTTGGCCGCGCTTTCGAACCGGGTGTAGTTCTTGAGGAAAGTCAGCTTGACTTCGCCGATGGGGCCGTTGCGTTGTTTGGCGATGCAGAGATTCACGGGTATGGCGTCTTGTTCCGCCTCATTGGCGTCGTCTTGTCCTTCTTCGGTTTCTTTTTCTCTATATAATAGTCCCACCAGGTCGGCGTCCTGTTCAATCGCGCCGGATTCCCGCAAATCGGACAGGCGCGGTTTGGCGTCCTTGCCGGCCCGCTTTTCGACGTCGCGGTTGAGCTGGCTGAGGACAATAATCGGCACAGCCAGTTCCTTGGCCAGGGCTTTGATGCCGCCGGAGATGTCCGCGATCTCCTGCTGGCGGTTCTCCGCCCGGCGCGAAGTAGAATGGAGCAGTTGCAAGTAGTCAATGACAAATAGTTTGATGCCGTGCTGCTGTTTCATGCGCCGGGCCTTGGCCCGCAGTTGCAGGATGGAGAGGGCGGAGGTGTCGTCAATGAGCAGCGGGGCCGCCGCCAGCTTGCCCGCGGCGTTGGTCAGCTTGGGGAAATCGCGTTCGACCAGAAACCCTTCCCGGATGCTGCGCAGGTTGACGCGCGAGCGGGAGCAGAGCATGCGCAAGACCAGTTGGTCGGCCGTCATTTCCAGGCTGAAGACGCCGGTGGGGATTTTCGATTCCAGGGCGACGTATTCGGCAATGTTCATGGCCAGCGAGGTCTTCCCCACGGAAGGGCGCGCGGCGATGACGATCATCTCGCCGGCGTGCAGCCCGGTCGTCATTTTGTCGAAGTCGGTGAAGCCGGTGCCGATGCCGGTGAGCATGCCCTGGTTTTTGTGGTATTCCTCAATGGTGGAAATGGCCTGGCGGACCAGTTCGCGCACGGTCGGGTTGGCCCCGGTGACGCGCTCCTCGCAAATGCGGAAGATGTCGCGCTCCACTTCATCGAGCAGGGCGTCCACCTGGCCTTCGTGCTCGAAGACCCGGCGAGTAATGGAGGTGCAGGTCAGGATCATTTTCCGCAAAAGATATTTGTCGAGCACGATGTCCAGGTAGTAAGCCAGGCCGGCGGCGGAAGGCACGGCGTCCGGCAGGGAGGCCAGGTAGGCCAGTCCGCCGACCGCATCCACTTGCTGCCGGTCTTTCAGGCGTTGATGGAGGGTGATGACATCAATGCCCGTGCGCGCGTCGTACATTTCGACCAGCGTTTGGAAAATGGTCTGGTGGCGCAGATCGTAAAAGACCTCGGGACCGGTTTTGAGTTTTTCGATGCACTCGCCCATGCAATCGTTTGGGGAAAGGAGGACGCAGCCCAGGACGCCTTGTTCGGCCTCGATGGAACTGGGGGGAAGGCGGTCAATGGCCGGGGTGCCGGCGGTGGCCGAACTGGCCGGCTGGCGGCGGCGGGACCGTTGCAAATCGGCCGGCTCCGGTGCTTGTTCAAGAATGGCTTCGCTCATGGGATGACCAGCAATGCCTCAAGGCCGGGCGCGCGTCACGGAAAAGTTGTTAAACTTGTCCACAGGTTATTGCGAGAGGTTGGCTGCCGCCCGGAAGGCCGGACGGAATGTCGTCACTGGCACGGCGATCGGATTGTATAGGACGATGGAACCGCTGTTGGTCGGGTAGGAGGAAGACCCGATCACGTAAAAGCCGCCTCCGAAATTGGTCAGGCCGGCGGCGCTGGTGTTTTGCAGGATCGCTCCGTGCCCCGTGATGGTTTGGTGGATGTCGTTCGTGAAGACGACGGTGAACCGTCCGGTATTTGTATTGACAGTGGCGGAGCCGTTGTTGGTGGATCCGCCGTTTTCAGCCAGGACGAGGTTGGTTCCGTTATAGGTCACCGAATAGGTCAAGGGCGCGGCCAGCCCGCCGCCGTCGAGTACGAGTTGATTGGCCGTGATGATGTCGCCCAGCGGCACGGAGTTCGACCACGGCGATATGGCAACGGTTGAGTAATTGTTGGTGAACCCGTTGGTGAACATGCCGTACCCCGTGGCTTTCCGGATCCAGGTCAAATTGCCGGTGGGGATGTAAGGGGCGTTGGATGCCAGGTTGAGCATCCCAAACAACATGCCGGGCTGGGGAGTTTGGAAGTAATTCAGATAGACCGGAATCTGGTTGTCTTCCCGGACGGGCATGCTGGTGGCCAGAGTGGACCAATCCGCCAGCACGCCGGCGAAGCTGAAGTACGCGGCGGACGATGCCGACGGCAAAACATTGGTGATCATGGCGTAACCAAAGCCGGCGGGAGCACTGATGCCATCGGCGCCGGCGGCGGGCGGAATCAGCAGGGTGTAAGCGCCGGGAAAGTTGCTCGTATTGGTCAGGCTGGCCACCAGCGCCACCTCGGACATCCACCCGTTCGTGGAAGTTCCGTCGGGCAGGACGATGGCATTGGTGCCGCTGACGAAGCCGTGGATTGAGCGCGGCACATTGGTCCCATCGCAAATCAACTGCACGGTGACCGTTCCGTCCGGCACGCCGTTGGTTATCACGACCGAATTGCTCGCATTGCCTTCGGGAGTAAATCCGCCGGAGATGCCCTTGGCGGAGCCGCCCAGCAGCACGGTGGCGCTATAGCCGCCGCCCGTGTCCAAAGTCAGCCCGCTGATCATGCCGGAGGTTTCCTCGGTGTTCGTGCCAATTTGCGAGGAAGTGAACAGGCCGTTATAGATTCCCGCCATGCCAATGAACCGATTGGTGAAGAAATTGGCGGTAATCGCCGTATTGCTCTCCATGATGAAGTTCAGCTTCGTGCCGTTGCTCGTTCCAAAAACGGTCAAGGTTGTCCCGGTAAAGTTGGAAAAATAGTTTCTGTTCGCCGGGGAGGCGGTCAGCGAGTAGGCCTCGCCCACATTGAGCCAGGCCCCATTGGTGGAAGGGGCCGCATCGCCGCCGATGGAGGAGCCGCCCTTGACCTTGCCATAGCCGGTGGTGGCCAGCGTCATCCAGTTTGTGGCTTTGACAAAGAATTTCAAGGTCGCCAGAGAAGACGGATTGCCCGAAAAATCATAGCTCCGCGCCACAAAAATGTTCGAGCCGGCCGCCGCAGAAATGCCGCCGGCCGTCCAATTTGAAACCGAGCCTGGGCCGGCCTCCAGCGCCGCCTGGCCTTGAATAAGAGGCGCGCTGTAGGAGCCGTTGAGGTTGGTGATCCAAAAACTGACATTGGTCACCTCCACGTTGTCGGAAGCGGTGCCAAGAAACGTCAGCACCGCCCCGAAGTTGGTGCGTGTGCCGGACGCCGGAGAAGTGATCGCCACCTTCGGCGGAGTCGTGTCCGGCGAGACGGTGACGACGGAAACTGCGCTGGTGACGGCGCCGATGGTGTTGCTCACGACCACCGTGTAACTGCCGCTGTTGTTGGTGAACGCCGGGCGGATGAGCAGATTGCTCCCGGAGGAACCGGAGATATTGGCTCCATCGGCCATATTGATATTGTTGACGCGCCATTGAAAGGAAAGGGCGCCGGAGCCGGCGGGGTCGGTGGCGCGGACTTCCAAAGCCAGCGCCATGCCCTGGTCAATCTTCACCGGGGACGCCGGCTGGCTGTTGATGGCGGGCAGTTCGCTCGCGCCCAGGCCGGAAAAACAGGACAGGGCCAGGGCGGTCGCGAGCGCCGCGCCGCCGCGTGCGCGTGCCACCGCGGCAAAAACCCGCAATAGGCGCCGGCCAGCCCGCGCCGCCGGCAACCAACGAACAGAAATCCTTCTCATGTCAATTCAGCAAGGGCGAAAGCTCCGCGGAATGCTCCCTGGACACAGGAAATTGCATCCACAAATTCGCCGCGCCTCCAGACTGCGGCGGCGGCCCGAAACTTGCAACCGCTTTTTCGGCCCATTTCCAGTGAGACGGCTGACGATTCTCCTTGGGGGAGAGGGCGCACGCGAAGCGGCGGGTGAGGGACCAGGCCAGGTCGAGCCATTGCTTCGCGCCCTCCATTCCGCTCTCCATCTCCGCTTCAGTAGCTGCGTCGCCGCTTTGCGGTCGCCGAGGCCGTCCTTTTTCAGTTGACTCCGTTGCTTCCGCGGGATTACGCTCCTCCCGTGGCTCGAACGATATGCATTCCAAATCCGGGCGCATTTCACCGTGACCTGAATCGCGCCGGCCGGCGCGCCCATTCCTGCCGGCGATCACGACCGGCGGCGCTTCCTGCAAACCCTGGAGCGCCGGGCCAGGCCGCCCCCACCAAAGGCGCCACTGCCCTTGGAATGGCGCACCTCTCAAAAACATGACGATATCACGAACCGGCCCCTCTTCCTTTTTGATCTCGACGAAGCAAATCGCCACATTGCTCCTCTTAATCGCCACCGCATTGCCTGATGCGCTTGGAGCCGAAGATAAGTCCGGGCCCAAATTAATCCCGGAACTACAGGCCGCCATCGCCAGTGTTTTGAAAGAAACTAAAACCCCTGGCGCGGCTATTGCCATCGTCTCGCGCGACAAATCGGAATGGGTCGCCGGCATCGGCCTGGCGGACGTGGCCGCCCACAAACCCGTGACCGACGAGACTCTTTTCCGGATCGGCTCGGCTTCCAAAGCCTTCGCTGCCCTGGCAGCGCTCCAATTGCAGGAGGAAGGCAAACTCAAACTCACGGACACCGTCCACCAATGGGCGCCCGACGTCGCCTTTTCCAATCCATGGGAGGCAACCAACCCGGTGCGCCTTGTCCACCTCATGGAACACACCTCGGGTTTTGACGACATCCACCTGCGCGAGTATGCCCTCAATGATCCCACGCCCATTACGTTGAAGGACGCCCTGGCGTTTGGCGCTTCCTCGCGCGCATCTCGCTGGCCGCCCGGCAGCCGGATGTCTTACTGCAATTCCGGGCCTGCCGTCCTCGCTGCGGTCATTGAAAAAGTTACCGGGCAGCGCTTTGAAGATTATGTGCAGGAACATTTTTTTAATCCGCTCCACATGGATACGGCCAGTTATTTTTATACGCCGGCAGTGGAGCAGCGTCTGACAAAGCTGTATCACCCTGACGGTGTCACGGCGTATCCCTATTGGCACATTGGTTTGCGGCCCGCCGGCGCCATCAATGCCTCCGCGAAGGACATGGCCAATTATGTGCGGTTTTATCTCCAGCGGGGCAGCTTCGACGGCACGCCACTGCTCCGGGCCTCCTCGATTGAGCGCATGGAAACCACGGAAACGTTGCCGTCGGCAAAATTGGGCAAGGTGGCCGGCTACGGGCTTTACAATTACTCAAGCTATGATGGCCCCTTTGTATTTCGCGGACACGCCGGCGCGGTGCCGGGTGCATTGACCGATATGGCCTATCTCCCGAGTTACGGTCGCGGCTATGCCATCATGATCAATTCAGGAAATGGCAGGGCGATGCAGCAATTGGTAGAACTGGTGCGCCAATACTTGATTCGCGATTTGACTCCGCCAGCCCTGCCGCCTGTCGCATCTGTTCCCATTGAACTGCAGCGCCAGTACGGCGGATACTATCAGATCATCAGCCCGCGCTCCCAATGGTTATATGGCTTTGAGCGGTTGATATGCGTTGAGAAACTGGCATTTACTGGCAACGGACTCTCCACCGCCGGCTACGGCCTCGGTCGCCAGCGATGGGTGGCCGTATCAGAACGGTTGCTCCGTAAGGAGGATCAGTCGTTGGCGACTCTCGCTCTGCTGCCTGATGCCGATGGCGATGTCCTCATCCAAACGGACGTGTCCACTTTCAAGAAGGTTTCCGCGCTGCGCTTCTGGGGGCAGATCGTCGGAGTCGTATTGGTCTCCGTGCTGACAGTGAGTTCGCTTCTGCGCGCGCCGGTTTGGGTTTTCCAAAAGCTGCTGGGCAAACATCCCAATTCGGGTCCGATGGCGATTCGAGTTCTGCCTTTTCTCAGTGCGGGCTTGCTGGTGCTTTTTGATGGCCTGCTGGTCGTCTCGTTGTTTGAGACGTTATCGGGCTCTGTCACGGATATTTCCGGATTAGGTGTACCCTCCTTGCTGACGGTCAGCATTATGCTCACCAGTATGGCCTTCCCCCTCGCCGCAGTCGTCAGCCTCTTTATCGTCATTAGCAAGAGACATGCGCCGATGAATCGCATCACCTACTGGCATTCCGTCTTCATCGCCGCGGCCATGGCTGCCGTCGCACTCTATTATGCATACTGGGGCCTGATAGGGCTGTGTCTTTGGGCATAGGCGGCATCAACGATTCGTGCGGTGATTTCGTTTGGCTGCAAGGCTCGCGCAGAGTCGCAGATCACAGCGCGGCCGGCCGCAACCCAATCCGGAGCTGCCCGCAGATGACGCAGATGCACGCAGATCGCGAAAAGAAGGGATCTGAATTCATTATCTGCGTGAATCCGCGTCCGCCGTAGGCTTGGCGAAGGAGGATGCGTTATCTGCGGGCAATGGTCTTCTCTTGCTCCCTCAAACGATTTTTTCCGCAGGAACCTAAAAAATAAAAAATATTGGGGGAAAAATCTCTTCGCCCCGAATTGCTCTTGTCGTGATTTTTTCTTTGGAAATCGGCGGAAGGGCGTATATTGCCGCCGTGAAGTCTCTCACCAAACAGGAACAACTGGCGCTCTGCCTGATTTTTGTTCTGCTGCTGACCGGCTGGGCGGTGAAAACCTGGCGCGCCGCGCATCCCCCCGCCCCGGTCCCGGCCACCCAACCCTTCTGATATGCAATCCTTGAATTTTGAACAAACCGTCCAAGAAATAGTCGCCGCCGATCCGCGTTTTGACGCCGAGGCCTACTTCTTCGTCCGCGACGCCCTGCAGTTCGCCCGCCGCTCCGGCGGCTCCCGCCACCGCGTCCGCGACTTCAGAGCCGCGGAGTTGCTCGACGGCCTGCGCCGCTACGGACTCGAAACCTACGGCCCAATGGCTGCGACCGTCCTGGCCGAATGGGGCGTGCGCGGCTGCGAACATTTCGGCGACATCATCTCCAACATGGCGGCCCACCACTGCGAGTGCAAGTCCGACACCGGCGACCGCAGCCGTTTCAAATGCGGCTTCTCTTTCGACGAGGCCTTTCGCAAGCCCTTCCTGCCCTCCAAACGCGCGCTGACGCCGCTAAAATCATTCAAGGTGTAATTCGGGTTCAATTTCAACCAGGCTCCAAGGATGACCAAACGCCCCGTCCACCGCCCTGTCCGCCATGCCGACGCCGCCAGCGGCGGAGATGGTTCGCATCAGCGGCGGTCACAGACCGCCGCTACAGTTGACCACCGCAGCCACGCCGCCAGCGTCGGAGACGGGGATGGCTCCGGCGCGATTCCGTCCGCTCCCGCCGGCGTCCGCCTGCACACGCTGCACAACGGCCTGGTCGTGATTATCGGCGAGGACCACAGCGCCCCGGTCGTTTCCGCCCAGGCCTGGTGCCGCGCCGGGAGCATGATGGAAGGCCCGTGGCTGGGCGCCGGGCTTTCCCACGTTCTCGAACACATGCTTTTCAAAGGCACCACCACCCGCCCCGGCAGCCGCATTGACCAGGAGGTGCAGGACGCCGGCGGCTACATGAACGCCTACACCTCCTTTGACCGCACCGTTTATCACATCAACGTCCCCAACACCGGGGCCGCGGTGGCCGTGGATATTCTGTGCGACATCATGCAAAACGCCAGCCTCCCCGAGGCCGAGCTGGCCAAGGAACTGGACGTCATCCGCCGCGAAATGGACATGAACCGCGACGATCCCGGCCGCCGCTCCGGCCAGCGCCTCTTTGAATCTGCCTACACACGCAACCCTTGCCGTTTCACCGTCATCGGCTACCCGGAGATTTTCAACCAGCTCAAGCCCGATGACATCCGCGCCTACTACCGCGAACACTACGTTCCCAACAATATGTTTTTGGTGGTGGTGGGCGACTTCAAGCCGGCCGAAGTTTTGGCGCAAATCGAAGCGGCCTTCGCCAAAACCAATGCCAGGGCCATGGCCCCGATGGTTCTGCCCTCCGAGCCGCGGCAGACTTCCCCCCGGGAAATCATTGAGGAAGCCCCGATCGAACTGGCCCATTTTCACTTCGCCTGGCACATCCCCGACATCCGCCATCCCGACATGCCCGCCCTGGACATTCTGGCCGCGCTGCTGGGGCACGGGCGCAGCTCCCGCCTCTTCCGCGAAGTGCGCGAGAAAAAAGGCCTCGTCACCGCCGCCGACGCCTGGACCTACACTCCGGGCGACCAGGGCTTGTTCGGCATGAGCGGCGTGGTGGACGCGGCCAAATTCATCCCCGCCCGCGCCGCGCTGCTGGAGGAGGTCCGGCGCATCCAACGCCGCCCCGTTCCGGCCGCCGAACTGGCCAAAGTTGTCAAACAATTCATCGCCGGCGCCCTCTCCATCCGCAAAACCATGCAGGGCCAGGCCCAGGACCTGGGCGGAAGCTGGCTCGCCGCCAGCGATCTTAATTTTTCCGAGCGCTACCTGGCCGCCATCAAGCGCGTCACCCCCGCCGCCGTGCGCCAGGCGGCGATTAAATACTTGACACCGACCGGCCGCACCCTTTACGCCCTTCTTCCCGCCGGAACGGCCCCGGCGGCGGCGGCGGCGGTCGCGGCCTTTTCCGAGAACGCCATTGAGAAATTCGTCCTGCCCAACGGCCTGCGCCTTCTCATCAAGGAAGATCACCGGCTGCCGTTTGTGGAAATCCGCTCCGTCTTCCAGGGCGGCGTGCTGGCCGAGACGCTGGAAAATCACGGTCTGACGCAGTTGATGACCAAAATGCTGCTGCAGGGCACGGCCCGCCGCTCCGCCGAACAGTTGGCCCTGGAAATCGAATCCATCGGCGGCAGCATTGACACTTTTGGCGGCAACAACAGCTTTGGACTCAACCTGGAGGTCATGAGCGGCGATTTGAAAACCGGCCTGGACGTGTTCGCCGATGTTCTGTTGCATCCCTCCTTCCCGTCCGAACCGTTCGAGCGCGAGCGCCGCATCCAGTTGGAATCCATCCGCGCCCAGCGCGACCAGCTTTTGCAATCGTGCGGGCAGGCCATGCGCCGCGCCCTCTTCGGCGGCGCCGGCTACGGCCTGGACCCCAACGGCGCCGAGGAAAGCGTGCAGGCCGCCTCGCTGGCCGGCCTCGCCGCGTTCCACAAAAAACTGGTCGTTCCCAACAACTGCGTCCTGGCCGTCTTTGGCGACGTCAGCGCCGAAAAAGTGAAGGCCGCCGCCCAAAAACACCTTGGCCTCTGGAAGGAAACCGCGCCCGTCATCCCGGCGCTGCCGCAATCAATACACTTGACAGAAATCCGCCGCGTCACCGGCGCCCGCGACAAGGCCCAGGCCGTCATCGTCATCGGATTCCCCGGCACGACCCTCCGCCAGGCCGACCGTTACCCGCTGGAACTGTTGCAGGAAGGCTGCAGCGACCTCGGTTCCCGCCTCTTCCTTCGCATCCGCGAAAAACTGGGTCTGGCCTATTACGTCGGCGCGCAAAACTTCCTGGGCCTGGTTCCGGGCTACTTCGCCTTCTACGTCGGGACCGCGCCGGAAAAACTGGCCGAGGTGGAAAAGGAACTGCTGGCCGAAGCCGAACTCCTCCGCGCCGGCGGCCTGACCGACGAAGAACTGCGCCGCGCCAAGGCCAAAGTGATTGGCCAGCGAAAAATCTCGCGCCAGGATTTGGGCGGCTACGCCATGAACGTCGCCCTCGACGAGCTCTACGGCCTGGGCTATCAGCATTTCGACACCGAGGACGCCTCCTACCAGGCCGTCACCGCCGACCAGGTCCGCGAAGCCGCCCTCAAATACTTGACACCAACCGCCCACGTCGTCTCCACCATCAGACCTGCATGAGTGTTTGTCGTGTGACACCCAGGCTCCCCGGGGAGCGCGACCGTCCCGGTCGCCCCCGTCGGCGTCCCGCCGACGGAATCTCTCAGCCGAAACTGGTCTGCTGGCAGGGTGAGTCCGCAAGCACACCGCCAACGATTCGGGATTCTTTCGGCATCATGCGCACTGGCGCTTGCACAATGCGCATTCACAGCCTTATATTCGCTTTATGAAACTGCGCAAGAATCTGTCGCTCTCGCCCGAATCCGTGGCTAGGGGCAGACAACTCGCCGCTGAAACCGGCAAGAGCCTTTCGGCCGTCATTGAGGCCCAGTTGCTGGCGACCGTCTCCGTCGCGGAGGTGGAGAACGATTACTGGCCCGGCCCCGCGCTCAAGCCGCTTTCCCGGCCTCGCGACGCCCGGAGCGCCTACCTCAAACGCAAACACGGCTCGTGATCGTCCTGGTTGATACCCGATCCATTAAGTATTCCAACCGCCCTCGTCGTCTCCGTCATCAAACCCGCCTTACTGGCAACAGGAGGTGAAACAAACGGAGCACATAAGTGACCATGGTGTGCTGCGTCTCACCGAGCATTGTGCCGGGCAAACCGGACGCGACATGGTGCTTGAGTACTGATTCCACAAGTTGAGAAGAAGGGAGCAGTCGGAGGTCTTCCCGTTTTGACTCGATGCGTGCGGCGAGGCCAGTCCATGCCTTCTTGGCGTCAGCGTCCATGACATAGCCAAGCATGCCAGCGGCGGGAAGCCCTTTGGAATAAGGTCCATCAATGAAAGCACCCATGCCGTCACCGCTTACGTACGTCGGATATTCCGTTGATAAGATTCCGCCGGTTCGGACGTGGACGCGCTTGGCTTCAAATGCGAAATAGTCCCGTTGTGATTGACGATATTTCACATGTAAGTCGAGGCGGCCTAGATAATCCGCATTCAAATTATCAAGAATATATTGCTGGGTCACATCGAAAGGCAAATTGCGGAAAAGCTGGTCGTGTTTGAGCCGTGCCACTAGACTTCGCGTAATACGGTCCTCGATTTCGCTTGATTTTGGCGGCTTCATTCGCGCCCATGCCATAGCGACGGCTTTGAGAATTTCCCCAATGTACCCGTCCATGAAGGGATTAAACTCAGCATCAATCTTTCCACTGGTCTCACAGAACTTCATGCAGCGTTTCCTCGCAAGTGCTCAAAGACGGTGTCGGCGTCATTAAGCGCAGCGGTGCGGCACCAGTTTCGCAGCGTGCCGGGTTTGAGAATGTGAACGCGATCTCGGATGCAATAGGTAAAACCACGCAGGTAAGAGATCGGGCCATTTTCCTTTTGCGCCTCCTTGTTCACACTATCGAGCGTCTTCCATAATTCGGCGTTGCTTCCAGTTTCGCGGTAGGGACGCTTCTCACTGCCAAAAATGACTGTGGCAAATACAAGGTTGAGATCCTCAGACGCCATTCCCTCGACGCTAACGCGAATCTGTGCCTTGCGTGAATAGCGGTTCAACTCCGCCCTGAGCGTGTCGGCGTATCGTTTCCGGTCCTTTTCCTGTGGAAATCGAAGAGCCGGTATGTCGAGGTCAAGATTTTGCTTGTGAATGCTCGGCTGCCAGAGTTCGAGGGTGTCTGCGATAAGCATCCGCTCGGTGTCGCTGACTGAGAAATACGCCTCGACAAGAGGTTCAAGTTGCTTTTTCGCCACGTCAATCAGTTCTGCTCGTTTGTCCGGTGCTGCTTTTGCGCCTTTACGCTTGAAGCGTCCGATGATTTCAGCGGCTTTGTGAATAATATCCTCCGCATCGTCCGCAGCAAGGTCGTCCCCTGGAAGAAGGAACGGTAGATTTAGGCTTTCATACACATGCAACTGATCCCGTCCGATTCCCAAGTTGGATCCAGAATGGAAGGTGGCATAAGCGAAAAGTCTCGACGCGAGTGTTGCCGCAAGGAACTTCAGTAGATCAGCATGTTTCGGCGTTCCACAGATAGAACGCAGCCCGTCTTGGAAGCGCACTTTCAATGGACAGAAGGCAAATTTTGTGAAGCCCTTGCTGTATAAAACCAGAGGCGGCGCAAAAAATCCATCCGGTGGCTTCCTTCGGAACTCCTGAAGCGACGCTGGAACGCCTGATGCCCGGTGACGAGTTTCGCTCAGGCCTTGGCGCAGTGATACAAGCGAATCACGAAAAACCATCAAATGCGGAAAGTCCGCGGAGTTTGGCAAATATCGATCTGTGAGCTTCCAGTCCCCCAAGGGCTCCGTTACACCTTCATAGTGGCCTGGAAAATACGGCTGAAAACCAACGCCGCCAGTCCATAGCTTAGATTCGCTTGGGCTTCCTACGAAGTCTAAAAGTCGAGGAAAGAAATCCAACCTCCGAAGAAACGCCTCATCGCGGGAGGAACCCCAGAATCTGCGCCCCCAAATGGCCTGTAAAACGCCCTGACCTTGCTTTTTATCACGCAAGCTCGCCTCTATGATCTCCCGCTGCGAAACGGTTTTCTGGTCATCTGGCTCGACTATGATCACCCCACGGCGGCGGTCAAAGCGGCTGATCTTCGGCGTTTCGTAGACCACCGTGTGCTCAAACGAAGGCTTCAATTTTTGATACCGAATAATAAAGCCCGCGTGGATGGCACTTGCAAACATCAGTTTCCGATAGTCCGCGAGTTGGACAATTTTCTCGACAGTAACAGCGCGAAACCATTCGCCATCAAGTGTGCCATGCTGATTGACAAGGATGGTTGTCGGGAGAATGAGGCAACCGATGCCGCCATTGCGGAGAAAATCCGGTGTGCGCTTGGTGAAATGCAAGGCGATTTGGTTATTCCCACGGCTTCCCCAGGGCGGATTGCCAATGACCATGTCGTAATCTTTATCAAGAGGGAGTTTATCGTGGAGAAAATCACCATGCATGATTACCGCTGGTTCGGTCTTAAGCCCTTCTTTCTCGCTCCACAGAAGCGGCGGAAGGAAATGATCCGCCCTCACTTTCTCTTTGAACTCGTCGAGGTCAATTGGCTGGAGTTTCTCAAACAATGCGAGGTAAAGGCTGAATGCGGCAATCCGGCAGGCATCAAGATTCAGATCAACGCCACGGATGCGTTGCTGGAGGATCTCAAGGAGCGCCTGGGCTTTGGTCTTCTTCGTCCGGTCGGGGTTGTCGCGGAGCCATTGGGCGGCCAACAGATTGAACATCGCCACGAGAAAAATCCCCGACCCACATGCGGGATCAAGCACGCGCCATGAGGCCGCTTGCGCGTAGCGGTCTTCAACCGCAACGTGCAACATTGTCTCGGCAAGATGGCGCGGCGTATAAAAAGCTCCTTCCTTGTGTTTTTGCTCCAGATCCTCTTCCTTCATGAACTCCTCGTAGATTCCGCTGATCGTTTCCACGGGAATGACACGGAAATCGTAATTGACGAAATCGAACATTGCTTGGCCAGACGACATGTCGCTGTGGCCGAGGAACTCCGTGAGAATCTTGAGGTGAGTTGGGCCGATCCCTTGGGCTTCTTCGTCAAGCGTCGCGTCGAACATCGTGCCGTTGAACTCTCGCCTCAAAGCGGGGAAAAGTCCGTCACTGCCGTAGAGCATCCTCTTCGCTTCCTCAATGGGCCGGTCTCTAAGAATGCCCAACAACGAAGTAGTCCCTGTAGGGAAGTGTTGCTCCTTGATGAATTTGCGCTGTTGAAGGAAAGAGACGAACAGTACTCGGCCGAGAAGCGAATGAGCACGTTGCAGTTTCCAGCCGGCCTTCTTCAGCCGCCGGGCCGCATCAACTAGGTTTTGCACGAGACAGCGATCTACCGCTTCTTCCGTTGGAAAGAAAACGCGATGGTCATGAAAAAACTGGCCAGTCTCGATGGAACGAACGAATTTTGCACATTCCATCGTCTTGGCCAGATCCCCCAGATCATTTATCAACGTGCGCTCAGGCGATTCGTCAAGCGCCCCCACCCTGGCTGGCTTGCGAACGCCGCTGTGAACTTCAACTTGGCCGGGTGTGAGGAACACGAGCAAAGGCACCAACCCTTGGTTCCAAACGAATGTTTGGCATTTGCGCTTCTGCTCGACCGAGAATCGCTTTGCCTCGCAAAGATAGACCGTCGGACGTCCGTCAACGCATAAGACCCCACCAAGATTCAGTTCTTCCCAAGCCTGCCGAAGATAGTGAGAGTATGGCAGCAGAACATGCACCTGTTCGATTTGCTCCACTGAGGAAATGAACAGTGAGCCCTGAGAGACTTGTTTGCCAAAATTGGCCGCTCGGTTTTCGTCAATCGCCGGCATGGTCAGAGATCGTGGGTTCAGCAACCTACCTACAACTCACCCGGTGACAAGGCAAGCCTTCCCATGCGCCGCACCGGGATTATTGAAAAATCGTCTGCTCGCTTTCGAGGAAGCCTTGCAGGTGGCGCAGGCGCGTCGGATGGCGCATCTTGCGCAGGGCCTTGGCTTCGATCTGCCGGATGCGCTCGCGCGTCACGTTGTATTGACGGCCAATTTCTTCCAGCGTCCGCTCGTAGCCGTCCACCAGGCCGAAGCGCATTTCCACGATGCGCCGTTCGCGCTCGGTCAAGGTCGCCAGCACGTCGCTCAGGGTGTCCTTGAGCAGGCTGTAGCTGGTCACGTCGGACGGATTGGCGGCCTTTTTGTCCTCGATGAAATCGCCCACGCTGGCGTCGTCGCCGTCGCCCACCGGGGCTTGCAAGGAAACCGATTGCTGGGCCATCTTCAAAATGGCGCGCACACGCTCGACGGTCAGGTTCAGCTCGTCGGCGATTTCCTCCGGCTCGGCTTCGCGCCCCAATTCCTGCATGAGGCGCTTTTGGACGCGCATGAGCCGGTTGATGACTTCGATCATGTGGACCGGGATGCGGACGGTGCGGGCCTGGTCAGCCACGGCGCGGGTGATGGCCTGGCGAATCCACCAGATGGCGTAGGTGGAAAACTTGTAGCCGCGTTGATACTCGAATTTCTCCACGCCCTTCATCAGCCCCATGTTGCCTTCCTGGATCAAATCCAAAAAGGAGAGGCCGCGGTTGGTGTGCTTCTTGGCGATGGAGATGACCAGCCGCAGGTTGGCGGCGGCCATTTCGCACTTGGCCTGGTCGGCGCGGCTGGCGGCCTTTTTCATCTCGGTGTGCGCGGCCAGGAATTGCTCGTGCGGCATGCGCACAAATTTTTCCAGCGCCGCCAGTTTGGCCCGCTCCGCCGTCAATTGGGTCATCGTGCCGGGCGTTTTGCGCCGCTGCTGCAAATCGTTGAGGGCGCGCAACGTGGTTTGAATCTGGTCGGACACATTGTCGGACACCATCATGATTTCCTCGGAAACCTTGGGTTTGTAATAGAACTTGGGGAAAGTAGCCAGGAGCGCCTTGTTCAGGCGGTCGAACTCCTTCGCCGCCTTGGGGGCGGCCGGTTTGCCGTTGCCGGGAACGGCCTGCTCGAAAGCCTTGTCCAATTGCGCATCCAGGGCGCGGGCGCGCTTGACCAGCCGGCGCAAGACCGACAGATGCGTCGCCCGGCTCTCCACCTTTTTGTCAACTATTACCCGGTCAAACCGTTCCCGGGGCGGTTCCGACAAGAGCTTCTCCGCCAGCGCGACGTGCTCCTTGCCGGTGAAGCCGAACCCAAAAAGAATGCGCCGCGCCGCCGTCTCGCCCTCTTCAATCCGTTTACAAATTTCGACCTCCTGCTCGCGGGTGAGCAGGGGAACCTTGCCCATTTGGCGCAGATACATTTGCACCGGGTCGTCCAGAATATCCAGCCGGCTCTCTTCCTCCTCCTCGGCCGGTTCGGCCGGTTTGGGGCGCTCCAGATCGGGCGCCTCGACGATTTCCACCTCGAAGCCGCGCAGCTTGGAATAAATGGCGTCCAGCACTTCCGGCGTCACCACTTCGTCCGGCAAGGCGTCGTTGATATCGTCGTAAGTCAGGTAGCCCTGATCCTGCGCCAGCCGGAGAAGGTCCTTGATCTTCTCAGCGATGATGGGGGAATCCACCGTGGGCGCTCCCGGTGGAAAGCCGGACAGGGCCATGGGGGCAAGGGCCGTCGTCGCGGCCGTTGGAGAGGCGTTGCTGATCGGGCCGCTGCCGGTCTTGACCTTGCCGTTGGTTTGCGCATCGAAGCTAAACCGGGCCTTCTTTGCCACGGACCCCTTCTTGGAGGTGGTGAAGGTCTTGCCAATGTTCGGGCCTGTTACCAGGTTGATTCTCTTACTCGACATAATGTTCTGACACCTTTTCGGGATTTGAGTTCATTAAATGACGGCAATTATTGCCGTTGGCAAATCCCGCTAAAAATGGCGCGGTTTCGTTAATTCTGGAACTTTCCTTTGTGCAGTATTTACCCAGAGCAGTCCAAGAGCAGTTCATCCGCCGCCAAGGCATTAGAATACATATTGTTACGGTTATGTCAAAGAAAGAATTTCAATAAAATGCCGTTTCTTTGAGCTGATTTGGGCAGTTTCCTCCATAAGCATCTGTAATTGAGCAACTTGAGAAAACTGCAATCAGCCCGACAAAAATGGCGATTTCGCGTCGCCGCCGCGGCTTCCATGGCGGCCTTTGAGGACGATTTAACGCAACATATTGGGGTCCTCCCGTCAAAGCATCCCACCCAAAGCAATTCCGGTATGGCTCTGGGGACACGCCGCGACCGCTTCCGGCGGGCCTTGCACGACTATCCTGCCGCCCTCTTCTCCACCTTCCGGCCCCAAGTCAATGACCCAATCCGCCGACTTGATCACGTCCAAATTGTGCTCGATGACCAGTACCGAATGGCCCGCGTGGACGAGGCGTTGAAAAACCTTCAACAGCACCCTCACATCATCGAAATGCAAGCCCGTCGTCGGCTCGTCAAAAATGAAGAATGTCGGTTTTCCGGCGCCATTCTCCATGCGGCCTTTGCCAGCCTCCAATCTCCCTTCGTTCGCGCTGGATAGCGCCAGATGGCTGACCAGTTTCAGCCGCTGGCTTTCCCCGCCGGACAAAGTGTTGATCGGCTGGCCCAACCGCACATAGCCCAGCCCGACTTCCTGCAACAATTTCAGGCCCGCCGCCGCCCGCGCCGCATGACGCGAGCCGCCGAATCCGTTCAGAAACTCAATCGCTTCGTCCACCGTCGCCTCCAACAAATCGGCGATGCTCCAACGGCGCCCGGCCGGCCCGGCCGTGACTTGCAGGATGTGCGGACGATACCGCCGCCCGTTGCAGTCCGGGCAGCGCACAAACACATCGCTCAAAAATTGCATCTCGATCTTCTCAAAACCCGCGCCCCGGCAGCGTTCGCACTGCCCCTGCGCCGAATTGAAACTGAAGGCGCTGGCGGCCAGGCCGCGTTGCTCCGCCGCCGCCGTGCGCGCGAACAATTCGCGAATTTCGTCAAACGCCCCGATATAGACCGCCGGATTGGAGCGCGGCGTCCGCCCCAGCAGCGATTGATCCACCGCCACGACCCGGCCCAGATGTTGCCAGCCCTCCAACGAAAGGCCGGACGGTTCCGCCGCGCCGGCATCCGGCGTTTCGCCCTCTTCGTCCCCGGCGGCTGCGGCGGAAGGCGGTTCCCCGGCCAGGCGGTCCCGCAAGGCCGGCAGCAACACGTCGCGCGCCAGGGTGCTCTTCCCCGATCCGCTCACCCCGGTCACGCAAACCAAACGGCCCAGCGGAATCTCCACCGTCAAGTTCCGCAAATTATGCAAAGTCGCCCCGCGCAAAATCAGCGCCGGCCCCGCCGCGCCGCCTTTTTCACCTTCACCCCGCAAAAAAACGGGCCGCCGCGCGGGAATTTCAATCCGCTTTTTTCCCGCGAGATATTGCCCGGTCAACGACTGCGGCGCGCGCAGAATCTCCCGGTAAGTTCCTTGAAAAACCACCCGCCCGCCCGACGCGCCGTGGCCGGGGCCGAGATCAATAATTTGATCCGCCGCGCGCATGACCCCCGCTTCGTGCTCCACCACCGCCACCGTGTTGCCGGCGTCGCGCAACCGCCGCAGGATGCCGACCAGCCGGGCCGTGTCGCGCGCGTGCAATCCCACGCTCGGCTCGTCCAGCACAAACAAAGTATTGACAAGCCGCGAACCCAGGCAGCCCGCCAGGCTGACCCGCTCCGTCTCGCCGCCGGAGAGCGAGCGCGTCATCCGGTCCAGGCCGAGATAACCCAGCCCCGAGTCGAGCAGGAAGGCCAGCCGCGAACGGACTTCGTTGAGCGCCAGCAGCCGCGCATCCGTCGCCTTGGCCCCGCCCTGGCCCGCGATCAGCCCGTCCACAAACCGCAGCGCCTCCCGCACCGGCATCCGGTAAAAATCCGCCAGCGTCAGCCCGCCGTCCTTCGCAACATCCCCAAGTGTAGCGGCGGTCTGCGACCGCCGCTGACCCGATCCGCCTTCGCCCTCCGGCGCGGCAATCCTATAAAGCAGCGTCTCCGGTTGAAACCGCGCGCCGTGGCACTCCGGGCACGTATTATACTTGCGATACCGGGACAGCAGCACGCGGACGTGCATCTTGTAAGCCTTGGATTCCAGCCAGCGAAAATAGCCCTTCACCCCGTACCAGGCGCGCGGCCACTCGTGCGCCTTGTCCTGGCCGTAGCCCGGATCGCCTTCGATCACCCAATCCTGCCATTCTTTTGACAACTCCCGGAAAGGCGCGTCCATCGGCGCCCCGCGCAGCCGGGCGAACCTCGCCATGTCCTCCTGGCACTCCGCGCCGGTTTTGGTTTGCCACGGTTTGACCGCCCCGCCCGCCAGCGTTTTCGAGCGGTCCGGAATAGCCGCGTTGTAATCTATGGCGATGATCCGCCCAAAACCCTTGCACGCCGGGCACGCCCCGCCCGGATGATTGAAACTGAACAGGGCCGGCGTCGGCTCGCGATATTCCAGGTCGCACGCCGCGCAATGCAACCGGTTTGAAAAATGATGGACTCCCGAAATCGCGCCCTGTTCCGAAAGCACGTGAACCGCCAATTTGCCCTTCCCAAAATGATACGCCTGCTCGCATCCCTCGATGAATCGCCCCCGGTTGGACTCCTTCAACTTCACCCGGTCCTGAACCACCGTCAACTGGCCGGGCGGCGAACCACCCCAATCATTAGCGACTCTTTGGGGGAGCGCGACCGTCCCGGTCGCATCCGTCGGCGTCTCGCCGACGGAATCTTCCATCCAAACCGGATCACCTTTTGGGTGAAGCCGGGAGCCTGTCGCTAATAATTCAGGCGGACCTTTCAGCCGCGCCGAAAACTGGTCCAGCGCCGCCACCTCCCCGTCCAGCAGCAGCCGCTGATAACCCTGCCGCGCCACCAGCGCCAGCGATTCCTCCAGCGGGAATTTTTCGCTCAAATCCAGCGTGAACGTGATCAGCGTTTCCGCCTCCGCCGCCGCCGCGCGCATGGCCGGCCAGATTTTTTGCGGCGGCTCCTGCTCCACCGGCCGGCCGCAACGGCGGCAGTGCAACCGCGCCAGTTGCGCCCAGAAAACCTTCGCGTAATCAGTGATCTCCGTCATCGTCCCAACCGTCGAGCGGGTGGACTTGACGCTGTTGCGCTGCTCAATGGCGATGGCCGGCGGAATCCCTTCGATGCGCCGCGCTTGCGGCTTGTCCATCCGGTCCAAAAACTGGCGGGCGTAGGGCGAAAACGTCTCAATGTAACGGCGCTGTCCCTCGGCGAAGAGCGTTTCAAAGGCCAGCGAACTTTTCCCCGACCCGCTCAATCCCGAAATGACGACCAACTGGCGCAGCGGCACGTCCAGGTCAATATTCTTCAAATTATTCTGGCGCACCCCCCGGAGGCGGATGCAGCCCGGCGCTTTTTTCCTCATGCGGCCAAGAACCTAAACCGCCCGCCCGCCCTGTCAAACCGCAACGCATACAAAGATAGAGGATGGAAAAGGCGTCAGGAAATCAGGAGAATTGTTCTGGCCTTGCTGTTCCTGGAAGTCGCCTTGAACTTTGTAAGATCAGGTCTTGCAGCCACTTCAAAAGGGCGTTTTTCCTGTCCTGGTTTGGCGTCAGGCCCTTAAAACATTTGCCTAATTTGTGCCAAAATTCTCCTCAGGACTGGTTCCGGCATGAAGCCGATGCGCTTTATGACCAGTTGCCGATGCAATGACGCGAGTTTCGCCAATCGCACAATGGATGGCTTCGGCAAGCCGCACGCGGCCAAGTCACCCGACGGAATCAAAAATTCCTCGGCAGCCAACCTGGCCGGAACCTGGGAAGAGATCGCCACTACGAGCACGTCCTCGCTGACCGCATTCAAGGCATCGGAGGAAACAACCAAAGCGGGACGCTGCTTGGTGCTGCTCAAATCGGTGAAGGGAAAGTGAACCAGAATAATATCGCCGCGCTTAAAATTGGTCATAGATGGCATCTTCCGGATTATTCCAGAATTCGAAGGCCGGTTCTGCCAACTGGGACCAAGCCAAATCCTCCAGCGAAACCTTCAGGTGCTGCGGGAGAATTCGGAGCAATTCGACCTGCTCTTTCACGTCCAGCTTGTCAATGGCCGCGCTGATTTCGACTACCGTACTCATACTGAAACCTTATCGCTCCAGAGGGGCAAAAGCAAGCTGCGAGACGGCTCTGTCGTGTTGCATGCAAGACTTCTCATTCTACGTGCGATGCGTTCGTGATGCCTGAGCCGGCAAGGTAGGGCGGGCAGTCCCCTGCCCGCCGCCATCCGAACAAGATATCCGGCAACTGTCTTCCAATGACAAATGACAAATTTTCAATGACCAATTCTCAATTCCTTGTCGCATCAGCTTGCAGCGGCGGGCAGAGGACTGCCCGCCCTACCGCCTTTGACTGACCTTTGGCCGCTGTGTTCAGTCGCCCAGGCTGGTGCCGACGAGGCGGGCGCTGGTGATCCAGGGATGGTCCAGCGGCACGGTTTTTCGTTTGCCCGCCACTTTTTCCAGGGGCACCGGCTCGGTTTTCTCGCCGCGCGCCGCCACCATCACGCCATAGACGCCTTCGCTGATCAAGTCGGCGCAGGCGGTGCCCAGGCGCGTGGCCAGGAGACGGTCCACCGCCGAAGGCGAGCCGCCGCGCTGGACATAGCCCAGAATGGTGACGCGCGATTCCAGGCCGGTCAGCTTTTCGAGTTCTTTGGCCAGACGCAAGGTGTTGCCGTCGTGGCGGGAATGAAATGCCAGGAGGGCGCTCTTGGCCTTTTTGCGTTCCAGTTTGGTGCGGGCCTCGTGTTTATTTTTGTCGGCGGCCTGGAACTGGGCGGCGTCTCGAATGGACATGGCCCCTTCGGCCACGGCCACCACGCTGAAGTGTTTGCCGGCCCGGCTGCGCTGGCGGATGGCTTCGGCCACTATCTCGATGTCGTAAGGAATTTCCGGCAGCAAAATGACATCCGCGCCGCCCGCAATCCCCGCGCCCAGCGCAAGCCAGCCGGCGCGGTGCCCCATGATTTCGACCACCACGATCCGGTAGTGGCTGTGCGCCGTGCTGTGCAGGCGGTCAATCGCCTCGGTCGCGATGCCCAGGGCGGTGTCGTAGCCGAAACTTATGTCCGTCATCGCCACGTCGTTGTCTATGGTCTTGGGAAGGGTCACGACGTTGAGGCCCTTTTCCTTGAGGTAAAGGGCGTTCTTCTGCGTGCCGCCGCCGCCGATGCACACCAGGGCGTCCAGATGATGTTTTTCGTAATTGGCGATGATGGATTCCGAGACGTCAATTTCCTTTCCCCCCACCAACATCCGGCGCGGTTTGTCGCGGCTGGTCCCCAGAATGGTGCCGCCGACGGTGAGAATGCCGGAAAGATTGTCCAAGCCCAGCGGCGTGGTGCGGTTCTCCATCAGCCCGCGAAAACCGTCGCGGAAGCCGATAAGCGTCATGCCGAAAATGCCCTGTGCCGCCTTGCCCACCCCGCGGATGGCGGCGTTGAGGCCGGGGCAATCGCCCCCGGAAGTGAGGATGCCGATGTATTTGGTCGCGGTTCGGGTCATGTGGCGGAGGATTTGCGGCGGAGCCAGCTTTGCACACGCCGGGCGAAGGCGCCGGGTTTTTCGTCCAAGGTCCTTTTTCCCAGTTTGAAGGCCCGATTTTGCAGCCGGGCGCGCTTGGCGGCAATTCGTTTTGACAGACGGCGGTAGTCCCGCGCCGGATGGGCGGCGTCCTCCCGGCGGAGGGCCTGTAGCACCAGGAACAAATCGTGGTCATCGCCCAGCATCTCGCATAATTGCTCGGTTTGTTGGATCATGGCTTCGGCCTTCTTGGGGCCGAGACGTTCGATCAAGGCCAGGCCGTACCATAACATCTTGGCCTGCTTGCGCCATTCATGCAAATTTTCCGGCGTTTTCTTTTGGCGGGCCTTCTTGAAGGCGGCCCGGCTCCGCTTGTAGATGCGCCGGAGGCCCGCGGCCAGGCGGGCCGGCGTGGCTTTCTTGACCGGCCAGGAAGCGATGTTCTGCCGCGAGGCCGAAAGCATCAGGCGCACGGCGCGGCGCAAGGCCGGGATTTTGCGCAGGCAATCCTCCTGGCGCCGGCGCAGACTCTGGCGGGTTTCCCGCGCCACGGGGCCGGTCGCGGCGCGCAGCCGGCCCAGGGTGCGCAACTGCACGTGAACATCGCGCAGCGGCGCGATCTTGCGGCCCGCCGCGGCCAGACGGCGATTTTCCTGGCGGAAAAGATTCTTGGGAAAGGCGACGCGCAGGGAGCGGAGCAGGGCGCGCAGTCTTTTCAAGGATTTGCGCGCATTGTGCATGGCCTGGGCGCGGTTGGCGCGGCGCAGTTCCGTCAAGGCCAGGGCAATTTCTTCCGCGGCGATTCGGCCGAAGGCATCCGACAGCGACTCGTTTTTCTCGATGCGGTAACTCATGAGAATGGAAGTCCTAAAGCGGTATCATACCCCATTGTTTAGAAAAAGTTACGATTGGGTTACGATCAGGTGACGGCCAGCCTGCCCTTCCGGGAGCGCACGCGCCCTCGCGTGCAGCGGGTCGCGCCTCGCGGCCCGCACCACAATTGAGTTCATTGCCCGCCACCGGCTTTAGCCTAACTTCCTCCTTCAATTGACGTAAACCCTTGAAGAATCGAGGTTTTGCCCTTTTTATGTAGCAAGTAATATATGCAAAATACCCCTTGACACGCTTGAGACGCTCTGCCATGTTGTAGCCAGTG
>Ga0326727_10004265_pt1 | contig 43464 bp, 34 predicted proteins | sample MB2enrmetagenome_FD_207643 | JGI IMG/M metagenome (GOLD analysis project Ga0326727, IMG submission 207643) | Lab enriched peat soil microbial communities from McLean, Ithaca, NY, United States - MB29MY | ecosystem: Environmental > Terrestrial > Soil > Wetlands > Peat | place: USA: New York... | reverse complement strand
TTCCGCATGGGAGAGGCCAAAGTCAGCACCATCCTGCTGGACTACAAGACCGGCATCCACGCGGCCGTCAAGCACCTGGCGGATCTGGGCCACCGCAGGATCGCCTTCCTGGCCGGCCCGCACAAGCTGCATTCGGCCATCACCCGCGAAAACGACTTCCGCACGGCGATGGACGCCGCCGGGCTTTCCATCCAGGAGAAATGGGTCATCGAGTGCGACCACACGGCCAAGGGCGGCGTGGCCGGCTTTGGGCAGTTGCAAGCCCTGGCGACCCGCCCAACCGCCATTCTCTGCTCCAACGATATGACCGCCATCGGCGTATTGCGCGCCGCTTATATGGAAGGCCTCCGCGTGCCCCAGGACCTGTCGGTCGTCGGCCTGGACGACATCGACTTCGCGGAGTTCACGCTGCCCCCGCTCACCACCATCCGCCTCTCCCGCTCCGATCTGGCGCGCGCCGCCTTCGAGGCCCTCCGCCAGCAGGCCGAAGAGCCCGGCAACCCCGGGATGCAGCGGGAGTTCCCGGTCTCCACCAGCCTGGTTGTGCGCTCCTCGACAGCCGCGCCGCCGGCGAGCGGGGGATAATCTCCCCTGAGTGGCGAGGCATTTCTCCAGCCTGCTCGAGTGCCGGTTGATGGGCTGGTCTACGCGGGATTCTGTCCCTCAGGCGCAGGGCGGCGTCGTGGCCGCCGATCCACTGGCGCGACTTTCTCCAGGGAGACTCCTGAACACGCCAAGGCTGTAAATGGGACGGGCGGAAGCGGCGTTCTTTGCCGCCGCCACCCGGCTGCGCCCCTGTCGCGAACCGATCTCATTCGCCGGCGCTTGATCGTAGGAACCGCTCACCAAGTCACTGTCTTCAAAGGGCGCGGCTTTACAGGCTGCGGAAAAGGAAGAATGAAAAGCGAATCTGCCGGTAAGCATCCGTCCGCGGCTCATGCGCGGGTTGGTCCTGTTGGCTTCATGCGGGGGTTGAGTCCCCTGCCTCCCTCCGGATCGAGCTCTTCCCCGGCTCGTCCAGCCCCGGATGGGCCGCAACGGGCATCCGCCCGGCCATTCTTGGACCGCGCGCTACGAGAACCGCGTCGGCGGACTCAGAGCCACCGACGGCCGCGGTTCCACCTTCTTCGTGGAGATGACCGCCTTGGCCCCGGTCAGCTCCGGGCCATCCCAGCCTTCCTTCACCGCCTCGATATGAATCTCGCCCGGCCGCCTGGTGGACTGCACGATGACCTGCGCCAGACCGTTGAAGAGCGAGCGCCTGGGCTCCTTGTCGCTCTCCTGGCAGTTGGGATCGCCGTTGCCCACGCCGATCAGCGAGCCCGCTCCGGAGACCTTGAAGCCGATCAGATTGCCTGCCGTCGGAACCGGCCGGCCCTCCTTGTCCAGCGCCTCCACGGTCAGAATTGCCACGTCCTCGCCATCGGCATCGATCTGGGTCCGGTCCGCCGTCAGCCGGATGGCCACCGTGGGCCCGGTCGTCTCGCGCTTCTCAGTCAGGACGACCTTGCCGTCCTTCGTTCCGCGCGCCTCGATAACTCCGGGCTCGTACTTGACCTTCCACTCCAGGTGACCCAGATGCGGAACCTTCTGGCTGCCCAGGCTCTTGCCGTTCACGAATAACTCAACCTCGTCCAAATTCGAATGCACCCATACCGGAAGCTCCTCGCCTTCCTTGCCCTCGAAGTCCCAGTGGGGGAAGAGATGCAGCACCGGCCCGGCGCTCCACCAGGATTTGTAATAGAAGAACGTGTCCTTGGGAAAGCCGCACATATCGATGACGCCGAACTGCGAGTTGATGGAGGGCCATCCATAGGGCGATGGCTCGCCGCGATAGTCGAAGCCGGTCCACAGAAAGCCGCCCGCCTCCCACTCGCGCGTGGCGTAGAAGGTCCACCACTCCTCGGCGGCCTCGCCCCATCGCGCCGGGCTTACGTCGTAGGAGCTCACCGTGTTGCGCAGCGGATCGGTCGAGTAATCTCCGCGCGTGCTGAAACAACTGGCCGTCTCCGAACCGTAGACCGGCCGCTGGGGATACTTTTTGTGAAAGCCGTCGGGGTATTTCAGGTTGTAATTGAAGCCGATGACATCGAAGGCATCGGAGACGCCCTGCTCGTTGTTGCCGTTTACCGCGGCCGAGACCGGGCGCGTGGGGTCCAGCTCGCGGCAGCGCCGCGCCATGGTGGCCGCAATCCTGGCGCCCTGCCCGGCCATCGCATCCTGGAGCAGGAACTCCTCATTGCCCACCGACCACAGGATGATCGACGGCGAGTTGCGATAGCGCTTGATCATGGTCTCCAGTTGCGCCAGCCCCTCGGGGCTCGAACTCATCTGGCGCGTCTCGCACATCATCATCATGCCCATGCGGTCGCAGGCCTCGACCCACTCCGGCGTGGGCATATTGTGCGAGGTTCTGACCGCGTTACAGCCCATCTCGCGCAGCAAGCCCAGCCGGAACCACTGCAGCCGATCGGGCAGCGCCGCGCCCACGCCGGCGTGGTCCTGATGGTTGCAGGTACCCTGGAGCTTGATGGACTTGCCGTTGAGGAAGAAGCCCTTTTCGGGGTCGAAGACCGCCGTGCGCACGCCAAAGCTCAGCCGCTCGGCATCGCGGGGCTTGCCGCCGGCTTCCACCGTCACAATCGCCGCATAGAGGTTCGGAGTATCAACGGACCACAACGCCGGATCGGGCAGCTTCGCGGTCGCGGCAAAGGCGGCCGCGCCGTCCACGCCAATCGACTGCGCAGGCGCTTCAGCGGTAGCAACCGTCTTGCCCGCGGCGTCCAGAATCTGCCAGCTCACCCTGGCGTTTTCCGCCTGCTTGCCTTCGTTTTGCACCACCGTGTCCAGAGTCAAAAGAGCCGAGGCCCCGTCGGCGCTCAACGCCGCGCGCACCGTGCTCTCCCACTTGCCCAGGTGCAGCGCATCGGTCTTGGTGAGCCACACGTGACGGTAGATGCCCGCGCCCTCGTAGAACCAGCCGTCGCCCAGGCTGGCGTCAACGCGCGCCACAATATAGTTCTTCGCGCCGTAGTTCAGAAAGTCCGTCAGATCGAAGCGGAAGGGCGCGTAGCCATTATCGTTGCGGCCGATAAAGCAGCCGTTCACGAAGACCAGCACGTCGCGAAAGGCGCCGTCGAACTCGACCGCGATGCGCCGGCCCAGGTCGCCGGCGGGAACGTCGAACTCGCGCCGGTACCAGCCCACGCTGGTCTCCGGGTAGCGGCGGCCAAGCGGCTTGAACCCATGCGAGCTTTGCGCCTCGTCGCGCACAAAGGGCAGCTCGACCGCCCAGTCGTGGGGAAGGTTGAGCGCGCGCCACTTCGAGTCGTCGAAGTTGGCCTTGGCAAAGGCGAAGTCGCCGGTCTTGGAGAAGTCTCCCTGCCCATAGCCGAAGCCCAGATCGCGGGCCGGATCCGAGCCGTGGCCAAACTGAAACTTCCAGCCGAAATCGAAGAGCAGTTGCTCGCGCGGCGCAACGGCGCCCAGAGCCTGGGCCGATGCCGCCTGGGGAGAAGCGGCCAGCAGCTCGGCCGCGCGCCCCCAGGCCGAACGGGCCGCCAAAGAAGAAGCCGTAATTGCCGCTCCGCTCGCAAGCAGGCGACGCCGAGAGATAAGAGCCATGGAAGATCCTCGATTCAGAAGAAGTTTCACCGCGCGCCGCGCCTAAAATGCGAGCGCCGGGCAACGGCGGAACTATAAATCAACCGGCGGCTCCCCGGCAAAACCTGCCGCCGGCGCGGAAGGCGTCGGCGGCGGGCGTCCTCAACGCAGCGCCCCTTTACAATGGATCGATGCCTGAGCTGCCTGAGGTGGAGATCATTGCCCGCGGCGTACACGCGCGCGTGCGTGGCGACCGCATCGTCGAAGCCTGGTTCGGCAGCCGCCGCGAACCCTTCAAGACACCGCCGGACCGGCAGGCCGCGGGGCTTGAGGGGCGCGTCTTTCTGGGCGTGCATCGCGCCGGAAAGCATATCGTCTGCGATCTGGGGGATTGCGGGCCGGAACCGTCGCCGGGTCCAGCTTCGGAGCCATCCGCGGGCCGGGCTACAGTCGGGGCGCAAACTCAATGCAGCGTTCGTCCGGCAGCCCAATGGATTGTGCATCTTGGAATGACCGGGCGTCTGCTCGTGACCGTCCCCGGCGCTCCCGTGGCGGCCCACACGCACGTGCGGCTGCTGCTGGCCAGCAGCCGGGAGCTGCGTTTTGTCGATCCGCGGCGCTTCGGGCGGGTGGAGTTCCGCGACCTTGGCCACGGCGCGGGCTTCAGAGCGACGGGCGCGGAGCCGCTCGCCATTGGGGCCGAGGAGTTTGCCGCCCTCTTTGGCGGCCGCCGGCTGGCGATCAAGGCCGCCCTGCTGAACCAGAGGCTGCTGGCCGGGGTGGGCAACATCTATGCCGATGAGAGCCTGTTTCGCGCCGGCATCCGGCCGCGCCGGAGGGCCGGACGGCTGACCCGGAACGAGCTTGAACGGCTGCGCGTGGAGCTGCGCACGGTTCTGGAGCATGCCATACGGATGGGCGGATCGTCGGTCAGCGATTACGTGGACGCGGACGGGTTGCCGGGCTTCTTTCAACTGGAGCACTGCGTCTACCTGCGCACCGGCCTTGCCTGCCCGCGCTGCCAGACACCGATCCGGCGCATTTTGGTGGCTGGACGGGGAACGCACTACTGCCCGCGGTGCCAACGCTGAGGCGCATTTCTATGATTTTCAGGATTGTTCCCCCTCCGAGCTTCCATAATGCAGAAGAGGGCAGCACGATGACATTCGTAAGTGATTGAAAACAGGAAGCGGTTTGAATGGCGCTTCGATTGCTATTAAAAAGGCGCCAGTGATGTACCGGCTGCTGGAGAGAAGCCCGGCCAGCCCAGAGAAGAACAGACGCCCGGCAAGAGCATCCGCCAGCGAAGCGGCCCTGAAGAAGGGATAGACCGGCCGGGAAAGTCTGCAGCAGGCACGGTGGAAGATCCGCCGGCCACAGCTTTTGGGGAGGCCAGTGACCAGCGCAGGACAGCGAAACGCCGCTCCGTTTGGAGCGGCGTTTTGTGCCTGGGCCGGAGTTCCGGGCGCAAGCCGAGGTTTCCGAATTCCGGGTGCATCTAATTGTGCACTTGCCAGCTCAGGACCTTCGCTGTACTATCGAATCAGCCTATCAAGCGGCTGACGCGAGCCTCCCGAAACGGGCAGAGCGCGCTCGCCGCTGAGCAAGGAACTTTCGCCGCGCCGTTCATTGGTTCATCAGCACTCGCGGCGGAGGCTCCCCATAGGAAGGGCATTACCTGAAGAAAGCGCCAGCCGCGCCGATTCAACTTTGAAAGAGGGACGGGCATCGGACCCGGTGAGGGGTGCGATCGGCCGAGGGGGACCGTTCAAGGGTTCCCGCCAAAACGGCGGCGCGGCTTCTGGGAATCATGGCGGATTGAGCGGGGCTGAGCTCCGGGGTAATCCGCCCAATGTCCTCAAGTGACTGGACTGCCGGTCGCCGGGTTCCCCGTCCAAGTCTGGACAGGCGACAGGCAAAGAGAGCTTAGCAACGGGCGAGACAACGGCTGAAGCTAGGAACGCAATGCAGCAGATGGCACAGTGCCAGGAAGTACACTCATGACGACAGAATCGACGCAGCCCCAGCCTGAACTGGGGCCGGCACCGGCCAATGGCCAGGTGCAGTCGCAAGGGCATCGGCGCAGACGCCGCCGGCGCAAGAACAAATCCAGCCAGGCAAACGCAACCCAGGCCCAGCAGGCGCAAGCTCCGGCTCAACCGCCGCCGCCTCCGCCGCAGCCCAAGCCGGTCGCGGTGAGCCAGACTCATCAGGCGCACCCCGGCCAGGGACAGGGACGGAAGAAGAAAAGGGTCTTCCAGAAGGGTTCGGCCACGGCCGCGCAGCCGGGCAACAGCGTCTCCTCGCCTTCGCAGGGCAAGCGCAAGAGCAGGCAGAAAGGGCCGCGGGAGTTTGTCGGTCCCATGGACCATAGTTACCGCGCCGTCAACGGCAACGTGGCCGACGGGCCGCCGGCGACGATTCAGGTTGGGAACAACGGCTCCGGCGGCCATTACCAGGATGCCTACGAAGCGCCCCGGCCGGCCGCGGTCCGCGAGGACGCGCCCACCCGCATCTTCTGCTTCATCGACGATCTCTTCTTCCAGGCCAAGATTCAGGAGAATGCGCGCCGGCTGGGCATCAAGGTCGAGTTCGTCAAGGGCGACAAGGATTCCGTGGCCAAACTCACCGATCTGCCGGAGGCGGAGCGGCCGGCGCTGCTGGTCTTCGACCTGAACAACCTGAGCGCCAAACCGATGGCTCTGATCCCCAAATTGAAGGCCAAGCTAAAAAAGGCCACTTCAATCATCGGCTTTCTCAATCACCTGCAGGGGGACCTGAAGATGAAGGCCATCGAGGCCGGATGCGACACGGTGATGCCGCGCTCCGCCTTCTCGCAGAGCCTGCCCAGCCTGCTGCGCCGGTATGGAATGGAAGAGGAAGAAGAGTACGCCCAGCAGCCGATGTGAGCTGGGCGGAATGAGGACCAACAAAGAGGGAGCTCCCAGGCGGGAAGCTCCCTTTTTGTTTGAGCGCGGGCCTTATCCCGGCGGCCAGGTGAACGGGCGGCCGCCGAGCAGGTGCAGGTGGAGATGCTCCACGGTCTGGCCGCCGTCCTGCCCGGTATTCACGACGATGCGGTAGCCGCCGTCCAACTGTTTGGTCTGAGCGATCTCCGCCGCCGCGGACAGAAGGTGACCGAGCAGCGCGGAATCGTTCCTGTCCGTATCGTTGAGCGAACCGATGTGCTCGCGCGGCACGATCAGCACGTGCACCGGCGCCTGGGGGTGGACGTCCGCGAAGGCGTAACCAAGATCGTCCTGGAAGACGGGCGTCGAGGGAACGGTTCCTTCAATGATTTTGCAGAAGAGGCAGCTCATAGCGACCTCAGTGTACATGCGCGGTTTTGCCTAGGGGAGTAGCATCCTTGGTACGCGGATGGGCAGGTTTCATTCAGGAATGCGCCGCCGCAAGCCGGCTCGGCGGAGTGGGACGGTCCAGCGCCGCGGCTGTCCGCGACCCGGATATACCCTGGTCGCGCCGGCCAAGTCGGATCAAGTCGAGTCAAGCTGATTCGACAATGATGTTTGCATACTGAATCGTGTCCCCGGTGCGGATCAGGCCGATGGCCTTGGGAACGCGCCTCTTGAACTCGACGTGCGGCTCAAAGACCAGCTGGATGCCGCGCAAGGCCGCTTCGAACTCATGGCAGGTCTCCAGGCTGTTCGCGCCGCGGAACTCCTCGGCCATGAAGGCATTGCCGATGCTGAAGTTGGCGCGGATGGCTTGGAGCACGTCGAGCACGCGGGGAAGATCGTCAACCAGGGAGATATCGACGGTCTCAATCTGCGGCCAGTACGGGAAGCCGCGATCGGCAATGACCAGGGTATTGGTGTGGCGCACGCGGCTGAGCAGGGAATTGATGCCTGGATTCAGAATGCCGGTCTTCAACATGCGATCGAAGCTCCTTGCCGGATTGGCCGATTGCCGCCTGGCCGGTTTCAGCGTCCAGGCCGATGCTGTGCCCCAGTCTACGCATCGAGCCTACGCGAGTACAAATGAGGAAGATCGCAGGACGCCACACAAACGTCAGGGAAACTCAAGCTGAACGTCGATCCGATGGGCGGCTTGGTCTTGGTGGGTCGTAACCCGACCCGGAGAATCCTCGCCACGCTGCACGGACGGCGCGTTCGCGGCAAGCCATTTTGCAAGAAGCTGGGGGTTGTATCGTTTGCCCTCGATGCCGGTCCAGGCGGCGAGCAGAGCCTTGGCGACGCCCGCGCGGGGCTCTATCCCATCCATAATAAGGCGGCCGAAGTCATAGGGCTTGCCCTCATCGACGCCGATGGTCAATTCGATGACGCGATGCGCTTCATCGATGCGCGTCAGAGGGATGGCTCCGAAATTGATATATCCATTTTCCAGGTAGAGATCCTTTAGCCGTTCGAGTCCCTTGCCGATGCCGGTGGCATTGAAGAGGCTGCCGGTTTCGTTCGGAAAAAGGCGCCTGAGCCGATCCGGCGGGAAGAGCGACGCGCCGTGAAAGCCGATCTCTCCGAGGCGGTATTGAGCGCCGGGTTCAACCTGGATGGAGACTTCGGCGGAGCGCGACGGTGAACCCTCGTTGATTTCGGAGAGTTGCGGATTCCCGGCGCGGGCGGAGTAGTAGCCGAGGTCGAGCAAGCTGAGGCGGACGCGCTCGGCAAGCTCCTGCACACCGTAGGTTCCGCCTTGCAGCGAGTCTTCGATGCGCCGGCGATCGGCTTCGGGCAGATCGTTGGTAACGACGGTGAGTGCGCACACCTGGATCGTGGGCTGCGGCGTTTGAGTGGAGTTCTGCGCCAGTCCGAAACTGGCGAGAAGCAATAGGCAAAGGGAGCCGATCGCAATTCGCATCTTAGGTTCTCCTTGCCAGCTCCGAGGATGGGTTGGGGCTGGACGGGCAGCAATCAGGTTCGAACCTTGGTGAGAACTTGGACGGATGGCTCGCCAAAACGTACTTGCCGCGGGAGGGAAATGCCGGCGGCTCATGCAATCCAGGTTACTGGACCGTCAGGACCATGGTGGTGGAGTTGGTGATGGCGGTTACGCCGTTGGTGGATTGCCCGGTAACCGTCACGGTATAGGTGCCGGCGGGCGTGGCGGGGTTGATGGGCGGGCCGTGGTTGTAATAGTCGTAGCGTGCGTTGCAGGCGGTTGCGCCCAGCGTGGCGACGAAGGCCACCAAGGCGAGCAGCGAGAGCCGGTTGAGCCAGGCGCGGCGGCGGGCTCCCCAGGCAAGACCTCCCAGGGCCAGCGCGCCGGGAAGCAGAAACGCCCAGGCCACGGAGTTGGAGCCGGGATGAGCCGCCGAGGCGGAAGAAGCCACCTGGGTGACGATGACCATGTTGCTGGTGACCGCGGTGGCGGCGTTGGGCAGGATCTCGACGTTCTCCGGGGTAAATGTGCAGGAGGACTGATCGGGAAGGCCGGAGCAGGAGAGGGTAACGAACATCGGGACCGACAGCGCGGAGCTATTCTGAGGCGTAATGGAGGCGGTCAAGGTTCCCGTCTGGCCGGGCGTGAGGGTCATCGCAGCCGGGGCGACGGAGACCAGAAAGTTGGGCGTGGAGCTGGCCTGGGCCAGCACCTGAGCCGCCTCGGAGAGCGAAGCCCGGTGAGCGGCGTCGCCGGCATAAGCCGCGGTCAGGGAGTGGAGACCGGCCGGCAGGGTAACCTCAACTCTGGCCTGACCCTGGGCATCGAGCGCCGCGCCGGCCAGTTGGACGCCGTTGTCGCCGATGACCACCGCGCCGGTTGCCGGAAGCCCATCCTCGCCGTTCACGGTGACCGCGACGGTGGCCTGCGTGCGCCCGTCCAGGTCGCGGGTCTCCGCGGTCAGCGCGGTCTGCGTGGTCAAGCTCTGCCCGTCTTCCGCGGCCAGCGCCAGCGCGGGCATGGCCAGCGCGATCGCTAATCCTGCAACCAATTCAAGCCGCGGATCGCGGCAGACAATGCCTCTCACGTGCACCTGCTCCAAATCTCAAGTTTCAATCCACGCCTATGCGCGGCGAACGGCCGATGCCAGCCAGGGAACCCGGCCCGCCGACGACCTGTGCCGCCGCAGTACGGCCGCGTAGAACCCTATTGTATCCGGCGAGGGCGCGCGGAAGCTATTGCGGGGCACGTTCTTTGGACGAAACGGGGACGAGAATGCCGCGGCTTTCAGCCATAAATCGAGCGCTGGGGGGAATTGGAACGCCGGCGCGGGCGGCGAAACGGGCCGGGATACTACAATAGGCGCCATGATCGCTCACTTGCGTGGAAGGCTCATCCACAAGCAGCCCGGCCAGGCCATCGTCGAGGCGGCCGGCGTGGGCTACGACGTCACGATCTCGGTGCCCACCTTCACGGCGCTGCCCAGCTTGGGCCTGGAGGCCGCGCTGCACATTCATACCCAGGTGCGCGAAGACCAGATTGCGCTCTTCGGCTTTCTGGATCGCGAGGAGAAGCGGCTCTTCGAACGGCTGATCACCGTGGCGGGCGTGGGGCCCAAGCTGGCCATCGGCATTCTGAGCGGGCTTTCCGTCGAGCGCGCGGTGCAGGCCATCCGCGGCCACGATCACGCGCAACTGGTGCGGATTCCGGGGGTGGGCAAGAAGCTGGCCGAGCGCCTGGTGGTGGAGCTGAAGGACAAGCTGGACGATTTTGCCGCCGCGCCGGTGCGGTCGGCTGTGCAGGGGCCGGCCGCGGAAGATGTGCTCTCGGCGCTGGTCAACCTGGGCTATCAGCGGCCGGCGGCGGAGAAGGCCATCCAGCAGGCGGTGGCCAAAGACGCCACGCTGGGCGCCGATTTCGACGGGCTGTTCCGCGGCGCGCTGAAGCTGATCCGGTGATGGGAATGCAGCGGGAAGCTGCTGGAAGGAATCTTCTGGCGGAACGATCGAATTGGCGCGATAATCGGTGCATGGCGACGCTGCCCATCTACGAAGATCCCGATCCGGAGCTCGTTTCCGTGCGTGAGTATCTGACTACGAGCTACCGCCCCGATTGCGAGTACGTGGACGGGCGGATAGAGGAGCGCAATTTGGGCGAGTACGATCACGGTCTGCTGCAAACCATTCTCGGATATCTGTTCATGATTCATCGGGGTGATTGGGGCGTTCAGGCGGTCACCGATGTGAGAACACAGGTGAGAAGCAGGAGATTTCGCGTTCCAGACCTTACGGTCCTGCGCGCCGGCGCACCGAAAGAGCAGATCATTACCCATCCGCCGCTGATCGTGATCGAAATCCTCTCGCCCGAAGACCGGCTGAGCCGGTTCCAGAGCCGCATTGAAGATTATCTCGTTTTTGGAGTGGAGCACATCTGGATCATCGATCCGGAAAGCCGCACAGCCTATACAGCCACAGCCAGCGGACTCCATCCGGTCCGCACCAATGAGCTGACTGTGCCGGAGACGCCAATTCGCGTGGTGCTGAGCGACCTGTTCGCGGAGCTGGATCGGGCATAGGCTCATCGGGAAGCGGCCGCCGATTTCGACGGGCTCTTCCGCGGGGCGCTGAAGCTGATCCGGTGAAGAATTGCTGCTTTGCCGAATAATGAATCAGTTTCCGGGCAAGCGACCATCCCGCCGCAACCGCAAGACTGGGTCTGTTCGAATCTAGAAACGCGCACCGGGCTGTTGGCGGCGACCGACATTCGTGTCCCAAGATTCGATGAACACAGGAGGACATCTGAGGACCAATTCGAGATGTAGTCGGAGTTGTGGCCTTCAAGTACTTGCGGTTCAGTCGTTTCGGTGTTCATCCGAAGTCCAGAAAAAGTCCAAGACTCGTTCATCCGCAGTGCATGGTTGTTTTTTCCCCTCTCCCGCAGAGTTGCAATCACCGCGCAACCCGCGAGGAGGAGAGGTCGATGAATAGCACAGCAAAAACGATGAAGAGGGTATCCGCAACCGTAACGCTGGCAGTTGGACTGGCAGCGATGGCAACCACAGTCTCCGGCACGCTGGCCATGGCGCAGCGGCCCTCCAAGGGCGAAGTGGAGAGCACAACGATCACATTGAGGGTATATGACTACGCGCATGCAGGACAGAAGGGCCTGCGAGCGGCCGAGGGAGAGGCGGCCCGGATTCTGGCCGAGGCCGGCGTGAAAGCCCGTTGGGTGGATTGCCCGACGAAACATGCCGATGTGGCGAGGTATCCCGGCTGCGCGGCAGCGGGCCAGGGAAACGAGTACACGCTCCGGCTGCTCTCCGGATCCATGGCCGCGGCGCAGGAGAAGTCGCTGGAGGCGCTCGGAAGCGCGGCCGATTGCGGGCAGGGGGCGTGCACTGCCAGCGTCTACTATGACCGCATCCAGAAGCTGGCGGGCGGGGACACGATGCCCTCGGATGTGCTGGCGGGTCGGGTGATGGCGCGCGAAGTTGGCCAACTGCTCATCGGCGTGACGTATCGGTCGCGGTCCGGCATTATGAGCCCATCGTGGACCTACCGGCAGTTGGGCATGCTGGCCAGTTCTGAAATGTCGTTCTCCCCGGTAGAGGCGAGCGCGATGCGGGCTCGAGTCGCTGAGCGAGAGCGGGAGCAAGTGGCGGCGACCGGATCGGAACGGCTCGACAACACTCACTAAGGAACCAGGAAGGAAGATGAGGCTGGCCTGGGCGCCGGAGACGGGTCCAGGCCTTTCTTCGCATTACTTCACGCGCGTCGTCCAGATGTTGCCGTTGGTCTCGGAGTACTCATACACAATCTGATCGCCGCGCGGCGACCAACTAGGGTAGCGAACAAACGCGTTTGCCTTTGAATTGTTGGTGAGTTGCTTCTCGGCCCTGGTGCTCCGCGACACCCAATAGATGTTCCAGAGCCCGCCGCGGAGCCCGGCAAACACGATCTTGTCTCCGTCCGGCGACCAATCGCGCGGCCAGTTCTCGCCCGGATCGTTAGTGAGTTGGATCGGTGTTCCGCCTTCGCTCGAAATCGATACGATTTGAGAACCGCCGTTTCGACGCATCTCGGCAACGATCGATTTTCCGTCGCGTGCCCACGTGGGGAAGCCGATACCCTCTTTGTCGAACGTGAGTTGTTTCGCTGGACCGCCGCCGGCCGGCTCGGTGAAGATGTTTGCGACTCCGTTCTGCAAGCGGTGGAGGGCGACCTGTTTGCCGTCCGGCGAAAGGCGGGGGAAAAAGTCGTTTGGGTCGAATTCGCGCAGCAGCGCCTTTTTGCCGGATTCGATGTCGAGCGACTCAAGAAGGATGTGGCCGTTTTCACGGCCGAAGTAAGCGATGCGCCTGCTATCGGGAAACCAGCCGGCAAGGATTCCATAGTAGGGCACGGCATCCAGTTGCCGCGCATTCTTGCCGTCGGTGTCCATGAGCCAGGTGCCCTCACCGATGCCGTATTGATAGGTGTTATAAGCGATCGTCTTTCCGTCCGGCGAGAAGAGAGGGCCAACTTTTCGCCCATTGGTGTCATGCGTGAGCGCCTCTGGAACTCCAATCGCCTCCGCCGTTGCCGGCGACACGCGCACCGACTGGACGCTGTTGATCTTGGAAACCTCGCTGAATGCCGCGAATCTGCCATCCGCGGAGAAGCGCAGGTGCGAGTAGGAGACCTTTCCCGTATTCTCGATCATCTCCGGATCGCCGGCGACATTTCCCGAGGGCGAAAGGTTGACGCGCATCAGATGCATCGAGTTTCCCTCGGAGTGCAAGAAGTAGAGAGCTCGCCCGTTCGGCGCATAGACCGGGTCCCACCCGGGAGTAGATAACAAACGCTGGGGCGCGCCGCCATTTGCGGACACCGACCAGAATGCGAGGGCGCTCTGGCTCGTGTTGCTGAAGAGGATTCTCTTTCCGTCCGGCGACCAGATCGGTTCGCCATGTCCGCCGGAAGGATTGTCCGAACGCGTGAGTTGCACAGGCGCGCCACCTTGGGCCGCGACAGTCCAGATGGTCGACGACGGCAGTGTGCCGGCAGCGACGGTCTGGCCCAGGTCGGGAGCCTCAGCCGACTGAAATGCGATCTTCGTGCCGTCGGGCGACCAGGCGGGCCTGGAGCCGAAATCCACGAGCAGGCGCACAGTCCCGCCCAGCGCCGGAATCAGCCAGATGCCGCCGCGCTTCTGGGAATAGTAGGCGATGAGTTTTCCATCCGGCGACCAGGCCGGCTGGGTATTCTGCCCGCCGTCGGAGGTGAGCTGCATCTCTCGCCCGCCTGGCGCGAGCGACTTGACATAGATTTCAAAGCCGCCATTCTGGTTGGAACTGTAGGCGAGGAAACTTCCGTCCGGCGAAAGGGAAGGGTCTCTGTCCAGACCGGACGAAGCCGTGACCTGCGCCAGGCTGGAGTCATCCAGCGTCATGCCGGCGGGCACCTTGTGCGCGGTTATCAGGTACCAGGCAAGCCAGCCAGCGAAGCAGACCACCGCCACGCCGAGACCCGTCAAAGCGAATCGCCGCCAATGACGCCAGCCGGGTGCAACTGCAACAGGAGTCGCGGCGTCATCGCTCGCGACCTCGCTCGAACTCATCACGGCAGGAGGCTCCGCGGACGATTCATCACCCGCGCCGGCCGATTCTACCGCCGGGAAGATAAACCGGAAGCCCCGCCGGGGCAATGTCTCGACATAGCGGGGGCTTTCGGCATCGTCGTCCAGCGCCTGCCGCAGCTTCTTGATCGCGGTGCCGATGCTGTGGTCGAATTCGACGATCGTGCCATTGGGCCAAAGCCGATTGCAGATCTCCTCGCGTGTCACCAGCTCGCCGGGATGTTCAAGCAGAGTCAGAAGAATCTGCAAAGGTTGTTCCTGCAGACGAATCCGCCGCTCGCCCTTGCGCAGCTCGCCTGCGCGGACGTCCAACTCAAACTTGCCAAAGCTGATTCGCTGTGTGGGAATTCCGACCTCGCCGGTTGCGGATGCTCACAATCTATCACGGCTTCGGGTTTGCGTTGCATCGAAACGCACCCCAACCCATTTCCAGATTGCAGGATGGGCGCATTGGACAGCGATCCGTTATTGGCCAACTCCTACTCAAATGGGGTATTTCCCGGCAAACGCCGATCTCGCCAGGAAGCGTTCTCGGTTGCTGCCAAATCGCTGAGGGGCGAATCGAGAGTCCGGAAGGCAGATCCTGAGGTTCCGGACGGCTGGCCGGCAATCCGGCAACTGGCCCTCGAAGCTCGACCGATTCAAATTCTCGAATGAAATGAAGATGCTGTAGACTGGCATCCATCATGCCTCGCGCCGCCAAACCTGCCGCAACCGCGCCCGCCGCCCACCTTCGCCCCGAAGGGCTTGCCTTTCTGCGCGCCCTCGCCCGCAACAACGACCGCGAGTGGTTTATGCCGCGCAAGGCGATCTTCGAGGCCGAGTTGAAGGAGCCGATGCTGGCCATCGTCCGCGAGGTGACGGAAGCGATGACCGGCTTCGCGCCCAGTTTTGTGCGGCCCGCGGAGAAGTGCCTTTTCCGCATCTATCGCGATACGCGCTTCAGCGCCGACAAGCGGCCCTACAAGCCGCACGTGGCCGCCTGGTGGTCGCACCAGGGCCTCGACAAGACCTCCGGGGCGGGATACTACTTCCACGTCAGCGCCAAGGAGGTGGTGATCGCCGCCGGAGCTTACATGCCGGAGAAGGATCAACTGGCCGCCATCCGCCATTGGCTGCTCGATCATCACGAGGAGTTCCGCAAGGTCTTGCAGACGGCGGCGATCCGCAAGACTTTCACCGAGTTCGACGGCAACGCGCTCACCCGGCCGCCCAAAGGTTTCTGCAGGGACCATCCGGCGATCGACCTGATCCAATGCCGCCAGTGGGGGTTGAGCGTTGCGCTGCCGGCCGCGGCGGCGCTGGAGCCGGAGTTTGCCGCCACGCTGATTCGCCACTTCCGGCTGGCCGCGCCGGTGGTGGACGCGCTGAATGCGCCTCTCGCCGCGGCCCTCGCGCCTCGGAAAAAGGTGCTCTTCGGGCTGAAATAGCCGAACTCCGCTGAGGTCGCTTTTATGGGCATTGCAATCCGCGTCGGCGAGGCAAAGCAGCAAAACCCGGCCTAAATGGGGCAGAAACAGGGAGAAACCACACAAATCCCAAAGAAAACTGTGGAAAACGCGGTTTTTCGATTGACTTTAACCACTCGGAAGCCGCATTGTAACCATCGACGGGGTTCACCGAACCCGCATGAATACAGGGGAAACGTGCAAGGTTGCCTGGGTCGCACTCCCTCCATGCGGTACGCGTAACGCAGCGGAAACCCGGCAACACAGGCAGCCCCGAGGGCTCGCCCAGAAGGAGAAGATCACATGGCAACTGGACTGACCAAGACCGCCCTGACGCGGCTACTGGCCGAGAAGCTGGAACTGACCAACAAGCAAGTCGCGGCCTTCCTGGATACGCTGGCTGAGACCGCCATCAAGGAGACCAAGAAGAATGGAGTCTTCGTGATTCCCGGCATTGGCCGGCTGGTGAAGGCAGAGCGCAAGGCCCGCATCGGCCGCAACCCGCAGACCGGCGCGGCCATCAAGATCAAGGCCAAGACGGTGGTGAAGTTCCGCGTGGCCAAGGCCGCCAAGGACGTGATCGCCCCACCGAAGAAATAGCGTTCCCGGCAGCGTGCGGTAAACAGCAATCCGGACTGGCGCAACGGCGAAGGGAGGGAGTTATCGGACCCTCCCTTTTGCTGTTTGCGGCGGTTCCGGGGGCATTTTCGCAGTCAGGGAGCGCGTTTATCGCCACGCGCGCGGACGCCAAAATCTGTGAACGCTCCAGAGGTCGAAGCGGAAGGTGAGAAAGAACAGCACCGGACCGAGAATGAGACCGAGGGGCAGGAGCCACCAGCCGAGCAGTTCATGAACGCCGGCCGCGGGCTGTCCGCCCGAGCTAAAGCTGAGCGACCAGGTATGTTCTGAGAACTCGCCGTATAACCCGGTGGTGTGGGGGTTGATGAGCTTGAGCACGCCGAGGATGGAAAGCCATCCGCCGACGAGGTAGCCAACGACAGAGATGGCGAAGACGAGGAGCCCGACGACGCTGAGGGTCGCCCAGCGGAAGATGCTGCGCAGGATGAAGGCGGGCGAACGCGACATCTGCGCGCGCTTCAGCAGTTCCTCGGTCCGGTAGCGGCCGGCCAGTTCCTCGGGAGTGCCCAGTGCGGCCAGCGTGGATGAGACGCTGTCGCCTGGGGTCTCGCCGGAGGTTTTGTCGAGGATGTGCGCGCGGATCTCCGCGACGATGTCGTTGACATCCTCGTCCATCAGCTCGCGCAGTTGCTTGCGCAGAGCCGCTAAGTAGGCATCCACGGTCTTCTGGGATTGGGCAGAAACGGTCATGGCTTTTCCTCCCCGGTTGGCTTGCTCTTTTCTCTGTTCAACGGAGCTAGAAGGTTGTTCATGCTGGCGGAGAATCGAGCCCAGATGCCGCTCATCTCCATGGCCCGCTGCCGCCCGGCGGCGGTGAGCCGGTAGTACTTTCGAGGGTGCCCGGAGTCGGACTCGACCCATTCGGTCTCGACCAGCCCGAGGGCGCGCAGCCGGTTGAGCAGCGGATAGGCGGTGCCTTCGACGACGATCAGGTCCGAGCTGGTCTCGAGATGGCGGAGGATCTCCAGTCCGTAGAGCCGGCCCTCCCAGAGGGAGGCGAGTATGGCAAGCTCCAGGGAACCTTTGCGGAGCTGGACCTCCCACTTCTCTGAACTCTCCGGATTCTGCTGCATAGAATGTTCCACAACAAAATACTATGCACAACATGGTATGTTGTCAACAACTTTTTATGGGCACAGATGCTTTTCCGGATGCCCGCACCCAAAGATATGTCTTTTCTTTGCCTTAACGGGAGGCCAGAATAGGCGTCCCCGTCGCTCAGTGAGGACGATTGAGTTTATTTCTTCAGTCCCAGCGCCTCCACCACCTCTTCATCCACGCGCGCCGGCTGCCCATCTTCCTTCCACACCACCCCGAAGTTGCCGCGGTAGTCCCACATCGCCCAGCCGATCCCGTCGGCCTCGAGCGCCGTCCGCACATCGCGAATCCAGTTCATCCGCGAGCGCGGGTCGGTGTGTTCGCGGTAAGCCCCAAACTCATTGCAGATCAGCGGGACGCCGTTTGCGCGCCCCCATGCCGCGGCCTCGTCGATGGTGAGCCGGATGCGATGCGCGTCCCAGCGATCCAGCCAATACTGTTCCAACTGAAAGCGGTTGGCGGGATCGGGAACCTCTTTCACCAGTTCGGCCATCGAGCTCTCGTCTGCCGGATAGGGAAGCCCGTGCGTAGCACTCCACCAGGGCACGCCCCACCCCGCGCCCTGGTGGGTAAAGGTGTGCGGATCGTAGAAGTGGAAGTTATAGATCACGTTGCCGTCGCTGAGCGGATGCAGGGTCAGCAGGTCCTGAATGTCGGAGTAATTCGGCCCGGTGGCAATGATCGTGTTCTTCGGCGCGGCCTCGCGGATGGCCGCCGCCACGCGCGCCTGAATCCCCGCCCACCGGTATGGATCGTTGACCTCGGGCTCGTTCATGATCTCGAAGAAGACCCGCTCCGGGTCGCGCGCGGCATAGTGAGCGGCCAGCCGCCGCCACAGCATGACCAGGCGGTCCACCGCGTCGTTGGCGGTCCGCAACTGCTGCTTGTAGGCGCCCTCGGGATGAAGATCGATCTGTACCGCCAAGCCATCGGCCAGCATGGTGTCCACTGCCCGGTCCAGGCGGCTGAGGAACTCCGCGTTCAGCCCCTCCTCGCCCCGCGCGTACTGTTCCAGGGGCGCGGCGTCGATGCTCAGGCGCACATTGTCGAAGCCCAGCTTGGCTATCAGCGCAATATCCGCGGCGTCGGTATAGCGGTCGGTTCGCGCGGCCGAATAGTCGCGCGGCGACTGCGCAAACCACTGCGACGCATTGATGCCCCGTTTCAGGTGCTGCGCGCGGGCAAAGGCCGTGCGCAGATCAGCGGCGCGATCCTGCGCCAGCGCGGGCAGAGCAGCCAGAAAGAGAGAAACAAGAGAGCGTGCAAAACGAGGCATGAATGATTCTCCCATCGAGGAATTGCGGGAGATTGCGACGCCGGCGGCGACCCGGCGGCCGGAAGCTGCCGCGAATCACCCCAGACTAGAACGGCTCCCATCCCGCCGGGAGCCGCTTCGCCAACGCAATTGGAGCGCCTAATTGCGGCGCTTGCCGCCCTCCTCGCCTTCGAGCGCCGCAACCTGCTCGTAGGTGGTGCGCAGATACTTGTGCGGATTCACCGGCACATTGTGCACGCGCACCTCATAGTGAAGGTGCGGCCCGGTGGCGCGCCCCGACTGGCCCACGTAGCCGATGACCTGGCCCCGGATCACATGCTGGCCGGGCAGCACGGCGACCGACGAAAGATGCCCGTAGACGGTCAGCACATCATGGCCGTGATCCAGCACCACCTGGCGGCCATAGCCGGCGCCCATCGACGCTCCAGTCGCGTCCCCATCGGCGGCGGCGCGGACCGGCGTCCCGTAGGGCGCTTCAATGTCGATGCCGGTGTGGAACTTGCCCTCCCCGTTGAAGGGATCTTCCCGCTGGCCGAAGCTGGATCCCACGCGGCCCTCGACCGGCCATATCGAAGGCGCATCGGCCAACTGCGTCCAATCGCCCGCAAAGCTGGGCGTCAGTCCGCCCTCCAGCGCGCGGGTCACCTGCCCGGAGAGCGCCTGCGCCCGCAGAGCGTAAAACTGGTCGATGGAAAGCTTGACCTGCTGCTGGCTGACGTCGTCGGTCAGCGCCAGCGTGGCCGGCGTGGGCGCCGCCGCCGCTCTGGCCGCCGCAGTGGCCGGCTTGGCCGGGCTCAGCCGGTTCTGCCGCAACCCGTACAGCGCCGTCACTTCGCTCGCCAGCGCTCCGAGCGAGGCCACCTGCACGCTGCGGTCGTGCGCAATCTGCGCCATCTGCTTGTAGTCTTTGCGCAGATTCTCCCGGTCCTGGCGCACCTGGTTGAAGCTCTCCGTCTTGAGCAGCATGCGCGTATAGGAACCGGCCAGCCCGACGATGGTGAACGTACCCACCAGCGCGGCGGCGACAAATCCGTATGCATAATGGAGAGGAAGCGGAATCTTGCGGACGCGCCCGTCCTCATCCCTGGCGACAAACAGGATGTAATAGCGCTTGCGTAGCATCTTCGCCTTTCATCCCCGCAACCTTGCAGGGCCGCAATTCGCCGCGTACTCAAAGACAGCGCATGACACACGGGGCTCTTCAGCCCCTGAAACAACTCGCATCCCGAGGGGATAGCCGGGTAACGTTCGTTCAGACTAACAAATCCCCAAGGCGAGGGTCAACGGAATTCATCTGAAAAATCATTTGCAGTCTGAATTCCGGCCGGCGTTCCCCTTTTTGGCCGGAATGAGCCGGCAAAGCGCATTGCAAAGCCCATGGTTCCAACCCGATCTCAACCGCCAAATCAACAGGATGGCCGCCAGAAACCATCCGCGTAAATCCCCTGATGGAGTCAGATTCTCCTCCAACCGGACCATCTCCGCTTCCTCCCATGCCCACTGCCAGCGCCGCCGCGCCCGTTTGCCCTATGCTCAGAGAATGCCATCGAAGCGGATCGATTCCCTTTCAGGCGAAGACCAACCGGGCGAGCTGGCCCTGCTGGAACGGATCCGCGGCCGCGCGGGCCGGACCGCCGGCACGGCCCTCCGCCTGGGCATCGGCGACGACTGCGCGCTGCTGCGCGCGCGTCCCGGCGAAGAGCTGGCCATCACCACCGACCTCTCCATCGCCGGCCGCCACTTCCGCCTCGACTGGAATCCGCCCGAATCCGTCGGCCATCGGGCGCTGGCCCGGGGTTTGAGCGATCTGGCCGCCATGGGCGCTCGGCCTATCGCCGCCTTTCTTTCCCTCGGACTGCCCCGCGAGCTGACCACCGCCCCAGCCCGCCGCCCCGCCTGGCCAACCGGGTCCGTCCGGCAGAAAGGCTCAAGGCGGAACGGCTCAACCTGGATGGACGCCTTCCTGGACGGCTTCCTCGCCCTCGCCGCGGCGCACAAGACCCCGCTGGCCGGCGGCGATCTCTCCGAGTCGCCTGTCCCCATCGCCGATATAGTTCTCGTCGGCGGCGTTCCCCAAGGGAAGGCCCTGCTCCGCTCCGCCGCCTGCGCCGGCCATCTGCTCTATGTCACCGGTTCCCTTGGCGGAGCCGCGGCCGCACTCGTTCGGCTCGCCCGGCTGGCCGAAGCCCGGCCGCCCCGCTCCCGCCCGCTCCGAATCCCCGGCAAGCTGGAAACCCCGCTGGCCCAGCACCTCTATCCCCAGCCCCGCGTCGGCCAGGGACTCTGGCTTGTCAGCTACAGCGCCGCTTCGGCCGCCATTGACTTGAGCGACGGCCTCTCCACCGATCTGGCCCATCTCTGCCGGGAGTCGGGCGTAGCCGCCGAGATCGACGCCGCTCAGCTTCCCATCCACCGCGCCGCAACCCTGGCCCAGGCCCTCCACGGCGGAGAAGACTACGAACTTCTGTTCACCGCCCCCGCGCAGGTTCGCCTGCCCCGCTCGATCGCCGGCGTCGCCATCACCGGAATCGGCCGCATCGCAAAGCTGCGCCCCGGCCAGCCCGCCGTGACGCTCCTCACCCCTCAAGGCCCCCAGGCGCTCGAACCGCAGGGCTGGCAGCACTTCGCGTAGAGCCCAGGCTCAGGTTCAGAGCCTGCGGAATTCGCTTTTGGCTTTCCTTGAGGATGAGAAGGCCTGGGCGCCGCTTCTCGACTTTTGCCTGCCCGATCATTCAACCGGTACAGGCGGCTTGGAACGGCCACGGCATCCAGAAGGGCGGCAGCACAGGGATTCCGGCTGCTCCCCGAACCGAAGCTGACTCTATTCAGATTCCATCCGGGCGGCGGTGAGTGCTCGCGCAGCCCGATAAGCGGCGCGGCTGAGTTCGATTTGACGAGCCGCGGCCTCAAGCAGCGAACCCCTGACCCGCTCGGCAGACTCCCACGCGCCCAGGATCGCATCCTCAATCTCACCGGGAGTGACTGGCCGCCTGAGGTCGATGGCGCGGCATCCTGCGGGGAATTGTACTTCCAGGCCGGTGAACTTCTGTTCATAGTAAGGGGACTGCACCAGGCCCACCACCGGTATTCCCTGAGCCAGCGCGAAGACCCCGCCATGATAACTGCCCGTCACCACCACCCGGCACTTTCCAATCAGGCGAATGACGTCCTCCGGAGTCTCGACGGATAGCGGAGAACCATGGTTCTGACCGCCAAGCAACCTGTCGGCGCTCCTTACATCGGAGTCGCTCGCGTGGAGCGATATGGGCACGGGAACCAGGGAAGCGTTGAGCGCCTGGGCAGCGCTGAGCAGCGGGTCGTGAAGCTTGCCAACGGTATCGTCGCCGGTTTCCGCATAGCCGGCGAGCCGCAGGTTGACGCCGATCGCATCGCCCAAAGATGACGGTCGGCGCTGAAATGCCAGTTCAACGGCATCGTCGCCGGTCACGTGGATTCTGTCCCTTGGCACTCCCAGGGACTCAAGCAGCGGCAGCCCCGTGCGGCCTTCGCGCAGACTGATCAGCGCAAAGCGCGGGAGCACGGTCCGGGCCTTTGCTAGCAACGCAGGATCGGCGATGGGGCCAACGCCCTGGCCGAATGCGACCACGGGGATGCCTGCCCGCAACGCGAACTCCAATTCATCGAGGAGCGGGAGCGCCGAGTCCGCAAATGCATCGTTGAACCCGCCCGCGCCGCTAACCACGAGCAAATCGGCTCCGGTCAATCGTTTGCGAAAGCTGGATGGCGAGGGGGGCGTTCTGCGCAGAATCGCCGCCCTAAGGCGGACGCCAAGCTCCGTCACCGCTGGGCACCGCAACCAAAGCAGCCCCTCGAGTCCCTGCAACATCGCCGAGACGCGTGACGGAAGTCTCCTGTGAACTCCGCCGATCAGCGACCGGCCTGACAACCAGGCGTTGCGTGCTTCCACCGCGAGTGGAACGGCGGAGGGGCAGTAGCGCCGCAACAGATCTGGCCGGCCGATTACGACCTCGATCTCAGCGTGGGGCCACAACTCGCTCAGGCGAGCGACCGCAACCTGCATCATGGCGACGTCGCCCATGTTGAGGCAATGGTACCCGCTTGGCTCGACGACGATGCGCTTAATCATGACAGAAGCCAAGATACCACGCACTCTTGGATGAACGACGAAAACACCATTTCTCCTCAGGTCAGCGAAGTCTGTTCTTCGTGCTTACGGCAAACGCGACAAAGCGCATCGGCTCCCAAAAGGGAGACGGCCAGGCGCACAGCGACTGGAACATGTAGCGAAGTTCGCCCTTGAGGCCATTTTCGCGCGCTATGAGGCCGGCGCTGCACAACTGCGTGGCGCGAATCCGGCGCCTCCAGGCCCAACGATCGAGGCCGCGCAGGTCGGCTGTCAATGTCAAATCGATGATCGCATCGGCAGCTTGCAGCATGTTTTCCGGATTGGTGCTGAGGCTATTCGGGTAAACATAGTAGTCCGTCAGAGGGTCGGGAACCGCTTCGAAGTGCCCCAGCGGCATCAGCCGAAACCACAACCCCCAGTCCTCGCAGGCGTTAAGGCCGTCGCGGAAACTTCCGATCTGTACGACCGCCTCACGCCTGACAAGAACTGACGAGGGCGCAATCGGATTGCAGTAGCGCAGCATCTTGCGCGCCTTGATGGGATCGATTGCGGGCCGCTGGCCACGAACGCCATCGTTGTCGAAGATCCTGACGCCGGTGTAAACGAGCACGGTGCCGGGGCGAATGCAGGCGGCCTGGCGCTCCAGTTTTGTCGGCGCCCACATATCGTCGGCGTCCAGGAACGCGATCCATTCGCCGGATGTATTCCGAATCCCTGTGTTCCTCGAGGCCGCTATCCCGCCGTTCGGCTGGCTGATGACTCTCGCGCCGAGTCCGGCCGCCACCGCCGCCGTATCGTCTGTCGAGCCATCGTCGACGACGATCACCTCCTCCGGCTTCAGCGTCTGCGCGAAGACCGACCCCAGGCAGCGGGGCAGAAACCGCGCCGCGTTGTAGGCCGGAATGACAACGCTTATCTTCACGCCCGATCTCCCCCGATCCGAGTGGAACCGGCAGATGCGCGAATTGGAAGGACCTCTCCTGCCGCTCTTCGCTCTGAGTCCGTGCCGGCATGCGCATCGCTGTTCCTTCGTGGATGCTGCCCGGAGTTGCGCCGGCAGATTCCGGGCGAACAGGCAGCGGCCGAATCGCATTCACTCGCCGGCGATGGGCTTGGGCGGCATCCCGGCCAGGATCGTGAGGCGGTCGTCTATACTCCGGCTCCACCCCGCGCATCGGGGAGGAGAGCGCGAAGCCAGCGGCGAATGAGGCGCTTCCACCCCTTAGAATACCCCACAGCGGGGCCAACCGGGGAGCAATGGCCGGCGCGGTGTGCGATTCCGGCACCGGGGAAAGGCGCTCTTTGCCACCCGCAACCAGGGGAAGTTTCGCCGTGCAACCCTGGATTCTGCTACACTGATCGAAGGGCGATCAAGGGGCCAAACGCGCCAGGCCGCACCCCATCGATGCGCTCCTGCAACCCAAGTTCGGGGAGTGGCTCAGCCTGGTAGAGCACCTGGTTCGGGACCAGGGGGTCGGAGGTTCAAATCCTCTCTCCCCGACCATTCTATCTTAAATAGAATCATTGACTTAAGCAGCCATCGCCGACAACGAGTTTGCCTCCTTTTTTCGGTGCACTCGGCGCAACTGAAGGCAATTCGAAGCCGCGCTTCTCTGCCTACTCTCTGCCTATCTCCACGCCCTCTTTGGTTTTGTTGTAGAAACCACCCTCGGCCTCATCGGCGCGCCTCATCCGGTACCTCCGCAAACGCTCCCGGCGCACTCCTTGCTCCGCCGGCCAATGTCCCCTCCGGGGCGTTCAACGTTTATAACACGGTAGTAATGGTCAGCACGCATGACCGGGTGGTGAATCGGGCGGTTGTCGTTGTCTGGGGGTTGATGTCGTTCCGCCTCGCGGAAGGCGCATTTCGATCTTGTGCGCCGAAGACTGCGCTTCCGATCGCGCCGGAAGAGCCGCAATCGCCTGAGGCTGAGAGCCGCTAGCCGGAGGCGGCGGGTTTTCAACAGAGACAAGCTCCGCTGCGCTGTCCCGCGGCGCCCGCGAATCTGGGGCGGTTGGTGTGCGATGGGCCGGCGCAGGCTCACAAACCGGCAGACGCCGAGCCGGACTGGCTCACGGCGGCGATCTTCGCCTGGCGTTCCCAATAGAGCGCGCCGTTCAGTTCCGCGCCGATCAGCACGCTGAATGCCGTGATGTAAAGCCAGACCAGCGTGGCGATGCCGGCGCCGAAGGAGCCGTAGAACATGGAGTAGTCGGCCACGCGGGTGACGTACCAGCCGAACGCCAGGGTGGCGGGGAACCAGAGGACCGCCCCGGTAACGGCGCCGGGAGCGACCCACAGCCAATGCTCCTTGCGCCGGGTGCCGAAGTGGTAGATAGCGGTGAGGACGGCGACGCTGGTGACCAGCGCAATGGACCAGCGGACCATGCGCCAGAAGAAGATCACGATATGGCGCAGCTCGTGGCCGGCATTGTCGATCATCCACAGCTCAATCTGATGGCCGAAGACGACCACCAGAGTGGCCAGAGAGAGCGGAACCAGCGCGATGGGCACCAGCAGCAGGGCCCGCAGCCGGCGACCCCAGAAGCTCCAGTCGCCGGGCGGAAGCCGGTAGGCGCGGCGAAAGCCCTCCATCAGCGACAGCATCACGCCCATGCCGGCAAAGACGCTCAGGCTGGTGGCGGACAGGATCACCCTCCCCGAGTGGATGCGGCGGGTGAGAACGTAAGATTGAAGCATGTCCAGGGTGTCGGCGGGCAGGAGTTGCTCGAATGTGGCGCGCACCGCGCCCACCAGCGTGTTGCCCTCGGGAACCTGGGCCAGCACCGTGGTCATCACCAGCAGGGCGGGAAAGATCATCAGCATGCCGGAGTAAGCCACGGCCTTGGACACGTTGACCACGTCATGGGCCAGGGCCCGACCCACGGCATCCCGGAGTTTGGAGAAGAACCTCTTCATGGGCCTCAATGCCAAGAGTAGAGCATGGCGCGTGTTTTGGGCGAGAGGTCCCCGCTGCGAAGGCGGATCGGCTGTCGGGCAACCGGCGATTCGGGAGCCGGCGAGATGACGATGCTGGAGCGGCCCTTCCTATGGAAGCCGTTCCGGGTTCAGGCGCGCGATGCGGCCGTCGGGGCCGACGACGAAAGGCAGCGAGAGCGCGTTCCAGTTGCCGTCGTCCAGCGGCTGCCAGGTCTTGCCGTCGTCGCGGCTGATGTCGCTTCCGTTGGTGCCGACCGTGATCCAGGCTTTCAGAGCTTCACTCCATTGCACGGCGGAGCGAAAGCCGTGGGGCGGTCTTTCAGCGGCAGTCCAGTGCTCGCCCCCGTCGGTGCTGAATGCGGCTGTGCGCGCCGCGCTATCTGAATGATCGTAGCTTCCTCCGACGGCGACGACGATGGCGGTTAGCAGACCATTTTTGGCCGAAATCCGTCGTGAAGCGAGTGAGAACACACCCGAAGCCGGTGTGCCTGCAACTACAGGCACCTCTGAAGAGTGGAATCCGACGACACAGTTGGCTGTCGCGGGACCATTGGGATTTCCTGGCGGCGGCGAGCATTTGGCGACTGAAGCAAATACGTGCGCAGCACCTCCTCCGCTCCCAAATAGCAAGTATGGCCCGTACGTGGCGAGTTCGGAATTGCTCGCAGCGAAAGATGCTTCATCAGCCTGCGCATCTCTGCCGAGTTCGCCTGCTGCATACCAGGTTTCGCCTCGATCCTCGCTCTGGAAGAGGGCGAAGATGCGCCTTACCGGGTCACCAAGCACGTAAAGTCTGTCCTCGGTTGTTCTCAGGATTGCGTCGAAGAACCCGTCCTCGTCTGGATTGGCGAAGATGAGTTTCCAAGTCTTGCATCCATCATCAGTCTTGTAAAGCCGGCTCTTCTCGCCCGGTCCGGATGCCATCGCGATGGCCGTCTGTGCATCCCACGCCTGCACACCGCGAAAATCCAGCGTCGCCCCGTCCTTCGCTGCGTCCGGAGTCGCGCACTTCTGCCAGTGCGCGCCGCCGTCGATGGTTCTGAGCACCGTCCCGCCCGTTCCGCTGGCCCAGGCTACCGTGCCGTCCACTGAATCAATGCCGCGCAGGCCGGCGGATGTGCCTGACTCCTGCATTTGCCAGATCTGCCGCGCCGTGAGCGGGGACGGAGGCTGCGCGGGAGCTGGGGATTGCGCGGCGGCAACGGCCGAGACGCAGACAACGAGCGTGAGCCGGATAACTTGCATGGCCGGCAGTATAATAGGCCGGCCCTTCAGCGGGGCGCATTCATCCCACCCTAGCCACAAAAGCGAGGACGCGGCAAGGGTGGGGCACCCAGCATGGTTGTGATCCCGCAAGGGCTGAAGCCCGAGTTGATTTTGCAGCATCTACGGCACGACTGAAGTCGTGCCCTGACGCACGGCGGGCTTCTGAAGCACGCTGCGACGTTTGCAGCCTGTGACTCCGCAACCCCGTGTCGCGCGCAGCGTGTATACTCCCATCGAGGGCTTCTTCCGCCTTCGCATCATCTGTCCATTCAACAGGACGCCGCGCCCATCCCCCGGGCGACCGTTGTTCTTTCCAACCGGGCCCCGAAAGCCATGGAGGCTATTCCTTGCGCACACTCCCGTCCGCCGCCCCCGCCGCCATTGCAAATCCGCGCGCAACAGGCATCTCGCCGCTCACCGGGCGGCTCATCGCCGCGGCTCTTCTGGCGCTGCTGGCGGCGCTTCTCTTTGCCTCTGCGCGCCAGGAGTCCCAGGTCTTCGACGAATCCGACCACCTGTACGCGGGCTACGAGTACTGGAAGCACGCCGACTTCGGCACCAATCCCGAGCACCCGCCGCTGGTGAAGATGCTGGCGACGATTCCTCTGCTTTCCATGGGCCTCAAAGAGCCGCCGCAGTTCCCGGCGCCGTACTTCAAGATAGGAGACTTCGTCAACGGCACCAAATTCCTCTATGGCGGCGGAGATGCCGACGGCCTTCTCATGCGCGGCCGCGCGGTGGTGGCATTGTTCAGCCTCGCCCTGGCCGCGCTGGTCTATCTCGCCGCCGGCGAAGTCTTCGGTCCGGTGGCCGGGCTGCTGGCGCTGGGCCTGTTTGTCTTTGAGCCCGTCATGCTCTCGAATGGCGCTCTGGTCACCACGGATATGCCGCTCGCCTGCCTGTTCTTCGCCGCCACCTATGGTTTCTATCGATTTTTGAAGAAGCCCACTGTCTTGCGCCTGGCGCTGTGCGCCCTGGCCGCGGCCCTGACCATGGCCGCCAAGCACTCCGGAGCGCTGGTGCTGCCCACGCTGGTACTGCTGGGCCTGGCCGACTACGTCGCGCACCGGATTACCTTCGGTCTTCTTCCTGAAGAAGATAAACGCCTCCGCACCCTGACTCTCTTGCAACTGGCCGGCGCGCTGGCCGCCATCGGATTGGTGTGCTACGCATCTCTATGGGCGATCTATGGCTTCCGCTATGCGGCCCGGCCCGGTCAACTGGTATTGACTCCGGCGCTTGCCGATTACGCAACGGAACTCAGCCCAATGAAGCATGCCGTGATCATGTTCTTCGCCCGCCACCATCTTTTTCCCGAGGCCTACCTCTACGGCTGGACCGATATTCTGCAGATTGCCGGAGAGCGCCCCACCTATATCTTCGGCCATCTCTACCCCAAAGGGCAGTGGTTCTTCTTCCCCGGTGTCTTCGTCGTCAAAAGCACGCTGGCGCTTATGATTCTCTTTGCGCTGGTGCCCTTCGCCGGGGTCTTTGGCCGGCGGCGCGAATTCCTTTTTTTCACCATTCCCGTCGCCTTCTTAATGGCCGTCTCCGTCGGGTCGCTGCTCAGCCTGGGGGTTCGCCACATTCTTCCCGTCTACCCGTTCTGCCTGGTTCTCGCCGGCGCGGCGGCTGCCGTGCTGGCAACCCGATCCGTGGCGGGCAGGGTCGCGGTGGGCGCTCTTCTGGCCTTCACGGTCGTCTCCTCGCTGCACTCCTTTCCAGACTTCCTGGCCTACTCCAACGAGGCCTTCGGCGGGCCGGCCAACACCTGGCGCGTGCTTACCGACTCCAACGACGATTGGGGCCAGGGGTTGAAGTGGACCAAGACCTATATGGATAAGCATCCCGCCCAGGACTGCTGGTTCGACTACTCCGACCCCCTGATCGATCCAGCCTACTACGGCATTCACTGCAGGCCGCTGCCGTCCGCCATGGGATTGCTCTTCGGCATGAACTCGGCCTCCGTGCCCACGACGATCAGCGGAACGGTTTACATCAGCGCCACGGAAGCCTCGGGACTGATGTGGGGACCGGGCTCGCTCAATCCTTACAAGAGCATTGTCGATCGCCGGCCGGACGAGGAGATCGGCAACGTCATCCTGGTCTATCGCGGCGACTTCGACGTCACCCGGCTGGCCGCGCTGAGCGATGCCGGAAACGCCGCCATGCTGCTGCGCATTCATCGCATTCCCGAGGCCCTCGCCGCGGCGCAAACCGCCGTCCAACTGGCGCCCGATAACGCCGAAGTCAACGCCATTCTGGGATGGGCGCTGCTTTCCTCCGGCCGCGCCGCGGAGGGGCAACAGACCCTGATCACTGCTCTCCATCTCGCGCAAGCGGACCACCCGGAGTTTCAGGGGTTTCTGATCCGATCGATCGAGCAGCAACTGCATGGCGGTGGCGGCGCGCATTGAAGTTGGTAGAAGGCGCCTTCGCGGGCACGCAAAGCGCAACCTCCGCGTTCCACCGCTGCAATCGCAACCCGATCTTCGAGGTGCGGATCCTGTATCGGAATCTGCGCGGAATCGTCTCCTGCGGAGGCCAGGACCGCGCTCGAAATCAGTACAAAGTTTTGTCGGTCGATGCGATCCACGCGGCGAAGCTTTCCCAGGCTTCATCGCCCAGCAGTTGCGTGGCGGGCAGCAGACGCGCGCCCTGGTCGCGGCGAAACTCCTCGTAGAGAAATGCGTCGTCGAAGCCGGCGCGGGCCGCATCGGCGGCGCTGGCCCCGTAATAGATGGCCTCGATCCGCGCCCAGTGGGCCGCGGCCAGGCACATGGGGCAGGGCTGGCAACTCGAGTAGAGTTCGCAGCCCGCCAGCGAGAATGAGTCCAGCGCCTTGGCGGCGGCGCGGATGGCGTTCACTTCGCCGTGCGCCGTGGGGTCGTTGGTTGCGGTCACCGTGTTCGCGGCCTCGGCGACGATCTGGCCGTCGCGCGCGACCAGAGCGGCAAACGGGCCGCCCGCGCCGGTCACCACGTTGCGGGTGGCCAACTGAATGGCGCGGCGCATGAACTCCGGATTGGGCGCGGCGGGCATGGCCTCCAGTATATGCAGTTGCGAAGGCAGCTTCCAGCCACCGGCGCGGCTTGGTCAGCGCCGCGCGTTGAAACAGGGAAGCGCCGGTTGGGCCCGCCGCCACAATCGGGCAAACTCGCATCCGGCAGCCCGCATGAGAAGGCCGGGATCTCGGCGCGGTTCCGAAGCTCCTCTACAATCAAGGAGAGATGCCCCACTTCTCCGGCCTTCCCTCCGTCTTGAACTGGCATTGGCTCTGGCTCACCGTGGCTGCCTTCCTGGCCGGGGTGCTCAACGCCGTGGCCGGCGGCGGCTCGTTTCTCTCCTTTCCGGCCTTGCTGAACATGGGCATGCTGCCCGTTCAGGCCAACGCCACCAATACGGTTGCTATATGGCCGGGACAGCTCACCTCCATCGCCGCCTATCGCGACGACATTCGCAAGAACCTCCGTCTCGCTTTGCCCATGGGCACTGCCGGTCTGCTCGGCGGAACTGGCGGCGCGGTCGTTCTGCTCCACACGCCGCAGATGACCTTCCTGCGCCTGGTGCCCTGGCTGCTGCTGGCAGCCGCCTCCATCTTTGCTCTCTGCGGCCCGGTCTCCCGCTGGGTGGAACGGCTCAGACTGGCGCGCCGCAAGGGCGCTGTCGCCGCCGACTCCCATCCGCCGCGCCGCCTTCCCGTTTTCCTTTCCACCGTCGCGGTCTGCTTTTACATCGGTTACTTTGGCGCCGGCGCCGGCTTTCTGATGATTACCCTGCTCTCGCTCTTCGGCTACCGGGATCTGCACGAGATCAACGCGCTGAAAGTCGTCTCCATAACCCTGGCCAACGGCACCGCATTCGCGATCTTCGTGGTCACCGGCCAGGTCGTCTGGCGCTACTGCCTGCTGGCCATGGCCGTCTGCGCCATCGGCGGCTACGCGTCGGCTCGCTTTGCCCGCCTGGTCCCTCAGCCGGTGTTGCGCGGCATCGTCATTTTCATCGGGTTTTCCATGGCCGCATGGTTCTTCTGGAGAAGTCCCTAGAAAAATGGCCTTCCTCGATCTGCTTCCGCGCTGGGCGCCGCCGCGCTGGCTTTTTGGCTGGATCGGCTCGACAGCCGCCGTCTGCACCACGATCTCCTTTCTGCCCCAGCTGGTCAGAGTGTGGCGGCGCAAGAGCGCCCGCGACATTTCGCTGACCATGTTTTTGCTCTTCAGCTTCGGCGTGGCCTGCTGGTTGATCTACGGCCTCGGCATCGGCTCAGGCCCCATCGCCGCCGCCAACGCCGTCACGCTCGCTCTGGCCCTCGCCATTCTGGTTCTCAAGCTGCGCTACGACCGGCGCCAGTAATTGGCAGCCGGAGGCGCATGTCGTTCCGGGTGCGCCTGACCATGCGATTTCCACCTGATTTTTCGTCGCGCGCGGTCAAATCCGGTCCAGGGATGAAACACTACAGATTGCAAAGGAGAATACCGGGCATGCGTCTCTTTCTCACTCTACTTATGGGAGCAATGGCAACCATGACAGCATTCGGACAGGCAGAGGACACTTTTCGCAAGACCTACGACGCCTACATCGCCGGGTTGAAGGCCAAGGATTTTCAGGCGATCGTGAAGCTGAGGACCGCCGACCAGCAGAAGGAGTTGACGGAAGGCGTGCCGCCTGGGCGAGATGCCGCATACCATGCTGCGTTTTTCGAGCAATCGCTCCAGGTAATGCCCGTTTCGTATGAGGTCCGGTTCGTCAAATTGTCGAAGGACGGCAACCATGCGCGGATGGTGCTGGTGGGCATGGTTCCTGTGCCGGTTGAGGCACAAAAGGAAGCGAATCTGCCGCCCGAACAGAAGGTTCGAGTTACGGTTGCCTTTGCCAAAGAGGCCGGCGTCTGGAAGATGGGCGAATTGAGTTTTGGCTCCGAAGCCGAAGACAGCGCCAGACCGAAGGACCTGCAAATGGGCCAGCGCGGCGACTACAGCGCGCAAGCCAACACCGATATTGGCGGCGAGATTCAGCGCATGGAGAAGCAGGCCGCCGGGACGGTCTACGTGATCCGCGTGGTCGACGAGGAGGACGCCGTGTTCGTGCCCGCGGCCCACGTTTCGCCGGATTTCGTGGTCGGGGCTGTCGTCTCCTTCCATGCGGCAAAGCACGCGAAGGACCCGCTGAAGTATTGGGCGGAATCGGCTGCCTTGGTCGAGTAGTGCATCCGCGCGATGCCTGTGTGCGCCCCGCGCAAGGCATGTTTCAACCGCCAGGCTCCGCCCCTTGACCGTGGCCGGCTGGAGCGCAGGCGCTTTATCCCTGGTGAGCGTTTTGCGACAAAGGCGGGCCTCGCTACCTTGAGCGGGAGGACCGGTCTTGAGCGCTTGCGCCGATCCCCGATCTCTGATCCCTGACCCCTGTAAAATGCAGGTATGAGCCACGAAGGCATCCGCTTCGTCTCCAGGGACCAGGGCGTTCGCGAGACGGAAGAAAACCGCCCGCTGCCGCGCATCTCCGTCACGCCGGAGAAGGTCCGCGTGCTGCTGACCGAGGGCAAGGGGCTAGAGATCGATTGGGTCGATGGCCACAAGAGCGCCTGGAGTTTCGCCTGGCTGCGCGAGGCCTGCCCCTGCGCCACCTGCGTGGAGGAGCGCGCCCAGGAAGGCCGCAAACCCGGCCAGCCCAAACCCAGGCCCGCCGCCGTCCTGCCCATGTATGCCCCGCCGCCCAAGCCCGCGAGCGCCCACGCCGTGGGCCGCTATGCCATTCAGTTCAACTGGCTCGACGGCCACTCCGGCGGCATCTACTCCTGGGAATACCTGCGCCGCGTCTGCCAGTGCCGCGAATGCGCGTTTGCCGCCGCGGAGACCAGCGGCACACCAAACTAAGGCCTGTTCGCGCCGCCAGGCCAGTGGCCGCGGGAGTCGCTGCTCTCCAGTTCGAGGAGGGATGGGCGGCCGAAGCCTGAGCGTCCGGCGGCGGGCCTTTGTCGCCGGGGCGAAGACGAATGGGAAAACGAATGCGGCGAGGTGGCGTGTGGCACCCGGCGCGGTTCATAGCATCCCACATCTCCTTCATTCTACAGTTGTTGCGCAAGGCTGTGCGGTTATCGGCGATCTTCTTGGATGGTCCTGCAAAACCGCCCCGCGCCAAGCGAAGCGCGGTCTGCGGGAAGACGAGGACATTTCCTTCGGGCTCTGAATTTTGTTCTTGACAAATCCGGGGGAATGAAGCTAGTGTTCGTTCGGTATCCAAACAATATGCTGTTCGAACTTGGAACTTGACTTCATTTCGGAGGCTCCAAATGACATCACGCAGAATCATGCGACCCATTTTCGGGTCCATCTTTGCACTCTTTCTGATCGGTTTCTCCCATGCGCTCCTGGGGCAGGCGGTGACCGCAACGCTGCTGGGGACGGTGACAGACTCCACCGGCGCAACCATCCCCAACGCCAAGGTTACGGCTTCCGAAGCGGGAACGGGCGCGCTTCACCTGTCGGTAACCAATGAAAGCGGCAACTTCACCATCCCCGACCTGCAACCCGGCCCCTACTCCGTCACCGTCGAGGCCAAGGGGTTCAAGAAAGCAACCCAGGAAAACATCGACGTGGCCAGCAACTCATCCACGCGCGTCGATCTCACTCTCGTACCGGGCAACGCCACAGAGACCGTTATCGTAACTACCGCGCCTCCCGCGCTGCAAACGGACCGCGCCGACATCAGCACCAAGATCGAGTCGGAGGAACTGGTCGACATGGCGCTGGGCACCAATCGCAACTTCCAGTCGCTTCTCAACGTGGTTCCCGGCCTGGCGCCTCAGGTCTACCAGCACTCGCAGTTCTTCAACGCGGCGAGTTCTCTGCAGACTGAAGCCAACGGCCTCCCGCGCGAAGGCAACCTCTACCAGATCGAGGGCATCGACGACGATGAGCGCACCGGCCTGCTGCAGATCGTCATTCCTCCGGCGGAAGCCATCGCCTCGGTCGACATCTCCACCAATAACTTTGAAGCGGAGCTTGGCCGCGCCACCGGCGCCGTCACCAACGTCACGCTCAAGTCGGGCACCAACGACGTTCACGGTTCGGCCTTCGAGTTCATTCAGAACAACGACCTCAACGCCCGCTCCTACTTCGCCGGCCCTCTCGGCCACCTCTCGTACAACTACTTTGGCGGCGCGGTCGGCGGCCCCATCAAGAAGGACAAGCTATTCTACTTCGGCGACTATCTGCACACCACCGATCACGAGGCTATCGGCAACACATTTACCATCCCGGATTCGCGTTACTATACGGCCAACTCAAGCGGCAATATCGATTTGAGCGCGGCGCTCTCAGGATCCAATTGCTCAGCCGGGACCGCGCCATATTGCAAGGGCCAGATCTTCGACCCGGGTACCGGCAATGGCGTGCCCGTTGCACAGGGAGGGACACCGCGCAAGCCCTTCGTGAACAATCAGATTCCCGTCGGCAAGGTGCAAGCGGTGCCGCTCGCCATATTGCAAGGGATCAATGCGGCGGCGGCGAAGTACGGGGTCTTGACGCTCAAAACCATTGGCAGCCCGACAAACGATTACACCACAAACCTGCCTTTCACCAAGACCACGGACAGCTTCGACACCAAGATCGACTACACCCCCACGGAGAAGAACCATCTCAGCGGCCGCTTCAGCTTTCAGCGTGTGGTCACCTTCCAGCAGGCCGCCTTTGGAGCCTTCCTTGGCGGACCCGCGGGAAGCGGCTTTGAAGGCACTGGCGAACAGAAGGCCTATAGCACAGGGGCAAACTACGATCACGTGTTTTCGCCCACCTTCTTCACTGAAGCTCGCGTCGGCGTCGCCCACCTGCGGAACAACGCGCAAACCAACGACTACGGTACGAGCGATGCGACCACGATCGGTATCCCCGGCGTGAACATCTCCGGACAGCCGTTCACCACCGGACAGGCCGCCGTCACCATCTGCACCAGCGACCCCGCTCCTGGCCAAGCTTGCGGAACCACGGCGTTCTCCAGCCCCTTGATGGGTTACTCCGCATCCGAGCCCTGGATCAGAGGAGAGGCTAACATCGACTTCGTCAACATCTGGACCAAGATCAAGGGCAACCACACTTTGAAGGCCGGCATGGACCTTCGCCGGGTGCGCGACGACCTGCTGCAGGACCAGACCTTCAGCCCCCGCGGCGCATTCACCTATGGCGACGCTCAGACCTCGGATGCCGCCGACACCGCCGGGACCAACGTAGCCAACGATATCGCCAGCTTCCTCCTCGACCAGCCGACCGAAGTGGGTCGCGACCTTAACACCTTCTTTCCCGCCTACCGTGACTGGTGGTTCTTTGCCTTCGTCAGCGATAAGTGGCAGGCTACGCCCAAGATGACCGTCGATCTCGGCGTGCGCTGGGAGTTTTATCCTCCCGCCACCCCCAAGAGCGCCGGCGGCTTTTCCAACTACAACCCGGTCAATAACACTCTGGTCATAGCGGGTGTCTCCGGCAATCCGTCGAATCTGGGCATGCCCACGCAGTACAAGTATTTCGCCCCGCGCACCGGCGTTTCCTACCGGCTGCGCAACAATACGGTCGTCCGCACCGGCTTCGGCATCAGCTACACGCCCTTCCCGGATAACACCTACGCGTACGACTATCCTGTTCGCGCCAACCTCAGCTATTCGAATGTGGGCACCTCGTCTTATACGCCCGCGCAGCAGCCTAACTCGAGTGGCACTGGGACGGTAACGTCCTCCCTGGCGCAGGGCTTCCCGGCGCCGGTTCCGGTTACGATTCCAACCAACGGAATCATCCCCGCCAATACGCTTCCGCTCATCGACCAGTCCTACAACGTTATCGGCACGATCACGCCTTCGGGCAGCTATTCGCTGGATTACAGGAATCCTTACGTCATGTCGTGGAATGTCGCCGTGGAGCAGGCATTCCGCGGCAATCTCTCGCTGCAGGTGGCCTATGTGGCGAACCACGGCGTGCGCATCGACTCCAGCCAGAATATCAACCTGCCCGGCGCCTATGGCGGCGGCTCGGCGTCGGAGCCCGAGAATAACACGACGTTTACGGGCGGCCCCAGCGGGCGCACCGCGGTAACCTCGGTCTCCTTCATGGGCTTCTCCTCCAACTACGACTCGCTGCAGACCCAACTCACAAAGCGCATTTCGCATGGTATCACTTTCACCTCCGCGTTCACCTGGGGCAAAGGGCTGAACTATATGAGCGACGACGATGGAGGCGGCGGAGCGAACAGCGGACTCATGTTTTTCATCAGCCAGCGGCGGAATTATGCCCCAACCGACTTCGACCGCAAGACCAACTTCGAACAGACCTTGACTTACGACTTACCCGCCGGCCGCGGCCACAAGTTTCTGAATTCCGGAGTTGGCGACGCCGTTCTGGGAGGCTGGAAGCTCGGAGGTTTGGTCTCTATCGTCTCCGGCATGCCGTTTACCGTCCAGGCAAGCAGCTCCTCGCTCAACACCCCCGGAACCGCGCAGACCGCGACTCTGACGGGAAGTTATCAGGCCCTCCACGGCATCGGGACCGCCTCGCCCTGGTTCAATACATCGGTCTTTTCACAGCCCGCCGGATGCACCGGCCAATCGCCCTGCACCGCGCCCGCTCTGGGCAATACCAGCAGGAACCAGTTCCGCGGCCCGGGCTACATTCAAGACAACGCCTCTCTGTTCAAGAAGTTCACGCTTTACCGCGAAACGGCGCTTGAATTCCGCATCGACGCCTTTCAACTGAGCAACACGCCGCAGTTCGGCCAGCCGAGCAGCACGACCACCTCCTCATCCTTCGGCCAAGTCACCAGCACCCTGGGCAGCGGCCAGGGCAGCGTGAACGGCGTCGGAGGCGGACGCACTCTGCAGGGATCGCTTAAGATCGCGTTCTAAGCTCATCCCGGTTGGCTTTCGCTCCACTGGCCGGTCGCCGCTTGCCTCGGTGACCGGCCATTTAACATAAGCGTATCGGCTCCATCGGTCCCGGTTCGGCTGGGCGAGCCAGAGGAGCAACAACGCAAGCGATCGTTCCGGACTTGATTGTTTACAGGGAGGCAGACAATGGTTACACGACGTGAATTCCTCGATACGCTTGCCGTGGGAGCGGCAGGCCTGGCTATGGGATCGACCGCCAGGAGCTATGGCCAGATACTGGGCTCCAACGATCGCCTCAACTTTGCGGTGATCGGCCTGAATGGCCGGGGCTACGCTCATTTTGCCTCCCTCAAGGCGAACAAGGACACCGCCCGCGTCTCGCACGTTTGCGATGTCGATGGCGAGATACTGAAGAAGTTCGCCGGCGACGCCGCGCGTGAGCTGGGCTATGCGCCCGCCGCGGAAAAGGATTTTCGGCAGATACTCCAGTTGAAGGAGGTGGATGCCATCACCATCGCCACCCCCGACCACTGGCACGCCCCGATGGCCATCGCCGGCGTGCAGGCCGGCAAGCACGTCTACGTGGAGAAACCGTGCAGTCACAATCCGGCCGAGGGCGCGCTGCTCGTCGAGGTTCAGCGGAAGTACGGAAAGCTGGTGCAGATGGGCACACAGCGGCGCTCGAACCCCCTCGTCATCGAGGCCGTCGACAAGATTCGCAATGGATTGATCGGCAGGCCGTACTACTCCAAGGGCTGGTACAGCAACACGAGAAAATCGATCGGGATCGGCAAGCAGGCGCCCGTGCCGGCGCAGCTCGACTGGGATCTCTGGCAGGGACCCGCGCCGCGGACCGAGTACAGGGATAATGTTCATCCTTATAACTGGCACTGGTTCAGAACCTGGGGCACCGGCGAGACCCTGAACAACGGCAGTCATGAGATCGACGTCTGCCGCTGGGCGCTTGGCGTCGATTATCCGCTGCGAGTAACATCCTCGGGGGGAAGATACCACTTCCAGGACGACTGGCAGTTTTACGACACCATGGTGACCAGCTTCGATTACGGCGACAAGCTGATCTCCTGGGAGGGAAAATGCTGCTCCGGGATGCAGTACTACGGCCGCGACCGCGGCTCGACGGTGATGGGAACCGCCGGCTCCATGCTTATCGATGCGGGCGGCTATGAGGTCTACGACCTGAAGGGGAAGAAGACCGGGGAAGCCAAGGCCGGCGCCGCTAACTCATCTTCCGATCTTCAGGGCCGAGACGGTATGACGGATTTGCACTTCGCCAACTTCATCGCGGCAATTCGCAAGGGAGAGAAGCTCAACGATCCGATCGCCATCGGCAACATCGCCGTCACCATGCTTCACCTTTCAAACGTTGCCTGGGAAGTGAACCGGGAGCTCGCGCTCGACCCAAAGGATGGGAAGATACTGAACGATCCGGAAGCTATGAAGATGTGGGGCCGCGAGTACGAGAGCGGGTGGGCGCCCCATCTCTGAACCGGCTTGAGGCTGGCCCGATTCGAAGAGCCGCACATTCAACCGCTGCCGAATGCGGCGGAGGAGTCTTGAAGCTATGAAGCAATCTTTCTCGCGCCGCAACTTCGTTCAGTCGGGCGCGCTGCTTGCGGCAGCTTGCGCCGCGCCGAATGCCGGTCTCTCTTTCGCGCAGCCGCCGGCGAAGGCCGGAAAGCCCGCGCCGATTCATCTCGGGCTGGCCAGCTACACGTTTCGCAATTTCAGCCGCGCGCAACTGATCGGCTTCATGAAGCAGCTCAATGTCATGGAGCTGAATGCCAAGGATGTGAAAGATCATCTGCCCATGGACCCGGCGGAAGAGGCGAAGGCTCTGGAAGACTATGCCGCGGCGGGCGTCAAACTCCACGCGGCGGGAGCTATTTACTTTCGAAAGAACGAAGACGACGATATTCGGAGCAAATTCGAGTATTGCAAGCGGGCCGGGATTCCCGTGATCGTCGCGGGCGATCCAACGCCCGAGACCCTGCCCCGCATCGAGAAGTTTGTCAAGGAATACGACATTCGCATGGCGCTTCACAACCACGGTCCGGAGGATAAGTTGTGGCCTTCGCCGCTGGATGTGCTGAAGTCGATCGAACATTTGGATCCGCGCATCGGATGCTGCATCGATGTCGGCCACACGGTGCGCGCCGGCACGGACGTTGTGGAAGCGATCCATAAGGTGGGACCGCGGCTGTTCAACGTTCACATGAAGGATCTGACGGATTTCCATAACAAGGAGAGCCAGGTTGCCGTGGGAGACGGCCTGATGCCGGTTCGCGCCATGTTCGAGGCCCTCATCGCGATCCGGTACAAGGGGTTTGTCGATCTGGAATATGAGATTCATGCCGACGATCCAATGCCTGGAGTTATCGGAAGTTTTGCCTATATGCGGGGAGTTTTGGCGGGCATGGGATTTGCGAGTCATTGTTGAGACGCGCGATTGCGATGCCGCCAAGGCGATGCGCCCGCACATCGGGAAACTGCGCGGCGAGCGCTTAACATGCCGGTTTCCGGAAGGGGCGCGGAGTTTACGATGGAGGAGCGATCTTGTGAGGATGGGCTTCTTTCCGTCCCGGCTGTCCGCGGCCCGAAGTGTATACTGGTGGTCTGACCTCTCTGTCGGTCATGCCGCGACGACTCTCAGCGAAAGGTTAGTGCTTAAATCATGTTGATCCATGAAGATTGTCTGTTTCCCGCCGAATCCGCCACACGCAGGATTGCCCGGGCGCTTTACGAGCATGTGCAGGGATTGCCCATCGTCAGCCCGCACGGGCATACGAAGGCGGCGTGGTTTGCCAACAACGAGCCTTTCCCCGACCCCGCGAAGCTCTTCGTGCAGCCCGACCACTACGTCTATCGCATGCTCCTGAGCCAAGGTATCTCCATGGAGGAACTTGAGATCGGCGTGCCGGAGATGAAGGATCCGCGCAAGGTCTGGCACATCTTTGCCAGCCATTACTATCTGTTTCGCGGAACGCCCACGCGCCTGTGGCTGGATTTTGCCTTTCAGGAACTCTTTGGACTGCGGGAGCGGCTCTCGGCGAAGACCGCCGACCTCTACTTCGACACCATCGCCGGGAAGCTGAGGACGCCGGAGTTCCTGCCCCGCGCTCTCTACGAGCGCTTCAATATCGAGGTGCTGGCGACCACCGACTCTCCCTTCGACTCGCTGGCCGATCTCAAGGCTGTTCGCGAATCGGGCTGGAAGGCGAGGATCATTCCCAACTTCCGTCCCGACCCGGTGGTCGATGCGGAGTTCAAGGGATTCGCGGCGAACATCGCTCTCATGGGAGCGCAGACCGGCGAAGATACCGCAACGTGGGCGGGCTACCTGAACGCATTGCGCAAGGAGCGGGCGCGCTTCAAAGAGCTGGGCTGCACGGCCACCGATCACGGCCATCTGACCGCTCAAACCGCCGACCTGCCCGTAGCCGAGGCCGCGGAACTCTACCGTCAAGTGCTCTCCGGGAAAGCCGATCCAGCGCAGCAGGAGCTGTTCCGGGCGCAGATGCTTACCGAGATGGCCCAGATGAGCCTGGAAGACGGGCTGGTGATGCAGATCCATCCTGGAGCCGTGCGCAACCACAACCCCAGGATCTATGAACGCTACGGCCGCGACGTGGGCTGCGACATTCCCAGGGCGACCAATTACGTGGATGCGCTGCACCCTTTGCTCAACCGGTTCGGCAACGAGCGCGGGCTTACCATTATTCTCTTCACGCTGGACGAATCCACTTACAGCCGCGAACTGGCTCCGCTGGCGGGGCACTACCCTTGCTTGCGGCTTGGTCCTCCGTGGTGGTTTCACGACAGCCCCGAGGGGATGATGCGCTTTCGCGAGCAGGCGACGGAGACGGCGGGCTTCTATAATACAGCCGGATTCAACGACGACACGCGCGCCTTCCTCTCCATTCCGGCCCGGCACGACGTGGCGCGGCGCATCGACTGCGCATTTCTGGCCCGGCTGGTTGCCGAGCACCGGTTGGACGAGGACGAGGCCTTCGACGTGGCGCATGAGCTAACCTATGGACTGGTGAAGAAGGCTTATCGGCTGTAAGGAGCGGGGCATGACGGGAAGTACGAATCTCGAAACTCTGGGCGAAAGCGGCTCATCCACCGGCGCGCGGATTGGCAATGTGCGCTGGACTATCTGCGCCATGCTCTTCGTTGCCACAACCATCAACTACATGGACCGCTCGGTCATCGGGCTCGTCAAGCCGACCCTGATGCAGAGCGTCGCCAATCACGGCATCGGCATGACCGATTCCGACTTCGGCCACGTCACAGCCGCCTTCATGGTCGCGTATGCGCTCGGCCTGCTGGTCGCGGGGCGCTTCGTGGACAAGGTCGGCACGCGCATCGGCTACATGGTCATCATGGCCGTCTGGAGTCTCTCGGCCATGGGCCACGCGCTGGCCAATTCGGTGCTCCAGTTCGGCATCGCTCGCGCCGGTCTTGGGGTGGGTGAATCCGGAAACTTTCCCGCCGCCAACAAGACCGTGGCCGAATGGTTCCCGCAGAAGGAGCGCTCACTGGCTTTCGGCATCTTCAACTCCGGCGCCAACGTGGGCGCCATCCTGGCTCCGGCCATCGTGCCCTGGGTGATGATTCACTACGGCTGGCACTACGCCTTTCTGATTACCGGCATCTTCAGCATCACGTGGATCCTGTTGTGGTTCGTCAAATACCGCAAGCCCGCCGAGCATCCCGCGCTTTCCCGCGCCGAACTGGCCTATATCAACCAGGGGACAACCGAGCAGGCGGGACGCCCGACGCCGTGGGCCAACTTGTGGGGCATCCGCCAGACCTGGGCGTTTGCCATTCCCAAGTTTCTCACCGATCCCATCTGGTGGTTCTATCTGTTTTGGATTCCCTCTTACTTCAGCGATAAGTTTCATGTGGACATTGCGCATCTGGGGCTGCCGCCGATTATCATTTACAGCGCATCGACTGTCGGCAGCGTCGGCGGAGGCTGGCTGCCCGCGCCCTTCATGCGTTTGGGGCTTTCGGCGGAGCGCGCGCGGCTGGCAGCTATGCTGTTCTGCGCCTGCGCCGTCGTTCCCGTTTTTCTGATCAACTACACTCACTCCGAATGGGTCGCGATCGGATTGCTCAGCCTGGCCGCGGCCGCGCACCAGGGATTCTCGGCCAATCTTTTCACCACCCCGTCCGACATGTTCCCGAAGAGTGCGGTGGGATCTGTCACGGGCATCGGCGGCATGGCCGGAGCGGTCGGCGGCGCGCTGCTGATGGTCTACGCGGGCAATATTGTGCAGTTGACGGGGAGTTATGCCAGCCTCTTCATCCTGGCCGCCAGCGTTTATCTCATTTCACTGCTCATCCTCGTCCTGTTCGCCCCCGGACTGAAAAGGGCGGAGTCTGTCGTATGAGCCTGTACCTCGCAACGGGAAGCGCCGATACCGATCTAACTCCCCGGCAGTTGAACGACCTGCTGGTCGAGGGTTTGGCCAAGCTGGGTGCGCGCAACAAAGTGCTTGCCGTGCCGCCCGATCAGACGCGCGAGCACTCCCGCGCCGGCGAGCTGACCCGCTATGCGTGGCAGTATTACGGCGACCATCTCAAGGCGGTTTTGCCCGCGCTCGGCACGCATACCGCCATGCGGCCGGACCAGATCGCGCACATGTTCGGCGATGTGCCGCTGGAACTCTTCCGCGTCCATAACTGGCGCACGGACATCGAGACACTGGGCGAGGTGCCCGCGGAGTTCATCCGTGAACAGTCGGAAGGGAAGTTGAGTTATGCGTGGCCGGCGCAGGTCAACCGGCTCATTTCGCGGGGCGGCTTCGACCTTATCCTCTCCATCGGCCAGGTCGTGCCCCATGAAGTGATCGGCATGGCCAATTACACCAAGAACATTCTGGTGGGCGCGGGAGGCCGCGAGGGCATCAATCGCAGCCATTACCTGGGCGCGGTCTACGGCATGGAGCGCATCATGGGCCGCGCCGCGAATCCTGTGCGCAGCGTGCTGAGTTATGCGTCGGACCATTTCCTTCGCCATCTGCCTATCGTCTATGTGCTGACCGTGGTGGGGCGGCGCGCGGACGGCGGGCTGGCGGTGCGCGGCCTGTATATCGGCGACGACATCGAGTGCTTCAATTTGGCCGCCGAACTTAGTCTCAAGGTGAACTTCGAGATGCTCGACGAGCCGATCGAGAAAGCCGTGGTCTATCTCGATCCGAGCGAGTTTCACTCCACCTGGCTGGGCAACAAGGCCATCTATCGCACGCGCATGGCGCTGGCCGACGATGCGGAGTTAATCGTGCTCGCTCCGGGCGTGAAGGAATTCGGCGAAGACAAGACCATCGACAGCCTGATCCGCAAGTACGGCTATCGCGGAACCCCGGCCACGCTTGAGGCGGTCAATGCCCATGAGGATCTGGCCGGCGATTTGAGCGCCGCGGCGCATCTCATCCACGGGTCGTCGGAGGGCCGCTTCAAGATAACCTGGTGCCCCGGGCACCTTACCCGGCAAGAGGTGGAAGGCGTGGGCTTCAGTTATGGCGATTTGAACGCGATGCTCGAGCGCTACGATCCTGAGAAGTTAGGCCACGGTTACAACCGGGTCGGCGGCGAGGAGATCTTTTTCATCGCCAATCCCGGCTTGGGTTTGTGGGCGCACCGCAGCCGGCTGTAAGTTTGGAGTGGATCAACCGACTTAACTCATAAAGGGGTGCAACTTGGATAAGACAACAGCCGTTG